>WNGL01001526.1_pt1 | contig 31336 bp, 25 predicted proteins | sample 5400591 | NCBI WGS metagenome assembly WNGL01 (sample SAMN13153377, study PRJNA577476) | soil metagenome | isolation source: 80 cm soil or saprolite under Garry oak tree replicate 1 | place: USA:California | collected 2016-06-15
TCGGACCGGTGAGGGACGAGGAGACCATTCTCAGCGGCGACTACGTCAGGGCGTCACTGGATTCCAGCCTAGCGTCCCTCCACTTTAGGAATCAAATTAACCTGCTACACGATTCCGTGTTCGCTCGATTCAAAGCACTCGCCGAAAGCACGTGGCCTACTCTTCAGGTGATGGAGTTGAAAGGACGGGGCGAGACTCCGGGAGAACGTTTGGAACTGCTGATCAGAAACCAAGACTTTGTTGGCGAAGTCAATCTCATGGGTCACGGCCTGCAGATGTGGCTGCAGACCATGTGGTTCGTTGCCCGCGCCTTAGACTCCGAAACATTGATCTTGGATGAGCCGGATGTATATATGCACGCAGACCTGCAGAGGCGCCTTATTCGGTTTCTTCGTAACAGGCAGCCTCAGCTGATTATCGCGACGCACTCCATTGAAATCATGGGTGAAGTAGAACCGCAGAATGTATTGGTGATCGATCGCGGACGAAGGAAAGCCCGGTTTGCAAATGACCTCGCCGGATTGGAAGAGGTTGTAAACAGCATCGGCGGCATCCACAATCTTCAACTTGCTCGCTTGTGGAATGCGAAGCGCTGCCTTTTTGTCGAAGGGGAAGATGTGCTGATTTTGAAGAGGATTGAAGACGCGCTTTTCCCTGACAGCCCCGAGACCCTCGAGGTGCTACCACGAATTTCTGTGGGGGGATGGGGTGGGTGGGCATACGTCATCGGCTCATCGATGCTGCTGGACAAGAACATCGGCGAGGATTTTATCAAGTACTGCATATTTGATCGGGATTACCACTTGGAAGATCACATTCATGAGAGAACACTCGCCGCTAAGAAGAATAAAATTGACCTCCACGTGTGGAAGATGAAGGAAATAGAGAATTACCTTTTATGTCCCTCTGCAGTTAGTAGGCTTGTTTGCAGGCGGGGAGACTGCAAACACTTTCCCTGCGGCGCGCGAGTCCAGCACGAAATTGATCGAATTACTGACAAGATGAAAGACGACGTCTCGGACGCATTTGCCCAGGAACAGCTCAGCGTGGATAGATCCGGTGGTGCTGCGGCGGCGAACAAATTCGCACGCGCTAGGATTGCAGATTGGGACAGCGCCAAAGCTCGCGCTCGTATGGTCAGCGGGAAACAAGTAATTTCCAGACTGTCGAGCTGGGCGAAACGTAAGTACAACGTATCGTTCGGCCCAGAGACAATTGCGTCAGAGATCAGGAAGGAAGAGATCCCCAATGAACTCGCCGAAGTCGTGACGGCGATTCACGATGGCGAGCATTTTGCCGGTACCTAACTTCAAGCCTCGAACCCTGTCCGAATTGCCCTTACCAAATAGAAGGCAGGGTGTCCCTTGACAGTTGCCAATACAATGCATAGCTAGTAGTGTGATTCCTAAATATCATTGCAATACCAGCTGTAGTGCAGTATGCTATCGCTATACCACGACTGGGTGGCCACTGGCGATGCCCTTTATCAGTCGACGTGCCCGGCTGAACCTGAGCGACGAGGATACCATTTGGCTTGAGCGACTGGCGCAGTCGCGAACCGAATCGGTGGCGCGGGTGCAACGCGCGCAGATGGTTCTGGGCTATGCTCAGGGCCAAACCGTGTCCGCCATAGCTGCGGCTTTCAATACCAATCGACCGAAAGTGGAACGCTGCGTTTCGAAGGCCCTGGAGTTGGGCGTCCGTGCAGCCATGCGTGATCTGCCCGGACGCGGCCGGCGGCGGTCGATCATGGCGGAAGACAAGACCTGGGTCGTCGACCTGGCCTGCCAGAAACCCAAAGATCTGGGTTATGCGCAGGAGTTGTGGACTACGCGGCTGCTGGCCAAGCACATCCGGAAGCACTGTGTGGAGGGGGGACACCCGCAGTTGCAAAAGCTGGGACGAGGGACGGTTTCCAAGATCTTGTCGGCGCATCCGGTGAAGCCGCACAAGATCCAGTATTATCTGGAGCGGCGTGATCCGGAGTTTAAAGCCAAGATGATTGAAGTGTTGCACGTTTATCGGGACGTCGAATTGTGGCGCAAGGCGGGCTTGCCTTCCGAAGTCGTGGGTGTGCTGAGCTATGACGAGAAGCCGGGCATTCAGGCCATCAGCAATACCGCGCCGGATCTGCCGCCGGTACCGGGTCGGCACAGCAGCGTGGGACGAGATCATGAGTACAAGCGACACGGCACAGTATCGCTGCTGGCCGGCATTGAACTGCTCAGCGGGGAAGTGTTGGGCTTGGTTCGGGAGCGCCACCGGAGTGCGGAATTTATCGAGTTTCTCCAGTTGGCGGATCAACATTATGCGGCGGGACTTCGCATCCGCATCGTTCTGGACAATCATTCCGCTCACATTTCCAAACAGACGCGAGCGTACTTAGCGAGTGTGCCGAACCGCTTCGAATTCATCTTCACGCCGAAACACGGCTCGTGGTTGAATCTGATCGAATCCTTCTTCGGCAAACTGGCCCGGACGTTATTGCGGGGGATACGAGTCAGTTCGAAGGCCGAGTTGAAAGCACGCATCGAACTGTACCTGAAAGAAGTGAATGAAGAGCCGGTGGTGTTCAAGTGGAAATACAAGCTAGCGACGCTCGAGACAGAGTCAGTAGCTTCTTGACCAGGTTCTATTGATATGTTATTTAGGAATCATAATACTAGAATGTAAACTCGCGGCCAATTGAATTCCACGTGGCCCGCGCCACCGAGGAAAGAGCGGGGCACAGCTCTCAGCCGTGCCGGACCGTCGATTTGATTGGGCTTGCGGCACGACTGGAAGTCATGCCCTTCCCATCCTTCTTAACTCTTACGGGAACTAGAACGTAATCTTCGCGGAGAACTGCACTCCGCGCGGCCCACCCCCACCCAAGAACGGATTGCCAACGCCCACGTCACCGGTGGCGGTGAGTGAATAGAACCCGCTGTGGCGTCCGGTCACTATATCTGGAGCGCCGATATTTCCAATGAAATTGGGCAATAGCGGGCTCGAAAAATTCGGATGGTTGAACAGGTTGAAGAACTCCGCGGTGAGATGCAGAGAAACGCGCTCGCTTATCGCGGTATTCTTAAAAACCGAGTAGTTGAACTCTTTGAAGCTTGGCCCGCGCAGGGAGTTGCGGCCTTCGCTTCCGAAGTGCCGGGTTCCTGGCTGGCAATATGTTTCATCTGGCGAACCATCGTTATTCAGATTCCCCCACATGCAAGGCGCTGCGAACGCTGACAAATCCAAATACTGCGCTGGGTTACTGGAGTACTGGATTGGGCCAATGACGTCCGGCCGGTCAAATCCTTCGCCTGCACCCGAGTAATCGCCCTGAAACTCATAGTTCAGGTGCCAGGGTTGGCCATCCTGCAGATTCACGATTCCATTCATACCCCAACCGCTTTTTAGCTTCGCCAAAGATCCGCCCCACTTTGGGAGCTGGTAGGTAAAGTTCCAGGTGAAGCGGCGGCGGATATCGAAGCTGGAGTTTCCACGGTCTCCGGCTGGGTTGGTGCTGTTCGTAGGCTGCGACTCGTTAGGCTCGAAATCTTCCAGGTCGCTGGCGGAGTCAATTGAGTGTGACCACACGAAGTTGGCCTGCGAAGATAACCCGTGCCATCCGCTTGTGTGAAGGCTGGCCTGTAGCGCGTGGTAAATCGAGTTGGCGGAGGACTTCTCCTGGTTGATGTAGAACAGACCGGAATACGTACGTGGGACGCTGTAGGCGGCGGTGATGCTGCCGCCAGCACAAGGAATTGTTGCGGTCCCGTTTGGACAATCTGACGCCGTTAGCTGCGCCTGACTCGGCTGGTTGATATCGAAGAATTGGAACAGCTTCGTCCCTTTCGATCCCACATAACCGATCTGTGCGACGACCTTGCTTCCGAGCTGCTGCTGCACATTTAGGTTGAAATTCTGAACGTAAGGGGTCCGCATTTTCGGATCGACCGAAAAGAAATCCCCTTCAGCTCCATAGCCGGTATAGACCGGCTGCCCCTGAACGATTGGTCCGGCGACTCCGGTCGCCAGCGCTTGCGGCCCCGAACCTGGGTAGGCCGCCCCAGGACAGAAAGTACAATTCCAGGGCAGATGGCCAAGGAATATGTCCGCCGAATAGGCGTCGTAGAACAATCCCCATCCGCCACGAAACACGGTCTTCCCCTTGCCCGTCACATCGTAGGCAAAGGCTAGACGGGGAGCAAAGTTGTTGTAATCCTTGGCATACAACTGCTTGGTCGGGACGTTGTCGCCAGCGCCGCCATTTGCCGTCGGATCGAAGGCCCAGAGCAGCCCGTTCTTTTCTCCGGTCACTCCAAAGTAGTCCCACCGCAGCCCGTAGTTCAACGTCAGTCGCGGCGTCCAGCGGAAACTGTCCTGAATGAAGAAGCCGTGGCTGTTCTGAAACGTATGTCTTCTCGACTCACCTATGACCTGCTTGCCGCCGTCCGGCAGCCCATTCAGGAAGTCCGTCAGGTCGAGGAAACTCAGCGTGCCGCGGAAGTTGTGGTCAATCACATGCGTGATTGTGGTACGCCGGAATTCGTATCCAAACTTAACGTCGTGCTTGCCCGACTTCCAAGAATAGTTGTCAACCAAGTGCCAGTTTGCGTCCACGCGATTGCGGGGTACTGAAGTGGTCGCGCCGATTTGCGAAAAGGAGAGTTCACTTGATGTTGCGCCGTCAAAATTGATGGCGGGCAGACCGCCGTCATAAGGTCCAACTCCTGTATCCAGTCCAATCGAATTTGGATTGAAGCTCTTGTCCTCGGGGAAGAATCCTTCTGCAAAACGGTTCCATCCTAGGCGGGCTTCGTTAACCTGACTAGCATTCACTACCTTTACCCACGACAACGATACTAGCTGCACACGAGTCGGTGTAACTGTGTTAAAACCCGGCAAGAGTCCGCCTGCCAATTGCGCGAACGGGAAACTCTGGTTGCTGTCGCCGAAATAATACCGCCCCGTCACGAAGTTACCGGCATTGAAGTTGTAGTCGACTTTGGTAATGAGGCTGTCAACGCGGTTAAAGAAGCCGGTAGAGGTGGAAAGATTAGCCGACGCACAACCAGTATCGTCGCTGGTCGCACCAGGAATATTCGGCGTTGGCCATGGCTTCCGTGCCAGAAGTGATGCGATTACGGGATTGGTCGCACCCCCATCCGCCGCGATCACGGCCGGATCAGGAACACAGGTTACGCCGGCTTGCGCGCCATTTTCGCGCTGGCCTTCGTAATCCACGTAAAAGAAAGCCTTGTCCTTAACAATCGGCCCACCCAGAGAGACACCATATTGATTATTGTTAAAAGGGCTTTTCGGGTCTGGGGCAAAGTTGAAGTAGTTGCGCGCCCCCAGCTTGCCGCTTCGGAAGTACTCCAGCATTGAGCCGTGCAATGTGTTAGTCCCGCTCTTGGTGACGATGTTAATGATTGCACCGCTGTTGCGACCGTACTCCGCCTCGTAATTGGAAAGTGTCCGTAATTCGGCCACAGCGTCAATAGGAAGAATTGTGGCAGGCGTGCCGAACACCCCGGCCTCGTTGATCGCGGGGTCGTTGCGGTAGCCGTCATTCATGTCGGTACCGTCGAGTAAGAAGTTATTCGAGCGGCCACGGGAGCCATTCATCGAGAAAACGCCATAGGAGCCGGGAGAGTCAGTGATCTGGTCGGGCGAGCCTGCGATGCCGGGATTCAGGAAAATCAGCTTGGTGTAGTCGCGGCCATTGACTGGAAGGCTCTCGATGGTCTCAGTCGTCAGCGTACCGCCTAGCTCGGCCGATGTGGTCTCCACCAGGGGCAGTGCTTCTCCGGAGACCTCAACCACGGTAGCAACCTGCCCCGTCTTGAGCGCCACATCCACGCGTTTTTCCGCGGCAACGTCTACGGCGACGTTGCTGGTCACGGCCGTCTGGAATCCTGACTGCGTCACTGTCACCGCGTAGGTTCCAGTTGGCAACTCCGGGACAGCGTAACTTCCATCGGCGCTGGTTTGAGTCGCCCGTTCCAGGCCGGTGTTGACGTTGCGCACCGTCACTTTCGCTCCGGTGACGACTGCGCCCTGAGGATCGGTGACCGTCCCCAGAATTGTGCCGCGAAAAGTCTGTCCGAGAAGTGAAGTTGCACACAGAAGCAGAATGGCGCCGAGTCCCGAGCGCGGTTTCATAGCGGCTCCCTCTTGCAAATAGACGTCGATGATGATGACCGGAAGGAATTGTAGCTCAGATGGATGTGCATCTTCCAGCCGTAACCCGAGCTTCTGGGCTCTAGCCCCTAGGCTCTAGGGGAAACACCGCTGGATAGACGCTTATGTACGTCCAACGGGTGGTGACGAAGCAGGTTCCTCTAATCTGAAGTTTGTGGTATGGCAGGTGCGATATGGAAATTAGCAGCCAGACTTCGCTGATGACTGATAGAGCTGAGGGCGGATAACTAGAAACTGAACGCCACTCCGCCCCTGAGCGCTCGCGCGGATTGCACGAGATAAACAGTGCGGCCATCCTGGCCGAATACTGGGACGTATCCCTGGGCGAGCAGGTTTCGGACTTCCAGAACGACGTCCATGTGTCCCGGCAAGGAGCCGGTTCCGGGAACGGGCTGCCGGAAGAAAAGATCGAGGAAAGGATCGCATTGCCCAGCCGACGTGTTGAACATATCTACCGGCGTCAGCGCGCGGCCCGCCGTCCATCCATAAGAGGCAATCCAGCGGGTCTTGCTACCAGGAGCCGTGCCGCTCAGCTTAGCGGAAACCAAGTGGCGGCTCCTGGTCACAGTGTGATCGCGAACACTTTCCAGGCTCGCCTCGTTCTTGTCTAGATCCAGCACGCCGCCGTAGCTGTAATTCAGAGTGGCAGAGACATCTGACGTGAGTTTCTGCTCCAGAACCAGCCTCATACCGCGGGTTTCAAGGTTGCGGCCCTGGTAGGTGAAAGTTCCGGAATAGATGTCAGGCAGCACTTCTCCATTAACGGAGGAAAACTCACCGACGCCTGTCAGCGCAGGATCGTTCAGCCGGTCAGCATAAAGCGCCACTTGCATGCTGGTGTTACCTTCGCGATGCGACAGCGCTATTTCCTGATGGTGCGCCTTCTCCAGCGCCGGAGCGAAGCCTGCAATGCTCATTCGCGGATCCGCTTCGCTCAGATCAGCCGGAGCAGATTCAAAACCTTTTTCGGCGCGGCTGTCAGGACGGGAGGTCGCATAGCGATATTCGACGACCGTATCTGGCGAGAGATGCGCCGCCACCGAACCAAAAGGACGAAATGCCGTCACCTTACCCATGAATTGGATACTTTGCAGTTCACTGCCAAACCTCAGTTCCAACACGTCACCAATCGTGACATCGTCGGAAGTGGTTAGTGCCAGAGACTGTAGGTCGGCATTGCGCAGGCCCAGGTCAGGGGACGAGAGACGCCGCATCGTGAACGCGATCTCAGGCACGGAACCATTTGTCATCTGGTGCTTGTAGGAAGTGCGTACAACGGCATTGGGGAGCCCAGGGCCTCGTCCCACGTCACCATCGAACTTAAGGGTACCAGTAGAAAAAATTGATTTCTCGACCAGAAAACCCGTGTTCATGTCGGAAACCGAGCCGAATCCTTGCGAAGGCGCTCCTGCGAGAAAAGAAAGGGTGCCCTTCAGCTCGCGCCCAGATGCGTCTGCTCTGGCCACCGTTACGGGAGAACCGTCAGGAAAGACCCTGAGAACCGGGCGGTTCGCTGTAGACCGCAGCACCCAATCCCAATCGCCGTCATCGGCATTGCCTTGCCGAGGTGCAAATTGGATCGCGTCGAAGAGGGTCGACAGAGTCAAATTCAGGAGGACGGCGGCGCCAGCCCTGAGGCCGACTTTCTCGCGCAGAGTGGGCAGAAACGCAGGCGCTGAAACTTTAATGCTGTAAACGCCCGGATTGAGTCCGCGGGCACTGAAAAAACCCTTTTCGTCGGTGAAGACTTTGAAGGTCTCAATCGCCGACCCCAGCACCTCTACAGCTGCGCCCATTTGGGGCACGCCGTTGGCGTTGCGGACATAACCGGAAATGGAGGCTGATCTGTCTGCACACCAAGCCGGGAGTGCCAAACCAAGGGCAACGACGAAATAGCCGAACTTACGCACCATCAGAGACCTCGAACTGCCTACTGAACAGCGAAAGTCGCCGTAGGATCCACTGTCTGCTTGGAGATGTTGTCGCTCACCTTAATCTGAATACGATACACGCCGGGGTCAAGGTTGGCTGCGGCCACCGCCTTTTGCAATGTAACCTGGTCGCCAATGTTCCCCATTTTTTCCGAAGACTCAACGGCATGCACGACAGCTTTGTTGGTTGCCGCATTCACAATATCGTACTCGAATGTGGCCGAAGGTTTGTGGGTTTTTTCGTCCACGCTGAGATTGTAGACCTGCATCCAGAAATTTACCTTTTGGCCGCGTTTAAAGACCGCCGGCTTGCCGTCGGCCGACGCCACTCGCGGACGCACTTTGGTTGTGCCAATCACGAACATCCCGGTGCCCACGCTCTTGGAAGGAACCGGCTCGACGTCATCGGCGAGAATCAGCGAAGAATTCGCCAGCTTCTCATCGGAGAAGTCTGGAACGATGACGCTGCGGCTCCAGGTACCCATGCGGTCGCCATTCACGTCTTTCACAACGACATCCAAACGGTAGTGCCCCGAGCGTAACGGCACCGCCTTCCAATATATCTTCGAATTTTCAGCCTCGCGCGGCAACAATTCGACAGGGACGTCGGCGATAACGGTATCTTCAAACGTCTGCATCACTTTTCCGGACAAGCTGGTAACGCGTCCAAAAATATTCACAACGCCATGCTGCACGCCATCTTTATTGGCAAACGTAATATCGCGGTTCTTAATCTGGACCGTCACCGGCACCAGGACGGTGTCGTTGGTAATTTTCACGAAGTCCGTCCGCACGTCGAAAGGCATGAGGTTATAGCTAATCTTGTGCCGGACGACCTCTTCCAAATCTTTGAACTTCACGGCTGGGGCCGCGTTCAACTTTGCGTACTGCTCCAGGCGGTCAAACTGCTTAGTCTGGAGGCTTTCCGAAGCTGGGCCTTGCCCCAGGGTTTCCAAACCGCTCCCCCTACGATTGGCCTTGTTGCTCATGCCCATTTGTTCGTACAGCGTCAGGCCGGCTCCAGGGACATTCAGTAGCGCATCCTTCTCGCCACGGTCAATGGTCATGTGGTACTCGCCGCACTGGCAGGTATCAACGAATTCGATGATCACTTCCTGGCCGATTCCTTCGAGGTAGCGGTAGCGCCAGTCCTCAAACGGGAAAGTTGAGGTCTCGCCGCCGCCCTCTTCCATGGGACGTTCATAAGTGCCCCCGCCGGCATGGGACTCAATCTCATCCGGGGGTCCGAAGGCGATGTACATGTGCCCACGATCAGTCTTCCATCCGGGAATGCCTGCCGCAAAATGCTCGTTGGCATACGCGATCCGGCGGTAGTGTTCTTCCTTGAATTCGTTGTCTTCACTGTCAGGATTGGGATTACGACGCTGCCAAAAGGCCTCGATAAACTGGTCGCGCTCTTCGTCGTTCGAGAGCTGCATGAAGGCTTTGCGCTCGTCGTCGGAAATGATCCAGCGCACGTCCTGATCCAGCCAGGTTTTGTGATCACCTCTGAGTTCTCTCTTGAAAGACTTGGCGTTTTGCTTCCGGCGCTTTTCTTCTATCGGGCGCTTGAGTGGATCACCGGACTGGTCATCAGCCGCTTTTGCCTGATCGGCTTTGGCCGGATCTGTTTTAGTCTGGTCCCCCAGCGGTTGATCTGGGGCCGGCTTACTTTGATCGTCGCCAGCCTTGCCGTCTTTCTGGGCCGCCGCAGCCGAACCCAGCCCCATTGCAAACACCAGCACAAGCGACATGGATATACGATTCAGCAAGCCTAAACGAAACATAAGACGGGTACTCCTCGAGACACTCTGGGCGTCTACATTTTATGTCTTCGGTTAGCGGAATACAAGAGTTAGCGGAATACAAGCAATGGGCCCGAAAGACATAAATCCTGGCCAAGCATCCCTAAGTGCCCAGATTCTCACAACCAGCGGAATGGTTGTCCGTGATTTGTAAAAGCTTCAACTTAGGTTGTGCCGGAAGGGGACAGGACTGCCAGTTATGTACTGAGCTGAGGCTCGTTACTTGTAAAATCTGGACCGCCGCATCAAACTCTGGGAAGGGACGATATAATCGCAGAGGCGCTGGGCGAGTTGGCTTCTGGAACTTTTCACAGGAATGCGTCGTACTTCCTAGTGCAAGCAACCAGGGTCGTGCTGAGGAGCTGCGTGGTCCCCAGCAGTTTTTTCCATAACTAACGCCCTCGTGGCTCGTCCAATAACCTTAAGGGACTGAGAGCAATCAGGTGTCCCACTCGGAGCAGGAGAACAGAATGGCGACCGCAGAAGTGATCAGCATTTCCGGGCCCCAGGTGTCGGCCCCACCTGACTCGTGCATGATCTGTACCTCGGACCTATGGAAAACCTACGATATGGGTTCCGAGCAGCAGGTACATGCTCTGCGCGGGCTCAATCTGCAAATTCATCGCAATGAGTACATTGCCATCATGGGACCTTCGGGCTCCGGGAAGTCCACCTTGATGAACCTGATCGGGTGCCTTGACAGCCCCAGTCGCGGCCAGTACTGGCTGAACGGGCAGCTTGTAAGCGAACTGGACGACGACGAACTGGCCCGAATCAGGAATAAAGAAATCGGTTTCGTCTTCCAGACCTTCAACCTGTTGGCTCGGGCGACAGCGCTCCATAACGTAGAACTGCCGTTGATCTATGCAGGCCTGCCTTCTGCGGAGCGGACCGACCGGGCTAAAGAAGCTTTGGCCGCCGTGGGCATGGAACAGCGCATGAGCCACAAGCCCAATGAGCTCTCTGGTGGTCAGCGTCAGCGGGTTGCCATCGCCCGTGCTTTAGTCAATCGGCCATCGATTATTCTTGCCGACGAGCCTACAGGAAACCTCGATTCGCAAACCGGTAGCGAAATCATGGGCTTGTTCGACCGACTGCACGCGGAAGGAAACACGATCGTGCTGGTAACCCACGAGCACGATATCGCAGAGTACGCCCACCGCGTGGTCAATATCAAAGACGGAGTGGTCGAGCGCGACGAAGCCAGGAAATAGTTTCCCCTCTGCCCGCGACATTCCAACAAAGTGAATAGAAAAGGCCCAGGGCTGAATGGGTTCTACTCAGGACTACTGGTGGTTCGAATCTGGGGCGGAAGCACGGGCTTCGCCATGAAGAAGTCGTGATCGTAAAGCTTGCGGTACATGCGGCCAGCGATCTCAGCCGCTTTGGGGCCAAAGGTTGGGCGTCCGCCCTCAAGAAAGACGACTACGACCACGCGGCCGTAATTCGTATTGGCATAGCTCGCAAACCAGCCAAAGCGGGTTCCGGCATGAGAGCAGGTGCCAGTCTTGCCCAGGACTTCTTCCTCGTTGAAATTCACCAGCAGGCGGCGTGCGGTGCCATAGTTAACCGCCCCGGCCATGCCGTCGGAAATTTCCGGGATCATCCCGGCAATGTCTAGATGACGCTTTACCAAAGGCTGGAAGTTGGCGACTTCGGCCGGAGTCGTCGGATGCTGAAGGTAGTACATGGTCCCACCATTGGCGATGGCCGTGACCAGCGAACCGAGTTGCAGCGGGGTCATCGAAATCCCCTCGCCGAACGAGCACATCTTGCCGACTCCGCCCAGCTTCGCTGAGATTTCTTCTTCCGGATAGACCCCAGGGTTCTCGCCCTGTATGTGATAGCCGGCGAGTTCGCCGAGTCCGTATGTGTGGGCGTAATGGGCGACCTTTTCAAACCCAAGTTGCCGGCCCAGCGCTTCAAAGTAAGCATTGTTCGAGTGCGCCAATGCCAGCGTAAGATTCATGTGGCTGCGCCCGCCCAATCGAACTTCCGTTTCTTTGGTGATAATTCCTTCGCTTAACGCTGCAAGCGCGACCGACAACTTAATCGTTGAGCAAGGTTGCGCACCACTGGTGAGCGCCAGTTTCTGATCGACCATGGCAAGGATGCGGCCGCTAGTCGGCTCGATTGCCATCACCGTGCCATTCATGTTGCCAAGAGCGTCAATTGCGGCTTGGCGCACGACTGGATCTTCCCCCGCAGTGACGTCGCCGTCGGTAATGTCACTCGAAAATGAACTCTTGTAAAAATGCTCGTAGTAATGCCGCCGTTTCAGCGACGTAACCGTGCGCGAGCGCACCACGCGGCTGCGGGCAAGGTGACGCATGTGCCGGCGCGCCCGCTGGCTCTCAGTGACCGTGCGGGATTTTGTGCGGCTCGAAGTCAGCGGACGCGCGTTGATAGTTGCGGCGATCCCGACCTGAGCGAGCAGTATTAGCGAGGTAACGAAAACGATGAGGCGAGCAATTCTAGGTCCCTTAGCGGTCACTTCTGTCTTCCTGTCCCCGGAATTCACATCTACTTAGACTGCAAGAATCTTGCCAGTGATTCTCGATCCAGCTAAGTTTCTGCAATTTTCTGATCTTATGGGACTTAGTGCGATTTACGCAATTAGAAAGTTCTAATTGAGTAATCCGGTCAATTTCTTGATAAATACTTGACGAACAGCTACTTAGCTCATTTTCGATGCGAAGTACGCGCACTTCGGTAACTCCTGGGAGTTACTCTCAAGATACCCCAATAGGAAAAGGATTTCACATTGGGCATGGCGGCGGTTGAAGAAAGACAATCGAGGGTGCGTAACGCGTGGAAGAGCGGCGCTTCAGTGCCGCGTAGTCCTGGCAATCAATTGAGACGCGGCCCTGGAAGGGCCGCTCTCCGACGGAAGCCATCCGGCAATTCCCACGGACTGGGTCACTGCACATCTTCTGCGGTCTTGCGGTAAGTTCCGAACTTCTGCGCGACTGGTTTGAGCGTTGGATAGAACTGCACGAACGAGTGTTCGACGGCAGCGCTCTTCTCGTGACAGGAAAAGCACGCGGCTTTGGGATTCGCGGGCGCGGTTTGGTTGTCGTCAAAATTGAAGTAGGCCCACTTGTCTGGAAGGCTTGAGTCTTTCACTTCCACGCCGATGCCCATCAAATCGGTCTGGAAGTTTCCGTGCTTGTTGATCGAGCCTTTGCTCTGGGCGCCGCGTTCCTCGACGACGAACGTCGTCTTGTCCGGCCACTGCCCGGATTTCAGAAAATCTTTGTACGCCCACTGCGGAACGAAGACGTTCGTGAACATGTCATGGCTGCCAGGAGTGGGACTGTAGTTCATGCCGAGGCCGGCAGAAAGAAAAATCCATTCCCGGTAATTCGCAGGACGCAGCAGTTCGCCGCCCTTGTTATATTGCGGTTTGTCAGGCGCGTCTTCAGGATGAGCTGACGCAACGATTGATGCCAAAATCAGCAAAATTGCAGCTGCGAGAAGAGACTTTGCCATTTTTGAAACTCCTCGTCCTGATCGTGACTGCATTGTAGCCTCTCGCAGAAGACGGGCCTGGGAAGAAAATGTGAGCAGGCTATTCCTCGAGGTCTAAACAACGGGCTTTGGCGGAGTGATAGTCGCCCAACGCTCGCCAATCTTCTTGTTGGCAAAACGCCACAAGACGAATCCGTGGAATTCGATCTTTTGTCCGGTGGCAGCTTCCGTGGCTGTCCATGAATTGCGGACCATCACTTTGTCGCCCTCGGCGAGAATGTTCTCCACGGCGACGTGCAGGTCTGGCCAGCGCTTGTAAGCGGCTTCCATCATTCTCTTCGCCGCTTCCGGGCCGACTTCCACTCCGGTGGGCTCGTCATGATCCAGAAAGAAAGTCGGAACTGAAATTCTTGAGCGCCACTTCGGGCTTCTTGCGATTGATGAAGTCTTCGAAATGATTGCGCACGAATTGCTTCATTTCTTCGAGACTCAAACCAGGATCGGCTTTGGCGGGTACTTGAAAATTAGCCACAGAAAATCCCTCCGCTAAAGACAATTTTAGCGGAGGGAATGAACTGAGTGTCCGGTTTTATTGCTTGGTAGCGGCAGCCATCGGTTTTGCCGCAGGCTTCGCAGCGGCGATCGGAATCATCGCGTGCTCGTAAGGCGTGCCCGCCCACATCATATATGGTTTAGTTGGATCGGGATCGGGAGTCTCGGTTAGTCCTAGCGACTTGCTTCCCGGCCCCACGACCATAATGTGAGGACCCGTCACCACCCAATGATTGTCTGCGGTTTTGCCGGCAGCGTCAGGGTCGGTGTTGCTTGCGCCATCGTCGCCTGCCAGCATGTACGAAAGTCCTAGTTTGTCTGGCGGTGGTTGGTGTTTCATCACGGCGTCAAAAAATTCCATGCTGTTTGCGTCCCCGCACATCTTGTTTCCGCCGATGATCATGCACGTGAAGCCGTTCTTGCCTTCGCGAAGAGTACGCGGCTTACCGTCGGCGTCCATGCGAACGATGGCAGCCTCTTTCGCGATGGCTGCTGGCGCAGCGGAAAGCGCCTGAGCGCTGTATTGGGCGTCGGACATCTCTGCCTTTTTCTTCTGAGCTGTCGCGAGAACAGTAATGGCCATAAGCAGGACTGCGACTTCGAATACTGCGATTGATTTGCTCATGTCTCCTCCGTGATGTTATGGAATTATTGTCTGGGGTCCGAGCAGCATTCTACCGTGTTCTAGCGTATGCCGGTAAGATCTCCGTTCGGACTGCCGCACCGGGAAGGGCACGAGATCCCGGCATCATAAATTTATCTGTCGTTCGAGCGGAGCGGATCGTGAAACGATCCGCGGAGTCGAGCAACCTGCTGTTGGGATGTCGGGGAATGCCCATGATGCTCACAGTCGTGGTCTCCCACGCTTTCGCAAAAAACGCGAAAGAATGGGGCACCCAGAGCGGTTTTCAAAGGGTCGGCAACACCACAACCTACATCGTATCTCCTCGCTTGCGCAGAAACGCCGGCACATCCAGATCTGCCTGCTCGAAATTGGCGATCATGGCGCTGCGCATGTTGTCGAGCGAGATCATCTCGCCCGACCCGGCCGGTGCGGATTGGTGGGATTCCATCACCATCGGCGGCGAGGTAGGTTCTGAGTCGAAGTCGTCCGCTCCGGCATTGACTGTGAATCCGGTGGATTCCATCTTTCGGCGCGGGCGGTCTTCGTCTTTGAATCCGGTGGCGATGACTGTGATCTTCACCGCGTCTTTCATCTTTTCATCCAGCACAGCGCCGAAAATGATGTTGGCATCTTCGTGCGCGGCGCTTTGAATGATGCTGCATGCCTCCTGCACTTCGGCCAGCTTCAGCGAAGCCGATCCGGTGATGTTGATCAGGATGCCGCGGGCGCCGTCAATCGCTCCCGCTTCCAGCAGCGGCGAGGCAATTGCCTTCTGCGCGGCTTCGGTGGCGCGGCGTGAACCGTTCGCGGTGGCGGTGCCCATCACCGCATATCCCATGCGCGCCATGATCGCCTTCACGTCGGCGAAATCGCGGTTGATGATGCCGGGAATCGTGATGATGTCCGAAATTCCCTGCACGCCTTGGCGGAGAATGTCGTCGGCAACGCGGAACGACTCAAAGAATCCGGCGTCCTGCGCGACGGCGAGAAGTTTTTCGTTAGGGATCACGATGGTCGTGTCCACGGAATCCATCAGCTCGGCGACTCCGCGCTCGGCTTGCTGCATGCGGCGTTTGCCTTCAAATGCGAACGGTTTTGTGACGACTGCGACCGTGAGCGCACCCATTTCGCTCGCTAGCGAAGCAATGATCGGAGCAGCGCCGGTGCCGGTACCACCGCCCAAGCCAGTTGTAACAAAGACCATATCCGCGCCTTCCATGGCTTCAATGATCTTGTCCGAATCTTCGAGCGCGGCTTTACGGCCGATTTCGGGATTCGCGCCCGCGCCGAGGCCGTTAGTGAGCTTTACCCCAAGCTGAATCTTCATTGGCGCGCGCGACATACGCAGCGCCTGAAGGTCGGTGTTGGCCACGATGAACTCGATGCCGTCCATGCCGGCATCGATCATGCGGTTGACGGCGTTGCCGCCGCCTCCGCCTACACCAATTACCTTGATGCGGGCGTCGTTGCGGGAATCGTCGTTGTAGCTGATGCGAATTTCATTTGTTTCCTTTTTCATTTACATCACCTCAATGTAATTTGTCGTTGATCGCCCGTCATTGGTCATGCGTCGTTGGCCTTTGCCGCCTTCAATTCGTGGTGAAAGATTTGTTACGCACCTTTCCCCACCAGCATTGCTTTCAGTTTCGAACTCCAGCGTTCGTCCTGGATACCGCGTGCCGTCCGAGCTCGATGTCCGTAAGTAATCATGCCGAGTACGGTCGAGAACTCTGGCTCGGCCAAAGTGGATGGCATTTTTGCGATCGGAACTGGCCAGGCCAGGCGCACGGGTTTGCGCAGCACCGAATCCGCGATGTCCATAATTCCCGGCAGCCGCGAGCCGCCTCCGCTGAGCACGATTCCCGCGGCGCAATATTCGAGCATTCCTGAATGGCGCAGATTCTCTCGCAGCATCTCAAAAAGCTCGCGCGCGCGCGGCTCAAGGATTTCGCCGACCATGCGCTGGGAAATCAGGCGCGATGGACGGTCACCCACCGATGGCACCTCGACTTCGTTGCCTTCTGGAATTAGCGTGACGATCACGTTCCCGAATGACTTCTTGATCTTTTCAGCTTCCACAATCGGCGTACACAGGCCGACAGACAGATCACTCGTAAAATGGTCGCCTCCGACCGGCAACACTGCGCTGTGGCCGACCGAGCCTTCCTGGATGACGACAACGTTTGTCGATCCGGCACCGATATCCGCCAGACAGATTCCCAACTCCCGCTCGTCAGAACGAAGCACGGCATCGGCGCAGGCCAAGGGCTCAAAGACCGTATCGTCAACATGCACGCCGGCCCGATTCACCGCCGTGATCACGTTCTGCGTCGCCGACGTCGCAGCGGTAATCATGTGCACGCGTACTTCGAGACGGGTTGCGATCATCCCGAGCGGATCATGCACGCCGCGCTGGTCGTCGAGAATGAATTCCTGCGGCAGCAGATGGAGCACTTCGCGATCCGGCGGAAGGGGAATAGCGCGGGCCTTGTCCACGGCCTGACGAATTTCGTCGCGGCCAATCTCTCGCGAGCGATTACCGAATATCAGGCCGCCATGCGTATTGATTCCCCTCACGTGAGAACCAGCAACCCCCAGAATTGCGTGCTCAACGGCGATGCCAGCACCGTCTTCCGCCTGCTCGACGGCTTTTTGAATGGAAGCGACAGCCTTCTCTAGATCGACAATGATGCCCTTGCGTGAGCCTCGCGAAGCCGCCAGCCCATGACCGCGATAGCGCAGCCCGTTCTCCGTGATTTCAGCGACCAGCACACAGGTCTTTGCGCTGCCTACATCAATCGCAGTCAAGAAATTTTCGTTCGGCTTCGGCATCGTTACGGCTTCCCCTGCCCTTTCGTGATGGCTGGGCTCGGCTTTTGGAGCGTCGGCTTAGCTTCTGATTTGAAGACCGAAGGCGCGGGGTACGCCGCAATTGGCACCGCTGGCTTCGCAGCCCAATGCTTAGGCGGAACCCTATGCTTATGCCAGCGCGATTGTTTCTCCGGCGGCTTGGTCCCGACCGGTTTCATGACCACTGCATGCACCGGAGCAGATTTTCCTGGAGCCGGCTCACGACTCACCAGCGCGGCCGGTTTGACTCCCGCAGAGATCGCCGCCCTGGCTGCAGACGCCGAGAGCGGGGGCTGGCGTTCGGCTCCGCGCAAATCAGGATTCACGATGATCTGGTGCTCGTAGCGCAGATCTACCGACTCCAGCTTGTCAAACTGCTGCCGCCACTCGCGCAGGTGCGCAACATAAATCTTGAAGCGGTCCAGATAGTTCGAGGACCCCAGGTGGACCAAGACCTCGCCTCCGGGGTCATTTGTAATGACCTTGACATCTTCCGCGTCGGATAGGTCTACTTCGCTCAAGTCCAGCGAATAGTGTCCGCCGCCGGAATCGAGTTCGCGCGTCAGGTCGTTGTAGATCTTGATTCTTGCCGCTCGGGTTGACAGCGGCTCCCCCGAATTCATGCCAACGATTACGGGAAACGAATACCTCTTCTTACTGGAAAGATCCATCAGTGTCCCGCCGGCGTCGATCAGCAAGACCTTCGATCCCACGCGCGCGAAGGCGACTGGGGTGCGTTCGTGGATTTGAATCTTGATCCGGTTCGGAGAAAAACGCATCACACTAGCGGACTCGACCCAGGGAATTTGCTCGAGCTGTTTTTGACGCTGTTCCAGAGGAATAAAGAAGATGTTGCGGCCGATATCTCCGCCCATCACTTCCATCACCTGAGCGTGTGTCACATTGCTGAGACCGGCCAGTTCGATGTCATCACTGGATTGCAGGCGAAAGCGCCAGGAGTGCTCTCCATAGTGGTAAATCGCGGCGCTGGCAATGGCTCCGGCCGCAGCAATGGCAATAGCAAGCACCGCCCACAGCAGGCGGGTAGCAGTCTTCCTGGGAATAGGACCACGACGAACGGATACGCGCTTTTGCGCGCGCAAAAATGGCGATTCCTTGTCCGCATCCAAGTCGAGCAGGCGAGCGTCGTCCAGTTCTTCGCGCGCCAGTTCGTCGGGCGCGGAGTACCACTCTTCCTGGATGGTGGAACCACTTCTTCGCGCCATCAAGCCAGGTCAGTTGTCGTGGGAACCGCTGAGCAAATTCACTATAACTTTATTCACCGCAAGAGAGATAGAGGAAAAGTAGGTACTTTTGCACAGGAGCGCAAAAGATGTTCAAGGTTTCACCCCAGGAAGCTCCAACAAATGGTGTTTGCCTAGAATCGCCGCGTTGACGCCTGTGCTGTCCGGATGCTATAAAAGCTAGTTTTGTGCAGGTCTGCCGAGGGAGGTTTCAAGCTCCCACCTCGCGGGCGGGCTGCACGGAATGTCCGACGCGGCCAAACTATTCCTTCAATTACGGTGGAAGCGTGTTCGGAAAGCGGCAGTACGCTCCGGCTCGAAAAGGGAACGGAACAGAGAAATCAGCCGCGAAAATCGGCCTGAACCCGTAGTCATCGTCGTACGCCATATCGGAGGAATTCCTATGCGCATCACCCATCCCGTCGCGCCGAAGCCCCGCGCGTCTGGAGCCTTGTTTTCCAGCACTAAGTCACGCTCTCGGATATTTAAGTTTGCAGCTCTCGTCTTTTCGTTCTTCATATTCAGCGTTTCTGCTGCCCTGGCCCAGCCGGAGCAGGTGAGTGGTGAAGCCAACCTGAAATTGCCCGATCTTTCTAGCGTCACATTTCTGGGGATGGATGGCCATCGGTTGCTGATGATCGGAATCCTATTTTGTATTTTTGGCCTCGGATTCGGCCTGGCTATCTACTCGCGACTGAAGAACCTGCCGGTACACCAGTGCATGCGCGAAATTTCGGAATTAATCTACGAAACCTGCAAGACGTACCTGATAACCCAGGGCAAGTTTCTGATGCTGCTGTGGGCGTTTATTGCGGTGATTATGGTTCTCTACTTCGGAGTGCTATTGAAGTATGAGGCCGTGCGGGTGGTCATTATTCTGCTGTTCAGCATAGTCGGAATTGCCGGCAGCTACGGGGTTGCATGGTTCGGAATCCGGGTCAACACCTTCGCAAATTCCCGGACCGCTTTCGCCAGCCTCGCCGGCAAGCCTTATCCGCTGTTCCGGATCCCTTTAGCCGCGGGCATGAGCATCGGAATGATGTTGATCAGTGTCGAGCTCTTGATCATGCTGTTTATTCTGTTGTTCATTCCTCCGGACTACGCGGGGCCTTGTTTCATTGGCTTCGCGATTGGTGAGTCGCTGGGTGCGGCCGCGTTGCGTATTGCTGGCGGAATCTTCACCAAGATCGCCGACATCGGTTCCGACCTGATGAAGATTGTCTTCAAGATCAAAGAAGATGACGCGCGCAATCCCGGCGTGATCGCCGACTGCACCGGCGACAATGCCGGTGATTCGGTTGGCCCTTCCGCAGACGGCTTCGAAACTTACGGTGTGACTGGAGTCGCGCTGATTACGTTCATCCTGCTCGGCGTAAAGAGCCCGACTATCCAGGTGCAACTGCTGGTCTGGATTTTCGTAATGCGCATCATGATGCTGGTTGCCAGCGCAGTTGCTTACTTCTTGAATGGCGCAATTGCGAAAGCCCGCTATGCAAATGCGGATGAAATGAACTTTGAATCGCCGCTGACTTCACTGGTGTGGATCACCTCGCTGGTTTCGATTGCGCTCACGTACCTGATCTCGCACCTGATGATCCCCGACCTTGGCGGTGACGGCTCGCAGTGGTGGAAGCTGGCTTCAATCATTTCGTGCGGAACGTTGGCAGGTGCTGTCATTCCAGAACTGGTTAAGGTGTTCACGTCAGTGGAGTCTCGCCACACTCAGGAAGTGGTCAAATCGGCCCAGGAAGGCGGCGCGTCGCTGGGAATTCTCTCTGGCTTTGTCGCCGGAAATTTTTCCGGATACTACCTCGGCCTAACCATGGTCATCCTCATGGCAGTTGGCTACGGGGTAAGCACTATGGGTTTGGCGGCGGCGGCCAGCATGATCGCGGCGCCAGTATTCGCCTTCGGCCTTGTAGCATTCGGATTCCTGGGGATGGGACCGGTGACAATCGCGGTTGATTCTTATGGCCCGGTCACAGACAACGCGCAATCGGTTTACGAGCTTTCGCTGATTGAGCAAGTTCCGGCGGCGGAGATCAAGCGAGATTTCAACGTCAATGTGAACTTCGAGCGCGCCAAGCACCTGCTTGAAGCCAATGACGGCGCAGGCAATACCTTCAAGGCGACTGCGAAGCCGGTGCTGATTGGAACCGCAGTCGTCGGCGCGACTACGATGATCTTCTCCATTATTATGGCGTTGACCGACGGCCTTACGGTGAATGTGGACAAACTTTCGCTCTTGTATGCGCCCTTTGTTCTCGGCCTGATCACCGGAGGCGCCATCATTTACTGGTTCACTGGAGCGTCCACCCAGGCTGTAACCACAGGGGCGTATCGCGCAGTGGAGTTCATCAAGGCAAATATCCGCCTTGATAGCGCAGAAAAGGCGTCTGTAGCGGATAGTAAGAAAGTTGTGGAAATTTGCACCCGGTATGCGCAGCGCGGCATGATCAATATCTTCCTCGCCGTGTTCTTCGCGACGCTAGCCTTCGCCTTCGTCGAGCCGTTTTACTTCATCGGATATCTGATCTCGATCGCGATATTCGGCTTGTACCAGGCGATTTTTATGGCCAACGCCGGCGCCGCCTGGGACAACGCGAAGAAAATTGTCGAAGTCGAATTAAAGCAGAAAGGAACGCCTCTGCACGATGCGACCGTCATCGGGGACACGGTGGGTGATCCTTTCAAGGACACATCGTCCGTTGCTATGAATCCGGTCATCAAGTTCACGACACTTTTCGGACTTCTGGCGGTCGAACTGGCCGTCGTTCTTGCGGCCCAGAGCAGCATGTTGACTCATGTTCTGGCGTTGGTCTTCTTCCTGATTTCGTTCTTCTTCGTTTATCGTTCCTTTTACGGAATGCGGATCGGGGTGGAAACCAGAAAGCAGGAAGCGCGAGCCGCCGCCGATTAGAACCGCTTTCCAGTTTTGGGACGCCACCGCACTGCGGTGGCGTTTTGTTTTGAAGTCTATTGCGACGCAGTGACCGGCTTCAGAGTTCGCAGGTATAGCACAATCTGCCAGCGTTGAGCTTCAGGCAATTTGCTGAATGCTGGCATCCCCCGGCCCACGTTTCCGTTGGTGATCTTCCAGAAGAGTGTTCCGTCGCTCTGTTGCTGAACGACAGGAAGGTGTAGATCCGCCGAGTGCTTCTTCTCCATCCCCGTTCCATCCTTGCCATGGCATTCAACACAATTGCGGATGAAGAGTTTGCGGCCTCCACTGGCAGCTTCAGGCTTCGCGGAGAGAGGATTCGCCCGCAAGGCAGCCGCGCCGGGAGCATGCCAGTTGGGATCGGGCTGATATCCGGGATTCTGAGCCAGCGACTGCGCGGCCGAGAGACAAAGAGCCACAAGTGCCAAGCCGACTTGCTTCACGGTTTACGTCCAAAGAACTTCGAGACTCTGCTCCCGAAGCTCTGAATTTCACACGTGTACCCAAATCGTATGAGCACAGGGTTGCTCTCGTTGGTCAGGCCAAAACCAATGGAGAAGCGTAGGGTTGAATTGTCGCCGACCATCCACGAAATCACTGGCGCGATGTAATGTGCTGTGTCGTGCAGACCGAAGCCCAGCGTACTGCCCAGGCCGCCGTACATTTCGGCCCCAACCATAAAATTCTCTCGGCATAAACGGCAGTCCGCGCCTGACGCGAGTGTTGCCAGAGGACGCGAGGCGCCAAACGCATACCCGAATTCCACTCCCTCGGATCGAGAGAAATTCTTGGCGAGAATGAAATTCTCAGAGATGTTCCAGTCGTGATGGTCACTCGAAAGAATCAGCTTGCCTTCCAATTCATGGTCGTGAATGGGAGTCAACAGCGCGTTGCGGGAGCTGAGGTCCGGACCGCCGCCTTCGACCTCTTTCTGAATCCGGCTGGCCTCGTTCAGATCTTCATATTCGAGATAGAGCACTGGATTGATCCAGTGCTCGCGATTCAGCGGCTTGAAGCGGTTTTCCAGACGCCAGCCGGTGAAGACTGTGCTGTCTCCGGACGTTGACTGCCCCTCCAGATAAAGCTCCGATGTCCAGCGAGCAGTCACGCCGTATTCCAACTCCAGGTATGGCGCAAAGTAGAAGCGCTGGCCGTCCCTCGGGACTCCCGCTGTGCTGGAAGTTTCGACATCGAGGTTCCCAGGCTCTTCCATGTGATGGGTATAAGTCACGAAGAAAGGACTCTCTTGCGCGACGGCACTCAGGCCCGAGAAGATCAGGAGAAGCAGCAACGCTCGGACAAGAATTCTTGGCATGTTTTATTTGCAACTGAGTTGCATAATGTATGAGAAATCAATCGTAGACCATCAGCAAAGATTTTGTTACGGGCGGAATGCAACCAGTTGCAACAGTCAGCCGGAAGAGGTCTGCCGGCATTGCGCGCAATATCCGCCGACCTCCAGCCTGCTCACCACAATGTGGAACCGGCACTCGCGTTGAATCTGGCCCTTCAGCCGGTCGAACAAGTCGCTTTCGAATTCCGCGATCTTTCCGCAGCGCAAGCAGGCCATGTGGATGTGGTCGCGCTGCGGCCGGCGTTCATAGAAATGCTTCTCTCCCTGCATGTGCATGAGATCGAGTTCGTCCACCAGTCCGTGCCGTTTTAGAAGACTGAGAGTGCGATAAACGGTGACCCGGTCTATGCCGGGGTCGAGCTTTCGTGCCTGCCGAAGAATCTGAGCGGCGTCCAGATGCTGCTTGGCAGTTTCGACCACGCTCAAAATTGTCCGGCGCTGGTGCGTGAGACGAAGACCGCGCGACATCAGTTCTGCCTGAAGATACCCGGGAGCTTCGGTTTGGGGTAAGGGCACGGTAATGGGCCTCCTAACAAGATGAAACCGGGTTGCAAATAGCTTAGCTCACCTCTGGGAAAAAGGCCAAACGAGCATGTTCAATCCAGCAAACGTCAGTTGCTGCCCTTCATCTTTGTCTTAACGCTGTGGGCGAGTTTCTCGATTTCCTCGGCCTTCTTGATCACGTCCAATGAGAGGACGTTCTCGTTGCTCTTCTCCACGTATTCCTTCAGTTCGGTGGAAAGTTTTAGCAGCTTTTCCGTGTCGCGCTTAAGTTCAGCTTGGCGCTGTTCATTCGCTTTTTTCTCCATTTCTTTCTGGAGTCGGGAGGGTACGTTGGGGCCAGAGTCATCCGGTTGCGGCACGTTTAGCGGGGGTGGCAAGGGTTGCTGCTGGGAAGAAAACCCTTGGAAAGCCCACAGGAACAGCCCTAAAAGCAACAGAGCAATTGTGCGGTGCACGGTGGACCTCAGTAGAAAAATAAACCAGCTTGAATTATATGCGTCCCGCCCGCCGGAGAACGGCCCGTCAGATTGTTATAATCAGGCGCTGACATGCCGCATTTCTTGCTCCAAAAGATGGTTCCGCCTGGCGAGGCGAATCTGCCTGCCCTGCTCCACGACTGGCGCGAAGACACGATGAACTTTCTTCGCCACGACATGCCGAAGATCGTGTTCGTGGTCCTGGCCGCCTTCGTGCTGACTCGGATCATCCGAGCCGTCGCCAGAAAAACTGCTGACCTGCAGGTCCGCAAACTTCCGCCGGTCCGCGTCCAGCAGGTCCGGACGGTGGCCAGCGTGATCACGAGCATCAGCGTGTTTGTGATTTTTTTTGTTGCGGCGCTCGAGGTGCTCTCAGTCCTAGGGTTTAACCTCGGTCCCATGCTGGCCAGTGCAGGCATCGCCGGGCTGGCGATCGGTTTTGGCGCACAGACGCTAGTTCATGATTTCATCAATGGCTTCTTTATTCTGCTGGAGAACCAGTATGACATTGGCGATATTGTCCGCATTGCGGGAGTGAAGGGCACTGTCGAACGAATGAGTCTGCGCCAGACGGTCCTGCGCGACGAAGACGGTACGCTGCACATTGTGCCAAACAGCACCATCCAAATTGTCTCGAACACCACCCGCGATTGGTCGCAAGTCGCACTCCGCGTCACCGTCGCCTACAGCGAGCCGAGCGAAAAGATAGTCAAGCTGCTAAACGCAGCGGGAGACGAAGTGCGGCACGACCCGGCTTTTGCTGATGACATTGTGAGTGACATCCAGGTGCCTGGGATCGACCGTGTTGGAAATGGTGAGGCGGAATATCTCATGCTCATAAAAACCCGCCCCAACAAGCAGTATGGAGTAAGCCGCGAACTGCGGCGGAAGATCAAGGAGTGTTTCGAAAAGAATAACGTTCAGGCTGCCGGGCCGGGGCGAATCTACGTGATGGACCAGGGAACAGGGAAGGCTTCGTAACTAGTCAACTTTGATCTCAGAATTCAGATCTCAGATTGCAAATCAGCGATTTCTGCGCTACTTCTGACACCGCGGGCAGTAGTGACTGCTGCGTCCGGCTATAACGATCCGTTTAATAGAAGTTTTGTTAATAGAAGTTTTGCAAACAAGGCACGACTCGCCTTCGCGCCCGTACACCCGATGCTTCAGTTGGAAGAACCCTTCCTCGCCATCCGCGTCAACGTAGTCAGCAACGCTGGAGCCGCCCAGGCGAATTGCCTCTCGCAGAACTTTCTTAAGAGCAACGTACAGCCGCCGGAGTTCGTCGCGAGTAAGGGAGGCTGCACGGCGGCGAGGCCGAATGCCCGCACGGAACAGGGCCTCATCGGCATAGATATTGCCAACGCCGCTCAGAAGATTCTGGTTCAGCAAGGCGCTTTTGATCGGAGTCTTGCGGCCACGGAACAGTGCGGCGAAATCCGCAAGAACGATCTCCAGCGGTTCGGCGCCTGGGGCTTCGAACTTTTCGATTACGCTGAGTCGCCCGAAGCGGCGTGGGTCCACGAAACGCAGTTCGCGTCCGGAGGCAAGTCGCAAAACTGCATGCGTGTGTTTCGCCAGTTCAGATTCTGGAGAGCACACGAGCAGACTTCCAGTCATGCCGAGGTGAACGATCCACTGGGCTTGTCTATGTGCCGAAGCTTTCGCGCGGACCTTGGCATTTTCAAGATCGAAGACGATGTGCTTGCCGGCCCGATGTACGCCGGAAATCCGGCTTGATTCGAGCGTCGCAGCAATCTTGCTGGCCGGCGATTTGAGCGGCTCGGGCTTCGATCCCAGCCACACAGATTCGATCACATCGCCGGCAATCCGCGTGTGTAGCCCGCGAGCGATGGTTTCAACTTCGGGAAGCTCGGGCATATGAGGAAGATTTCAGACCTTAGATTGCGGATTTCAGATCTTAGATTGCGTCATCCCAACGGAGTCACGCAACCCTGTCTTAGTGGGAATTTCAATCTGCAATCTAAAATCTTCAATCTGCAATCTATTTCATCCCCAACTGCCAGAACAAGAACGAGTAAATGTCGGTCAGGTCTTCGACCTGCTTGGCAATAGGTTTGCCTGCTCCATGCCCGGCCTTGGTATCAATGCGCAATAGAATCGGGCGCTCGCGGCTGTGGCCATTGGCGGCTTCTGTCTGCATCAAAGCCGCCATCTTCTTGGCGTGCATGGGATCGACACGCGTGTCTGTGTCCGCCGTCATGAAAAGAATTGCGGGATATTCCGTACCCTGCTTGACGTGATGATAGGGCGAGTACGCATATAGCCAGTCGAACTGTTTAGGATCTTCCGCTGACCCATATTCCGGCACCCACAGTTTCGCGATCTGGAAATTCTGGTAGCGCAGCATGTCGAGTAGCGGCACTTGGCACACCACGGCGCGATAGAGGTCAGGCCGCTGGGTGAAAGCAGCGCCCATCAGCAGGCCGCCATTGGACCCTCCGCGGATGGCAAGGTGGTTTTTGTCCGTGTACTTCTGCGAGATTAGAAATTCAGCCGCCGCAATGAAGTCATCAAAGACATTCTGTTTCTTGTCGAGCATTCCCGCGCGGTGCCAGTCTTCGCCGAATTCAGCGCCGCCTCGAAGATTGGCGACAGCAAACACGCCGCCGTGTTCGAGCCATAAGTAACGGTCTCCTACGAAGTTGGGCGTCAGACTCACGTTGAAGCCGCCATATCCGGTCAACAGAGTTGGGTTCTTGCCATTGAGTTCGAGGCCCTTCTCATGGAAGACGAACATAGGCACTCTCGTGCCATCTTTGGAGTTGAACCAGACCTGCTCGACTTGGTACTTGGCCGGATCAATTCCCGGCGCATCGACTTTGTTCCAAAGCGATGTGCCGCGAGTGGCGAGATCAATTTGAAAAATGGAGTCAGGAATAGTGAAAGAATGGAATGCGAAGAACACTTCCTTGCGGTTCCATTTGCCACCCAGCCCAACGGCACTCCCGATCGCAGGCATTCCGACGTCGCCGCGCAATTTACCATCGACGTCGAAGAGCTTGAGCTGAGAGCTGGCGTTCTTTTCGTATTGCGCCAGCAGCAATCCATTTACGACTGCCACTCCTTGCAGCACCGCATCATTCTGCGGAATGATTTCCTTCCAATTCGCGCGTGAGGGAGCCGAGGCCTCGGCGACAAATTGCCGGTAGCGCGGCGCATCTTCATTGGTGGTGATAAGCAATTTGCCGTTGAAAATTTGCCCACTGTAAAGAAAGTTCTTGCCTTCGGTAATGCGGACCGGAGGTGTCGCAGCCTGAAGGTCCTGCAGATAAAGCTCAGTTTTCGTCCAACCTTGCGCGACGGTTATAACAAGCCAGCGGCCATCGTTCGAAAGATCAACTTCCGGCCAATCCTCCGGGTCGCGGCCTTCGCCAAAAATCACTGGGTCCTTTGCCGGATCAGAACCCAGCGCGTGGTAGAAAACGTGACGGTTGTAGACCTCTTGACCTTCAGCAACGTCGCCCTTCTTCGGATACCGTGTGTAATAGAACCCGGAATTGTCGAGCTTCCACGCAATGCTGGCAGCGCGCGTTCGCTCGATCGACTCAGTAAGCAGTTCGCCGGTTGCGGTTTCGATCACATGCAGGGTGCTCATCTCAGAGCCGCTGGGCGAAGTGCCATACGCGACGTACTTGCCGTCTTCCGAGGGTGTCCACCAGTCGAGGGCCACCGTGCCATCGGCAGCCAGTTGGTTTACATCCACCAGCGCCCGGTCTTCGCCAGCGAGCCCTTCACGCACCAGAAGCACAGGCTGGTTTTGGGTGTCTTCGCGCCTTGTGTAGAAGTAGTATTTACCTCCGATTTGCGGTGCAGAAATCGTTCCAATCGAAAGCAATTCCCCCAGCCGCTTGTGGAGCTGCTCCCGTCCGGGTAGGGGATCAAGAACGCCGCGTGTATAAGCCAGTTCGTCGCTGACCCATTGCTGCGCCTCATGGTCACCCGAGTTCTCAAGCCAACGGTACGGATCGGTGAGTTTGTGCCCCCGCACGACTTCTTCGACTGGTTTCTGCGGTGCCAAAGGAGGTCCAGACGCGGATGATGACTTCACAGAAGCATCATCGGCGAGAACCACGGCGGCAAACGCACAAGAAAAAAGAAAGAGAAAGAGAAGGACAAGGACCAGAAGCAAACGCGAGCCTCCTGACATAGGCACCTCTTGTAGATTCACGTGCACGGGAAGCAAGCAGTTAGGTTAGCAAAAAACCGGCAGCGCCGCAGCGCCAGATCCGTCCGCCACGCCATCGCTGGAGCAATTTTCAGCAGTAGGGCTGTGTTTTTCACTCTGTCGCGCCGATGTTATTATGGAAATGACAGTTACCGGTCACCACACTCCTCAGTAGCTCAATGGCAGAGCATCCGGCTGTTAACCGGAGGGTTGTAGGTTCGAGTCCTACCTGAGGAGCCATTAGGCACTTGCATTAACCGCCTTTTCCAATTGGGACACGTTGGGACACGTTGCACTCTCAGGTTTTGTGAAAACCCCTGGCTGCTTCGCCAAAATTGCGCGCGTCCGAGAGTTGATCGCGGCCCGCACGCTCTCCGGAATCTGCTGCACGTACACGTCAGCGGTAGTCTTGATGCTGGCGTGACGCAAGACGCTTTGCGCATCCTTCATGGTCCCGTGTTTTTGAAGATCCGTGCCCAGGGTTCGCCGCATCACTTGAAACGTGACTAGCACCCTGGGGATCTTCAGTCTGTCTGCGATGGGGTAAATTCGCCATTTGAGGAAGTTCTTAGCCCGTCGCGGCACCTTCTGGCCTTTGCGTTCGTCCCGTCCGAAAGTTGGGAACATTAGCGCCTCAGGTGAAGAGTCCGGACAGAGCCGCCGCCAGGTTTCGACAATGGGCATGATGTCATCTGGAATTGGAACCGCGCTCCGGCTGGCATCAGTCTTAACCTGTCCACGATACAACTCCCCTTCATAAGCGGTGCTATGAATCATCAACCTATCTCCAAGGTAGGACTTCCACTGGAGACCGAATGTCTCGCTCGTGCGAGTGGCACAAAATAGGCCGATGCACATCAGGCACAAGTCGTGCGGATTCTCGATGGCGCCGATTAGGCTATTGATTTGGCCTGGTGTCATCGTGGGTCGCTCGACAGGCCTGGTGGCCGGCATCTTTGTTTCCTCGCCCGGATTGTCGGCGATGAATTTCAGCTTCTGAGCCATTTTCATAACCGATCTTAGGTTTACAAAAGCGTGCTTCACGATTGACTCCGAATATTTCTCGGCCAGGTTGTTCAGCAGTGTCTGCAGTTCGAAAAGTCCAATCGTGCGAAGGGGAACAGTCTTGAATTCTTCGACCAAGTATTTGTTGATCTCAAATTCCGTTTTGTCCCTCGTCGCGCGGCGCCATTGACCTCGTCTCATTGGCAGGTACTTCTCTTTAACGAACCAGTCGAATGTGACCGCATCATCGGTCTGACGGGCCGCAACGGCCGACCCGACCTTGCCATTTTCTCTTCGAACGATTCCCTCAAGCCTCTCCTCCGCTTCGTATTTGCGGAGTTCTGACTTAAGCCCGAGAACAACTTTTCGAGTTCTTTCAACCTCCTTTCCTTCCCGATCTGTCCTGTAGACCCGGAACTGGCCGTACCACTTCTTTATTCGCTTGCCTTTCTCGAAAACTCTGCCTTTCTGATAGACCATTGCCATTAGGCATTCTCCTGAATGGTCCATCGCTGGTCGCGGAGAACAATAATGTTCATACACTACGAACCGGTTTCTTGGAAGGGTCTTCGAGCAGTTGGTTGCTGAGGAAATCTTCGACGTCGGACCAGCGGAACCGCAGCATCGGCCCGAGCTTGACGGCGCGAATCCTCGGACTGCGACGTGTGGCGTGGTCGCGCACCCAACGCTCCGAGACGCCCAAGCGATCGGCTACTTCTTGGGGGCTCAGCAGTCGTTCGCTGGGCTGCAGGGTTACGACAGTAGAGTTTGGACTGCGGGCCTGCAGGTCGTCTGGCTGGGGAAACTGCCTTGCATGAGCTGAACTCATACCTCACCTCATGAGACTCAGTGAGTGAATCTCTTCATGCCAAGTATATGTATTACAGTCTCAGGAGTCTTGTCCAGTGAAAAGTAGCCTTTCCCCCGCCTGCCCTCTCGGGACGGCGCATCGTTCAATCGCGGGCCTTTAACCTGTAGACGTATTTCGGCGGCGCGGATTGATTTTGCAGCAATAGAGCGTCTCCCGGAGGCAACAGAAGCCAACAAAAGTCAACAACTCACGGCGGCGAGGGTTTTGGCCGAGGCAACAAAGATCAACACAAATCAACACAATTCAACAGAGTCAGCAAAAGTCAGCAAAAGTCAGCAAAATCAGTCCCGGTCCGGGAGCGCAGTCAGCAAAAATCAGCAATAGTCAGCAAAAGTCAGCATGTTTTGGTTTGGTTCGTAAACAGCTTAGAGTTTTTCTGAGAGCAAACAGCGGCTATTGGAACATAAAGGAGTGTGTCACAGGTGGTTCGGGAAGCGCTTACAAATTCCTCTTGCAAACTGAGTTATACTGTGGCATATATCTCTACCAGGGTGACACACTCTTGCCACAGCAGTCAGGAGGTTCGGCGATGCCTCTACGAGGTCTTAGGCTCTCGGATGATCTAAAAACACGGTTGGAGCAGGTCCAGAAGCTGCGCGGCTATCGGTCAGTGAATGCCTTCATCCTGGAAGCGATCGAGGAAAAGCTTCAGCGCATGGATGCCGTCGAGTCCGTTTCGGAGTCGGAGGCACGGATCGCCGCCGACTTCAGCCGGATCGTGCGAGAAGTCCGCTCGGTTCACAATACCCAGCAGGCCCAGTACGCGCTGCTGGATGCTCTGACCAAGTACGTATCGACGTGCGTCGTCGAGCCTCCACAGGATCTGCTGGTCTCGGCCAGAGCGCGAGGCAAACTGAGGTATGAGAAGCTGCTGCGCGAGGCAGCAAAGACCATAACCGGCGAAAGCGAGAACCTCTTGTTAGAAAGCGTAGCCAGTGCCGACTAAGGACAGAGAACGACCATTTCGGCTGCGACCTCGGCGCACCCCACTCGGCTCATCGGGCCAACCGAAACGTGCCTGGGCGAGCGGCCTGGGTACCCTTCTGCGAATTGTCCGAATGCACGGCTACCGCAAGAAGATGAGTGGGGGTTCGAGTGGAGGCCACGCGCGCAGCGGCCGGTCGGCATTGAGCCAGCGGTGTGCCGTGCGGGTGACCTATTCTCGGAACAAGAACGCAGGCCAATGGAAAGCGCATGGCCACTACCTGGCACGTGAGCGGGCGACTGAAAAGCGCGAGAAGAACGCTGCTGGGTTCAGCGGTTCCGAGAGGAATGTTGATATTGCGCAACGACTCGACGAGTGGCAGAAAGCCGGCGATGAGCGGCTCTTCA
>WNGL01001733.1_pt1 | contig 31320 bp, 28 predicted proteins | sample 5400591 | NCBI WGS metagenome assembly WNGL01 (sample SAMN13153377, study PRJNA577476) | soil metagenome | isolation source: 80 cm soil or saprolite under Garry oak tree replicate 1 | place: USA:California | collected 2016-06-15
GACCGCTGAATATTGCGCGCCGCGTCAAGATCCTGCTGCACCCGCGCCCACTGCAAATTCCTCTCGTGGTTGCGCGCATTTTCAAGGGCCACCGCCGCCTGCAGCACCAGCCCCTCAATAAAGTCAGCTTCATAGAGCGTCAGTTCGCGCCCGTCGGGAGGAGCTACAACCAGCTCCGCCATCCGCTTGCCTTCGCGATCCTGCAACAGATAGATAGGCAGAGCATTCGCGATCTCGCCTTCCCCGGTAGCCTCGGGCACCTCGCCATAGAACAGCCCGGTTCCGGGGAATGATGCGCCAGCCATCTCCAGTTCTCTCACTACGATGCGCAGCACCGCGAGCAGCACCGCTTCCTCGCGAATGGTGGAGTGCACCTGTCGCGAAGCCTCAAGCAGCGCCTGCAAACGCGCCACCTGCTGCTGCAAGTCGATCGTTTCGTCGTTTCCGGGAAGATGAACCCCTGCGGCCATCACACCTCGTCTGGACTGTTGCGGAATCTCAATGTACCACGACCAACCGTGCCCCCGTCGATACCTTTCTTGAGAAAGCTTTTATCTCCTCGAGCAGCGATTCAGCGCCTTCTAGACCTGCGCTTGGTCCCACCGCGCTTTTGTTTTCCTGATTATATGTATGCAGTAGTAGCTCCCCTCCTGTCGAGGTATGGGCTCGAAGAAGGCGAAGCGATGGCGAATCAATCATAGTCCGCCCCAACTTCCGTCGTGCCCTCCATCCTGCTTCCTTCAACTCCCAATCAAAGCGTACAGGCCACACACGCGGCCCGCGCATCGCCTCCTGAAGCGCGCCCTCCCAAAATCCCGTTCCATTCCACAACCTTGCTGTGAGAGAATCCGCCATTCCCGTTTCCCCGCTGTCAAATCTGATTCGACAAGGAAATCGAATGCCACAGGTAGCCTCTGCCTCCCCCCTCACACTCGATATTGAGCGCTCCGGCGATACCTCCCTCGTCAAATGCCACGGCAAGCTGGTGTCAGGCGTCTGCGACGTTCTCTACTCCACGGTCCGCCAGTTGATTCCCGAATCAAAATGCGTCTCGCTCGACCTGACCGGCCTCACCCACATGGACAGCATGGGCCTCGGCACCATCGTGCGCTTATACGTCTCAGCCAAGTCCGCTGGATGCGTCCTGAGGCTCATCAACATCGCCCCGCGCATCCGCCAACTCCTCGGCATCACCAATCTTCTGTCCGTTCTGACAGACATGTGCGAACAAGGCGTGACCATCCGATTCTGATTCGCCGCTTCTGGGGCGCGCCTCCCCGCAAATGCGCGCAACTAGGTCCGGGCGAGCCCGGCTGATTTATCCTTCCCTCAAATGCCGTTGCCGCGCCAGACCCTGTCCGTCGCCATGATCGCCATGAACGAGGAGGCGAATCTTCCCCGCACTCTCGAGAGCGTGCGCTGGGCCGACGAGATCATCGTCGTCGATTCGGGTTCGCGCGACCGCACCATCGAGATCGCAAAATCATTCGGCGCCAAGACCACCTTCCACTCCTTTGGCGGCCACGGCGAACAGAAAAACGTAGCCCTCGATCTCTGTACCAGTGATTGGATCCTGCTTCTCGATGCCGACGAAGTCCTCACTCCCGAGCTGCAAACCGAGATCCGCAATCTACTTGCCTGCGCGCGGGGCCGCGAGCCTCAGTTCGGCGCCTACTGGATTCCGCGCCTCAACCTTTACTTCGGCCGTTGGATGCGTCACGGCGGCTTCTATCCCGACCGCAAATTGCGTTTATTCCGTCGCGGCGCGGCCCGCCTCAGCGAAGGAGTGGGCCCCCACAGCACCCCGCAGTTCGAGGGCCCGCGCGGCAAGCTCCGCCATGACATGCTCCACTACGCCTACCCAACGCTGCGCATTTATCTCGAACACATGGACCGCTACAGTTCAGAGATCTCGCACCTGCTCCACGCGCGCGGCCGCGACAGCAATTCTCTCGCCGCATTCGTCTGGAACACGATCCTGAACCCCGTCGCGACCTTCCTCTATAACTACTTTTTCCGTCTTGGATTTCTGGATGGCCGCGAGGGCCTGATTCTCCACCTCAACCACTCGGTCTACATCCACTGGAAGTTCGTCAAAGCCTGGCGCCTGGGCCAAGGCAAAGAGTAGCCGCAAGCCACTCTGGATCAGTTCCTAGTCTCTAATTCACTGGGCCTTCGTTCCTGTCTTTCTGATCCCTGATCCCTGAACACTGATCCCTGTCCCCGGGGTCCCCGCGGACAGGTCTTCGTCCGTGGGGTGGCTAAATGTGGCAGCTGGCCTGTCCCCGCTTCTCAAGATACTTCTGGTGATACTCCTCGGCTCGCCAGAACGCCTGCGCCGGCTCGACCTTGGTGACGATGCGCTTGGGGAGAAATCTCCCTGCCACCGTCAGCTCCTCGAGCTTTGCCTTCGCCTGCTTCTCTTGGTCTGGGGAATGAAAGAAAATCGCCGATCGATACTGTGCGCCCCAGTCCGGCCCCTGCCGATTCAGCGTCGTCGGATCGTGCAGCTCGAAGAACGCATCAAGCAGTTGCTCGTAGGTCACTTGTTTCGGGTCGAAATCCAACTCGACCACTTCGGCATGCCCCGTTTGGTCCGTGCAGACGTCCTTGTAAGTGGGCCGCTCCATCGCGCCGCCCTCATAACCCACGGCCGTCGCCGTCACGCCCGGGATGGCCGCAAATGCCGCCTCCACACCCCAAAAACATCCCGCTCCAAATGTCGCTTTTTCCATACTCATGTCCCATAAGATGCGCCAAGCTAGCTTTGGTAACAGGATTAGGACTTCGCTCGGCAGCATGCTCAAACGCCCCAGGCCGTTACTTCTCCACAAACGACTTGAGTCGCGAGAGTGTCTGATCCCATTGCTTTGATACAGCCTCGAGGTACTCCTTGAGCCCTCCCAGAGGCTCGGGGTCGAACTCGAAGAGCCGCTCCCGCCCTGAGTGGGAGCTGCGCACAATCCCCGCCCGCTCCAGCACCCCCAGATGCTTCGTGATTGCCTGCCGGGTCAGTTTCGACTCCTCCGACAGTTGGCTGATGGAGCAGGGTTCCCCGCCGCAGAGTTTCGCGACCAGCGCCAGGCGGGTCTTGTCGCCCAGCGCGGCGAATACCCGCGCGCGAGCCTTCGGTTTACCGAGAATGCGCTTACGATGCTTGTGTGACATGGGTCTCGATATTCTTCATCTGTTGGGTCCAGCCACCGTCGTTCCTGCGGAGTGCTTCAGAACGCCGGTCTGCCGGAATCTTGTCAAAGCCCGACTCGGTGAGCAGCAACAGTGTACCGCCCGCGATCTCCTCCAGCCGAAACTCCACCAGCGTCGGTGTCTCCTTGGAGTAGTCCGCCTTGGGATCCACGGCGTAAGGGTGCCACGTAAACGAGAACAGCCGCTCCGGCTCCATCTTCTGGATAATCGCCCGCCAGGTGATGCGTTCGTAGCCGGGATGCAGGATCTGACCTCGCGCCTCCTGCCCGGGCACAAAAGGCCCCTCAAGCTTCACCCGAAACCATTCGCCAAACTCGCGGTAGTCCGTCAGCGCGCGCCACACCCGCGAAACAGGCGCCCTCAACTCGATCCGCTTCTCAATTTGGATGTCCATTATATGCAACCTCAAGGTTGCATATTAAATGCAATTATCGGTAACACGCAACTGAATAGTTGCATGTTCTTATTTTTTCTGGTCAGAGCGTACGGCTGGTAATGTTGTAAACCAAACCAAACGGATCTTTGACGTAACACCGGGGAAAGTCCGGCTCGTCCTTCACCACCTTGCACCCGTTCGCCACCAGCCTGTGCTTGGCTGCTTCCACGCTGTCGACGGCGATCTCAAACACCGGCCCCGACAATGGCCCCTGCTCGATAAACAGGTTGATGCGCTTGCCGTGAAGGCTGATTATCTGGTGTTCTTCGCCGGTGATCTCAAACCCAAGATGCTCCACATAGAACTCCGCGGCACTCTTGGGGTCGGGCGATTGAATCAAAATATCTGCGCCAAAGCTGTTTGCCATGCGAGTTCCCTTCGCCGCCGTAGAAATTCGAGCCGGCCGCGTTCAGCCTGCCGGTTCGGGCCGAGTCTAGCATGCGACGATGGCTCGGCGGCTCAAATTCGCCGCAATGCATTCGGCAATCGGGTCAACCGCGCTTCTTCCCACCCGGCCCGAGCCGCTTTCCCCCGGGGCGTGGCCCGCTCCGCTTCGTGCCCGCGCCGCCAGTCTTCCCCTTGTGTCCGGATTTGGAAAACCCGCCAGGCTTGGAACCAAAGGCTGGCTTGGGCTTCCATCCCGCCTTTCCCGCCGGCCGAGCGCTGCCGCCCGCCGCGGGCCTGCCCCCAGAGCGTGGGCCAGATCCGGTGCGAGACCCTGCACCATAACTGCGACCTTCCGGCCGTCCCGGCTTGCTGCTCGGCCGCGCCCCACCTGCCCTTGGCTTTCCTGTGCTGGTCGTGAATGGCCTCGAGCGTTCGCCTTCGACCCGCGGTGGCCTGCTCTGCCCAAAGGAACCAGCCCATGTGCGCCCCGGCCCGCTTCCGCTTCGATCCGCGCTCGGACGGTCCAATTTCGACCGGTCAATTCCCGGCTGGTTATACCTCGGCTTCTCGAAGGTTGGCTTGTCGAATCCCGATTTCCCGAACCTGGGCTTGTCAAAACCCGGTAACCCGGACGAACTGAGCGGGGCATACCTGGCCCCGGACGGCTGTGGCCGGAGCGAGCCGGTATCGGCCTCTCCGCGCTTGGCCGCTCCGGTTCGATCGCGTCAATCTGCAACCGCACTCGTTTGATGGGAGCATCTTCGGCAGCCGCAATCTCGCGACGCGGTGATTCAGGCCGCTTAAATGCTGGCCGCTCACCGGTCCCAGGCTTCTTCCAAGACGGCTTGGCCCCAAAGCTCCGTCCGCCGCTCGGCCTTTCCACCCCACTGGAGTCTGCTCGACGCGAACCCGGCCGGCCACGATCAGCTTCCGGCCGACCCTCTCGAGGCGCAACGGCCCGAAACTGACTCCCCGACGGCCGACCCGGACGATCATCCTTTTTCCAAGCTTGCTTTGGAGCCCCAAACTTCCCCGCTCCAGACCGGGCAGGCCCAGCATCTGTCCGGCCACCAGGACGTCCGGCCGCCGGCCGAAATTCCTGCCCCGGACCACTGGCCGGTCCCTCCTGCCGAAACGGTCTGTCCGCCCCAAAGCTCCTCTTTGGCCGAAACTCCCCCGCACCCCCTGCAGCCGGCCGCTCACTCGTCGGCGGAGCGGGCCGCAACCTGCTCGGCTTAGGAGGCAGCGTCGGCAACTGCGCATCCATCGCATTCCGCCGACGAACGTCTTTCGCTTTTGGAGTCTTCAACTTCCCGTCCGCAGCCTTGCGCAATTCCGCCAGCTCGTCGGGCTCCAGCTCGCGCAGATTGCCCGGCTCCTGGTCGAGCACCAGCGGCCCGTACCCGACCCGGCGAATCTTTTCCACGAAGTGTCCAATCTCCTCAAACATCTTGCGCAACTCGCGGTTACGTCCCTCGATCAGCACCACTTCATACCAGGGGTTATCCCCCTGCCGCACCTGGCGAATCCGCGCAGGCGAGGTCCGCACCTGCCCCGACCCCGGCTTTCCGCGATCGATGGTCACCCCGCTGCGCAGCAATTCCAGCTCCGCCTCGGTCGGCTGACCGCTCACCTTCACCAGGTAAGTCTTCTCCACACCCGACGCTGCCTTGGTCAGCTTGTTCGCGAGTTCGCCATCGTTGGTCACTACCAACAGACCCTCGCTCATGTAGTCCAGCCGGCCCACCGGGTAAAGCCTCTCGCGCATTTTTTCAAAGAACTGCATCACCGTCGGCCGGCCCTCGGGATCCTTCACCGTGGTCACAAAGCCCTTCGGCTTGTTCAGCACGAAATAGCGCAGCCGCTCGGCCCCTTGCAGCAGCTTTCCGTCCACGCGAATGTGATCCCGTCCAGCGTCTGCCTTCGTGCCCAGCTCGGTCACAATCTTGCCGTTTACCTGAACGCGCCCTTCTTCGATCAACTGCTCAGCGCGACGCCGGCTCGCGACCCCTGCCTGCGCCAGGATCTTCTGCAGCCGCTCCAGCTTTGCCGAGGGGCGTGGCTTTGCATCATCTTCCGGCTCGTCCGCAGAGTCTTCCCCTGATCCTTCTTCCGGCGCGACCTCCGCCTCGACAGCATTCTCAGTCGTATTTCCGCTTTCGGATTCTTCAGCTGTCTTTGTTGCCTCGTCGGCTTCCCGTTCCTTGCCGGCGGGCGTTTGTTCATCACTCATGGGGAGAATTCTCAGTTTCTGCCTGCTCTACATTGGAAGGCTCGGCAGGCGCGGCCTCCTCTGTTCCTGCGTCCGTTTCTACTGCGTTCGTGTCCATCAAGGGGGCTCTGGCGCCGGAATCATTGCTCTCCCTGACTTCATCCACAATCGCTGCTTCTTCTTCCGGATCTTCCGGCGCGTTCTCGTCAAGTTCCGGTCCGGAGCCGGGAGCCGGTTCATAGTCCGACTCGGGCTCTTGCCCGCTGCCGTCAGCCGTCTCAGTCTCTTCCAACTCAATCGCCGCCATCTTCTCAAACTCGTCCATCGACGGCAGCTCCGAAACATCCTTCAGCCCAAATCGCAGCAGAAACTCCTTTGTCGTCTTATAGAGGATCGGCCGGCCAATCACCTGCTTGCGACCCGCCGTTGTAATCAACTTCCGCGCCAGCAACGAACCGAACACCCCCGAAGAATCCACCCCGCGAATCTCGTTCACCTCTGGAGCGGTAACCGGCTGCTTGTAGGCGATGACAGCCAACGTTTCGAGCGCCGGTAGCGACAGCTTCATCGCCGGCTTCAGGCTCTTGATGAATATCCGCACCGCGTCATGGCACTCGGGCTTCGTCGCCATGCGGTACCCGCCCGCAATCTCGCGAATCTCCACTCCCCGCTCGTCCGAGGCGTAGAAAGCGATCAGCTCGTCGATGACTTGCCGCAACACCGCCTTCACTTCGCGGTCACGCTGGCGGGCAGCGCGCTTCTCATCGGCCTCCGCGTCCACTGACGCTTGCGCGGGCGGTGCCTCAGCCTCGGTCGCCTGCTCCGGCTCGGCTTCAGGCAGCACCCTGAAACCAGGTTGATCCAGCAGCGCCCCATCCTCGGTTCTGAGCTCCAGGTACTCCAGCCCCTGTGCAATCAGCGGCTGCGTGGGGTCATAGTCGGTCGTCGCAGTCTCCTGGTCGGCAGTCGACCCGGCTTGTTGCGCGGCCTTCCACTCCAGGGCTTCGGCTGCAAATAAATTCGCGAGCTGGGTCAAAGTGACCGGCTCTTCGGCGGCGTAGATAACAGCTTCCAGCTTGGCTTTAAGGCTCATTTCGGCAATCAGTACCTCATGTATGGTACCGGATGCAGCAGCCCCGTGCGCCTGCTCGGATTCACAGCACCTTGCGGCCAGAAGACCATACGTAAAAAGGGCGTCCGGTCATGCCGAACGCCCTCACAGTCTCAAACCCAACACCGGCGCGCAATCCTAGACTTGCCGGAAGACCCAGTACAAGATTCCGGACAGTAGCGCCGCGGCCGGCAAAGTAAATATCCAACCCGCTGCAATGTTGCGAACCGTTGACAAATGCAGTCCGCTTCCGTTGGCGGCCATGGTGCCGGCCACGCCGGAGCTGAGAATATGCGTGGTGCTGACCGGTAGTCCAAATTTATCGGCGGCAAAGATCGTTGCCATTGCCACCAATCCGGCACTCGCACCCTGCGCATATGTTAGATGGTCCTTACCGATTCTTTCTCCCACTGTCACAACAACGCGCTTCCAGCCAACCATCGTTCCCAGGCCAAGGGCAAGTGCGACCGCGACCTTCACCCACGTCGGGATGAATTTCGTCGCCTTGTCCACCTTGTTCTTGTAATTCTTGAGAGCCGCACGCTCGTCCGCGGAAAACGATGCATCGGGCGAATTGGCGATCAACCGCAGAGCCTCGCTGGTTACGTACATATCGTTGCGTACGTTGGCCTGCTCTTGCGGCGGTACTGCCTTGAATTCCTTATACAGCGCAACTTCGTGATCCAGATCCTCAACCAGTTCGCGCAGAGCCACAATCGTGTCCGGTTGCATTTGCTTGGTGCGGATGTAATCGGTTACCTCGGCGCGAGCGTCCGCCCCCAGGATTCCTTTGGGATCAACATGTCTGTCCAGAATGGTTCCTGCCGTTTGTGAGGCAGAAATAAAATCCTGCACCTCGACCGGGCTCACCGCATGGTTCAGCGCGTAGGCCGTGGGCACCGTGCCAATCAGGATCAGCATGATGAGGCCCATGCCCTTTTGCCCGTCATTCGATCCATGGAAGAAACTGACGCCCGTGCAGGTCAGCACCATCAGCGCGCGGATAGGGAACGGCGGCGGCTGATCGTCTTTCGGAGCTTCGTACAGGGAAGGAAACTTCCCCACCTGCTTCGAAAGCAGAATCAGCATCCCGGCAACAGTAAATCCGATCAGCGGCGAGACCAGCAGCACCTTGAGCACCTTGAATGCCTGCTCCCAATCCACTCCAGACGTCCCCGTGTGCGGATTCAGAAGCTGGTTGGCCAATCCCACGCCGATGATCGATCCCACCATCGTATGCGAACTCGATGCCGGCAGCCCGAGCCACCACGTGCCCAGGTTCCACAAGATCGCCGCGATCAGCAGCGCAAAAACCATAGCAAAGCCCGCGCCAGAAGTGACCTGCAAAATCAGTTCCACCGGGAGCAGCGTGATCACCGCAAAAGCAACCGTGCCCGACGAGAGCAACACGCCGGCCAGGTTGCAAATACCCGACCACACCACCGCGACGTTCGGCTCGAGCGAGTGCGTGTAGATAACGGTGGCCACCGCATTGGCCGTATCGTGAAATCCATTTACGAATTCAAATCCGAGGGCAATCAGCAGCGCAAGGGCCAGCATCGCGTACGGCGCGTAGCTGGTGATCGACGCTGCATCCAAGTCGCGTGCGACGTGAAAGACGATATAAAAAAGGCCGCTCGCGAGTGCTATAAGAAATGACGCAACACCCAACAGGCTCGGCCCGTGTTTTATCTTGCGGTCGAGCAGCGTGCCGCGACTGGGAATCGCTGTTGCCGTCGTCGCCAGGTCGGCCATTAGATCTCTCCCGCCCGTGCAAATTGATTTCGCAGGGTCATGGAACCGATCAAAATACGATCAGAAATAAGAACTCGATTGAAATGGGGATGGAACGATCCGGGACCGTAGCGTGAAGGGCAATCTGGAGAAAATTGCATATAACCCCGACAACCGAATTACTTCGCTCAGTTGTTTGATGCAGGCGAACCCAACTTCGGTCCGCGACACCGATTCTATATGACATACCGGGGGCGAAAGCTGTGATCCAATTTCAATTCGACGTCGTTAGGTGGCTGTAAATCCATTGATCTAATACGGTTAGTGGCGGTAAAAGTTTCTTTTAAGGCAACCGTAACATTCTCTGAATCGACGCTTCAAAGTTGATCTTCTGCACGAATTTAGAGGCAATCTTCAAACCCCGCACGTTATTTCGAATAATCGTAAATTTATCGCGCAACTAAAAGGTTGCACATAGATTTCTTGCGAAATTATTTCCACTCGTCGTGCGCATTGGTCAGACCTTCGTTCATCACGCTGTCAAAACCAGTGCTTTTCTTGATGAAAATTTCCGAGAAAGCGCGATCCTGGCGCAACAGAATCGCTTGTAGTCTCACGAGTTCCAACAAAGCGAGAAACATGGCTACCAAAGCCCTTGGAGAACGCGTGTGACTCAACACTCTTCGCAGCGCGAGGGGCTTGTCTTCCATCGTCAACCGCCGAGTTAAGAATTGAATCATCTGCCCAACCGTCACCGAGTCTTCCTCGAGATTGAAAACCGGCCGCTTCTTCGCGCGGTCCAGAATCTCCTGGAAAATCCGCACCAGGTCTACGGTGTCCGCTGCAATCTCCGGCTCTGCCGCGGCATCGTCCTTAAACTCGCGCATTCCGGGATTCGTCCAGGACGCCGACTCGAGCATTTGTTTTTGCTGCAGCATCTGCGCCGCATTTTTGAACCGCTCATGCTCCAGCAACCGCTCCACCAACTCGCGCCGCGGATCCTCCGCTTCCTCCGGACCACTCGGGCTGCGCGGAAGAAGCATCTTGCTCTTGATGTGAATCAGCAGCGATGCCGTGTAAATAAACTCACCGGCCACATCCATGTCCGTCGCCTTCAACTGGTTCACATAGGCCAGAAACTGCGCCGTGATCTTGGCGATCGGAATGTCGTAGATATCGATGTCCTGTTTGCGAATCAAATCCAGCAGCAAATCGAGAGGCCCGTCGTAAACCTGCCCCACCGTCACTGAAAAGGACGACTGGTTCGGCTGCTCTTCCTGTTTCTTCGTCTTTGCCGCGCCAGCCTTCGCAACCGGCTTCTCTTCCGCAACAGGCTTCGGTGTCAGCACCAGCTCAGGCGCGGTATTTTTCGCCGGCTCTCCCGATTGCGGATCTACAGGCCCGTCCTCCGAATTTTTGACTTCTTCACTCAAAGTTGTCTCTGCTCTCAAATCTTCTTTTCCATGTGAACGATCTAAATATTCCAGGTGCTACATGCAAGTTGCAGTTCACTTGCCGGGTGCCCCATCCATGGCGCAGCTCCATCGCGACATGGGTGGGAGACCAAATCCCTCACCCCGAAACACCAACCGTCAGCCGCATCGCCGCCCTTACTTCCACCATCGTCTGTTCCGCTCGCGCCCCCGCCCGATCCGAACCGTCCTTGAGAATATCCTTTACCTCTGCCGCCCCATAACGCGCACGCCGCTCCTGAATGGGATTCAGCACCTGCACCAGAGCATCCGCGGCCCATCCCTTGCACTCAATACACCCGATGCCCGCCGAGCGGCAACCGTCGTACACCTTCGCCAGTGTTTCCGGCGTTGAAAACACCTTGTGCAGATCGCCTACCGGGCATTTGTCCGGGTCGCCGGGATCGGTGCGCCGCACTCTCGCCGGATCCGTCACCATCGTCTTCAGCTTCTTCCGCACCAACGGCTCCGGATCGTTCATCTCGATCGTGTTCCCGTAGCTCTTCGACATCTTGCGGCCATCGGTGCCCGGCAGCTTTGGCGAGGGAGTCAGCAACACTTTCGGCTCCGGCAAAACTTCCCGCCCGTCGAGCTTGTAGAACTGGTTAAATCGCCGCGCCACCTCGCGCGTCAGTTCCACGTGCGCCTGCTGATCCTGCCCCACCGGTACAAAATCCGCCCGATAGAGCAGAATGTCTGACGCCATCAGCACTGGATAGCCAAGGAAGCCATAGGTAGTTAAATCTTTGTTCTCAAGGTTCTCTTGCATTTCCTTGTAACTGGGCACGCGTTCTAGCCAGCCAAGTGGCGAAATCATGCCAAGGTACAGCGGCAGCTCGTAGTGCTGCTTCACGTGACTCTGCACAAAAATCGTGCAATGTTTCGGATCTAGTCCCGCGGCCAAAAAGTCCAGGGCAACTTCATGAGTATTCGGCAGAATCTTCGAAGTATCCGCGTAGTCCGTGGTCAGAGCGTGGACATCCGCAATAAAGAAGTAGCACTCGTACTGGTCCTGCAGCTTGACCCAGTTGGCCAGGGCGCCCATGTAGTTGCCGAGGTGCAGCTTGCCGGTGGGACGCATGCCGCTCAAAACGCGCGGGCGGGACGATGAAATTGCTGGTTCAGGCATTATGCTTTTCGCTTCCGATTTGGTGCAGGGAGATAGCAGCCGCGCTCGGCAAAACCCTCACAAACGGCTCGTTCCATTGTAGTGGCATGCACCGCCGCTCTACCTGCTCTTACAAATGCATCAACGCGGTATAAACCACCGTTAACGCGGGCGTCATCAGCAGTTGCAGCACAAATCCGCCCACGAAGAACATCAGCAGGTAGCTAACCATAATGGGAATGCGGTCATAGGCCTGAACCGCGCGATAAGGGAGAATATTGCGCAATAGATGGCTGCCATCGAGCGGCGGTATCGGAAACAGGTTGAAGAAGAAAAGTATCAGATTGATGTAAATCGCCACGTTGCAAATCAGAGAGACCGCCTGCAAAGCTGACCCCGCCCCCTCGGTCATACCCTCCTGCAACGGCCTCAGAACAATCTCCCGCCCTCCGGGAATCGCGATTGCCATCAATGCCAAAACCGCAAACGCCGCCAGCACAATCAGCAGATTCGACACCGGGCCAGCCAGCGTTACCAGGTTCTCATCGCGCCGGATTTTTGTGAAGTTGCGGCTGATCACCGGGGTGGGCTTGGCCCAGCCAATCAACATCCCGCCGAACATCTTCAGACCAATGAATGGTCCAAAAATCATGATTGCCGGCAGCAGCAGCGAGCCAACCGGGTCCACGTGATACATCGGGTTCAATGTCACCCGCCCCTGCATCCGCGCCGTATGATCGCCCAACCGCGAAGCCATCCACGCATGCGAACATTCGTGCACACTAAGGGAAAAAATCAAGACAACAAACTTGAATACTGCAATGGCGAAGATAGCGGACTGCACTGACTCTCCCTATTCCGGAATGCTCAGGTTAGCATGGCAGTGCTACCGGCTCTCACGCCCTGAATATCGGATAGCTTCCCACAACTTCGCCCGCCCCAACATTTTGTCCGCCCAGCAAGATCGTGTGGCTGCCAATATGCGCGCCATCGCCCACGGTGGTCGGCAGCAGCTTCACGTCATCCAGATTCTCAGAGGAATAGCCGTGCGAAAAGATCCGCGTGAATGAGCCGATCACCGCGCCCTTGCCAATGGTGATGCCGCCTCTGTCATGCAAAAGCACACCCTGATGGATCGTCGCTCCATCGCCAATCGACAGCTTGTATCCATAAGTGAGATCGACCCCGTGGTGGATCTTCACGCCCGATCCCATGTGGTCAAAGATGTGCCTGCCGAGCATGCAGCGGAAGCGAATGCCCAACCACAGATTCAGCCCGATCGGTGACCGGTCAAACATCTTCCAGAACCACAGCAGCGGCTTGCGCACCGCCAGCATCTCTGGATCCGCATCGCCAAAGTACTCGGCCTCCAGCGTCACATTCTCTGGATCCAGCGACAACCCCAGCACATTCCCCGGCAGCTCGCTGGTCAGCGTCACGTTGGGCTTGTTCCCATGCGGCCGCCCCAAATAGAGCTGATACAACTGATCGCGCACAATCTCTGCCCTGCGCTCCGGCGACCGGTGTCGCAGAAACTCCTCGTCGAGAAAGCGAATCCAGCGCCGAAAGATCTCTTCCGCTTCCGGAGTCGGATGCGGCTGATTGCTCGGCGTCGCGGTCAGGCAGTTCGGCGTCTGGCTCTTCGGGTTGTTAGCCATACAAGTTGGACAATAAACCACCCAGCCCAGATTCCGCGAATCCCGAAACACTCAAAAGCCCCGACGAGGCCGTGCCCCATCCCCGCGAAGCAAGCGTGGAAAAGCCGGGTGCCCCATTCTTGACGCAGTTCCATCGCGGCATGAGTGGGAAAGCTAGAGGCTAGCAGCTGGCGAGTTATCCTGATAAGTCCGGCCGATACTCGCCGCCCAGAGAGTCAACCAACCATGCCTGAAGAATCCGCACCCGCAGTCTCCACTCCAGAAACCACCAAAATCGCCGAGTCCGCCCCAATCTCTCCTGCCGCGCAAGCGGCGTCTGCCCCACCGCAGGTGGCAACCATCGCCACCCTCGGCCAGCACGAAGGCCAGTCCGTCACCCTGAAAGGCTGGCTCTACAACTCGCGCGAGAGCGGCAAACTCCTGTTTCCCATCTTTCGCGACGGCACCGGCACAGTTCAGGGCGTCGCCCACGTCAAAAGCGTTCCACCCGCTGTCTTCGAAGCCCTCAAAGGACTGACTCAGGAATCCTCCGTCATCGTCACCGGTAAAGTCCGCGCCGACAAGCGTGCCCCCGGCGGCTTTGAACTCGATGTTGAAGACATCGAGGTTATCCAGCGCGTTCCCGAGACTGACCCCTACCCCATCACTCTCAAAGAGCACGGCGTCGACTTCCTCATGGAGCACCGCCATCTCTGGGTCCGCTCTCCACGCCAGTCCGCCATCCTCCGCATCCGTGCCGAAATCATGCGCGCGGCCGCTGAGTACTTCGATACCAACGGCTTTATCCGCACCGACCCGCCCATCCTCACCCCGGCCGCATGCGAAGGCACCTCCACTCTTTTCCCGGTCGACTACTTCGGCGACCCCGCCTTCCTCACCCAGTCCGGCCAGCTCTACATCGAGTCCACCGCCCTGGCCCTCGGCAAGGTCTACAGCTTCGGCCCCACCTTCCGCGCCGAAAAATCCAAAACCCGCCGCCACCTCACCGAATTCTGGATGGTCGAGCCTGAAGTCGCCTACTGCGATCTCGACGGCCTGCTCGAACTGGCCGAGAACTTTCTCTCCCACATCGTTCAATCCGTCCTCAAGAACCGCGCGCCTGAATTGCAGGTCATCGGCCGCGATCCCGCCAAGCTCCAGAACATTCTCCCGCCCTTCCCGCGTCTCCGCTACGACAAGGCGGTTGAGATGCTCAACGAGGCTCACAAAAAAGGCGAACTCGAACAGCCCTTTGAATACGGCAACGACTTCGGCTCTCCCGACGAAACCTGGCTCAGCTCCCAGTTCGATCGCCCCGTCATGGTCCACCGCTATCCTGCCGACGTCAAAGCCTTCTACATGGAGCCCGACCCGCTCGATCCGCGCTACGCCCTCTGCGTCGACGTCCTGGCTCCCGAAGGTTACGGCGAAGTCATCGGCGGCTCCCAGCGCGTGTCGAGTTACGAGCTACTCAACGCCCGCATCGAACAGCACAACCTGCCCAAGGAAGCCTTCCAGTGGTACCTCGATCTGCGTCGCTACGGCAGCGTCCCTCACGCCGGCTTCGGCATGGGCATCGAACGAGTAGTAGCCTGGGTCTGCGCCCTCGACCACGTAAGAGAGACCATCCCCTTCGCCCGCACCCTCCACCGCATCTACCCATAGCGCCACCGTATCTACTCATAACTCCACCGTATCTACCCATAATTGTCATCTTGAACGGAGCGTGTTTGGGGCCCCGCGAGTTTTGTTCGTGGGGTAAGCGAAGTGAAGGATCTGCTTTTCCGCCGGGTGCCCAATCCATGCAGCATCCGGGGTCCCCAGTGACAGGTCTTCGTCACCGGGGTGGTTCATGGGTGGGAAAGCACAAATCTCAACACTCCGTCTTTGTCGGTCGTCAACAGCCCGTGTGCCCCATCCGGCATTTCCTCCCGGAGGGAGGGCCGAAAATAGCCCAGGATGGAGTCCGCCGCGGCGGACGCAATCCTGGGAGAAGGTTCCAACCCAAATCGCACGCCCCGTAGGGGCGGTACGAACTCTCTATGCCTGTTCGTGTGATTGCCCCTGACCCCTGATCCCTGTTGTGCTACCCTCATCCCAAACCGTGACCGCCCCCAAAAACCAGCTCTACTACGGCGACAACTACGAAGTCCTCCAACGCTACGTCAAAGACGAGTCCGTCGACCTCGTCTACCTCGACCCGCCCTTCAATTCCCGCCAGGACTACAACGTCCTCTTCGCTGAAAAAGATGGCTCGCAGTCCAGTTCGCAGATTCACGCCTTCGAAGACACATGGGAGTGGAACATCGACGCTGAGCGCTCCTATCAGCACATAGTCGAGCGCGGTGGCCGCGTCGCCGACGCCCTCCGTGCCTTCCGCACATTTCTCGGCGGCTCCGACATGATGGCCTACCTGGCCATGATGGCCCCGCGCCTCGTCGAACTCCGCCGCGTGCTCAAGGAGACCGGCTCCATCTACCTGCACTGCGACCCCACCGCCAGCCATTACCTGAAGATCCTCATGGACGCTGTTTTCGGACCAGAACGGTTTCTCACCGAGATCATCTGGAAGCGAAGCAGCGCACACAACGACGCGAAGCAAGGTTTAAAGAACTACGGCCATATCCACGATGTCCTTCTGTTCTACTCAAAAGGGGTAGGGCCTCTATGGAATTCCCAATTCACGGATTACGACGACTCGTATACGGGTCGCGATTACCGTCTTGTGGACGAAGACACGGGGCGGCGGTTTCGGCGCGGCGACCTTACCGCTGCTCGACCCGGCGGCGACACTGAATACGAGTGGCGAGTCAAGAAACACCAAGGAGCTCGCGAGCGTTGGATCGCCGATCTAGCTGACGAATTCCTGCAACCGATGGAAGGCTGGGAATATTCGGGCGTTCATCCATATCCGGGCAGATATTGGGCATATTCGAAGCAGAATATGAAGCAATTCGCCACGGATGGCCGCATCCGCCATACGTTCGACGGGATGCCTGAGTACAAACGATTTCTCGACGAAATGCCGGGTGTATCACTTCAAGACATTTGGACCGACATCGGACCAATCGGCGCGCAAGCCCAGGAGCGCCTCGGCTACCCCACCCAAAAACCCGAAGCTCTCCTCGAACGCATCCTCAAAGCCAGTTCCAACGAAGGTGACGTAGTCCTCGATCCCTTCTGCGGCTGCGGCACGACTGTTCAAGTCGCGCAGCGCCTCAACCGCCGCTGGATCGGCATTGACATCACCCACCTGGCCATTGGCCTGATAAAGACGCGCCTCTCCGATGCCTTCGGGCCGGAGATCAAATCCACCTACGACGTCATCGGCGAGCCGACCGACTACGAAGGCGCCGCGTCTCTCGCCGCCGAAGACAAATACCAATTCCAATGGTGGGCACTCGGCCAGGTGGGCGCGCGCCCCGTTGAGCAGAAGAAGGGCGCAGACCGCGGCATCGATGGCCGTCTCTATTTCCACGATGACAATTCCGGCAAGTCGAAGCAGATCATCTTTTCAGTCAAAGCAGGCGGAGTCTCTGTCCCGCAGGTGCGCGATCTTGTTGGAGTGCTCGACCGCGAGAAGGCCGAGATGGGCGCGTTCATCTGCTTTGAAGAACCCACCAAGCCCATGCTCCGCGAAGCTGCCGAAGCCGGACTCTACACGTCAACCGACCGCAGCATCTACCCACGCGTGCAGATTCTCACCATCCAGCAAATTCTCTCGGGTTCGCAGCCGAACTACCCCATCCACCGAGCCGACGCAACTTTCAAGAAGGCCCCGCGCAGCCGGCCCGCTGCCGCCGAAAACCTGACACTTCCCCTTGTGCCACCCGAGAATTAAGGCCAAGAGCGAAGACATAGTCGCGGAGGCACGTGTTTTCAGCCCCCACATCCCCTTTTGCGTGGAATTTCCACCCTACGGCGCACAATTGTCTTGGGATCGCTAAAGCCGAAGAGGCTCGATCACCTTATCGTTTCGCCACCGTCTAATTTGCTTTTTGATGGATACGCACCTTGAAAAATGCCCATAACCCCTTCCGGGAGAGGACTCTGCGGCTAAGTCCAATTCCAAGAGGACTTTGCAGCAACACTCACCCGCTAAAGCATTGAATGCAGGGAACTTGCTTACAGAGTATGGGTGGGGGTAGGTAGTGCCGTGCCATGCAAAGGTCAAATGAACGGCCTGGGTGAAAAGGCGCGGGTGATTTACGGGTTCACCACGACCAAGGTTTTTCATTAACCGGTCAGTGCTTCTTTGAAAGGCGGCGTCAGCGGCTGATCGCCAATGGTGGCTCTGATCGGTTCGACAGGTCGAGGCGGTCAGCCGTTTGCGGAATCCTGGAAAAAGGCATCTTTCGCGCCTTCACAGCAATCAAACGCATGCACCCACCTCCCCCGTTCTCAAGGAGTTGCACCCATGACACTTTCTGCCATTGAAGTCCGGGATTTGAAGCATGCAACTGCAGTCGACGGCGTACTCCCCATCATCCTCGAGCGCTGGAGCCCGCGCGCCTTCGCCGACCGGGACGTGAGCCCCACCGACCTAAAGAAAGTTTTCGAAGCTGCCCGCTGGGCTCCCTCCTCCTACAACGAACAGCCCTGGCGATTCATTGTTGGAAGACGGAACTCCAGCACCTACGAAAAGATCTATTCAGCACTTGTGCCATTCAATCAGGCGTGGGCAATCCAGGCGCCGGTGCTGATTCTGGGCACGACCAAAACCAAGTTTAGCCACAACAATTCCCCTAACAACTATGCGGTTCATGACTTGGGAGCCGCCGCGGTATTGATCACGCTGCAGGCTGCGGCCCTCGGGCTCGCGACCCACCAGATGGCTGGATTTGACCAGGCCAAGGCTAGGGAAGTTTTTGAAATCCCAGAGACTTACGCTCTGGGCTCTGTGATGGCTCTCGGGTATCAAGGCGAGCCAGCCACGCTGCCCAGCGACCTCCAGGCGAACGAAGTTGCTCCCCGCACCCGCAAACCCTTAACTGAGATCGCGTTCTCAGCCTGGGACGAGCCCGCCAAACTCTCCTGACGCCATCCCTCCGCAGCGCCCCAAGTCAGTAACTAGCCCTGACCCAAATCCTCCAGTCTTCGCCGTAAAGTGGAGACTGGAGTTCTGTTTTGGCCATCGCTTCCTCGCCCCGCCCCAAACGCCGCCTGGCCCCCACCCGCCGGCCTCGCCACCGTTATAGAGCGGTCAAAATGAAGCACTTCGGCTGGCGAGGCCGCTCAGCGATCTGTGCAATTGCGCTGATTTTGGGCATCTTTACCTGGGCCGCTCTCGCCCGCCAGCTTGCGCCGGCATCGAATACCAACCTCGACCACTTCGACGCCATCATCGTTCTCGGCACGCCAGCCGACGCCGATGGCAATCCCACACCGGAGCAGCTCGCCCGTGTCACCGAAGGTGTTCACGAATACGAACGCGGAGTAGCTCCTCGCCTGCTTTTCACAGGCGGCCCCGCCCACAACAACTTTGTCGAGGCCCAGGTGATGGCCCGAACTGCCGCCGCTCAAGGCATCCCCCCCTCCGCCATCTTCGTCGAATCCCACGCCAAAGACACCATCCAGAACGCGTGCCTTTCCACCCAAATCATGCGCTCTCACGGATGGCATTCCGCGGAAATAGTCTCCGCCGCCCCCCACCTCCCCCGCGCCGCACTGATCTTCAATAAGCTACCGTTGAAATGGCGCACGCACGCCGCCCCGCCGCTGCAGCCGGATTCATCCACATTCTCTGCCGCAGTTCTCGCCTTCGAGATCGTCAAGACCGCACGCTACCTCACCTACTCAAACTGGGCAGAAGGCTGCGAACCGTAACGAATCTGCGACCGCGCAGCCGAGTTGCGCTCAAGAGCCAGCGGGGCGGGGCGTTGTCCCTCATAGGTATGCTCCTGTAAGCTTTGTGTTGATGCGTTTCCCAGTAAGTTTTTCATCTGTTTTTGCCGCCGTTGCAGCAGTCCTTTTGTGTGCCAGTCCCCGCGCCCACGCGCAGAGCCAGAGCACTGCCTCGCAGACCGCGGGCAACGGAACCTACATTGCTGTCGATCCACTGGCCAATGTTCGCTATGACAACAAGTACGACTTTTCCTTGGGAATGGCGTATGGCCACGCCAAGGCTGGCCCAACGCTGCTTCAAGGCTCCAACTTGGGCGGCCTCGACCTTTCCGGCTCGTATTGGTTCAGCAAACACTTTGCGCTCGAAGGCACAGGACGCGGCTATCTGGGCACCAGCGGCGCTGGGCCCAATGCCTACAACATCAGCGGTCCCTTCATCAGTGAATACTTCTTTGCCGCGGGGCCAGAGTGGCTCGGCCCGCACAACAAGCATGGCGCGTTCATCGCCCACGCGCTCTTCGGCGGAGCCTACGGTAAGTTCGAACAGGACCTGCGCGGCCAATCGCCTGCAGTGGTCGATTTCTATAACGACCAGATAGCTCCCGCAGCGATTATCGGCGGCCACATCGACCTCAACCGTTCTGCCCGATGGGTCTTTCGCATCACCCCCGACGCGCTCGTCACCCGCTATGGCATCAACTACGGGAATAAGGCGACCCAGACCGATGTGAATTTCGCCCTCTCCGTCGGCGTCGAATACAGGTTCAAAAAGAAGCGCTAGACCGCATCATTCGCGGGGAAAATTCCCGCCTCGATAGCCACCCACCGGAGTTCCCGACGACGAGACAGTGTCATCGAGGCTCCGGTTTTTCTGTTTAGCCAACAGAATCCAATTTGGCCTAAAACAGAGAGGCTGCGACTGTTATCTCTGTGTGGTATCCTTCGCCGTTCGGTGACGCTTGTGGAAAAGTGCCACCGGCAAAAATGCCGTACCGGATAGCGGCACATCGATTTCGCCCTGGGAACATTCCGGAGAGAAAACGCCAATAGGCAGGTGCATACGGACATGAAGGACACATTGGGTGTATTGCTTGCGGGCGGAGCCGGCGAACGGCTTTTTCCGCTTACCCGCGATCGGGCCAAGCCGGCAGTGCCCTTTGGGGGCCACTACCGGATTATTGATATCACTCTTTCCAACTGCATCAATTCCGGGCTGCGCAAGGTCTTCATCCTCACGCAATACAAGGCCCTCTCGCTCAACCGGCACATCCGCGAAGGATGGACGGGCATCATGGCACAGGAACTCGGAGAGTTTTTTGAGCTGCTGCCGCCCATGCAGCGAACCGGCGCCAACTGGTACATGGGCACTGCCGACGCGGTCTATCAGAACATCTACTCCATCGGCAGCGAGCAGCCACAGCACATGATCATCCTGGGCGGCGACCACATCTACAAGATGGACTACAGCCGCATGCTCGAGTACCACAAGGAAACAAAAGCCGAGGTCACTTTGGCGACCCTCCCCATCTCCCCGGATGAAGTGAAGCAGTTCGGTATCGTCGAAGTGGGTCAAACGGGCGAGGTCCTTGGATTTCAAGAGAAGCCTGCGACCACGACTGTCCGTTCGCCCCACAGTCCGAATGCGGTCGATGCCTCAATGGGGATCTACATCTTCAACACCGAGGTTCTGTTGAAGGAACTGATCGCCGACTCCGAAGACCCGAACTCGAAACATGACTTCGGCCACAACATTCTTCCCAACCTGTTGGGCAAGAAAAAAATGATGGCTTACAGCTTCGTCGACGAGAACAAGCAGAAGGCCCTCTACTGGCGCGATGTAGGCACACTCGACTCCTATTACGACGCCAACATGGACCTTTGCTCCGTATCGCCGACCTTCAACCTGTACGACAAGAGCTGGCCCATCCGCACGCGGGTGCGCCAATATCCGCCGGCCAAGTTCGTGTTTGGCGAGCCGGGCCGCACCGGCATGGCGATGAACTCCATCATCACCGCCGGCGTCATCATTTCGGGCGCATCCGTATCGAACTCCGTGCTGTCGCAGGATGTGCGCGTCAACTCCTACTCTGAAGTGGACGCGAGCATAATCTTCTCGCACGTAAACATCGGCCGCCACTGCCGCATTCGCCGCGCCATCATCGATCGCGATGTACACATACCGGAAGGAACTGTGATCGGCTACGATCCCGTCGAGGACAAACGCCGCTACTTCGTCACTCCCTCGGGGCTGACCATTGTCACTCGCGACGCATCGCTGTTCGAGAACCCCGTCGAGCCGGCGTTTGGAGAGCGGTACTAAACGAGGTCGAAAGCCAGACTAACAATCGAAAAAGCGCAGGCAACGGCTTGCGCTTTTTTTGATTGGGTCGAGTCTTTGAAAGCGTTTGGCAGGTCTGTCGGCGCTCGGAATTCATCCAAGGCTCCGTAAGCCGCACCACAGCTCTTTCTAACCGTAGACCTGCGGAATGAAGCTTTGTTCCTGGATTGGCGGGCGTAGGTATTTCGATTTCTTCAGCGGAGGAAGAGCCAGCGGTTTCGGCGTCAAATCGCGATAATTGAACATTGAAAGAAGATGCCGAATGACGTTCAACCGCGCGCACTTCTTGTCTTCGGCGTTCACCACAAACCACGGGACCTGCTTGATGTCGGTAACTGCGAACATCTCGTCCTTGGCGCGCGAGTAATCTGCCCAGTGCTTGCGCGATTCCAGATCCATCGGGCTCAGCTTCCAGCGCTTGGTCACATTCTTCATTCGATCCTGGAACCGCCGTTCCTGTTCCTCATCGCTGACCGAGAACCAATACTTGATCACGTGAATCCCCGACCGTACGAGCATGCGCTCAAACTCCGGGCAGCTTTGCAGGAACTCCAGATACTCCGCCTCCGTGCAGAAGCCCATCACATGCTCAACGCCGGCCCGGTTGTACCAACTCCGATCGAAAAGCACCATCTCTCCCCCCGCAGGCAAATGAGCGGCATATTTTTGAAAGTACCACTGCGTCTTCTCCCGCTCGGTTGGCGTCCCCAACGCCACCACCCGGCATATGCGGGGGTTGAGTGATTCGGTAATTCGCTTGATGGCTCCGCCTTTGCCTGCCGCGTCTCGGCCTTCGAACAGAACCACGATCCGCAACGCCTCGTGTCGAATCCACTCCTGGAGCTTCACGAGCTCGATCTGCAACCGGCGAAGTTCCCGGTCGTAATCGCAGTCTGTTCCTAGATGCAATGTCTTTGCATTGCGTGACGCGCTCAGGTCCTCGCCCCGTCTACCGTCAGTCGAAGGCATTTCGCGCTGCTGTTTCGACGCATGATTATGCTTGTTCCTGTCTTTCACCGGTCGTACTCCTTCGAGCCCCGTCGCGGCGCTCGCGGGCGTATTCACGCCCAGAATGCCTTCTGATTACGCAAGAGGTCCACCCCTCTTCTTATCGGGTTCAATTCGCTTCCGCGTTAGGGATGATTTTTACGGCGGGCTCGCCTTCCACGTTCAGCGCCGCTCCCGCGAATTCGGCATCCGCATGGCGCTTAACCAAAGTCTGCAGTTAGAAAGGTCTTCTTCCGCAGATTCGCGATGGTGAGTCCAGGCCCCGCCATGGGAGTAGCAGCGGCATGGGCGTTCGGCAAAGGGGCTGTCCGAACCCATTGCCCACCGTGGTTTGTGCTCCGCTGAAATGTGCCGTCTGTCCAAACGCCATCGCAGCATCGCCGCATCAATCACGCCGCTGGCGTGTATGTGGTCGGAGACATCCACACGAACACAATCGAAGGGTTCTGGAGTCTTGTAAAGAGGGGTATTGGCGGGGTTTATCACTCGGTCAGCAAAAAGTATTTGCAGACCTATCTGGACGAGTATAGTTATCGCTACAATCGTCGGGCGGCAGGAAAACCGATGTTCACTTCGCTTTTGGCTGAGGTTTCGGAGCGGGCGGAATAGCTGCCCGCTTTAGCAGGGAATGAAAGCTTTCACGAGTGAACTCTTGGGGTTGCAGCCCCGAGGGTTTATTAGGCGACTTGGATGGTGTTGAAGGCATCCACACCTCATGGAAAGAATACCACGGGGGTGAATGATGGACCGCGTCACAACAATGAACGAGAGGAACATGGCAGTTAACATCCAGCTCGACATCAAGTGGGACGGACCAATCAGCGGACTCTCGGACCATCGTCTCAGTCTGACGGCGTTTGGCCCTGCGCTTGAAAAGTTGCTTACCGCTGCCAAGCGTATAGCCTCGAACACGCTAACGAGAGCCGGAGAACCCTCCGAAACTGGAAGGCTTGCAAAGCTGGCGCACTCGATTGATATCCAGATTGGCGGGATCACCGAGGGTTCGTCGGGGATCGCGACTCTGGTTACGTTTGACGCGCCATCCCTCTATCAGAATGATCTTTTCTTTAGCCTTCCTGAAAAGGTCGGATTAGAATTGGTCGATTCGATTGAGGCAGAAAGCAGAGGAGAGTACAGGAACAGTGCTGTAAGGCAGTTTCTTGCCGCACTGCCACGCACTCTCACGAGCCACAACTACAAGCTTCACGAAAACGGACGTTTGATTAAGGACGTTACGCTCGGAGAGGTTAACCTGCCGGAAGGGACTCTGTTGCTTCCCTACTTGCAAGAGATCGTGGGAATGGTCACTGGCGTCGGGTTTGATCCGGGGCGTGATGAAGTTCGGTTGAAATCTGATGATGCGCAGCAAGTAACTGCCGTGGCGGATGTCCAACAGGTGAACAAGGCGCTCGGTTTGCGACATGAAAAGGTGCGCGCACTCGTTCTTCAACAACCAGAATTGGGCGCAAGGCTTCTCAGATTGACCGAAAGCGAATCTAGACGCGATGTTTATTCGGAGGATGAATACATCTTTGGACGATGGGATCGCGCCTTCCAGGAGCTTGCCTAGTGGGCTCTTGGAACCCTATTCCTCCATTCGAGGTCATACAGGCCCGCTGTGTCGCTTTTAATCGAGAGGTTATTGAGCGATACGGCGGTGCTCAGACAAACCGTCCGGCGGAGGGTTGTCTAGAGAAGAGCATTGCAGCAGCGTACAACGCCGAACTGTACGCTGGAAATGAAGACGCTGTGGGCCTCTGCTTTATTGGTGCGCTCATGTTCTTCGTAACAAAGAACCAGTGTTTTATAGATGGAAATAAGCGTACAGGTCTCGCAATTTGTCTGTGGATGCTGCTCCGTTTTGGATTAACGCTCGGCTGTCCACAAGAACGAGTCAGCGCCTTCTTTCTGGGGATCGCCGGAAACACGGTCCGTAATCGAGAAGAAGCAGTCCTGTGGCTCGCACAAAACATCATCGCGATTGAGACGGATTTACCTGCGCCGCCGCCCGAAGACGAAATTTCCTTCTAACTTGTTCTGAAGGGATAATTGCCCTGGTAAATAACACGAGAGATAGAACTTTGGGCATACGGTGCTGATAACTAAAGTGCATCCTGGAGATTCGAAGTCTTCCGCGATTTTCGACGCAGCCGGGATGGGGGGAGAATTCAATCCGAGTGTAATCTTCCCGAACGAGAACAAGCCGCGGGCGTCTCACGGGCGACACATTAGCCACTTGCCGAAATGGACACCTGGAAAACGGACACCTGGAAGTCGTCATTTGGCAATCCGTCTACCCGGAAATCATCAATTGCACTATTTTTAGTGCACAATTCCGGTTCGGGCCCCGCCAATTGTTCCACGTGGAACATTCCTGCAAAATCATGCGTATAGCCCACCATGCAATGCGTGGGTACATTAAGCTGGAGCGTGGTAGGACTGGCAGCGCCGCCGAAGACTTCGCGGCGCAAGCTGGAGCCCCGGGAAACCGGCAGGCCCAAGCGGCCAGCCACCGGCCACGTTCAAGGCGGCACGACGGTTTCGCCGGAAGCCTGCCTGATAAGCGGGGAGGTGAGACCACTGGAGCTCGACTGGTCCCAAATTGTCCGCCGCTGCATGGATGGAGATTCAGGCGCATGGGCCGAGCTGGTGCGGACGCACCATCGCCGGGTCTATGGCCTTTGCTATCGCTTTACCGGAAATGCCGCTGACGCCGAAGATATTACTCAGGATGTCTTCTTAAAGATCTATTCCAATCTAACCAGCTTTGACACGGCGCGCGGCAGCCTGCAGGTGTGGATCACAACCATGACCCGCAACCTGCTGGTGGATAACTTCCGCCGTACCCGTAACTTGCGCTCCACCGGCTCACTCGATGAGGGCTGGGATGTCACGGACGAATTGAGACCCGTGGACCGCCTGGTTTCGAGCGGCCCAACGCCTCATGAGTCGGCAGCCCAGAAAGAACTCGCAAAAATGGTTCAAAACGCACTGGCTCGCGTCTCCGTAGAGCTTCGCGAGGCCGTCATTCTAAGAGATTTACAAGATATGGACTACAAGGAAATCGCCCAGGTTCTGGGCATCCCTGAAGGGACCGTAAAGTCCCGCATCAGCAGAGGCCGCGCGGAACTGGCGAGGCTTCTGGAACGTAATAAGCGGGAGGTGATGTGATCATGGCAGACCGCGGTAACATTCCGAATTCTCCAGCTTGCGGCCTTTGGGAAACGCTCCTGGCCGATGCACTGGACGGGCTGCTGCGTCCCGAGGATGAAGTAACTTTCTCCTCGCACCTGGCGATCTGCCCGGCTTGCACAGCATTGTTTGAGGAAGCCCGGCGCGGGCGCGAATGGCTTGAGTTTCTTGCGCCCGAGCCGGAAGTTCCCGAGGGGCTGCTCGCCAAGATTCTGGCGCAAACCGGTCCGGGACAAACAGCCGTTTTAGCCACCGGCAGCAACGTCCTGCCCATGCCTCCAGCCTGGCAGCGGCCTGGCGTAATGGGACGCATTCGCCGCTTTGCCGAACCGCGGCTTTTAATGACTGCCGCCATGGCATTTTTCTCGATCGCTTTGACACTCAACGTGACCGGGGTTCGACTGTCCGATTTTCGGTTGGCGAATCTGCGCCCGAGCGCAGTGCGTTCCTTCATGGAACGGCGCTTGACTATGGCCTCTACCCCGATCATCCGGTACTACGATCACCTCCGCCTGGTCTACGAAGTGGAAACACGGATGCGGGAACTGCGCCGCACCAACCAGGGCGAAGGCAACACAAACCAGCAACCGAAAAACGCTCAGCCGGTCAATCCGGGGGAGTCGAAGCAAAATCCCGCACACAAGGATGGAGGGTCGCGGGTGGACCCTCCTCAGCAGTCGGGAGCCCCGGCACTTAGAGATTCGATTGATTATCTTGAAACTTCCATTAGCCCGCTAGGCCGGCCCGCGCATTCCGGCGGCTCTGCACCCCAAGGACAAAGATCCGTTGGGGACCCCGCGTCCGAAATGGCAATACGGGAAAGGAGCACAGTATGGACTGCGTAAATCACAGTGGTGTTGGTGCTACTGCCTATTGCCAAAACTGCGGCAAGGCACTCTGCGCAACCTGCGTTCGCAACGCGGGTAGCGGTCAGATTCTCTGCGAGCCCTGCTACACGTCCTGGCAGGGCTTCCAGCAGCCGTTTGTTGCGCCTCCTCCGGGTGGTCCAAATCCGTCGGCCGCTGCGGTGCTGGGTTTCATTCCCGGCGTCGGCGCCATGTACAACGGGCAATATTTCAAGGGGCTGATTCATGTCGTGATTTTCGTGGTGATTATCAGCATCACGACTCACTACGGACTCTTCGGCCTGTTCATCCCGGCGTGGGTTCTCTATCAGTCGTTTGAGGCGTTCCATACCGCCAAGGCTATGCGCGATGGCCAGCCTCTTCCAGATCCCCTGGGACTGAACGAAGTCGGCAACTGGCTGAACCTGGGTGGGCGTCCGCAAACTCCGGGCAATCCCGGCGCATGGACGGCAAATCAGGGACCGGCAGGAATGGGACCAGCGGGAACAGATCCAGCAGGAGCAGGCCCCGCGGCGGGTGGCTATCAAACCCCTTACACGGGGCAATATCAGGCGCCGTACGCACCGCCGGCAGGATTTCCTGATCCTGCTGTGCCCCCCGTCCCACCCGTGCCGCCTTTGTTCTGGCGGCGCAAGGAGCCGATTGGTGCTCTCATCCTGATTGGGTTCGGGCTGATTCTGCTGCTCAACCAGATGGGCTATTTGGCAGAACACGTTTTCCATCTCCTCTGGCCCGTGGTCTTTATCGCTCTTGGAGTGTGGCTGATCATTCGCCGCATTGGCGATACGAAGGGAGGCGCGTAATGAACCGCTACATTTTGATTCGCCGTCTAAGAGGGCCGGCAATTCTGCTGCTGGCAGGTGTTGTTGCGCTGCTGCATGAAGCTGACCTGACAAGTTTCTGGAGCCTGTTTGTGCCGCTCCTTTTGATCTTGATCGGTGTGCTCAAACTCGCCGAACGCGCGGCGTTGGCTGCTGCGGGCGATGAAGCGCTGTATCCCGGTGGATACCCTGGCTCATATCCGGGAGGCGCGTATCCAGGCGCTCCGAATCCGTATGCCGGAGGGGTGAATCCCGCCGCCGCGGGTACGGCGCAGGCACAGTCCCAGCCGGGCGCAATTGCCCCTCCTCACACGCAAGACTTCGGAAAAGATCCCGATGGAGGACAATCATGAGCAGCGTACCTCCGAACACTCCTCCATACGACCCTCGCAATCAGTGGCGGGTCTATCGCGAGCAGCAACGTGCCGCCTGGCGCGCACAGCGCGACGCTTGGAAAGCTCAGCAGTATGCGTGGAAGGCAGGCGTACATCAGGCATACGGCCCACGGGTGCCTTCGATAGTCGGGCCCATCATTCTGGTCGCGATTGGGGTCGTAGGCGTATTCATCTACAGTGGCCACGTTTCAGGTGCGCAGTTCATGACCTGGTACGGGCATTGGTGGCCGTTGTTACTGATCGGCGCGGGCCTTGCACTTCTAGGCGAGTGGGCACTCGACTTGCGCAGGGAAACTCCGGTGCGCCGCAGCTCCGGATTTGTAGGAATTTTGATCTTACTGGCTGTTTTGGGCTTTGCCTCTTCCGGATGGAATAACGGCTTTTGGGGTCCGTGGCGTGCCCAGTGGGGAGACCACGACGACAACTTCTTCAACATGTTCGGTCTGCCGGAACGCGACTTTGATCAGCAAGTGTTGAGCACTGCGATTCCCGCCAACGCATCCATACAGATTGAGAACCCGCGTGGGGACGTAAGCGTGACAGCGGGCGACTCGCCCAACATTGAGGTGCAGGCGCATGAGGTGGCATTCGCCAACTCGGATGCCGAAGCAAGGAAGATCTTCGATGCCGAGCAGGCGCACCTAACGGTCAGCGGAAGCGCGGTCCTGGTGAAGTCGGACAGCAATAACAGCGGTCGGCTAAATCTGACGATCACGGTTCCGAAAACCGCGCAGGTAACCGTAAAGTCTGGCCACGGCGATGTGACGGCGGCCAGCCTGAACGGAGGCATCAACATCAGCTCAACACATGGCGACGTGCATCTGAGCATGATCAAGGGCTCCGTGCAGGTGCACTTCTCCAATGACAAAGGAGATTTCTCAGCGCACCAGGTCGAAGGCGACCTGACCGCGGAAGGCAATTGCAACGACCTGACACTGTCTGAGGTCAACGGCAAAGTCACGCTCAATGGAGAGCTCTTCGGCGACGTGCACATGGAAAACGTCAAAGGGCCGATCCATCTGCATACTTCGGTGACAGATCTCGATGTAGCCGCGTTGCCCGGCGATCTGACACTCAACTCCGACGACCTTCGCGTTACGGAGGCGAAGGGGCAGGTTCGCGTGACCACGCACTCCAAGGATGTCGACCTCAGCCAGATTTATGGCGACACCTACGTGGAAGACCGCGACGGAAGGATTGCCGTGGAGCCGGCCGGGAACTACGCGGTGGAAGCGAAGAATCGGAAGGGCGATGTGGAAGTCACTTTGCCTCCGAATGCGCAAGCGACCGTGGATGGCAGCACGCGCAACGGAGATATCGTGACCGATTTTGCCCTGTCGATCAATGGCAACGAGAGCAAGACCGTGAGCGGTCGAATCGGCTCCGGTGGACCAAAGGTCTCTCTCAGTGCTGAGAACGGAGACGTTCATATCAAGCGCGGCTCCGAACTTCCTGGCCCGCCGCCAGCGGTTGCGGGACCGCCGTCGCCTAATGCACCTCACCTGAAGGCGCCAAAAGCTCCGGCCGAACAACCGGTAACGCAGTAGTCAGTATGCAACCATAAGGTTGCCTATAGGCGCGGGAGAATTTCTCTCGCGCCTATTCTGTTCTCAGCGCCTGCATCGGGTCCAGCCGCGAAGCGCGCCATGCGGGGACCATGCAGGCAATCGCTGCCACAACCAGCAAAACATCACAGCCACTGCGGCAACGACCGCTGGATCGAGCGGGGCTTGAGGATGAGCAGGTCGAGCGTACCCTGGACGAGATCATTAGGCTTTCCCATGCCTAGATTATCTACAATACCCATGTAGACCGTCGAGGGGTCATCCCATTTGGGCAACCTAAGTCGGGTTGGGCCTGTCTATACTCTTGCCGGGTAAATGCTGTTCCGTTGTATGCTCCAGTGGCGGGGGGACATCGATGATGCATTCGCCGATCCGGGTGTTCACGGTTGAGCGGGAGTACGGCTCGCGGGGCGGGGAGTTTGCGCATGACCTTGCGGCGCGCTTGGGCTGGCAGCTTTTGGATTCAGAGCTTGTGAGTGCCGCGGCCAGGCGAGCTGGGGTGGCGCCGGAGTTGGCTGCCAAGTTCGATGAGCGGCTCGATCCCTGGTATTACCGTTACGGCAAGGTGTTCTGGCACGACACGGCATATCAAATGACCGGTCTCTCTGAAGAGCAGGTCTTCGATTCCGAGCGCATGTTGACGCTCATCCGCGAGGAGATTATGAGAGCGGCCAAAGAGGGGAATTGCGTTCTGGTTGGGCGCGGCGCGGCGTGCGCGCTGGCGTGTCAGCCAGGATGCTTTCACATCTTTGTATATGCCACGGCAAAGGCCAAGCGCGAGTGGTTTACCAAGGCCTTTCCGAAAGAGGCTCAGAATGCTGACCAGGCGCTGGCAGCTTATGACAAGCGGCGCGCGGCGGTCATTCGCAAGTTCTACCAGCAGGAGTGGTGCTCTCGCGGGCTTTATCACATGCTGCTGAACTCGGCGATGGGAATTGATGCGATGGTCGCGGCCGTGCGAGGGGCGGCCGGGCTGACCATTGGCGAGCCGGAGACGGTGGGCAGCGAAATCAGTCCGACGGGGGCGCCTTGCTAGACCACTACGCGCGGAACCCGGGCAGCGATGCGGGTGAAGATTTCCCACGGGATCGTTCCTGCGGCTTCGGCATGATCAAACGCTGATATCGTTTCGCTTCCCTGACTCCCGAGAATGACCACCTCATCGCCGGCGGCAACATCGGCGATGTCAGTGACGCCGATGACTGCCTGATCCATGCTGACGCGACCCACTATCGGAGCGTACTGTCCGCGCACCAACAGACTAAACTGATTGCCCAGCTTACGATCGAGTCCATCGCCGTAACCCGTTGCGACAAGGGCGACGCGCATCGGTTCGGTGGCTACGAAGGTTCCGTTGTAGCCAACCACGGCGCCCTCTGGAATTGAGCGAACACTGACCACTTGAGACTTCCAAGTCAAGACCGGTTGCAGGTGACGACGCGCCTCGCCGAGAGACTGGGGCTCCTCCGATTCGAACGGAGGATCGTAATTTGGGGCCAACCCGTAGAGTGCCAGTCCGGGTCGCATCAATGTCTTCATTCCATAGCGGGCGGCCAGTGCCGAGATGATGTTCGCCTGCCCGGCAAGAAGTGCAGCCGTGTTGCCCACGTTCAGACAACCGGGGTGAAGCCCGGCGGCCTTGATCCGGCCGATCACATCATCCATTCGGGAAAGCTGGCTATCGGTGATCCGTCCGTCGGCTTCATCGGCGGCGAAGAGGTGGGTCATCACACCCTCAAGCCGCAGCGGCGAACTGCGATTGAACCGAGCCACAATCTCGGCGAGTGAATCAGAGTCGGCGCCTTGGCGGCTCATTCCCGTGTCGATCTCGAGGTGGATGGACAACGAACGAACATCAGCCGCGCGAGCAGCGCCCTCTAATTCCTCCAATTGATATGTTTCCCAGACGACCGGTGTCAGTATGTGGCGCACGATGTCGGGGCCCTGTCCCGGAAATATTCCGCCAATCACAAGAACACGGGAGTCA
>WNGL01001221.1_pt1 | contig 31317 bp, 29 predicted proteins | sample 5400591 | NCBI WGS metagenome assembly WNGL01 (sample SAMN13153377, study PRJNA577476) | soil metagenome | isolation source: 80 cm soil or saprolite under Garry oak tree replicate 1 | place: USA:California | collected 2016-06-15
GTTGCCCACACCGCACACCAGCCCAAGGCCGGTGATGACGACTCTACGGTTCACCGGCTACTTGCCTTTCGCGGTCTTTTCGTTCTTCTCGATGTACTCGATCGCGTCCTTGACGGTCTTGATCTTCTCGGCGTCCTCGTCAGGAATCTCCAGGTCAAAAGCCTCTTCAAACTGCATTACCAACTCGACCACATCCAGCGAATCCGCGCCCAGGTCTTCCTGAAAGCTCGCGCCGGGGGTCACTTCGGCTTCATCCACCTGCAACTGCTCGACGATAATCTGCTTTACCTTTTCCTCTACGGCCATGCGTGCTTCTCCTCGTTTTCCTTAAGACTTTTGAACTCAATCGGGTTTGGAAACCGTTTGCGTTCCGCCTGCCTACAATACCGGCCTGCGGCACACAAATACAACCACCGCGCCAAAAATTTGCGCATGGCCCCGAAATTCCAAGTCTACCGGGCCAGTCTGGGTGTGTAAAGGCGCACCCACTGGGAAATAAAATCAATCACCTGCGAGCACGAATCCACGCGCGGATTTCCCCCCCGCCATCAGGTGAAATTTCGGCAAATTGTCTCGCGAATTGCACAACGGAAAGGCGTACATTAGGCGAAGAGCAAAAGGGGAGATCGGATGCAAGCTGTCGTCGCCGGAATAGTTGCTGCCTTTGTTGGAATCCTCGTGGGATTCTGGCTGCGAAGTGCGTCCGCCAAAGAGCGCATTCAAAAGTTGGAGGCAGACGTGGCCGCGGGTCAATCCGCATTGGCCCAGGCCCAGACCGACTCTGCCAGACGTGCCGGATTTGAAGCCCTCGCCAACGAGCGCGAAAAGACAATTGATCGCCTCGCCGCCGAGCGCGATGCCGTCCGCAATGATTTGCAGTCGAGCCACAACGCCGCACGCACCCAAGCCGCCCTCGTCAGCCAACTCGAAACTGATCTGAAAAACGAACGCCAGAACATGGTCGAAAAGATCGCCCTGCTAGAAGCCGCGAAGACCACCCTCTCCGACCAATTCGCAGCCCTCGCCTCTGACATTCTTGACCAAAAATCCAAGACCTTCTCTGAAGGCAGCCAAAAGGAAATTGGAACGCTGCTCACACCGCTCAAGGAGCAGATCAACGAGTTCCGCAAGAAAGTCGAAGAAGCGCAAAGCGACTCCAAGACCGGCGTCACCAAACTCGAAACCCTCATTGGCAACCTCGGCGGCATGAATCAGCAACTCGCGGAAGAAGCCCGCAACCTTAGCACCGCTCTTCGCGGCTCTTCCAAAGCGCAAGGCGATTGGGGTGAGTTTATTCTTCGCGATTTGCTCGAAAAGGCGGGCCTCCGCGAAGGCGAGCAATACAGTTTCCAGCAAGTCTTCGCCGGCATCGACAGCGAAAACGGCGACAGAGCAAAATCGGCAAGGACCGACGTCATCATCTTTCTCCCTGGCGGCCGCAACCTTATTATCGACTCAAAAGTCTCCCTGACCGCATACAGTGACTGCGTGAGCGCCGCGGCGGAAGACGAACGCACGGCCGCGCTCAAGTTGCATCTCGCTAGTGTTCGCGGGCACGTGACGGGTTTGGCCAAGGCCGGATACCATCGCCTGCCAGGCATCGAGGCTCCTGACTTTGTTGTGCTGTTTGTACCAATCGAGCCGGCGTTCCTCATGGCCCTCCAGAACGATACCGAGCTGTGGGCAGACGCCTATAAGCAGGGCATCCTGCTCGTCGGACCAACCACGCTCCTCTATGTCATCCGTATCGTGAATGTCCTCTGGCAGCAGGAGCGCCAGGCTCGCAACGTAAAGGAAGTTATGGATCGCGGCGCTGAACTCTACGACAAGTTCGTCGGCTTCGTCAGCGACATGGAAGCCATCGGCGAAAGCCTGCGCCGCACCGACGCGAGCTACAGCAATGCAATGAAAAAGCTAGGCGAGGGTCGCGGCAATCTCATCCGCCAGGTGGAAATGCTGAAGCAACTCGGCATCCGCACCACAAAATCGCTCTCCCGAAATCTCCTGGATCGCGCCGACGACGAAGAACCCGAGTTGGCATTAGCGGCCGAAGCCGAAGACAGTGGCGCTGATCTCTTGAAATAGGGCAGTATATTCCCTCGGCAAATCAACGGAGCAAATGTGGAACGATTCGATCCTTCACATCTCATCAAGAACAGCAGCAAGATTACAGATGTTTTTGGGTATTGGCCTACATTCCACGACGCTGAAATACACAGCCTCTCGCTATCAGGAGACGTGGTTGACCCCTGTGATCCCGAGTGGGAATGTCCAATGCTCGATATCAAAGTTCATCTTTGGGAGATGACCGATGAGGTGACGAAAGAGGGCTGGATTGTTCTGGCGAAGCACACGCTTACCGAGATGAGATTTCAAAATGTTGAGAAGCTGGAACTGTCAAACTTCAATTATCACAATTCAATGGGAGCCACAGTGGGGGCGGAAATGGCGGAGCCTGTTGGCTGGGCTAAGCTTGGTGTTGATGCTTTGGTCTTCGGAGGTTCAGTGCTTTCATGTCTTGGCAACTAATAGGGAGGTTGGTACTTTGGCAGGAATAGATCGATTAGCACCTACGCTCATCATTATGTTGGGTATTGGTGTGGTCGGCTTCGTCATGAGTCTCGGTTGGAGCAAGGTTGTCGGCGGTGGCTGGGATCGCGACAAGATCGTGTTTCTTGCAAAGATGTGGGGCGGCCTAGCCTTGGCAGGTATCGTCCTGGTTTTTGTCGCATTGAGTTGACTCGAAGCCGCCCAAAATAGAAACGATTTTGGGAGTCGAACCTGAGGACCTCAATCCAATTGGTGGCGGAAGGACGCCACCCATGATTACGGTGGAGATCGTACGTGGCTTCGGTCTTCATGCGAAATTCAAATGCCAATCCGCAGAAGTTCTCTCAGCTGTGCCTTGCGACCTCGAAGGACCGGCGACCGGAAGACTCTCTGATTTGCCGCATCGCTAGCTCTGCTAACTTCGCTGCCCGCCCAACCCAGCAAACGCCGCCCGCATCCGCCGCCACGTCGTCCCCAGATCCTCCGGCTGCACCCGCGTTTCAGCCACCGTTGTGATGAAGCTCGTATCGCCCGTCCAGCGCGGCAGCGCGTGCAGATGCAGATGCCCGGCTACCCCCGCCCCCGCGGCCTGTCCCAGGTTCATCCCAAAATTGAGCCCGTGCGGACGATAAAGCTCCATCAGCACCTGCTCGGTCTGTTGCGCCATGTCCATCAACTCATGCGCAGCTTCCGGCGGCATTCCAGCCAGCCGATCGAGATGCGCAAATGGCAGCACCATCACATGCCCCGAAGTGTAGGGAAATGCGTTCAGGCAAATAAAGCAGTGCTTTCCGCGCACCACAACCCCGCCCGCCTCTTCGGCCTGGTCCATGCTCATTCCGTTCGTGATGGCGAAGTCCACCGACGCGATCAAATTGCAGAAGACGCAGCTATGGTCGCCGGGCCACGCGCTCAGGCTTGCCGGAATGCCGGGGCGCGGCGCGCCATCGGCCGTGGTTATGTATGCAAATCGCCAGGGAGTCCAGAGTTGGTCCATATCCGTTGCCCCAAGTATAGAAGCGTGGTCCAGCTCCTTCACTCTCCTCAAGCCAAATCTGCTTCGCCAGAGAAATGTTCTTTAATTTTGTGGCGCAGAAACTGGCTCAAATTGTCCGATCCCCGCCCAAGTCATGTGCCCGCAGTCACAATCCACCCTTAAGTGCAATTGAACTGCTCTGTCCGGATGCGAATTTCCCCTCCCCCACCGCCATATATGTCCAGTCCGCACAAAGCATTACATTGACGCTGGAAAGCGTAGATTGCTACACTTGAAAGCGTAGCTTCCTGCGCGGATTCCAGCAGTTAGTTGCGGCCGCCCTCCAAGCCAGCCGTTGCCTGCCTGGTGTTTCCCTAGGAGACAAGTCGCTTTCCATGCCAGGTCAACTGGCCGGAAGCCCCGTCTCTTGTGAAGACACCGTGGTGAGCGGCACGTCGGCTGAGTCTTGAGGAATCGGTCACCGGCATCGATCGCACCCGCAAGCGCGACACAGATGCCAATCCAGCGGCGAGCAATGCAGTCACTGGAGCAAGGAATCGCGGAGCCGCTGTCATGCCAAACGTCCTCAATCCCGAACCCGAGAGCATAACCCTGAACACCGAATTAGAAACCCCCACGCTTGAACCTGCGACGGAGCTAGAGCAGTCGTCGCCCGAATCCACGTCCAACCCCGAGACCGCCCCAGAAGTTGCCGCAGTCGAATCACCCGCGCTGGACGCCGATGCCCCAACCGAGCCTGTAGCAGAGGCCGTATCCGCGCAACCCAATCCTGTCGGCACCGCAGAGCCCGTTACCGATCCTGTCAGCGCCGCAGAATCCGCCACCGCTCCCGTTGCTGAAACACCCGCCGCCGCAACACCGGCCGCAACAACCGGCACTCACGGCGAGCACCATGAATCGATGGACGACTTTTCTGCCGCCCTTGCCGCCTTTGAGCGCGAGCAGGCCGCAGAAGCTGCTGCCGTCGAAGCCTATGGCGACAAAGTCGTCTCCGGCACGGTGATCAAGCAGACTGAAAAGCATCTGGTCATCGACGTCGGTCTTAAGTCCGAGGGCCTCGTGCCCATCGAGCAGGTTTTGGACCACACTGGCGCGGTCCGGTTCAACGCCGGCGACGTCATCGATGTGGTGATCGAGCGCGAAGAACCCGAAGGCGGCTACCTGGTCAGCTACGAGAAGGCACAACGCCTCCGCGTCTGGGACACCATCGAGAAGGCCGCGAACGACAAGACTCCGGTTATCGGCACAGTCGTCAGCCGCGTCAAGGGCGGCCTCACCGTCGATATCGGCATGAAGGCATTCCTTCCCGGTTCGCAGCTTGAGATTCGTCCCGTCCGCAATCTCGACGGCTATCTCGGCCAGCAGATCGAAGTTCGCGTCATCAAGCTCAATAAGAAACGCGGCAACGTCGTCGTCTCCCGCAAAGAGATCCTCGAGGAAGAGCAGAACGCCAAGCGTTCGCTGACCCTCGATCACCTCGGCGAAGGCGCGGTTCTAACCGGAGTCGTAAAGAACCTCACCGACTACGGTGCGTTTGTTGACCTCGGCGGTATCGACGGCCTGCTCCACATCACCGACATGAGCTGGGGCCGCCTCACGCATCCCCGCGATCTGGTCAACGTCGGCGACGAGATCCAGGTCAAGGTGCTGAAGTTCGACAAGGATAAGCAGCGCGTCTCGCTCGGCTTCAAGCAGTTGACGCCCGACCCGTGGCTCGATGCCTCCGAACGTTATCCCGTGGGCGCGCATGTCCATGGCCGCATTCTCTCGGTGACCGACTACGGCGCGTTCGTCGAGCTCGAGCAGGGCATTGAAGGCCTCGTTCACCTCTCTGAGATGACCTGGTCCAAGCGCCTCAAGCACCCCTCCAAGCTGGTCAAGCCCAGCGACGAGGTCGACACCGTTGTTCTCAGCGTCAATCCGGCCGACCGCCGCATCTCGCTGGGCATGAAGCAGCTCCTTGAGAACCCGTGGGAAAACCTCACCGAGCGCTACCCGGCCGGAACGGTGGTCGAGGGACGCGTTCGCAATCTCACCGACTTCGGCGCCTTCATCGAAATCGAGGATGGCATCGACGGCCTCGTCCACGTCTCAAACCTGAGCTGGACCAAGCGCGTCAAGCATCCCTCTGAAGTCGTGAAGAAGGGTGAGAAGGTCAAGGCCGTCGTTCTCGGCGTCGAGCCGCAGAACCGCCGCCTCAGCCTGGGAATCAAGCAGCTTCAGCCCGATGTCTGGGAGAGCTTCTTCGCCGCGCATCGCGTGGGCGACGTGGTTCACGGCAAGGTGCTCCGCACCGCGCAGTTCGGCGCTTTCGTTGAAATCGCCGAGGGTGTCGAAGGCCTCTGCCACATCTCCGAGGCCGGCGAAGACGCGAGCGGTGCTTCCAAGCTTGAAACGGGCATGGAGCACGAGTTCAAGATCATCAAGATCAACGTGGAAGAGAAAAAGGTAGGCTTGAGCCTGCGCGCAGTCGGTCACGAAGCCAGCCGCGCCCAGGTCGAGCACTACAAGGAGAGCGCGCACAAACAGCCCGTCTCCAGCTCGACCACCACGCTTGGCGATCTCCTCAACTGGCGCAAGAACGAGCGATAACCCCGCTTAAGCCACAAACATCAACGGCCACCCGCGAGGGTGGCCGTTCTGTTTTCTGGCAGCGCATTTGCTGGCGCGGCGGCATTTTCGAGGGAGCGGCAAATTGTTCCACGTGGAACAATTTGGGAAATGTTCCACGTGGAACATCGACGTCTAGGTATTACGTTGGATTGGTTTGGCGCGCGCGGATTTGCAGAAGATTACGGGTTTTCTGAAACTCCTTCGGATTCCGGGCGCATCACGGTCAACCAGGACGGAACGCTCTTTTGGTGTTGCAGGGGAATAGCAATTCAACGCCTAACTATATGGCGGAGGAGGCGCGCTGGCTGTGGGCGCTGCAGGCCGATCCTTCGCCATCGAGCGGATGTATTGGATGAGGGCATGCACTTCATCCTTACTGGCGCGGCCGGCGGACTCAGCGGGCATCTTGCCCCTGCCGTTGCGAATGACATTGAACAATTGCTGGTCCGGCCTCTCTGACAGTGACTTCGGATCGGTCCAGTCAGACAATGCGAGTTGCCTGTCCCTGGCAATGTCAGTCTTGCCGTCTCCGTTTGCCCCATGGCATATTGCGCAGTCTCGCTCGTAAAGCGCTTTCGCCGGCGCGGACGCAGCGTCCTGGGATGATTGTTGGGGCGAGGGAATGGACAGAGGGAGGACGATCGCCGTAGCGAGAAAGAGCGCCTTGATCATGATGGTCTCCTCAGTCGCAGATGTCAGGGAGAGGCGTCTTGCAGCAGTTGCAATAATTCGTGGCAATTATAGGCCCGGGCGGCGATCCGCGATGACCTGCTTGGTTGATCAAATCGTGCGAATCGGCAGCAACTTCCGTGCCGCGCGCACAGAGCCTTGGCGCGGAATTCTGCTCCCGATGCCGGTAATGGGTCTGTGAGGTTCGATCGTTCCGCAATCGAGAACTCGAGGTCTTGTCAAAAGCGAAAGATGACTCCGTTTACGGGTATGTCGATTTCGTCGAGCATGCCATTGGGCGTCACCTCGACTTTGGCGCCCTTGGGCCCGCGGAAGAACACGTAGCCTGAAGCATTCGATCCCTGTTTGACTGCGGTGTGGCGGAGAAAAGGCGGCGGGTGCGCCAGATCAAGCTGCGGCAGTGCGGAGCCGTTTCCGGCCTCAGTCCGTGCCTGCAATTGACGTGCCTCTTCCTGAGATCTTGTGCCGGCATTGGTGTCCATCTGTCGCATTGCTTCGGGGTGCGTGGGCGGCGGATCGGCGCTTCTGCTGTCTCCGGAGGAGCCGGATCCCGGAGGGCCTCCGGGTCCGTCGGGTCCCCCGGGAGGGCCACCGCCAGGCTGACCGGGTCCGGCGGCGCGGATGGTGGCCTGTGTGTCCAGATCGTGGGCCTTATCGAACCAGCGAAATCTCGTATGGCCGGGATCGGTGTAAAGGGCGGAGATTTCCTTGGGATTGATCTGAGTTTCGCCAGCGCCGATCTGGGCGACGGCGACGAACACAGAGAACTCCCCGTTGCGCCAGTTCTGGGGCGCGGTGATCGCCACGGTTGTGCCGTTGTAGGTGGTTTCGAGGAGCGGCTTGCCGCTGACGACGATCACCTTGCAATGTTCGGTATCTGCGCGGCTGAACGTGATCACTTTGGGGTTCTCGGCGGTCTGCGCGATCGCCGCAGCGGAAAGAAGAAGGAAGCAAACGAGAGGTTTCACCGGCATGTATCCTCAACAATTTCGATGAAGGTATTGTTCCACATCGTGGCTGGGGCGTCTGTGACGGTGGGTGGCCTACCCTTCAAGGTCCGACAACAGATGGGTGCCCGCAGATTTGGGCTTGGGATGGAAGTAAACAACGGAAGGGTGGAACCAGCCTGCAGGGTGAATATTCCCCCGCCAAAGCCGTCGGTACTTATTCACGTTAACTAAACCCGAAACAATTGCATCCCCAAATGGCGAACATGTATAGCCGGCCACATTGAGAGTTGCACAGTCGCGGCACGCGAGATTTACGTTAGTAGCGGCAGGCTTACAGGATTCAAATAACAAGCAATATAACGTCTCCTCAATCTGCAATACGGCAATCCTGTGACTTGACATCTTATGTCTACCAAGGCACGCCTCTATCATAAGAATAGATTGATGGAATCTGCCTTGACAATGATGAAATGCCGGAGCATAATTTTTCCGATTTCGTCTTTCCGAAGAGCAGTTCCTACATTCGGGACGCAGCACCCCCTTAGACGAAAATGCTAGTCACGCCGCCCTGTCATTCACCAATTGGACACACCATCCGAGTTCGACTTTCAGGCGTAGATAGTTTCACATTAGGGACTCCCAAACGTTCATTGGCATGCCCTCTTCGGGTCATGGCCTTTGGTTCAACGTACGTTTGCCGGCTTGCCTTCAGGCAAAGTCATGGAGGTGAATCATGCGATCGAACCCCAGACATTTCACGCTGTTAACTACATTGTTAGCCACCCTCTTCGCCATTGTAGTGACGGCTGCACCCGCGACGGCCGCGGCAACCACCTATCGTTGGGATACCGCGAGTGTCGCTCCCCTCAACGGTGTTCCCACTCTCAGTGAAGGCGGTTCAGACTTCGCGCTGGCTGCCGACCTCACGACCATTCGGATCATCGGCCATGGCACTTTCGGCGACGGCTTGGCGCCGACGGGCGGCGGCACTTGGGTCATAACTCAACCTTCCGGCGCCACGGCGAGCGGCACCTTCACTGTCACTAGACTCGTGGCGTTTACTCCTGCTTTGGGGTCGTTGCCACCCGCATTGGACGACACAATCGGCAATAGTGCAGACGCACGGTCAGGGCTGGCTGTGCTGCGCATCAGCTACTCAGATGGCACTTCGGGCACGCTTACCATCAGTTGTCATCTGCCGGTGATGTCGTCAGGTAAGCTCTTCGAAGGCATCACTGCCACGAAAGGCTTCGCAGATTTTTGGGACCGCGTACCTCCAGTCCCCGGCGTGAACGCGAATCGCACGGTCTTCCACGTCATTCCGTAGCGACGGCTCCAGACAGAGATGGATTGTGCGGTGGAACCGTGTCTCGGCGGTTCCCGCCGCGCTTCCTGCACCGCCCCCCACCATATTGAAGAAGGAGGACTCCCATGCAAGGACAACTTAGATACTCCCGGCCTATAACGGTTGGAGTGTTGGCAGTGGTTAGCCTTGTGCTAACGATGTTGCTTACCACTCGAACGGTCTCGGGGCGGGATTCAGGCAATGACAACGGACAAATCGCGCGAGGAGCTGGTACGACCATCATTCACGGCGGGACAGGATCCCCGAATTTCGTTCCTGTGATCACAACGATAGCCTTTCACGCCGAACGCTCTGGCGGGGGAATCACCGGCGAGTTCGACTGTCTGGCGCTCGCGCCGCCCGAGCCCGGTACCGGGCCGGGTAGCGGTCAATTCACTGAGAATGCAATGTACGTGGATGGCAAAGTGACCGGTGCCAGCGTGCACGAGGACACCGCGACGCTCACCGGGATAGCCGATATCACGGGTCTAGGTGCGGGTACAAACGTACCTTTCACATTCGTAGTGCACAAAGGTGGACCGGGGTCTGCCGCAGTGCTGACGGTCAACAGCTTGACCTTTCCGTTTCACGAGATTCTTGTTCAGGGCGCATTCCAGGTCGATGACCAGAAGTAGCGCTTGCGTCTTATGGCGATGGCGGGTGCCCGCAGATTTGGGCTTGGGGTGAAAGTAAACAACGGAAGGGTGGGGCACTCAGCCTTCATTTCTTTTCCGCTTTTGGCTTTGAAAAATCAAACTTCGGCAATCTCTGCGGAATCACGTAAACATGTTCCAAGAAGTGCCATGTGAAACTCAAGACGGCTTCGGCGTGTTCTTTTTCAATTACAACAATCGGGATCGGTTTGGCAATTGTCTGACCCACGTTCCAAGGATGCGCCCCGCGATTTCCGCTTAATCGTACTTTGTGCGCAACGTCTCTCAATGAAGGCGTAATGATTCTCTGTGTTTCAAGCCAGTCGATCATATCCTCAAGTACGTCATTGAATGGAGCCCCAAGATCCAGGCAACTGGTCTCGGTTGCTCTGCGACACATTTCCACTGTCGCATTATAAGCATCTACAAATTGGCAACGTATCGCTTCCTTGAAATCCACCGCCACGGGTTCTGGGATTTCATCAGGCACAGTATCGCCGGGTTTCCCTACTGGGTAGTGCGCCTCGTAAGCCCAATGTGTGGAATATGACCCGTGATCGCGAACCGTTTGGATAATCGCCAGAATGTACTCTCGACAACCGATACAACGTGCAGCCGCGATTATCCGGTCGGGTTGCCCATGTGATTCTTCGATGACAAATTTAGTAACTGTTGGAAAAGTAGCCGTATCGCCGCAATGTGGGCATGTCCCTCGAAAGACAAAGGAATTTTCGCTAATGTTCGCAAGCTCCATATCCATCGGCCAATCCTTCCATAGGAAGCGGGCCGTCTCTTAGAGAAGACCTACGAAGTCCGGCGCATCCTGAGCAGCGGGGATGGAAAGATCATAATCCGATCTTCCGTTCGCTTCCACTGCCGTCAGGAGCATAAGATATCTCCACTTTGATTCGTCAAGTATGATATTGCCGATTTAACCTATTTAAAGTAAGTAACTTGCCTACAGGATACGGGTGGGGGTAGGTAGGCTCTCGGGCGGGAACGGGCACCGTTCGTAAGGCGAAGAGACGGAGAGGCGGGGGATGGAGAGACAGGCCCCCACGGACCGTCCCCTTGCTGAGGCATTGCAGGCGCGCATCTTGGCCGATCAGACAATACACTGAAATTGTGGCTGCATCCTTCCATGTCGAGAACTTCGGGTGCCGCGCGGCGCGCGCCGACGGCGAGGCGGTCGCCAGCCTCCTGCGCAATGCGGGGCTCAATGAAGGCGAGTCAGCAGAGGCTGACGTGGTCGTAGTGAACACTTGTAGCGTGACAGCGGAGGCCGATCGCGAAGCTCGCGCGTTTATCCGGCGCGCCCAGCGCGTCAACCCCGCAGCCCGCATCGTGGCTACAGGCTGCTATGCCCAGCGCGCGCCTCAGGAACTGGCCAGCCTTCCGGGCGTGGTTGCAGTCGTCGGCAACAGCCACAAGGCTCTCGCTCCCGAGATCGCGCGGATTTTCGCTGGGAATTTAGGCACGAGTAGCGCAACCGAAGTTCCAGCTTCACTGGTCAGTGTCCAGGCCCTGGTGGCGGGCACAGGCGCAAAGGGACAGGCGGTCATCCTGGCTGACGATTCTTTTGCGCATTCCTTTCTCGAAGAAGCTCCAGTTGTTCCCGGCGCCCAGACTCGCCCGAATCTGAAGATCCAGGAGGGGTGCGGCAACCGCTGTTCGTTCTGCGTCATACCGCAAACGCGGGGCAGCTCCCGTAGTCTTCCCGCTGGAAAGGTTCTCAGCCACGTCGAGAGTTTTGTTGCGGCCGGCGGCAACGAGCTGGTGCTCTCCGGAATCAACCTGGGCCGCTGGGGACGCGATCTGCAGCCGGCCCAATCGCCCATCCGCACACTGGCGGCGCTGGTCAGGCAGATATTCGAGCACACCGATCTTCCTCGCCTGCGCCTTAGTTCCATCGAGCCGATGGACTGGGACAGCGACATGATTTTGCTCATGTCGGAGTTCGGCGGGACGAGGTTGGCGCGTCACGCGCATCTCCCACTGCAGTCGGGATCCGATGCGGTGCTGCGCCGGATGTACCGCCGCTATCGTCCCTGGCATTACGCTGAAAAGGTGGCCGCGCTGATCGACGCCGCCGGACCCAAACTCACCTTGGGCGCCGATGTAATGGCCGGCTTTCCCGGCGAGACTGATCGCGAATTCAAGGAAACGGTGGAGCTTATTCGCGCCCTACCATTCGGCTATCTGCACCTGTTTCCGTTTTCCGCCCGCCCTGGCACACGAGCCTGGTCTCTCCACGCCGAGTCTCCGGTCTCGACAGCCGTAGTCGAGGAGCGCATGGCGGTTCTTCGTGCCCTTGCAGCGGAAAAGAGCCTGGCCCACCGCGGGCAGTTTATCGGTTGCGAACTAGACTCGATCACCATGCACACGCCCGCAAAGATTGCCGAGCGCGGATGTACTTCCGCGCTAACGGAAAATTTTGTCCCGGTGGAACTCGCCGTCTGCTCGCCTGCCAACCGGCTCATTCGAATCCACGTCACTGGTCTCACCGGCGCAGGAACGCTCCTCGCGCTTCCCGCATCAACTGGCATTGCTTCCCTGAATGGGCCAGCTTGCGCCGTTGGAGATTCAATCCTGCAACTCGCGCTCTGAAGCCTCTCCTCATGGTCACAGCCGATGCCCGGCAGGACCATGGCCAGTGCTATACTCAGGGTGCGTTCGCGCGCCCTGCATACCCGGGGAAACCCTGGACCTGGACGCTCAAACATAGCGGAGGAGAGCACCATCGCACTCGACAAACGTTCGGCAAAGTCTTTTATTCGCATCAACGATCGAATTCGCGCCCGCGAAATCCGCGTAATCGACGAAAACGGCGAGCAACTCGGCATTCTGGCGCCGTATGAAGCACTCAAAATCGCCCGCGAACGCGGGCTGGACCTGGTGGAGGTTTCGCCCAACGCTGTCCCGCCGGTCTGCCGCATCCAGGACTACGGCCGCTTCCTCTACGAAAAAGAGAAGAGCGAGCGCGCAGCCAAAAAGAAGCAGAAGATCATCGTGGTCAAGGAAGTCAAGTTCTCGGTCACCGTGGACGAACACGACTACCAGACCAAGAAGAACCAGGCCGTCAAGTTCCTCACAGGGGGCGACAAGGTGAAAGCCAGCCTTCGCTTCCGCGGCCGCCAGATGGCTCATCGCGACCTGGGCTACAACATCATCAACAGGCTCATTCAAGACATTGGCGAAGTAGGCGTTGTGGAGTTCATGCCGCGCATGGAAGGCACCATCCTCCACGCAATCCTGGCGCCCACGAAAAAGCAGGAAGCGCCGAAGCCAAAGCCTCCGCAAGCCCTGCAACCGCAGCCTCCTGCTCCGCGTCCGCCAGCGCCGCCGGCGCAGTAAATCCAAGACCGAGTTTTGACGCGAAGGCCGCCTGTCATCGGGCGGCCATCGTGTTTCTCATTGGTTTCTCGGGCGACCTTCCGTGTGTGTGAACTTCATGGCAACTACGCCTGCTTGAAATCGCGATCTTGCATGTATTCTGGCCGCATGCATCGATTTGTGTATCGCGTCTCGACATTAGGCTGCGCTGTTCTTGCCATGACCGTGTTTCGTGCCGGCGCGCAGACAGGCAGGGCCGCTGGCGCCGTTCCAGCAGCCTCGCATTTCCCGACGAATGAAGACCTGCGCCATTTGAAATCGATGTCGGCGCCGCTGCTGTCGCCCGATGGCAAGCTGGTGCTGCTGACCGTGACGAACGCAACTGCGGAGGGTGCTGGAAGCCATTTGTGGGTTGCGGCTGTTTCCGCAGGCCATTCTGAAAAGGCGCGCCAACTCACCTTCTCGCCGCCCGCGGATAAGCGTGGAGAACGCGGTGCAGAGTGGGCTCCGGACAGTTCCGCGATCTTCTTTCTGGCCAAGCGCGGAGAGAACACTCAACTGTTCCGGCTCGATCTTCGCGGCGGTGAAGCTGCACCTTACGACTTGAAGATTCTGCCCCCCGTCGATGCTTCAAAAGATAAGGACGCGATCGTTCCTCCGCCAGCCGAAGGCTCGACTGAGAAGAAGGACGAGAAGAAACCTGCCGATCAAAAGGTGGAAGCTGTTCCGATAGACGTCGCTGGGTTCACGCTCAGCGAAGACGGAAAATTTCTCGCACTTTGGGCTCATGATCCCGAGACCCCAGGTGAGAAGAAGCAGAAGGAAGCGAAAGTTGATGCTTCATGGGTTAATCACGAAACCCACGCGACGCGTCTCTACCTCGTGGCGCTCAAGCCTGACGGCTCGCTCGACGGCACGCTCAAGGCTGTGTCTATTTCGCCCGATGTTCACGGAGCGCGCTGGTCACCCGTGGCCGACCGACTCTTCGTCGTGACGGAGGCGCCCAACGAAGCCTCCGATCTGGGGCCTGCGGGCGCAGCGTGGCTGGTTGATGCGGACGCACCTGACAAACCGACGAAGCTGCCTTCCATTCCTGCCACAATCCAAGGCGGTGCATGGCAGCCCGACGGCAATCAAATAGTCTTTTCCGCGGCTACTCCAGAAGACGCGCCACCAGGCTACGAAGAGCTGTATGCACTTTCGGTCACAGGATCTGAGACCAAGCCGCATCGACTCACTGCAGACTTTGCGGGCCAGTTGAATGCGTCAGCCCTCTATTTCACCTCGGATGGATCATTTGTCACGTTGGCGGCTGTGGGCACTCATTCCGTTGTTGTCCGCTTCGATCTCGACGCCAAGAAGCGACCCGCTCCAATCGATCTTGGCTCTGCTGTCGTCGCGGGCCTCAACACCAACCGCAAGCAAACTGGATGGGTATGGCTCGCGGACAGCGGTGGCATTCCGATGAAGCTCTGCTACGCGCAGCGCCTGGGCGACGCATGCTCGATTCTTCCAACCCCGGAGCTTGGACCCGCGAATATGCGCTCGGTCGAGCCTGAACTGGTTCGCTGGAAGTCCGGCGATTTCATCATTGAGGGGTTGCTCTATCTACCGCCTGACACAGGATCCGCAAAGGTGCCGCTGGTTGTCGATGTGCACGGAGGGCCTTTCGGCGCTTGGGAGAATCGCAGCGATCCATTCGCGGATTTTCTTGTGGGTCATGGATGGGCTGTGCTCCGGCCCAATCCGCGCGGCTCGTCCAACTATGGTGTGAAATTTGCGGCGGCCGACAAGAACGACCTGGGTGGCGGCGACTACAAGGACGTGATGGCGGGCGTCGATGCAGTGCTCGCAAAATATCCCATCGACTCTGCACGTCTGGCCCTCATGGGCTACAGCTACGGAGGCGAGATGGCCGGTTTCGTGGAGGGTAAGACCGACCGCTTCAGGGCCATCATCAGCGGCGCGCCGGTGATCGACCAGTTCAGCGAATACGGGACAGAAGGCGGTTCGTGGTACGACCGCTGGTACTTCGGCAAACCTTGGGAACACATAGAGGATGCGTGGCGCCAAAGCCCGCTCGCCGGCGCGGCCCATGCCAAGACGCCGTTTCTGCTGTTGCAGGGAGAAAGCGATAAAACCGATCCGCTGGGCCAGGCGCAGGAGATGTACCGAGCCCTTCGTCAGGAAGGCGTTCCAGTGGAACTTGTCACTTATCCTCGCGAAGATCATGGGCCGCTGGTCATCGGGCTGCTTGGACATCCATCGCCGGAGCCTTGGCATGGATACGATGCACGCCGTCGGATTGTCGAGTTCATTGAGAATGCATTTGCGGCGGCGCCGGCCAAGCCTTGAGAATGTTCACCTTCGCGGCGCGATTAGAGCGGTTCCCCAATTTCTATGTGGCACCTCCAGTTCCATACAAGGTGGCTTTTTCTTCCACCCCATGGACGAAGACCTGTCCATGGGGACCCCGGTTGAGGAAAAAGCCACTTAGCGACATCACTTCGCTAAACACCAATTGGAGAACCGCTGTAGCGGGGGAAGTGGCCTTGCGGTATACTGTTTAGAGCCACTTATGGGCAGGGAAACCCTTGTCTTCAGAGGCCACACGAGTCGGAACTCGCATGTTCCGCTCAAAACGAGAAAAACAATGCCCAAGTTGAAGACCCATACGGGCGCGAAGAAGCGCTTCAGCAAGACGGCCACCGGCAAAATCAAGCGGGGCCAGACGAAGACGCGTCACATTCTTTCGTCCAAATCGCCAAAGGTAAAGCGCAAGCTCGGGAGGACCGTGCTTGTCTCCGATGGCGACTACGCGAAAGTAGCGCGCATGATTCCTTACGCCTGATCGTTGAGCTGTCTTTGGACAGCGCTTCAGGGCCTGTTTCAATGGGCCCCCGGCAGACCGGAGCTTTCCGGAGCGTGCCGAGAGATTCAGGATTGCATGAGCGAGTGAAGAGGTTAACAGCGCAGCCTGCAAGGGTCGCGCCTCCTGCCTCCAGCCGCCTACACCACGAACCAAAAACGGAGACGATACCATGCCCCGCGTAAAACGCAGTACGAAGCGAAGTGATCGCCGCAAAAAGATTCTCAAGCGAGCCAGCGGTTACTTCCTCACGAAATCCAAGCTCTACCAGGCAGCCCAGGAAGCCGTCGAGCGCGGCCTGAAGTTTGCCTACACCGGCCGCAAGCAGAAGAAGCGCCAGTTCCGCTCCTTGTGGATCGTGCGTATCTCTGCCGCCGCGAAGGCGAACGGCACGAGCTATTCGCAATTCATCAACGGGCTGAAGAAGGCCGGCGTCGAGCTCGATCGCAAGATCCTGTCGGACATCGCCATCCACGACGCAGCAGGGTTCACCAAGCTCGTCGAGCAGGCCAAGACAGCATTGGCCGCGGAGAAGAAGATAGCCGCCTAAGTTGCTTAACCGCGAACGGGAATGGCCCGGGGCTTGGCTCCGGGCCATTCCCGTTCGCGGAAGAAGAGGCTTCCTTCAGGGGCAAAAGAGGCTGCCAAAAAGTCGTTTTCGCGCGGGAGAGGCTTCCCTCAGGGGCTAAAGCCCACGTATTTTCAGCCACTTGCGGCACGACTGAAGTCATGCCCTGTTACAAAGCGCGACTGGGAGTGAGTCTTTTCGCAAGCTGTAAAGGCCATGCTGGTCCGATGATTCAGGTTCGTGGTTTCCCACTCAAGACGCGATAGAACTGCGTCTTGAATGGGGCACCCAGCAGCTATACCCAGTTCCATGACGAGTCAGACCTAGGGCACCCGGCAACCTTCCAGATCCTCGCCGCCGGGCTTCGGCGTTTTTTCATTTCGCGTAGTCATAATGTTCCTCACGATTGGCGCGATGAATCATTCGGGATGGTCGAATTTTCCAACTGAGTGACGGATTTATTTGGTGGCCAGGAACTCTTCGATGGTTTTCTGGTAGAGGTCGGGCTGGTCGACGAAGTTCATGTGGCCGGAGTTGGGCAGAATCACGAGCTTTGATCCCTTGATTTTCGCGTTCATCTCGCGGCTCATGGCGGGGTCGCTCTCGTCGTGATCGCCAGCCATCACGAGCGTCGGAACGTGGATGGTCGACAGCCGGTCGAGATATTCAACCGATTTCAAGTTCCCGTCGATGATGAATTCGCCGTGTTCGCCCCACATGGTGCGGTAAAGCTCCCAACTGGTGGATGTGTTTTGGCCAGCGGGATCGTAGTTGGGGTCGGGGCGAGCGCCGTAGAGGAAAGGGAAGTATCCAGGGCCCCAGGCGAGGTTGGCGTACTCGACGGGGTAGCGTCCGCGCTCCCAGATCTCGCCTTTGCCAAAGAGACCGGCGGCCTCAAGTTCATTCAGGCGTTTGAGTTTTTCGGGAGGCATCTGGGACTTTTCGCGGGCCAGCACTTCGTTCATCTCGTGGGTGGAGGCGAAGGTGCTGCCGAGGATGAGATGAGTGAGGTTTTGCTGATATTTGAGGGCATAGGCCTGGACCAGCACGCCTCCATAGCTGTGGCCGAGCAGGTCGATCTTGCCGAGGTTCAGAGCTACGCGGACGTCTTCGAGGTCTTCGACCATGGCCTCGACCGTGTATTGACTGAGGTCTTGCAGCCGCTGCGAGCGGCCGGAGCCGCGTTCGTCGATAAAAATGAGCCGGTGGTTGCGAGCCAGCGGAAGGAGATAGGGCAGGAAGTAGTCGTGGCTGGCTCCGGGGCCGCCATGAACAATGACCAGCGGGGAGCCCTTGCCCATGGCCATGAAATAGATGAGAACGCCGTGCGCATCGACGAAGCCTTGCTGCTGCGGATAGACGGCGGGTACGTTTTGGGCCGTGCTGGGGAGAACTACGGATGTTGCGGCCAGCGCAAGAAAGAGCAAAGACGTGCCGATTCTCTTCATGCGCCTCATGCTACGACATGACAGGGGCAGGATGCAGGATCTTTGGCGAGGCTTTGACTCTGAGCGGAGCGGGGTGCGCGTACGGTTGGCCCATGCGGTGGTTTATCCTGAGCTTTACGCATGACGACTGAAGATATTCCTGATCTGGCGGCATTTGACGATGCCGCGCTTGATAAAGCATTTGGTGCGCTGCAAAAGCAGGCCAGCGACGAGGCTTCCGCGCTTGCAGGCGCTGAGGACGTCGAGGCCTTTCGCCTGCGCTGGACCGGCCGGAAGCAGGGGCGTCTCAACGACGTTTCCGCGCGCTGGCTCAAGGCTGCGCCTGCCCAAGCCAAAAAGGCGGTGGGCGAGCGATTCAAGACCCTCAAGGATCTGGTGGAGGGGCTGCTTGAACAAGCCTCGGGAGCTGGACTGAATTCGGCTTGGGGCGACGCTGCGCTTGCCGCGGAGGCCATCGACATCACTCTGCCGGGAACAAAACGACTGCTTGGGGCAGAGCACCCCATCACTCGCACGCTGAATGAGATCACGAGCGTGTTCGCGGCGTTGGGGTATTCGGTAGGAGTTGGGCCTGAGGTCGAAACCGACTATTACAACTTCGAATGTATGAATTTTCCGCCAGGGCATCCGGCGCGCGATACGCAGGACACGCTGGTTGTGGCCAACCAGGAGCGCCGCTCGCTGCGCGATCGTCTTCTGCTGCGCACTCATACATCGCCGGTGCAGATGCGCACGATGGAGCAACAGCCACCGCCGGTGCGTATTGTGATTCCCGGAAAGGTGCACCGCAACGATGCGGCCGACGCGACTCATTCGCCGATTTTTCATCAAGTCGAAGGACTCTGCGTGGACACCAATATCACGTTCAGCGACCTGAAGGGCACGCTCGACCACGCGATGAAGGCTCTGTTTGGCTCGTCGGTGAAGACGCGCTTTTTCCCTTCATTTTTCCCATTCACGGAGCCGAGCGCGGATGTGCAGATCAGCTGCATTTTTTGTGGTGGCAAAGGCTGCCGCAAGTGCAAGCAGTCTGGCTGGATTGAGCTGCTGGGTTGCGGCATGGTTGATCCGGCGGTCTTCGCCTTCGCGGCGGAAAAGCAGCCCGCTTATGACCCGAAGAAGATTTCAGGATTCGCTTTTGGCATGGGAGTCGAGCGCATCGCCATGATGAAGTATGGCATTAGCGAAATCGGCCAGTTGTATGCGGGGGACATGCGGTTTCTGGGGCAGTTTGTTTAGCAAGTCAGCGCGCTTCGCGCAAGCAAGTTAGCGGGTTAGCAGCATGAGCAGGACACTACATTATCGCGACTTGATTGCATGGCAGAAGGCTATGGATCTGGCTCGTGCAATCTATGCGCAAACCGAAGAGTTCCCGAAATCCGAGACGTTCGGATTGCGCATGCAATTGCGCCGATCAGCTGTCGGCGTAGCCAGCCACATCGCAGATGGCCATGGTCGACTAACCGATGCTGAAAACCGCAAATCGCTCAGTTTCGCCCGTGGCTCTCTGAATGAATTGCAAACGCAGTTGGAACTCGCCAGTAGCCTCAGATTCATGGATGAGCAGTCTGCGGAACAGACATTCGAACTCGCGACCGAAGTAGCGAAGCTGATCAATGGCCTCCTGGGCGTGCTTGAGCCATAATCGCGCTGACTTGCTAACTTGCTATCGCGCGCAGCGCGGCTAACTCGCTAGGAGATTGAAGCAAAGCAATGAAGATTCTGACAAAGTGGCTGAGAGCGTACCTTCCCGAACTTTCCGTCAGCGACACGCAACTCGCCGAAGACCTGACGCTGCGCGGCATTGCTGTCGAAGGCATCTACGATCTCGGCGAAAACAACGGCTCGTTATTTGAGATGGACATCACGACCAACCGCGTCGACGCCATGAACCACTACGGCATTGCGCGCGAAGCGGCGGGCATCTATAGCGTTCAACTCAAACCGCTCGAAGTTTCGCTGCCGGACTTCAAGCCAGCAGCCAAGACCTTCTCTGTTCAAATTGAAGCGGAAGATGCTTGTGGACGCTTTACCGCGCGTGTGCTTCGCGGCATCACGATTGGCGATTCGCGGGACTGGTTTGCGGGCGGCGAGGTGCAAAGTTACTTCGACCTGCTTGAGCAGAAGAAGATATCCAATGCTGTCGATGCGACGAATTTTGTGTGGCTCGCCATGGGGCAGCCGACGCATGCATTCGATCTCGACAAGATCGAAGGCGGCATTGTTGTTCGCCGCGCACGCAAGGGGGAACGGCTCAAGACACTCGATGGTATCGAACGCACACTTGACCCTGAGGATTTGATTATCGCCGATCACGCGAAGCCGCTTGGCCTTGCCGGCGTGATGGGCGGTTGGGACACGATGATTACGACGGGCACGACGAACGTCCTCGTCGAAGCCGCATGGTTTGAGCCGATGGCGGTGCGCCGCACTGCGCGCAGGCATGGACTGCATACAGACGCGAGCCATCGCTTTGAGCGCGGCGCTGACTTTAACGCCGGTCCTGTTGCTTCGGCGTTCGTCAGCCGCATCCTGCTGGCCAATTGCGGCTCTATTGAGGGCGACCTTGTGGATGTGCGCGTTCCCGCATGGGAAGCTAAAACCGCGCATCGTCAACCCATTTCGCTCGCTCTAAGCGAAGTGCATCGCAACCTCGGCACGACGGTGGACAAGGAAGGCCTCACCGCCGCCGGAGTCAAAGCCATACTGACCGCGCTCGGCTGCCCGTTGGCGAGTCAGCAGGTCAGCGGGTCAGCAAGTCAGCGTGAACAAGAAGCCTCATGGCAAGTCACCCTCCCAAGTTGGCGTCTCGACCTGGATCGTGAAATCGATCTCATCGAAGAGGTTGCGAGGATGTACGGCTATAACCGGTTTGCCAACACGCTTCCGGCATTTGGGGAAGGCGTTCACGCCTTGCCATGGGCCGAGGCTGAAGCAGACGTGCGGCGCGCGATGCTTGCTGCGGGATTCCACGAAGCCATTGGCAGCACGTTCTGCTCTACCGCCGAGGCCGCTCTAACCGCGCCGCTGCCGAAGCAAGTGGTTCCGCTGGGCAACCCGCTTAGCGAAGAAGCTGGTGTGCTGCGGCCGTCGCTCGTGCCTGGAATGCTGGCCATGGTTGCCGGCAACCTTCATCGCGACGTCGGCGATGTGCGGCTGTTTGAACTTGGAACTGTTTTCTGCGGCACGACCGAAAAGGTGGACGAGCGTCCGGCACTTGCGTTCGGCGCTGTCGGTACGCTGGCAGAGCAGAGTCCGCTGCATGCGTCGCGCAACGTCGATTTTCACGATGTGAAGGGAGTCGTCGAGCAGGTGCTTTCGCGCTTTCAGAGCCGCACTGTCTATTTCGACCACTTTGCTGCTGAGTCGGGACTTACACCGGCGTGGCTCCATCCTTATCGCGCGGCACGCATCGTTGCGGAGGGCGTTACTGCGGGCTGGTTCGGCCAACTGCATCCCACCGAGGCTGCGGCACGCAAGCTCAAGGAACCGGTCCTTATAGGCGAGCTCTATCTGGACCGTCTCTACAAGTTGCCCCTGCGCAAGCCCGCGGCACGCGAGGTTTCCAGGTTTCAGCCGGTGCGACGCGATTTCTCGCTGTTGCTCGATCAAAGCGTTGCCTGGGAGACGGTTGATCATACGCTTGCCGGACTGGAGATTCCTGAGCTCGTCGAATGGCGCGCACGTGAAGTCTTCCGCGATGCCCGTCACGGCGCACGCGAATACTCGTTGCTCTTCAGCGTTACCTTTCAGGCTGCAGATCGCACGTTGCGCGAAGAAGAACTACAAGCCTTCCAAGCTCGCGTGGTGGAAGCAGTTGGCAAGGCAGGAGCGCGACTGCGCACGTAGGCGATTGCGCGGGGCTTTAGCATGAGGGCGCGCAGGGCGCTATACTTGCTCGGATACAGCGCATTTGCGCGGAGGTTATTTTCATGTCGCAATCATTCTTCGAGTCCCAAATCGCGGAACATTCCCAATCCGAGCAATCCGAAATGAAGCATCAAGACGAACCCGGTACGCTCGCTCTCAGCGCGAATGACTTTTCGGCGCTCGAGGAGCGTGTTTTGCGCGCTGTGAAGCTAGTCAAGAGCGAGCGTCAGGCGCGCGCCGCAGCCGAGGAGCACGCGGCAAAGCTCGAGGCGCAATTGCAGGAGCAGTCGCCGCTGGTCAAGAGCTTGCAGGAAGAAGTGCGCGCTCTCAATACAGAACGCGAACAGGTCCGTAAGCGCGTCGAGCGTTTGCTCTCTCAACTCGATGCGCTCGAAGTGTGAGGACGGCAATGGTCAAGAACACGCCCGAAACTGCCCCCGGTTATATCACCGTGAGCATTTACGACCAGACGTATCATCTTCGCGGTGATGACCCTGAGCACATCCGCCAGCTTGCCGAGTTGGTGGATACCAAGATGCGTGCAGTAGCCTCGCATGGGCGCACCGTGGATTCGCTGCGCGTGGCAGTGCTGGCCGCGTTGAATCTTGCAGACGAGCTCTCTCAGACTGCCGGCGCAGATGCGAGTGCGGGGCGCGCCCGCGCAGCCAGCCTGCGCCTCCTGCTGGACGAAGTGCTTGAGGAAGAACGCAAGACCGGGTCGTAGATCGCCGTGTTGCCTTGTTGTACAGTAAAATTTGTGACGACCTCGATCCAGGAGTATCGCCCAAAATTGTCAACTCCAGATCTGCGTTTCTTGGGTTAGACTTGCTCCAACTCAGCGAATCAAGATGAGCTTTGGGGAGCGTGTATGTTCCGGGGCCGCTACTTTGCGATCAAAAGACTTGCGGGTTCTGCAGCTTTGCTGTTGGGGTCGACGTTGTGTTCACCTGCGCTTGACGCACCGAAGCCAGACACTCACAAATCTGCTGGACCAGCCGATTCGAAGGCTCAGAAGACCTATGCAACGGCTTTCGAGTGGCAGAAAAGGGGCGACAAGGTTTCTGCCATCGAAACCTTCAGGAAAGCCAACAAGCAGGATAGCGGTAATTGTCTCGACTGCCTTCGTCAGGCGTATACCCTCGCAATTTCAATTGGCGAATACAAAGAAGCAGCAGACATTGCGCGCGATTGGGCGCCTCTCGCACAAACCGATGCGGACCGAGCCTCAGTGCATTACCGCATTGCGCTCGCTCTGCAGCAGGAGGGGCTCAGCAGCAAGAAGGGCAAGTGCCTCGACGAGAGTTGCGATGAATTCAAGAATGCGTTGCAATTGGAGCCGAAATTCACACCCGCGCACTACTCGCTAGGCTTGTCTCTGGCGCATCTTCATCAGGACGACGCGGCGCGCACGGAGTTTTCGATCTTCCTTGACCAGGATAAGGAAAATCTGGGAATGCACGAGCGCGCCAAGCGCTACGTAGAACGCATCGAACTGGCGCGGGCGAGGATGGCCCCGCCTTTTTCTGTGACCACGATCGATGGTCAGCATGTGACCATGGACAGTCTCGTTGGTAAGGTAGTTCTCATCGATTTCTGGGCCACATGGTGCGGTCCCTGCCGCGAAGCACTGCCCCACATTCGCGACATCGCCCACCGGTTTCAGGGCCAGCCATTCGTCGTTCTGAGCATCAGCCTCGACAAGGACGCGGACAAGTGGAAGGAATTCGTAAACAAGAACCAGATGACTTGGCTGCAGTATCGCGACGGTTCTTTTGACGGGAATGTTGCGAAAATTTACGGTGTGACCGCAATTCCCGCGACGTTCACGATCGATGCCGACGGCGTACTCGAGGACCAGCACGTAGGCGATGCCAACATCGAAGGCAAGTTGAAGAAACTAATTGCTCGCGCTGCGGAAGTTGCCAATCGCAAGCCCGCTTTGCAACTGGTCGAGAACTCAGACGTTAAAGCCAACCAATAGCGGCCCGGCCCGGCAGATTGTATTTGCAATTTCTTGCACTCAAGGGTTGACTGCGAGTTGACGGCCGGCGATCATTCATGGTCCCATCTATAGAGTACTTTTGGGACTGGTCCGGCTGCTAACTTCCCTTAGCTCGCCCGGATGCTGCTATTCCGCGCCAGACTCACATCAGAACGACTCCGGCCCTGTACGTCTAAATAACAGCGCATCAGTACGTACGAATCCCCAGGCCCTGTATCTGAGGTCGTTGCCCGTCAGCAGGACCACACAACCACTAGATAACTCGCGCCCGATGAGGCGCATCCAGCTCTATGTCTAACTTGAGTTCAGACAGGCTAATGGAGGGTCGTTTGAAGAATGCATTTTTGTGTTTTTGCTGCTTATCGCTGGCCGCCGGCGTCGCGTTGTTTGCGCAGGAGGCAAATCAAACTCTGGGCACACCGCCGAATCATCTTCACGGCGGCGGCAAGGTAGTGACTCCTGAGTCGGGCAAAGAATTTCCAGAGGACGTAGGCCTCAGGCCGCATACCAACTACAAGGTCTTCGTTCCACCCGGAAAAGATGGAAACGGATTTCCAGATGAGGAGGTGCGGCCAGACGGCACGACGTCTCCGACGTCCACGACATCTCCCGTTCCGGGGTACTACGCGGAGACACCTGCTTCGTTAGCCTGTCTTTATCGCCTCGTTACGCCAACGACCTATTGCAACCCAGTGGGGCTTTCCAACAGCAACGACGCGACGGGAGGTTCCCGAGCAATCGCTGTCGTCGATGCCTACCACTATCCGACAGCCCTGGGTGATCTCACGGCGTACTCGCGCAAATTCGGTCTCCCGATTCCAACTTCGTCAACATTCACAGTGACATGGGCCGGCTCGAAGCCCACTCCCGATCCAACCTGCAGCATGGTCAATGGCTGGAATTGCTGGGCGACGGAAGCGGCACTCGATATCGAGATGGCGCACACCGCTGCTCCTCACGCGCACATCTACCTCGTTGAAGCGGCAACGGCCAATTTCGATGACTTGCTTGCAGCGATCGCCAAAGCAGCAACGCTCGTCCAGGCGGCGGGTGGCGGGGAGATCTCAATGAGTTGGGGAGGTTCCGAATTCAACACTGAAACCAGCTACGACTCGAGATTCAACAGAAGCAAGGTGGTCATGTTTGCGTCAACAGGCGATCAGGATGGCACGCAGTATCCCGCCGTTTCTCCAAATGTCGTTGCTGTAGGCGGAACGACAATTACGCGCGCCCCTTCCACTCTGGACTTTGAGAAAGAAATCACGTGGGAAGACGGAGGAGGAGGCTTCAGCGAATATGAGGCTCGGCCGGCTTACCAGAACAGCATCTCCAAATTCACAAGCCGGCGCGCAATTCCTGACGTTGCGGCAGACTCCAATCCTCGCACGGGCGTTTGGGTTTACGACAGTTATCAGAATACTTATGGCGGCACACTGGAAGCCTGGAACATTCTCGGCGGAACGAGTGTGGCGTCGCCGCTGTGGGCGGGCATTGTGAATCACGCCGGTGCGTTCAGTTCATCGAGCGCAAGCGAACTCTGGAAGATTTACTCGGCTGGCGCGAATGCTACTTCCTACGCCGCCGATTATCGCGACATCACTTACGGCACATGCGGCTATTACGACGGCTGGTTTGCGCGGCAGGGATGGGATCCCTGCACTGGCTTTGGCGCTCCGACTGGCCAAGGCGGCAAGTAAGCCAAACGAACGCGGGTCGTAGTATGCACAAGGGCTCTTCACGCTTTTGCAGCACGGTGTGGGGAGTTTTTGTGTGTGCGTAATTGACGAGATCAGCAGATAGTTTGCTGCTTCGCCGCGGTTTTGATCGGTCGGATGGGGCTCCTAAGACCGCGCGGCATCTCTACCACACTCAGCTTAAGCGCACAAGACTTGCAATTCTTCGCGTAGACCCATACCATCCGCAATAGAAACCGGCCTGCAAAGCAGGTGGGTGGTTAACGCTGGTTGAACCAACATTCATGAACAGGGGCTCGACTCGACAATCGGTTCTGTGTGCCGTGTCCGCCAGTCCGGAATGCCTAATGAACCGCGGAGAGCTCCACCGTCTTTGGACGGGTTCACCAGCGCATCACTTACGGCCCCGTGGGCCGGGTTCTACTCGCCTTAAGGTCTGAGCGGTTATCCTTGCTCAGGTGCACCCCGTTCTCTTCCACATCGGCTCGGTCGTCATTCCGGCGTACGGCGCTCTCGCCGCATTCGGTGTGCTGCTTGCGCTCATAAGCGCGCAATTCACGGCACGCATCGCAGGCATTGATACCAACAAAGTCTGGAACCTCTGCATCGTCGCCCTTTTCACGGCGCTCGTGGGTTCGCGGATTCTTCTTGTCCTTGTGAACTGGTCGATATTGCGCCGACATCCGCTCTGGATTTTCGGGCTCGCGATGATTCATCATCCCGTGCTCGTAGGTGCAGGTGCGATCCTCGCCATTGCTGTTGCGTGCCTTTATGCGCGCCGTCAGCGCTTGCCGATGCGCACCACCGCAGACGCGCTCGCCGCGCCCCTCGCTCTTGGGCTAGCCTTTGAGCAAGTTGGCGCGCTGCTTGCCGGCTCGGGATTTGGCACCGAAACCACCGTGCGTTGGGCCGTTACATATACCGATCCCATCGCGGCGCGTTGGAGCGGTGCTCCCATCGGCGTTTCGGTCCATCCTGTGCAGGCTTACGCTGCCCTTGCATTTTTCGCAATTTCCATTTGCCTTTCGCTCCTGCTGCCGCGTCGCCGTCAGCACGGCGACCTTGCGGGAATTTGCCTTATGACAATCGGCGCTTCCGTTTACATCACGGAATTCTGGCGCGATCTGGAAGGCCGTGGTGCACTTCTCGGTGGCGCGCTGAACGGTCCGCAGGCAGCGGCAATCGTTCTCGTGCTTGCCGGCTCGGTTTTGCTGCTCGAGCGCAAATCGCAAAGTATCGGCGAGTCTGCCGTGGCGGCCAGTGAGATCACATCCAACCATGCCGCTTCATGCAACCAATCCAGACCACACGAGGCAGCTCATGGATGAACTGCGCACCATAGCTGTTCCACCCGAAGCCGCAGGTCAGCGCCTCGATCACTTTGTCGCTACACAACTTGTGGGAATAAGCCGATCGCGAGTGCAGCTCCTGCTAGATCAGGGAGACGTGCTGGTCAACGGCGCACAGGTCAAAGCATCACTCAAGCTGCGCGGCGGTGAAAGCATCGTTGTCACTGGCGAGCCTCATCCCGCACCGCTCAAGGCGACTCCGCAAGATATTCCGATCAACGTCGTGTTTGAGGATGCACACATGGCGGTGATCAACAAGCCTGCCGGCATGATGGTTCACGCCGGGTCCGGCCAGAATGAAGATGCGCGCAGCCGCAACACGCTGGTGAATGCGCTGCTCTTCCGCTTCAAGAAGCTCTCAGCGACAGGAGGCGATCTTCGGCCCGGCATCGTGCACCGGCTCGATAAGGAAACCAGCGGTCTTATCATCGTTGCCAAGAACGACGCCGCTCATGCCGCACTCGGCGAACTCTTCTCAGGCCGCCAGATAAGCAAGACCTACGTCGCGCTCGTACAAGGAGCCGTAGAACGCCAGAAGGGCACCGTCACGGCCGCATTGAGTCGCGATCCGATGCGCCGCACTCGAATGACGACGAGGCCGTCCGAGAATTCGCGGTCCGCCGTTTCGCACTATGAAGTGATGCGCCGGTTTTCGACACGGTTTGGGAAATTCACGCTGATCCAGGTACGGATCGAGACTGGCCGCACTCACCAGATCCGCGTCCACATGGCATCTCTGAGCCATCCTGTGGTTGGGGATACGCTCTACGGCGCGTCAAGCCAGTTGACCGATCAGGTGGCCGCGCAGGCCGCGACATCCAAAGCTGCACGCCGTAAGTCGGAACCGGAACGGCTCAAACTGGGCCGCAACTTCCTGCACGCCGCGCGCCTCGAATTCATCCATCCAATTACCGGCAAACCTTTGAAACTTGAAGCGCCGTTGCCTCCAGAATTGGAGGAGTTTCTGACCCGTCTTGAAGGCACCCAACCCGTGAACCATCCAAAGTACCGTTGACCGAGCACGGTTTTGAAGGTCTCAATTGGTAAAATGAGGAAGACATGAACAAAAAGCTAATCGGCCTGGTCCTTGTCGCGGCGTTTCCCTTTGGATGCCTGCAAGCGCAGCAACCCGCTGACCCCGTGGCAACTCCTCCCACGCAACAGGCTCCGCAAACGCCAGCGGCACAGCAACCAGCGCAGCCGGCTGCGGGGCAACAGACCGTGCCGCCCTCCCCGGCGCCAGACCAAACTTCCGACGCAACGCCGGTGTTCAAAGTTGGCGTAAACGAAGTCAACCTCATCTTCACGGTGACTGACAAGCACGGCCACTACGTGCCGAATCTCAAGCAGAGTGACTTTGCATTGCTTGACGACCAGAAGGCGCCCACTCGAGTTACCACGTTCCGGCAGCAGATCAACCTGCCTCTGCGTGTTGGAATTGTCATAGATGCCAGCACATCCATCCGCACACGCTTCCAGTTCGAACAGCAGTCTGCAATTGAGTTTCTGCTGCAAATCCTCAAGGCCAAAAGCGACCGCGCTTTCGTGATGGGGTTCGATGTGACCCCTACCATCATGCAGGACTGGACCAACAACGTCGACGGACTGGAAACCGGCATCAACCGGCTGCGTCCCGGTGGGGGAACGGCGATGTTCGACGCCGTCTTCAGCGCATGCCGGGACAAGCTGCTTACCCAGCGCGGCCCGGACCCGGTGCGCAAAGCCATGGTGCTCATCTCCGACGGCGATGACAATCAGAGTCGTGTCCATCTGGATGAAGCCATCAAGATGTGCCAGCGCTCCGAGACCATCGTCTACGCCATCAGCACCAATTGGACGCCTAGCCGCGGGCGCGGCGATGATGTGCTGACGCAGTTGGCAACCGACACTGGTGGCAAAGTCATGTTTCCGCCATCGGTCGAAGAGATGTCTGTAAGTTTCAAAGAAATCGAAGAAGAGTTGCGCAGCCAGTACGCGCTCACGTATGTTCCCGCGGATTTGAAAACCAACGGGGCATTTCGAACAATTTATCTTTACTGCAACGATCGCCGTTACATGGCGCGAACCAGAAAGGGCTACTTCGCGCCGCGCGAATAACACGCCGTTCCCGGAGATTGAGAAAAGTATCCCGTCTCGTGCGCACCATTCTCCCCAAGGACCGATGCGCAAGAATGTGAGACCACGAGCGACAGGGTTATAGAAGCCGATCTTTCCCATTTAGGCACAAGATTTCTCGATCGCTCCGTTTTTGGACGGCAATCGAATTCTTTCCGTTCCTCGGTTCTTCGATTCTCCCAATCCACGATGTAATAGAGAGACGGCGATTCCAGCAGAATTCTCATGGGTATCGCCTTGGTGTCAGGGAGAAGAACGGTGATCCGCCAGGCCATCTCGTGCGATATCTGCGAAACAGAAATGCAGCATCCGAACCATTGGTTCGTGAGCTATGACCAAGGGCCCGAGTTGCGGGTCAGCGGGTGGAACGCACGCATCCGTTTGCGCACGGGCGCCAAGCACCTATGCGGGCAGACCTGCCTTCACAAGCTTGTTGACGAATTCATGGCGAGAACGCAGAAGCTGCGCGGATCTGCCTCCACTGAGAAAACAGCAAGCGAGAATCGAATTACGCGAGCCAAATTGACTCGCACTGAAGTGAGCCTCACTGCGACAAAGGTCAATTTTGTGCCGGCAGGTGCAGTGATTGGAGCCGGTCTTGAGGAGGCTGAATCTTCTGCGCGCCTGATTCCGCGGTCCGACGGCGTGTTCCCACATGCGTCGGTGCAGGAACTCCCGATTAGCGATGAAGCAAGCCATGTAGCGGAGATGCCGGCGGCTCCAACGCGCACTTTACGTGCCGAGGCATGGAAGCGGGAGCGCGAGCGCGAGCAGCGCGCCGCGGCGGAAAGGCCCGCGCTTTCACACAGGCGATCTATCGCTTGACTCTTACGCGTGCTTGACTGTTTTGGGCTTGACTTTGACGCGAAATGCGCCTACGCAGCGCCGTCTTTCAGCAGCTTCAAGAGGCCGGCCTCATCCAGCACCGGCACCTTTAACTCGCGAGCCTTGTCGAGCTTTGATCCTGCCTCTTCGCCGGCGATCACATAGCTGGTTTTTTTACTCACCGACCCTGCGACCTTTCCGCCCGCACTTTCGATCTTTGCCTTTGCGTCATCGCGCGTGAGGTTGGGCAGGGTTCCCGTCAGGACAAGCGTGAATCCCGCCAACTGCGTCGTTCGCTGCTTTTTCTCCGCAATCATCTCCACGCCCGCGTCTTTGAGGTGCTGCACGAGCGCCGCGTTTGCCGGTTTCGAGAAGAACTCGACGATCGCGCTGGAGATACGCGGGCCCACCTCTTCCACGCGCTCGAGATCCTCCGCACTGGCCGCAATGATTGCGTCAATTGAACCAAACTCTTCGGCCAACAACTGCGCGGTGCGCTCGCCAACAAAGCGAATGCCCAAGCCCATCAGTACCCGAGCCAGCCCCGCCTTTTTCGAGCGATGAATCTCACCCAGAAGCGTGCGCGCTGACTTCTCCGCAAACCGGTCCAGCCCCGTCAACTGCTCTTCTGTGAGTGCGTAGAGGCCCGCGACGCTGTGCACCATGGCGCGTTCCATCAACTGCTGTACCACCGCGTCGCCGAGCCCTTCGATATTCATCACGCCGCGTGAAGCAAAGTGGAGCAAGGACTCGCGCAACTTCGCCGGGCAGTCAGCATTGACGCAGCGATAGTCTGCTTCGCCCTCGACCCGAACCACTTCATTTCCGCACTCAGGACAAGCTTTCGGAAACTCGAAGTGGCGCGTCCCGCGGGGATGCTCGGCGTCTTCAACTACCTCGGCCACCTTGGGAATTACGTCGCCGCCGCGTTCGACTTTAACCCAATCGCCGATGAGCAAACCCATGCGCTCGATAAAGTCCGCGTTGTGCAGGGTCGCGCGGCTCACCGTCACGCCGCCGACAAACACCGGCGTCAACTCCGCCGTCGGTGTCAACTTGCCCGTGCGCCCCACGGTGATAGTGATACCGCGAACCTGGGTAATCGCCGACTTCGCGGTGAACTTGTACGCAATTGCCCATCTGGGCGCGCGCCCGGTGTAGCCCAGGCGCTGCTGGGTGGCTTGCGAGTCGACCTTCAGCACTACGCCGTCAATCTCATAGCCCAGGGTCTCGCGCTTACCCTCCGCTGCCTCGACAAATTTCAACATGTCATCGACCGACTTCACGCGTTCGCGATGGGGATTGACACGAAATCCAAGCGCGGTCAATGCATCGAGCGTCGCGCCTTGACCAGCGGCGAGGTAATCCCCTTGCAACAGCAGGAAATATGCATACAAATCGAGCCGCCGCTGGGCCACAATGCTTGGCTCCATCGTACGCAGCGTT
>WNGL01003481.1_pt1 | contig 31317 bp, 31 predicted proteins | sample 5400591 | NCBI WGS metagenome assembly WNGL01 (sample SAMN13153377, study PRJNA577476) | soil metagenome | isolation source: 80 cm soil or saprolite under Garry oak tree replicate 1 | place: USA:California | collected 2016-06-15
TCCTCTCATCATGAGACGCACTGTGGAAGTGACGCTTTTGATGAGCGGAACCACATCCGCTGCATGTCCTGCTGTGATTTTCACCGACCCTTGCCACAGTTCGTCCTTCCTCAATGCTCTGCCAATCAGCGTCATTGACAGAGCAACATATCCAGATGCATGCAGTATATGTCTGGCTAAGGAGGGAAGCAAGAGCATGGGACTATTTACCCGCTTGTGTAGTGGTGAGACATTTGGGGCGACGGAATGGCTGCAAGACTTAGCTCTTGTTTTGTGAATCACTGCAAGACTTACCGAGAGTATCTCTGATGAGTGAAAGCATCTTTGTGCTCATTGCGACTGCAACACTTTCTGGAAATCTCTGCAAAACTCGTTCGGAATCCACAGCATCCGCGTAGGCGACTTTATCGATCTCGGCTCACCACTTCAATTTCTTGATGACTGGCTAACCAGGGCAAGACTGCTTCAGCCGTGCGATCTGGCAAGAGATCGAGTGGTTTGCTTGTCTCAAGGTTGACCAGAATGGTTCCGTAGCTGTCCCCACGTCTCATGGCAAAATCATCTATTCCCAACACTCGCACAGGCGCATCGATAGGGGCAGAGATGCTGCGCAGGTAGCGCAACAGGGTTGGGGCCTTGACTTTCATCCCCAGTCGTGGAGCCAGGCGCTCACTCACCTCCGCAGAGGCCGCGAGCCCAATGGCTTTGAGCTCCTCCAGCAGGCGATTACTTATTCTGGCCCAGGGCTGGACCAGGTCGGGAAGCCGCTCGGCAAACACCTTCCTCTGACAGGTGGCTGTCCGGCAAAAAAACTTGCGCACAGCGAGTCGGAGCACAATGCTACGGCCTCCACAGGGTACGTCGTGAACCGTTCGCTGGTATTGACAGTGAACAGCCTCTGAGGGGTTTCCACACCCAGGGCAACGTGCACAAGGCTGTGTGGAGATTACTTCCACCGTGAGCTGAGTTGGGGTTATTTCCACTTGGCCAATGACCATCCCTTCGGGTAAGGGCAGAAACGGGGACCTTTCCATCGCCATCATCCTCCTGAAAAGCGGGAGCACCTTGCTTGCATCTTTCCAAGAGTATATCACCGAGCATCAATCAAGTCAGCAAGCAGGCACTGTTCCCCAAATGTAAGGATGATCCCCTCTTATGAGAGCATTCACATCTCAAGAGGAAGTCGGTATTGATTTGGGCTTGCTCCATTTCGCCGCCCTCTCTGATAGAAGTTTCATCGACAATCCGCGTTACTACCGCAAAGCTGAGAAGACATTGGTATGGCGTCAGCAGTCGCTTGACCGCAAAAAGAAACGCTCTCACAGGCGGGAGAAAGCCCGTAAGCTCCTCGCCAAAGCACATAGGAGGATCCGCAACCAACGCCGTGATTTTCTGCATAAGCAATCTCGTCGGTTGATGAACCGGTATCAAACGATTGTATTTGAGGACTTGGAGACAGAAAATCTCGTGAAACGCCCAAAACCCAAACAGGATGAGAAGGGTAACTACTTGGCCAATGGAGCAAGTGGCAAAGTTGGACTCAACAAATCTATCAGTGATGCTGGATGGGGCATGTTCGTTGACATGGTTTCCTTCAAGGCAGAATGCGCCGGTCGGACACTTGTCAAAGTCAACCCCTACAAAACCAGTCAGATATGCAGCGCGTGTCTCAAAGAATGCCCCCACAAGGGACTGGATGAACGCACACACATGTTACAAAGTGATACAATAAAGGATGAATACGCAAGCATTATTGGATCCCAAGAGCTGGGCCGAGCAAACCTTTGGGGGCGTCCAACTCCACGATAGGCGCCGCACGAGACGAACGGTTCAAGCGGCCAGTAGTTTGGCGGAGAATCCCTTGGGTTCTCTGCCCGCTCAAATGCACACCTGGAAAGAGACCAAAGCGTTGTATCGTTTGCTCGATGAGCCAGATGTCACCTTTGCGGCCTTGATGCACCACCACTTTCAACAGACCCGGCAACAAGCCAATGCCTCTGCTGTGGTGGTGGTGGTGCAAGATACGCGGTGACATCGATCTGTCGCATCGTCGTAAGATCAGCGGCGTGGGACACATCGGCAACGAACGCGGACGTGGGTTTTTCGTGCAAACGGTGCTGGCGGTGCGTCCTCAGAGCCGAGAAGTCCTGGGGTGCATGGCGAAGGCGACCCGGATGTCGCGCATTCCCGCTCCTGATGGAGAACAACGTCATCAACGGCGCAAGCGGGAAGAGCGCGAAAGCGACGTGTGGATGCGCCAGGTGCATGCCATTGGCACACCTGAGTCGGCAAGCATGTGGGTCCTTGTCGGAGACCCTCGCGCGGATATGTTCGCGTTCTTTCAAGCGGGTCAGGCGACCAGAGACGCACTTTCTGGTACGTGCGGGGAAGTCACGACGCGTCGAGGTGTGCGAGGAAGAGATCAGCTCTTCGCTGACGCAGGCACGGGCCTTTCCCAGCCAAGCGAGTCGTCCGTTCGAGATTCCTGCTCGGCATGGTCATCCTGCGCGTTCGACCCAGTTGCAGCTTGCCTTTGGTCAGATGACGCTCTTGCCACCGCGAAATGCCCCACGAGCGAGCAAGGAGCCTTTGACCGTGTGGGTCATCCGCGTCTGGGAAGAGAAAGCTCCAGAGGGCGAGGAGCCACTGGAATGGATGAGGCTTCCCTCGGTGCCCACCACCACGCTCGAAGAGGCGTGGGAGCGCGTGGACTGGTATCGGCATCGCTGGCTGGTCGAGGACTATCACCAATGCCTCACAAGCGGCTGTCGCATTGAAGAACGGCAAGGGCCTCCGGTTGACGGCCTGATCCGGAGGCTCGGGTCTGTTGTCCCCTCTTGCCGTACGCTCCCATGATGGTCCTCCGGGCTGGCGAACCATCTGGAAAGGCTGGCTCTCTTTGCAAACGCTTGCTTCCGGGCGTTCATCTTGCTTTTCACCTCCGTTTGTAACATGTGGGTAAGAATCAGCCTTCTAGGGCCGGGGTACTTCACGCTCCACCGCGTGCTAGGAGCATAACAGGAACTGTAAGCGCAATGAGCTTGAGGTCTTCCCAAAGAGATTGATGCTGGAGATACGCAACGTCCATCTCGACCATTTCCTGGAAGCTGACCTTGCTGCGCCCATAAACTTGCCACAAGCCAGTCAATCCTGGCTTTCCAGAAAGACGGAGCCAATCATGCGCTGTGTAGAGTTCTACTTCATAGGGGACAGGTGGACGTGGCCCAACTAGGGACATCTGTCCCTTCAAGACATTCCAAAATTGAGGTAGCTCATCGATACTGGTCTTGCGGATAATTTTACCTACTCTTGTGATACGGAGATCATCACCCATCTTGTATGGTGCATCGCTGTCACCATTGAGCGTCTCACCGTTCATGTACTGCTTAATGGCTTCACGATGGACGGCATCGTCGTTAGCTATATACATGGAGCGAAACTTGAGCATCTCGAACTCAACGCCGTTTTGCCCAACACGTCTCTGACGGTAAAGGATGGGCCCTTTTGAGTCAAGTAGAATCGATACTGCAACAAATGCGCTTACCAGCAGGATGAAAGGCGAGATCAGCAGGACAAACATGATGTCGAGCACACGCTTTGCTCGCAGGTAGCCAAGATGAATGTTAATGGTCTGAATAGGCGCAGTTTGGACGGCCATGATATCCTCCCTCATTCGTAGCAAATATTTTCTGCTACAGAAACCTATAAAACAGCATAGCTAATATAGGTGTAAAAAAGGTGAACATCCATATGTAGAAACGGTAATAAAGCGGGCGGAAAAGGTGCTATAAACCCCTGGTAAGCTATTTTCAGGTTATATCTTCTCCACCTGGCAGGAAGAGTTTAACCTGAATTCACCCCGTATTATCATTAGATAAGCACGTGTAGATGGTATTTTCCCTCTTAGGGGAAGTAGCATGTACCTCTTTGACGAAGATGAGGACAACTGCAGCGCGAGATTTTGCATTGAATAAGTTGGGGGAATTCATGAGAGTGAAAGAACTACATTTTGGGGTTGTTGGCTGGGGATATTGGGGCCCAAAGTTGCGCGTAATCTTGATACCTTGCCAAACGGAATGGTGACAATAGTAGCAGATATGGATGAGCATCGTTTAGTTCCGCTGTCGATTAATCAACCATGAATACAGACGACAACAGATGCTAAGAATGTGTTTCGTTCGGATGTCGATGGGGTCATTATTGCTACCCCTGTAAGGACTCACTACCGACTGGCAAAAGAAGCCTTATTGCATGGTAAACATGTACTTGTTGAAAAACCTCTCACAGCCAATGTTGCTGAGGCCGAAGAACTTGTTGCTTTGGCACAAGAGCAACAGCGCATCTTGATGGTAGGGCACACGTTTGAATACAGCCCTGCCGTCAACGAGTTGCGCAAACTAGTGCGAAGTGGAGACCTGGGAAAAATCTATTGTATCGAAGCAGAACGAGTGAATCTCGGACTATTTCGCAGCGATATTAACGTCATCTGGGACCTTGCTCCGCACGACATATCGATACTTCTCTATTTACTAGGCAAAAAGCCGGAGCGGATCAAGGTGCAAGCCCACGCCCATCTGCAATCGCATATTCATGATATGGCGCATCTCGACCTGGAATTTGCTGATAAAATGACGGCTCATATTCATGTAAGCTGGTTACATCCCTGTAAATTCGCCGCGTCACGGTGATAGGTGATGCAAGAATGGCGGTCTATGACGACACTAATCCTGCCGAAATGGTCAAGATTTACAATAAAGGCGCGGATGTTCATGCAGACCCTGTCGTTTCGTATCGTTTTGGTGCAATTACGATCCCGCATATCGATTGGGTTGAACCACTGCGGTTGGAGTGTGAGGATTTCGCTCATGCAATTGCTACGGGGATCAGGCCACGCGCCCATGGCGAGGTCGGCTTAGAGGTCGTGCGCATTTTAGCGGCGGCGCACGAGGCATTAGAAAAGCAGGAAAAGCAACCTGTAGCCGCAATATCCTGAGTGGTATGCAACCTGGATGTCTTTTCTGGGTAGGGTGAGAAGGGATTTGGCGATCTTCTCTACTACCAGATCCCTCCCCCATCATCCTAAATGCTTGTACAGGTGACCTCCCAGCGGTCCGGCAACCCGTAGTGGAAGTTGTCTCCAACACGTAGTGAGTAAACGAGATTTCCAACTATGCTCGGATATGCTAGATAAACCTTCCATATGAGGATAGTAGTAATATGGAAGTGGCTCTAAGCTGGCTCCCCAACGTCGCTTGAACTCCATTAATCCCTCGTTATCCCTGGCCGTTCGTCCCATATCGAGTATCTGATATCCTTGCCTGCAACCCCAGTTGATAGCCGTCCACATAAGGAGATTGTTGGGAGCCAGATGCAGATAGCTCTCATCAGATGCTCCATAAGCATATCTGACAGTGTTACCAGAGGCGAGCAGGATCATGCCTGCAACAATATTTCCTTTGTATTCAGCCAGTAATAATTGCATCCCGCCGCTTGCAGCAAAAGCATCCCATAGCTCATAAAAGAAACGCTGTGGTTGTGCAGGCATCCCATGCTTCTTGCTGCGAGTTTGCAGGTGCAAGCGATAGTAGTGCGCTACATCTTCACGCTGCTCTGCTATGCGCACCTGAACACCAAGTTTGCCTGATTTCTTGATCTGGTGTTGTATTGGTTTCCGTAACTTTGACTGGATAACATCCGGATCGGCGGCAAGTGGTAGTAGCCAGCGCACATACAGATCACTCCTGGCCATATCTGTACGTTTGCTGATCGACTCGTTGATACCTGTACGCAGCTCAAGGTACCGCACCTTCTGCTGTCGAGCAAGTTGAATGGCTTGATCGATGAGACTATTGGCGCTGTCTTCATTCTCAGCAAGGAGCGGGCAGTGATCGGAAAATGGGAGTGATACCAAACGTATTCCTGTGAGTGGACTTTGCAAAGAGCACAAGGGGAGGAAACCGGTAATCTGCCCAGCCTCATTCCTGGTTGTAAGGGGGATCACCGAATATCCGTAGAGTTTCGTAATCAAGTCAAGCCAGGCTTGACTGTAGTAGAATAGCTCCTTTGTTTGCTGCTCAACAAGGGTGCTCGCATCGGAATGAGAGAAAGTTGTCTGTATCATACTACCCCCTTTTCGATCCATATTTTTAGATATGTGACTCTCACTGGTTTATGAGTGTAGCGCGAGGAGGTATAGCCATGGTGGTTATCGTGGTAGAGAAGCAGTTGTATGCCTGGATGTTGTGATGTATACCTGAGAACGCTTATCGTCACACCATTTTAACATCGATTAAAACCAATTTGTTACGGAAAAGAGGGTATTCTTAGCGGGCAAGGGCTCTTTTTAGTAGCTATTCCGTCTGCCGGAGGGCTTGACCGCGCGGGCTAAAGATCATCTTGGGAACTGTGCAGTCGATGGGGGGTGCCAAGAAAGGAAATGATGGAATGTCAGATACAACGGAACTTTCAGAAGCCAAGCGTACCTTACTCGAAAAATATTTGCAGGGAGAACTTCCACAGGCTGGGACGAATGCCCACACCCTCACCCGGCACTCTCGGGGAAGTCCTGGGCTCTCATCCTTGATGGACTCCCGGATTTCTCTGATGCCGATTCAGACCGGAGGAGCCGGGCGGCCCTTTTTTTATCTGCATGTGCATTGGCAGGGTGGAGCTTTCTATTGCTTCCCCTTAGCCAGCGATCTGGGATCAGACCGGCCATTTTATGTGCTAGATCCTTATAAATTTGATGGCCTGTCGGTTCCGCCTACAATTGAAGCTATGGCGGCGGCTTACCTTGAGTCGATACGCGCCGTTCAGCCAGAAGGTCCATACCTCCTGGGCGGTTTTTGTGGTGGGGGCCTTATTGCCTACGAGATAGCCCAGCAACTTCGTGCGCAAGGACAGGCGGTTGACATACTGGTTTTGATAGACCCCATGGCTGGCCCTATTCGATTGATCAGATTGATTGGCGGTCTGGTTCGCTGCATTGGTGGCATGATACAGCTTGGCCCGGATAAGCAGTTAGATTGGTTTCTCCGCTTGCGCTACGTGTCTAGAATGCTGCGGCGTGCGCGAGATGAGAACAGCGAACACGTGGATGGGCTTCTACGAAGCTGGCTAGACAAAAACCCGCGGCGCTTCTCGCTAATCCCAGCGGCCGGAGCTCTCCGCCAGGACTGGATGGGTATATTTATATGGGCGGTTTCAGGGCACATCCCTCGTCAGTATCTGGGCAGGGTGACGTACTTTTTTGCTGGTGAAAGGCCTGCTAAACGCAGCATGTGGTGGGGTGAAGTGGCTGAAACTGAAAAGGTAGAGGTACATGTCATTCCTGGTACACATGAGACTTGCAGAACTCTGCATCTTCACGATCTGGCTGAACAGTTGAGAGTATGTTTAGACACGGAGTAATATGTTATGAATGGTTTGACGAAATGAAGGGAACTCCTATGCAGCAGGCACGAGCAGGTGCATTCTATCGATGGTTATGCAGCGGTATTCTTATGGTAATATTCTTTTGTGCTGTAGCATGTTCTCCACCCAGCCCTTCTCAAACATCTTCTGCACCGCCGGGCGCTACGGCGTCTTCTTCCCACCCCTCAACTGCCCCGTCATCATTGCTACCCGGGCAGCAGCTTTGGAAGCAAGGCGTCTCTTCCTTTCTCTTTGGAACCAATGATACGCAGGAGTGGTCTAACAATAACGTTGAAACGAATACAGCCATTCAGCAGGCACTTAAAGCCGCTCATTATACTCTCATGCGCACGTTCTTTTTCGACAAAAGCCTGGCGGATAAGCATTCCACAACCGATGCGGAGATTGAGCAGCGCTTAAAAACCATTGAGAATAGCGGCATGACCTGTTTAGGGGTGTTAAATAACATCTTTAACCTCGATTTTGCCCAACATGTTGTAACTTACGCGGGTCCCCGGTGTCAAATGTACGAGTTCGGCAACGAGACGGACCTCTACGGTGTTTCGAGTGAAATCTATCTAAAGCAGTGGAATAGCGTAATACCATTGTTACGGCGTATCAATCCTCAAGCCAAATTCATTGGCCCGGTCACGTACAATGACCAGGGGAATCACGATTTCATGAGAGCATTCCTTGAGGGCGTAAAGATCTCAGGCGTTCTGCCCGATGCTATAAGCTTTCATTGGTATCCCTGCTACGAGGATGCACGGGACTCTTGCCTGGCTAAGGCCAGCAGCTATAGCCAGGTCGCGATAGGTGTACGGGCGCTGGTACGGAGTATTCTGGGTAAAGATCTGCCCATCGGGATTACCGAATGGAACTATGATCCAGGCAATCCGCCGCCGTCATATGGAGACGATCCAAATTTTATTATGCAGTTCAGTACTGATGCTCTCCATGCTATGGCTCAGGCTGGTGTTGCCTTCGCCTGTCAATTTGATGCTGCAAGCTACTCAGGTTATGGTCGTTTGGATATATTTGATCTCGATAGTAATCAGCCAAAACCCCAATACTATGCCATTAAAAATGTCATCCTGCAATATCGACCAACTTGATGTGCAGTCACTCAAAGAGCGGATGAAAATCCACTGAGTACGAAGGATTCTGTAACTTCCGTTGACTGATGACTCTAGCGGGAACGCCACCGACAACCGCATAGGGGGGAACGTCATGCGTAACCACAGCTCCTGCCATCACCACTGCCCCTTCGCCAATGGTAATACCGGCCAGTATCGTCGCTCGCATACCAATCCAAACGTAGTCACCGATGAGGATCGGTTTATAGAGATCAACAAATTGCGGGTCGTTCATATCATGGGTTCCAGTGACCAGCCACACGCCCGAGGAGATACTCACGTTTTCTCCAATCACTAAACCACCTGTCGTGTAGAGCAGGCATCCATGATTGATCACTGTCCCTTTGCCAATTGAAACCTTCTGTCCACTAGAACGTACTCCTGCCATTTGTACATGTTGTCCCATCAAAATGGCAGCTTTGGCTCCGATGCGCCAGCCAAGTATATTCCGATACCACGCGTGGCGTAGCGTGTAAGAAGGAATGTGATTAATAATGCGATTTGTTGCCCACTTAATGCCTGCTGCAAATACCTGCCTCATCTATGGCACTACCTCCGATAAGACGATGTTCTTTTTTATACGAACTAACTTTTCAGTTATCTCTGTATCCTCTAAAGCGATGTTCTTTTTTATACGAACTAACTTTTCAGTTATCTCTGCTTGCTCTTCTTGCGTCTCCAACTCGGGTTCTGCTCCTTGGTGCTCTTGCTCTACAGGAGCGTCAGGAGGGGCGCTGTGTGCTTTGTGCCGTATTGCAGTATAGAGTGCTTTAAGATCTTCCCGTGGTATAGTGCCCAGGACCAAAGCCACCACAAGGTAAACAAGCATGGCGACGGGGAGAATCACAAAAATATTGAAGATGCGCAGCGGCAGAATGGCCAGGGCCATGACCAGACTGGCTGCAAGCGCTTTAGCGCCCACTTTTAGGCTTCCGAATGGGAATAAGTGACGAGGAATGAGCACGACAGCGATGCACAGTAAAAGAAGTTCAGTCAGTGAGGTAGCAATCGCTGCTCCCACGTGTTGATAGCGTGGGATCAAGATAAAGTTGAGGCCAAGATTAAAGACGAGAGCGGCTGCAGCCATACGAGTAATTTTTTTCTCTTGTTTGGTGCTTATGAGGGTAGTGCTCAAGACAGTGTTAATGTAGAGAAAGACAATGCCAGGAGCCAGCGCCTGGAGAGCAGCGACACTATTGGTAAATTCAGCCCGGTGATAGAGGAAACCAATGATATTGGGTGCTGCGACGATCAAAACCGTAGCCATAGGAATTCCACAGAAGAGCAAGAAGTTCATAGACTTCTCAATAGCCACTTTCAAGTTAGACTCCTCGGTAAGGGAGAGCTTTGAGAAGACCGGGTACATGATTGTTACGATGACAAGATTGGGTAAGAAGACCATGGTATCAAACAGGCGATACGCCGCACCATACCATCCGACCACGGCTGCATTTGTCATCAAGGAGAGCAGAACGGTATCTAGCCGGTAATAGATTACTCCCAGCGCTCCATAGATGAGGAAGGGAATGCTAGTGCGGATCACTTCACGAATGAAGACCAGGTCGAATCTAAGGCTGGCACCAACAAGGCGGAAGAACCATATTGCTTGCCATATCCCATTGGCAAATGATCCTCCGAACAGTACAAAAGCCATCACCACAACTCCTGCACCCTGCTTGAGTAAAAAGAAGCCTATAAGGGCGGCCAGTCCTTTTTCCAGAATTATGCCAATGACCGGGAAGACATTGCGTTCAAAGGCATAATGCAATGATGCAAAGGTATTTGTAATGGCTGTACTCAAGAGAGTAAACCCGCAGATCGTCAGGAGTATATGCTCTTCCGCATTGTAGCCAAGAAATTGCGAGATGACGAGAAGACAGGCATACAAAAGAAGCCAGAGCACTCCTTTAATGAGCAACGTGTTGGAAAGATAATGCAGCGCTTTACCCGGCTCTTGTGCGACATCACGGGCCAGCTGTTGATTAAATCCGAATTCAAGTGGAAACCCAACCAGAGAAACCACTGTGAGAGCTAAATAGAGTTCACCAAACTTCACGTCCCCCAGGAAGCGGCCGTAGGCGATTGTCAGCAATAAGGTCGAAGTCCACGTCACTGCTTGACCGGTGAGTGAAATAACTGTATTACTCACCACCCTGCGGAGTCTATTCATAAATATGCAGTACCCTTTCGCGATTACGATAATATCAGCTGAATAGGCTTCTTCACGTTTTCGTTCCTCAAAGTTCAAAAATACCATGAACATGTGCCAAAGAGATGTTCAGCGAGGTAGAGAATCAGTGAACTTTGAGGAGGAAGTGAAGAGAAGTGCTCCTTTTCATAAGCCGGCAAGCACGCCGGGTGAGTGGTAGAAGCTATTTACCTTCCTCAAAGGTAGAATGATGTGCACCTGGAGATGCTCTTCACAACGCCTTCTTAACATCGATGAAAACCAATTTACTATAGAGGGATTGTACTCTAGAGATGTGTGAATATCCCGCATATTCACACATACGGGGCTCTTTTTTGTAACGAGGAGGTAAGCGGTTTTGGGACGCATTCTTGAAGTGATTTTTCGCAGGATTCTGCTATTACTGCTATTGTTGATACTACTTCCATTGGTGAGCGTGGCTGTTGCCTATGTCCTTCCTCGCTCATATCAATCGACGGCAACTCTTTGGGCATTGCGTCGTTACGAGGTTATAGGCGTGACCGGGCCTGAAAGTGATCTCCTTGCAACGCCAGCAGAAACGCAGTCTGCCGCGCTCACTGAATTGCTTCAGAGCCGCGCTTTTGCCCTCTCTGTTGCCCATGCCACTAGCCTGCCATCAACGCTTGATGCGAGCGTGCAGAAAGATTCTCAACTGCGTGATGACGCACTGTTTAATGAAATCTCCCAACACGTGCAAGTAGGAGCGCAGGGCTACAATTTGTTTACCATCACCTACGACAATCGTAATCCAGAGGTGGCCCAAGAAGTGGTGCAGGCTGTCATTCAAAACTTTGGGTTACAGAGCCAGGGCTTCTCAGTTGTTGAGGGTCAACTTTTGCTCGAAAGCTATCAAACAGAACTTGCAAAGGCAAAGCAGGACGCGACAAAGGCTGCAAGAACAGAGGCAAACTATATCCTGGAGCATCCAAATCTAGCAAAGAATGATCTGCTTCCTGACCCACAATATGCCCTGTTGCATGCTCAGACACAGCAAGCACAGGCCACACTCGGGAATATTCAGACCACTATTGCCACAATCAGCCAGGAAATCAGTGCACAAGGTGTGGGTTCGGATAGTCTCTTTAAAGTGTTAGATGCTCCAAAGGTAGCTACTCAGCCCGTTTCACGCTTGAAAACCTTGCTTGTTGCTGCTGGAATTGGGCTAGGCCTGGCAATTCTCGCCTGCGCACTCTATGTCGTCATTGCTGTGCGGCGTGACCGCACAGTATATAGTCCACTCGACCTTCGGAAAGTGACTACTCTTCCGGTTGTCATGGAGTTGCCCTATTTCTCCAAGACAACTGTGCCTGGGGAACTGCATGAGTTGGCAGTGCACACTGACATATCGAAAGAGAATGGACTCATCGCTGTCACCAGTCTGTAAGGAGCATATATGCCAGAAGATATTGAGCCGCCGACCACCCAAAAGCTTCCTACTTATAAGCTAAAGTTTCCTGTTAATAATCTGCCAAAGCGCAGTAATGAAACTTTGGTAGAGGATACGCCCTTGCCGGCGTCAGAACCAGACCTTGAAACACATGTACCTGCCCTGCTACCAAGCGTCTCGTATCAACTGGTAAGAGCGCCTCAAAAGCAGAACGTCAAGCCTCGATCTTCCAGGAAATCTAGACAAGATACTGAGAATGCTCAAATGGTTCAAGAGAGATGTGAGCAACTTTGTCTGTCTCTCTTCTTCCGTGAGCAGGCTCCTGTGCATAGTTTAGGCTTTACTAGTTCGCTACGTGGCGAAGGAAAATCTTTATTGGCAATGGTGACTGCCAGTGTTTTAGCGAAAGATAGTAATAATCCGGTCACTTTGTTGGAGTGTAACTGGGAGCACCCATGCCTTCATGAACATTTCGGTTTCTCATCGGGACCTGGTTTAGCGGAATGGCTACGTGGCGAATGTAATGAAATAGAAATGCGTCGCAGGATAGCTTACAACCTGACGGTGATTCCTGCCGGTAATGCAGGAGGAGATGCCGTCAGATTGCTGCACCGGTTACGACAGGAGAATCTACTGGAAACATTTATTCGTGCAAACGAGTTGTTAGTTGTTGATCTCCCATCAATTGCCGGTTCCTCGTATGGTTCACTTGCAGCAGGTCTGGTAGAATCGCTCGTCATTGTTGTTCGGGCAGGTGTGACCCCGGATGCTCTGATCGCAGAAACATGTACACAACTCAAGGATCTGCCTGTTCACGGCTTGCTTCTCAATCAGGTGAAAAGCAATATTCCACGCTGGATACGCCAGATTTTATAGTTAAAGGGGAAGAGGCGATGAAAACAGTCTTTGTGCTATTACTGCTTTTCTTAGGTCTTGGATTGTTTGCTCGCACATATGATACCAAGATACGTTTGCTGGTGATTTCTTTGCTCGTTGTTATGTTAGTTTATATCACCGTGGCTTGAGTTGGAGCATGCATATACAATCATTCAATGTTCCCAAATCCTTCAATACTGTTTCTGTTATACAAAAAGCTCAAAAACGAAGTGACTTGCTCCTGCTCATCGTGATCTTTGTCACTGTCTTCAGCCTCACACCGTTGTTGATTCTCGCCGGGGCAACCCTCGGTTTTGCCATAGTATTAGGCTTACTGGCAGCTCTATGTGTAGTCGCTTTGATCGTCCGCTGGCCTGGCCTTGGCTTTTTTGTGGTGGCTGGGTGCGCTTTACTTGTCGAACAAGAGCCTCTCACGTTGAAAGAAGTGTCTATCAATGTGTATATCTTCTATTGGCCGCCAAGCCTGGCTGGACTGTTTGAGCGCCCTTTCGGCTTCCTGCTTCTCTTCATTTTTATGGTAATCGTTTGCCATCGTCTCGTCATGAGTCAACGACCGCTACGGGGAGGCCCACTTCTTCTCCCTTTTTTGTTTTACTTACTTTGCCTCGCTGGCGGTGTGTTGCATGGGTTGACAAGTGGTGGAGATCTTAAAATTATCGTGGTTGAACTCAGGCCATTCTGGTATCTGTTTCTATCATATCTGCTAGCCTATAATCTGGTCAAAGAGAAGAAGCAAATTCGCAACTTTTTCTGGCTGCTGATCTTTAGCGCAGGTGTGAAGGGTATCGAGGGCACGTATATTTACCTGGTTCTTCTCCATGGTAACCTGACCGGCCACCGCGAAATTATGGCCCATGAAGAATCCTTTTTCTTAGTGGCTCTGATCTTACTGGTTGTGCTGTTCAGCCTGCACTATCGCTATCGCGCCCAATTCTACGCGGCGCTCCTCACCTTACCGTGCTTGTTGATTGCATTGATTGGTAATCAGCGGCGAGCCGACTATATTGCTCTCCTGGTAGGTATTATGGTTGCCTGGGTTCTCGTCTTCCGAGTCAAAGCAGAGTCACGTAAATGGTTGATTGCTATTATGCTCATCTGTGTGGCCATTGGCGGTGCTTACGTTGCGGTGTTTTGGCGATCTACAGGGGGTATTGGTGAGCCTGCTCGTGCAGTTGTCTCGATTTTTTATCCCGACCCGACCGATGCCAGTTCTAACCTTTATCGTTCGATTGAAAACGTTGATTTGAAAGCCACAGTGGCGCAAAGCCCCTTGATTGGCTGGGGCCTGGGTAAACAATTTCTTCAGCCTATTCCCCTTCCCAATATTTTAGATCAGGATCCGTACTATCTGTATGTTCCACATAACACTATCTATTGGGTCTGGATGCGCCTGGGGGCAGTCGGCTATCTTGCGTTCTGGTATCTCATAGGAGGCATTATCATTCGTGGGTCTATTATTGTGCGCCAACTCCGTGATCGTTATTTGCAACTGGTGGCAATCTATATCGTTGCGGTAACTTTTATGGAGATTATCGTAGCTTTTGCCGATTACCAACTCTTCTTTTATCGCAATGTCGTCTATCTAGGACTGCTGGTTGGTATCTTGCTGAAGTTACCTGAACTGAATAAGAAAGAGGAAGCGTCTACTTATGAAGCTACTCATGGTATCACCCAACCTACCATGTCAGACATCAGGCGCTAACACTCGCAATTATTATCTATTGAAGGCGCTTGCTCGTGAGCATACAGTCTCATTGCTGGCATTGGTTGGTAGTAATGAGGAAGTGGAGGCTTGCATACCTCCGCTGAGGAGCTTCACACAGAGCGTGCGTATTATCGCTCGCTCAGCCTTTGCTTCTCATAAAAGGCTAGAACAGTTAACGCATATTATACGTGGAAAGTCATATATTCTCGAAACCAATAATCTGCTAGAGGTGCAAGATGCATTGGATGAATTAGTCTCCAATGACCAGTACGATGCTGTTCTTTTTGAGAGCGCACTTATTGCTGGTTATCGGCTTCCAAGCGAAGTGAAGATCATTGTTGATCAGCACAATATTGAACATGAGCTTCTTCAGCGGACCTATGAGCGTGAAGTGGCATGGTCACGTAAGTGGTATAACTGGTTGGAGAGTCGCTTACTCAAGCCAATCGAGATCGAGCGATGCCGACGGGCGGATGTTGTACTGGTTACGAGTCAACGTGAATTTTTCTTGTTAAAAAATATGCTGCTGCGCAATGTGATTAAGGTCGTCCCAAATGGCGTCGATATCGATATATTTCAAAATACCTCTCCAAGGGAAACATCAAATCAAATTGTCTTTACTGGTGCCATGGATTATTACCCAAATATTGATGCTGTTCTCTTCTTTGCAGAACAATGCTGGCCGCTGATCCAGACCCAGGTACCTGGCGCAAACTGGCAGATTGTCGGCAGAAACCCTCCACCAGAGGTATGGAAGCTGGCACAACTTCCCGGTGTCACGGTAACAGGTTCGGTGCCTGATGTGCGCCCCTACCTGGCCGCATCGGCTGTGGCCATAGCTCCTTTGCGCATCGGTAGTGGTACCCGTCTCAAGATTCTCGAAGCCCTGGCAATGCAGAAGGCAGTCGTTTCCACGGGCATAGGGTGTGAAGGCTTATCTGTAGAGTCAGGAAAGCATCTGATGATAGCAGACCAACCCGAAGCCTTTGTCCAAGCCATTATGGAACTCCTGAGTAATCCAGTTCTGCGCGTTGCTCTAGGAAGTGCTGGTAGAGCTCTGGTTGAGGCAGACTACAGTTGGGACCAATGCGGTATCCAGCTGTTGCAAGCCCTAGAGCAAATATGTTAGAGGAGAGGATACTCCTATGGTGATAGTCTCTGTACTCAGGTGGGCCCTTCTCGCGATGGAGGCGCTGATCTTTGGCCCTATTTTCTATCTGTATGTTCTGGCGTTCTCTGCGATCTCAGTTGCGGGGAAGCGACGAGCGAGAAACGCTCCCCTCCCCTCCAGTCCTGGATCCCCGAATTACACATTTGCAATTTTAATTCCCGCTCATAATGAGGAGGTTGTAATCAGCACTTTGCTGACAAGCCTGGCTCAACTTGACTATCCAGAAGATCAGTACGCTATCTATGTCGTCGCTGACAACTGCAATGATAATACGGCCAACCTGGCTCGCGCGTTTGGCCGGACAAATGTCTATGAGCGTTTTGATGAAGTCAAGCGAGGTAAAGGCTATGCATTGAACTGGCTTTGGCAGAAGCTCGAAAAAGACCAGTTGAAATTTGATGCCTATATCATTCTCGACGCTGATTCTGTGGTGGTACCAACATTCGTGCAAGCGATGGCCAGAGAACTAGCGCAGGGTGGACAAGCGATGCAAGCAAATAATACGGTCTTAAACACTACAGATTCGCCCAATACAGCCTTGCGTTTAGTTGCCCTGACACTCATCAATCATGTGCGCCCTCTCGGCAGAAATGGGCTCGGTGCATCTTCTACACTCACTGGCAACGGTATGTGCTTGAGCCGTACCCTTTTGATGCGCTACCCGTGGCAAGCTTATTCGCTTTCAGAGGATTATCAATATTATCTCACTCTGGTAGAACACGGTGAGCGCGTACGTTATGTGCCCAATGCGGTAGTGCGGTCACAAATGCCGACGACATTTGCGCAGATGCGTACCCAGGATATACGTTGGGAGTCATCGGAACCAGGTCAAAAAACCTGGAAAGTGGCTTTGAAATTGTTAGGTGCTGGCTTGCGATCGCGGGATTTTGTACGTATTGAAGCTGTAGCAGAGCTACTTACGCCCCCTCTTTCGTTCTTAGTCGGCTGCTGCTTGCTTACTTTTATAGCATCTCTTTTACTATTGTCGCTACCTGACTTGCTCCTTAGCCTTATACTCATTGGCGGATTGATGTGTTACATCGGTACCGCTCTCTATTTGCTGCGCCCACCTCGTGCTGTGTATATGGCGTTTCTGCATGCTCCCGGCTTTGTGCTTTGGAAATTGTGGGTGTATTTTGTGCTAAGGAGAAGCAAGAAATATACGAGGGAGTGGGTACGGACAAGTCGTACAGGGTAGGGGCAGCGCTTCCTACCTTTATATTTCACTGGAATGTTGGGCACCTCTCGTGGATGCCCTTCTAGAAAGAGTTGGACTATTATGTCGCCACTTCGTGTTGGTACAATTACCTTTGATTGGTACCCTTATGAAGTTAGAGCGCTTCGTATTGCTGAAGCTGCGGCAGATGCAGGATACGAAGTGGATGTCATTTGCCTGCGCAGAGCAGGTGAGAAAGCCTACGAGGTAGACAATGGCGTTCGTATTTATCGCATGCCATCAGGCCCAAGTATTGGTGACTCGTTGCTAATGAAAATACTTCACTGGTGCTGGTTTCTCCTGCTCGCAGGGGCTACGGTGACATGGCTACATCTGAAGCGCTCCTACAACGTAATTCATGTGCATAACATGCCGGATTTCCTTGTTTTCTCCGCTTTATTCCCCAAGTTGTTAGGGGCGAAGATCATCCTGGATGTGCAAGATGTTAGCCCAGAATTGATGGGAGCAAAGGCAAAGGGACGTCTACGCGGGATGGTGGTTCGCCTGGCTACCTGGCAGGAACGCATCTCTGTTCATTTTGCGCATCACGTGGTGACAACCGGTTCCCCTTTCGAGCAGGTATTGTTGCGACGGGAAGTTCCTAAGGAAAAGATAACCAATATTCTCAACAGTGCAGACCCCAAGCTCTTTCCGCCTGCACGTCGCTGTCTTTGCCCTTTTGATTCTGCTGAGGAGAGGCAGCCTTTTATTGTCATGTATCATGGCACATTGGCCGAGCGCAACGGCCTGGATATAGCCATTCGTGCACTGGCACTGGCGCGACAGGTCGTGCCGCAGTTGAGATTAGACATCCAGGGCAATGGTGAGCATTTACCCATCTTAAAAGAGTTGAGCGTTGAGTTGGGTGTAAGTGACTATGTGGTATTTACGCCCTCCTGTTCTGTTGATAAGTTAGTGGATTTTGTCGTGCATGGTGATGTAGGGATTATTCCGTATCGCTGCGACGGTTTTGCAGACCTCGTGCTGCCGACAAAAGCCTATGAGTTTGCCTGGATGCGCCGTCCGATGATTGCCTCAGATACCCTCGCGATCCGCTCGATGTTTAGGCCTGAGTCGATTGTGCTCTGTGACCCGGCAAAACCGGAGTCCTTTGCCGAGGCGATGGTTGACCTCTACCGGCATCCCGAAAATCGCGCAGCCCTGATCTCTAATGCCGCTGAGGATTATGCCCCTTACCGGTGGGAGCTGTCGGCTGAATGTTATCAGCGACTGCTTGCTTCACTCACTCGCAAACAGGAACCGGAGGGGCATCCAAAGGAACAACATCCAGTGGTAGGAAGTGAATTCTAGATCGAAATATTGGCATATTCTCCCTCGAGTCTGGATGTGTACGCTGTCCCCCTCGGACTCGGCGCAAGGTGCTGGATGGTTATTTCAAGAAGGGACCTGCTTGTGGAACCAGTAAATGTTTTTGACTACGAGAGCCTTGCCCGGACTCGCATAGAGCCTGCTGCCTGGGATTACTATCAGAGTGGCAGCGATGACGAGGTAACACTACGTGCAAACCGCACAGCATTTGAGCGTATTCGGCTTCGACCGCGTATGCTTGTGGATGCCAGTAGCTGCGATATGCGCACTACCCTGCTCGGTACTGCAGTACAAGTGCCCATTTTGATAGCGCCAACGGCATTTCACTGCCTTGCTCATCGCTGGCCATTAAGCATGGGATAGATGGCATTATTGTCTCCAACCATGGTGGTCGTCAGCTAGATGGTGTTTCAGCTAGCATCGAGGCCATTAAGCATGGGATAGATGGCATTATTGTCTCCAACCATGGTGGTCGTCAGCTAGATGGTGTTTCAGCTAGCATCGAGGCATTACCTGAAGTTGTCGAGGCTGTTGATAAGCGCTGTGAAGTTTATCTAGATGGAGGGATACGCCGCGGCACTGATATACTGAAAGCTTTAGCCCTGGGAGCACAGGCCGTTCTCATTGGGCGACCGATTCTCTGGGGGCTTGCAGCGAACGGGGCACAAGGCGTATGCCATGTGTTGGAGTTACTGCGTGCCGAGCTTGAACTCGCTATGATACTCGCCGGTCGTCCCACATTAGATAGCATTGATCGTTCTCTTGCGAAGATGATCTGAGGGAGGAGTTGCGTAAAACTCAGGGGGGAGTTTCCTCAAATGACCAACAGGTCCCGTAAGATGCTCATCACGGCACCCTTCGCGGCAGAGTGGCTGGAGCGGTTGCAGACCCGCTGGCCTGACCTTCAAATTGAGCTATGGCCGCCCAGTTCTGTCACAACTATGCCAGACAAGCTCTGGCAAGAAGTAGAGATTCTCTATACATCATTCTCTACCCCTTTGCCATCTCCTGCGCAGGCCCCTGGCTTGCGCTGGGTGCAGTTATACTCGGCAGGCCCGGATCATATCCTTAATCATCCTCTCTTTCAAACCCTGGTCATCTTTACCACGGCGAGTGGCGTACATGCTATCAATATGGCGGAGTACGTTCTCACTGTCGTGCTGGCATGGTTCCAGAGGTTTCCTCGGATGCTTGAGTGGCAGCAGCGAAAGCAATGGCCGTCGCTCCAGGAGCGCCATTCTTTTTTTATGCCAGAAGAACTCAGGGGTAGAACTATCGGTATAGTGGGATATGGCAGCATCGGTCGTCAAGTAGCACGGATCGCCAATGCCTTCGGGATGCGCGTGCTGGCTATGCAACGAGGCACCGACCATCGTGATCACGGCTTCCTGTTCCCCGCTATCGGTGACCCTGAGGGGACCCTGCCCGAGCGCTATTACTCGCCCGATCAATTACACGACATGCTGCGCGAGTGCGATGTCGTGGTCATCGCTGTTCCGCTGACATCGAAGACCCGGGGAATGTTCGACAAAGCCGCCTTCACCTCGATGAGGCCGGCAGCCTTTTTGGTTAACATAGCGCGGGGTGATATTTGTGACCAAGACGCTCTTGTTGATGCCTTAGAGCAGAAACAGTTCGCGGGGGCAGCCCTGGATGTTTTTCATGAGGAGCCTTTACCCCCCAACCATCCCCTATGGCATCTTCCTAACGTCTTCATTAGCCCTCATAGCGCCGGCCTGACTCCGCACTATGACGAACGAGCCGCGGCAATCTTCGAGGAAAACCTGCGCCGCTACTTAGCCGGCGCAGCTCTCTATAATGTCGTGGACAAGGCACAAGGATATTGAACGGGAATAGCGCCTATGATAGTAAGATTGCAGCAAGATAACAAACCAGGCCAGGAGTCAAATCTGCATAGTGGTTGCGATCGCTACCCCAACTCGAATTGTAACCCGTTCCTGAACTTGTTCCTGAACCTGTTATTAACCAGCCTCAACTATTCTATCTTTATAGCACTGCAAACTGTTCCAGACAGCAGCTAGGGGAGTATTTAACGTGAAAAAGTTCCTGAGCCCTCAACAGCAAGAAAAAGTCAATACCTATTTCCAGTCCCGGTCGTCGTACTGGAAGGATATCTATGCCAGCAGTGGCGTATACGCCGAGATTCACCGCAATCGTCATATAGCGGTGCTTCATTGGATCGACAGCCTCGCTCTCGCACCGACCTCCCGGGTACTGGAGATTGGCTGCGGTGCCGGTTTCCTGGCGGTTGCCCTCGCCGAGCGCGGGTTCCGCGTTCACGCCATCGATTCTATTGAGGCGATGGTCGAGCAGGCACGCCGGCATGCGATAGAGGCTGGAGTCACCGACCTGCTCTCTCTGGACGTGGGTAGTGTTTATGCGCTGGACTTCGATGATGGGGCATTCGACCTGGTGATCGCAATTGGAGTCATTCCCTGGCTTGATCAACCGGAACTGGCAATGCAAGAAATGGGTCGCGTGACAAAGCCCGAGGGCTATGCCATTCTCACTGCTGATAACCGGGCACGATTGAACACCCTTCTTGACCCCTGGCTGAATCCGGCACTTTCGCCTCTCAAGCGACGAATCAAGATCGCGCTTGAGCGCGCCGGACTCTGGCATCGAACATCAAACGAGATCGACTCGACCTTGCACAAGCGCCGTTATATTGACGAGATCCTGGCGCGCTTCGATCTCATCAAGGCCAGAGGCGTGACGCTCGGGTTCGGGCCATTCTCACTCTTTCGTCGTACAATCGTACCAGAACCGCTCGGTACCGCGCTCCATCATAGGTTGCAGCGTCTTGCTGACGGCGGCGTGCCCGTATTCCGCTCTGCTGGTGCACACTATCTTGTTCTGGCCAGGAAATCGGCATCTCAACCTCTCATGCAATCGATGAGCACTGAGAAACCTCTCTCCGACGCCAAAGTAGCACTCTAATCAGGAAATGCGAGGGTTTTATTATGAGAAACGCTAGTACACAGCTCAGTACACTGCAATATTTGCGCTTAATCGGTGTACCTGAACTGCCCCCGTTAACGAGCCCATTTGATCCCGGTTATGATCCAGTTACGCTAGAAAGTCATCTTGATCAGAGTGCTCATCTCATGGCTTCCCTGAAGATTTCGATGGCGTGCTGGCAGGTGGCCGACGAATCTGCCACCCGGCGGAAAATCGCAGCCGCACGCTCCCACAATGTACCAGCTGTTACGGGAGGCGGGCCCTTTGAGGTAGCCGTTGCCCAGGGGCACCTCGAGGCGTATCTCGATCTGTGCGCGGGGCTGGGTATCACGCGGATTGAATGTGGAGAAGGCTTCACTACGCTGTCACTTACACCGCAAGCAGTCGTGAAGATGGCCCATGAACGCGGGCTTGAAGTCCAGTACGAGATGGGCAAGAAGCACGAAGGGCCGTTCACCGAGGAATCATTGGGGGAGGCCATTGCCCGTGGACATCGCTGGCTCGATGCAGGGGCAGTACAGCTCGTCGTTGAAGCGCGAGAGAGCGCACGCGGCGTGGGAACGTTTGGCGATGACGGCTCGTTGAACGCGGGGTATGCTGATCGCTTCGCGGATGCATTCGGCCTCGACATCGCTATGTTCGAAGCCCCCAATAAGCCCAGCCAGTTTGCTTTCCTTGAGCATTTCGGACAGCAAGTGCAACTGTGTAATGTCCGTTTGGAGGAACTGCTGCGGGTGGAGATCTTTCGACGCGGCCTTCATTCTGATGCCTTCGCCATTCCCAAGCTGCAGCCCGCCCAGCTGAACCGCGAGACAATGTAGAAAGGAGCCCGTGATGCGAAAAACCGTCGTGATCGATTGCTTTCCCGAGAGCGTGAAGTCCTACCGCAATGGGTACGCCATTGTAGCAGTCGATGTTATGAGAGCGACAACAGTAGCTGTCACCTGCGTTGCCCTCGGTCGAAGATGCTTTCCTGTTCCCTCGATCGGGGCTGCAGTTCCACTTGCCGCGAAGCTGACCAATCCCCTCCTCGTTGGCGAACTCGGCGGGAATATGCCGTACGGCTTTGACATGAATAACAGCCCGGTTGATCTGGAGGTTCGCACCGATACCCACCGCCCAATGATCCTCCTTTCTACCTCCGGCACGAGGCTCGTTTGCGGCGCCGAGGAATGGCAGGCGGTCTATGTTGCCTGTCTTCGCAACTACAGCGAACAGGCGGCGTACCTGGCGGAACATCACCCGACGGTTGCAGTGATCGGTGCAGGAGCCAGGAGCGAGTTCCGTGAGGAGGATCAACTCTGCTGTGCCTGGATAGCCGAGAAACTACTCGCCGCCGGCTACGAGCCGCAGGACGCACGGACAGCCTCTATCGTTGAGCGCTGGAGCGGCCTGCCTGTTGAGGTGATCGCCGAGGGTGCAAGCGCCGATTACCTCCGCAACAGCGGCCAGAGCAGGGATCTTGAGTACATTCTGACACACGTCGATGACCTCGATGAAATTTACCGCTTCGAGCAGGGTCAGGTCGTTAAGCAGCCCGTGGGGTTGTTGCTCGGATAGGGGAAAGTATTTGGAGTGCCACCATGGTATCTAATAGGACCCACACTGAGAAGCGCCAGTTCAATACCTCGGTCCCCGTTGTCGTTATCGCTCCGGGTTACCATGGTCATGGCATTGCGCGTAGCCTTGGACGTCTCGGTGTTCCGGTATACGGCGTTCACGCTGATCGCCACTCACCTGCTGCACGATCTCGCTACTGGCGAGAAAACTTCACGTGGGACATCAGCAAGGCATCTCTGAACGAGTCGATCGACTGGCTGCTCCGGCTCGGTCGCAAGATTGGATCGCGTCCAATCCTTATTCCTACAGATGATGATAGTTGTCTCTTTGTCGCCGACCACGCGGCTGCTTTGCAGGAGGAGTTCCTCTTTCCGAAGCAGCCCGCCGGGCTCACCCGCTCTCTCTCCAGCAAGCAGCAGATGTACTACCTTTGCAAAAAGCACTCGATTCCTGCAGCGGAGACGGTCTTTCCTCGATCTCGAGCCGATGTCCTGGAATTCCTCAAGGATGCAACCTTCCCTGTAATGCTTAAAGGCATCGATACCTTAGCCCTGCGCCGGCGGACAGGCGTGAAGATGGTCGCCTGCGAGGACGCGAAAACTTTGCTGAAGCTCTATGATGAGATGGAGACGCCCGATGCCCCAAATATCATGCTGCAAGAATACCTTCCCGGTGGTTCGCAAGCGGTGTGTATGTTCGATGGATATTTCGATGATGAGTCGAGATGCTTGTTTGGCCTCACTGCGAAAATGATCCGCCAGTATCCCGCGTACACTGGAGTGACGAGTCTAGGAGTGTGCGTCACAAATGAGGTCGTAGTGAAGCAAACCAAAGACTTCATGAAGGCCATCGGCTATCGAGGTCCTCTGGATATCGGCTACAAGTACGATGCACGGACCGGCCAGTACAAGGCCATTGATGTCAATCCACGCGTTGGTAGAACCTTCCGTCTCCTCGTCGATACTCTTGGTATGGACGTAGCGCGAGCACTTTACCTGGACTTGACGGGTCAGCCCGTCGTGGTTGGTGAGCCACAAGAAGGCCGCAAGTGGGTTGTTGAGAATTTCGATATGCTCTCCTCACCCACGTACTTTCGCGATGGCAAGCTGAGTATTCCCGAATGGTTAGGCACATATCGAGGAGTTGAAGAGGCCGGGTGGTTCGCCCGGGATGACCTGGCCCCTTTCATAATGATGGGGTGGCATTCACTCAAGTGGGGACTTGAACGCATATCTCAAAAAGTCTGGAACATACGCTCCGGTTCGCTTAGCACCCGGCAGCAGCATGACATACCCACAGCAACCGTTGGTTTGCTGCCCCAATCCGGGGCGAACGACGTCGCATGAAACAGCAAGGCGCTAACTCTTATACACTTCTGTGAGCATAGCGTTTGCCCATTGTTGGCGATACGCCCCAAAGCCTGCATCCGTTGGATGGATATTGTCATTTGAGATGAGATTTTGATTGTGTAGAAAAAAGGTCCATAGATCTGGGCCTTTTATAATCTGAGGGAATGCCTGGTTTAGGGCATCGATCCTGGCGTTAAGCGCAGGGCCGCAGTTCTGAATGTTTGCCGTTCTTCCCCATGGTATACGGGGTACAACCGGACTTTTGCCGGCATGCAAGACAGCCTGCACCATAGTAACGTAGTTATTGTAGAAATCATCCGCGTTTACACAGCCATTTGCATCGTTTGTCCCATAACTCAGCGCAACATACGTGCCTGGGAAAAGCTGTAGCCATGTATTGATATACTTAGCGCCATCAGCGCTTGTAAGGTACGCAATGCCCCCTGCTTCTTGTGCTGGAAAGTGGTTGGGTAGTCGTGCATTGATAAGCTGAGCAAAAGATTTTACTCCGCCAGTAGTTGAGTGTTCCATGGCTCCTGCAGTAATAGAATCACCGAAGAATACCCAGTCGTCAACAGCACCATAGCTTTCACTATAGATATCCATATTGATACTGGCATCAAAATTTTGAACTGAACCATCAACCGCGGTAACGTTCATGCGAATCCAATTCTTCCCAGCCATATCAACCACGTGTTCACGCGAGTGGTAATGGTTCCCTTTCACAGTAACTAGCGTTATCCATCCTGTACCTGGGGGGCTATTTCCTCCGCGACCGGCGTTGACGTCAATAGTGTAATCTTGCGGCATATTGTAGGCATCGTAACGAATGATGGTATGATCGTAGTTGTATGTCTCGTTATACCAGGCAACGAGTACTTTGCCGCGTTGAGAAGCAGGAACGCTGGAGAGATCATATGCTAACCATGCGGGAGTACTCTGGGAGCGCCATGTAGTATCATAACTGTCGTCATTGGCATTAGAAGCAGGATAAGACGCAGAAGAAGCAAAGGCAGGAACACTGCGGCTAATAAGGGGTATGGAAGCTGCTTTTCCTGGCGTTTGCGTTGCCTGATTGCCCACGGAAGGCGTAGATGCCTTTCCTATTGGTGTCTGAGTTGTTTGACCTCCTGAATAGGAGGTGCATGCTACCAGGGGAATGCTCATGACAAAGATGAGTAGCCTTAGGAAATGCTGCCTTTTTTTCATGTATCATTACCAAACCGCGACCAAGGCCTCTGGCTTCAGCCACTGGGATGAAAGCCGCGCCGCCGCAGGCGAGAAATACTTTCCACTTTTGTTCTCTTCAAAAAGAAGGTATGAGTAGTTCTTTGCACACGAACAATTCAATAGCGTTTCAGCGGTTCTCGGGTAAATCGTTCCCCGAGGTAAAAGCGCTAACGTCCCAACGTTTGTGTGCCAACCGATACATCAGTCGAGAGCTTATAAGCCGCTGGTGTGGTTGAACCGAACTATCGCTGTGGGGCGACACAGCTAGGTCGTTCAAGAAGCCCCCGGCTCGGAAGCCGTGGGGAGTCGTCACTTGTACTGGTAGACCTCGATGATGCGCAAGAAGAAATCTTGCACCGTCACCGAGTCTATATCTCCGCTGATTGCCAGCGCAGCTTTGCTCCCATCAGGCCAGCATCCGAAGCGAAGCAAAGGCGCTTCCAGATTTTCGATCTGTTGCACCATGACGCTACACTGTTGTACCTGCTCTTCTCGTGTCGTTCCTAATCCTTCCGGAATATCGAGGTAAAGAGCATATCCCGAAGCCGTGTCCTGGGAACTGTACACTACAGGATAGCCCTGTTTGCGCAAAAAGTCAAACACTTCTTGCGGCGTCTCGGGTGATAAAGCAATACAAGGACATTGTCCCGCGGCAACGATAAAGCGGTCAGCTTGCACACGGCTATCAATACCGCACCAGGCGCTGGTTGGCCGTCCCTCTATGACGAGGTGTCGTGCCAGCAAGGTAGCGCGAGGAGTGCAGGTAGCCACCACCTGCCAGCGATCTGTAGCCAGTGGCGTGAAATCTAATTTGAATTGGCTACGTTCCTTCCACCACCGGGCGATATCCTTCAGGCTAGCCAGCCAGACTGGCAATGGCTGTGCCTGGGCAAATGATAAAAGTGTATGCAAAGCCTCCTGGCAAAGGAGAGCGCGTTCTGGATGCAGATTGAGCGTATAGATACCACCGAGATCATAGACGCGCTGCATAATCCGGCTCCAGATGCGCCCCACCTCCTTTGGATCACTAATACGCAGGCGATCAAATAACATCTCATCATCAGGAATACTGGTTGGAATGCGCAGCAACTTTCCCTCAAAATGAGGGCGTAGCGTGTATGCATTGCAGGGCATCGCTTGAAACAGGGCCAGCGATTTTTCATATCCGCTTCTTATGAGTGGTGAGAGGCTATTAAGGTCGATAACATCGTGTAGGATGGCCTCATTACTATCGTAGGTGAAATCGAGAGACGCAAAAGTATTGACTGAATCTTCAGTCCAGCCAAGGTAAGGGTTGCGAAACCCCTCATAGGGAATACGAGTTTTCTGAAATACCAGGGTAGCTTGCTTTGTTTGCTCAAGCTGTTCTACTTTGCTTAGAGTGCGATAATCATTATGAACGTACCCGTGGATGCCGATTTCAGCACCACGGTGAGCTATCTCGACAAGTAGGTTGGGGTGGCGGCGTAAGACCACCGCTGGGATAAAGAATGTCGGTGCCGCATTGTACTGGTGAAGGGCATTTATAACGGTATGCAATGCTCGGCGTGTTTGTGCTTCAGAGAAACCAAAGCGTGTAAAAACCGTCCAGAGCCGCCGGGTAAAGTTGTGGGCACCCTTTGTCTTGATTGAGAAGGAGACAAGATTCATGTTGTTGACCTGCGAAGGAAGTCTAGCATACATTCACACCGCAAAAAGAGATATCTTCCTTCACCTGTTAAGGATAGTGGTATTTATAGGGGAATAAGGTTTAGGGCATCGTTGAGATAACGTTGCGAGGATCATAAATCGGTGCACACCTATATACTTACTCTACTCAAGCAACCATGAACCCTTCAAGCCTCTCCAGCACAAAATCGGCAAAGGCACGGATGTGCCGCTCAGAGGGTACATAGATACCGCCCGACTTATACGCCTTCGAGGTCATCCCCAGCTGGGCCAGCTCGCATACCTCCCAATCCTGGCGGTTCACGATATCGAAGATCTCAACGGCATCCAGCGGGTCAAAGTCGGGCCGGGTCATTACTTCGGGATCGAAGAGCCAGTCGCAGGTCACGCGGGTACGTGTTGGCCCTTCCGGGTACAGCGTGTGAATGACGACGTGGTCGTCTAACAGGTTGAGCAGCATGTTGGGCGTCAAAACTATCCCATAGTAGCGGCGTAGGTCCTCGGGGAGTAATCCCGGCAGCGGCGGGCGTGAGGCTTTGCCCGTGATCGTAAAGGCCTCGGCGGTATTGGCTAACGTTGCCGCATCGCCAGCAAGATAATCGGATTTGCCGGAGCGGAAGGCGGGCAGCAGCTGGCACAGTTCGGGGTGCATGGGTCCGCAGTGGTAGCATTCCATGAAGTTTTCAAGCAACAGCTTCCAATTGGCCTGCACCTCGTAGGTAATGGTCTTGCCGACTTTAAGCTTGCCTACGTCATAGCGGGCAAACGGAGCGTAGCTCCCAAAACGCTCTATAATTGGCGTATGGAGCTGCGTTTCCATGGGTGCCGGTTCATCGGCCAGGTTGAGCCAGATAAGCCCCTCCCATACCTCTAGAGCTACCGGTACCAGGCCGAATGCCGTGCGTTCGAAGTGCTCATCATGCAGTACGTTCGGTGCCCCGATCAGCCGTCCATCCAGCCCGTACGTCCAGGCATGGTAGCGGCACTGGATCGACCCTTTGAGCTGTCCCGTTGATCCGGTGCATAAGCGAGAACCGCGATGCCGGCACACATTCAGGAAAGCATTGAGTTTATCGTCCCGGTTGCGAATGATGAGAATGCTTTCCCGTCCGATGCTGGCAGTCTGATACGAGCCCACAGTGGAGATGGTAGCGGCGCGCCCAACGCAAACCCATGTCTGGGAGAAGATGCGCTCCTGCTCCAGTTCATAAATTGCCGGGTCATAGTAGTAGCGTCCAGGAAGAGTGGAAGAGAAGGAGGTTTCGGAACGTGCTGTAGTAGTCATGTATTGCCCCCTAGTATAGATAAATGAAAAATTGGCTACGGTGCACCGTAGCCTTGGCACCGATACAATGGCTAATAGCTGGCTGCTCACGTTCCCAATTATAACGATAGACTGATGTTTACACAAGGGGCGGTTTGGCCCGTAATGGGCATACCGTTACGTCAGTAGGATTCTCTATGGAGGAGCTGTAGCTGATGGTGAAATGGGAGTAGCTATTATGGGTAGGTCCGGCGTATCTACTGGAAGTGGTGTATCGGCTGGTTGGATGGCAATGAGTAGCATTACAGTTTCTCACAGTTCAGATGATGGACATAGCGATTTTTGGCGGTGGCATCGCGAGGCCAGACACCTCTATGAAAAAGCGAATATCCAGAGCAGGCAGAACCACCTGTGTGAACCCCTTGCTGAGCAGTTTGCTCAGGCCGAGCCGCTCTTCTTCCCTGAAGCCTGGTGCCTGTGTTCCTCACCCCAGATGGCTTTCAGGCAGCGTGCGCAGATCCACCAATGCAGGAGTCTGCCTCGCTTCTGCAAGAGAATATGCCGACATCGCCTGAGCAAGCGACAGTGCATACAATGCCGTGATACCAGACGTGTTCTGATCTGACTCATATTGTCTCTTCCTCATTTAGAATGGCAGATCGTCGAGATCAACAGGTTCGTCGTCAAGGTCAACTTCACTGCCCGCGTCTGGTGAGGCTGCCGAATCTCTGCCAATGATGGCATTGGCCATGGCACTCAGCAGATGGATTTGCCCTCGTGCCCGGTCGAGCGCCGTTTGCCGTGGCTGTTCGGGAAGTGGGTGACCAATGCGCCTGCACAGCGTCTCAAGCTTCGGATAGGAGGAGATATCAAAGTAGAGCATGGCTCGTTGCATCAGACATTCCTCGATGATAGCGAGTTCCTCCTCCAAATTGTGCCGCCTCGCGGTTTCTTTGAGCTTGCCCATGTCAAAGTCGAGATTGTAGGAGAGCACATAGCTGCCCTGGATGGCTTTACGTAAACGCTCCCAGACCTGAGTGATGGCTGGAGCTTGCTCGACGTCCTGGTTGGAGATGCCAGTGATCCTCGAAATTTCAGCAGTGAGGTGCCTGGATGGTTTGACGAGCTGGTCAAGGACTGCGCTGCTCTGTGCATCCATTACCATGACGCGGATGATCTCGGCATCTGCGGAGAGCCCGGTGGTATCCACTTCCAGAAAGGCGAGGTTGGGGAATGCCAGGACGGCTTGCGCCCAGTGCATATGTATAAGCGGTGGGAGGGCAGGCAGGCGGTGCTCCTGTTCACGCACCCTCTGGAGTTCCAACTCCAGCAAGGTGAGGTGTTGCTTGATGGTCATCCGTCTCTGCCGGCGACCCATGAGGTCATCCAGGCCGTTGACCGGTCCACATGCTTGCTCTGTGGCAAGCAGGCCGTTGATGAGGGCTAACGCTTCGTCCATGGTGAGAGGTCTCCTTTCAAGGTGTCCGCTCTAAAAAGACCCTCATCTGCTCACAAGAACAGGAGGGCTTCATCGATGATGTGTCGTTTTTCAGGAAATGTCACTGGTCGCGGCTGGTTGAGCCACCAGGAGTGATCAAGTGACGGGTGAGAGAGGAAGGGGAGGGTGCCATTCCCACAGGGATAAGGCTCCTCGTGCGGGAAGAGAATCAGGCAATCGGGTAATGAAGTGCAGCACCCAGGCGTAGCGACCTGGGCGATACTCACCGAATGATCGCTCCGGTTCTGCTGGGAGCCCCATCTCTTCGATGGGCACACAGTTTTCCAGGCGAGCGACGGCCAGCACACATCCGCGTGGCAGTTGCGGTGCAATTGGCTTGGTCGGATCTCTGCTGTCCGTGCTGCGCAAGGCAGAAAGGAACGGCTCCTGGTTGCAGAGCGCCTGGGCCCAAGTTGGGAAGGTTCTGGCGGCATGAATGGCCAACGGCCCTCGATACGAGCTGCGAAACGCGCGCGTTTCGATGTGCTTGGCACCACTGGCTACGAGACTCGCCCACGGTTGGGTCAGGGTTAGTGCCTTCATAAACATCTCCTTTCCTCTTCAGTATGGCACACGCTGCTCGATGGCTCAGCGCTTCTCGAATAAGGGCAGTTGTTGGCAGCTCGCCTGCTTTCGTATTGAGCCAGAGCACTTCGGTGCGCCGCCCGCCATGTTCGTCCACTGGCGAAGTGGTGATGCGTGATCAATGAGTCTGGCGCTGCTCATAGAAGGGATGGGTGGAAGGCTTGCTGTTCGGGTTGCTTTTCCCCTGTCCAGTAGCAGGTGCACAACCAGACTCCATCGTCTCGCCTGCGGGCATCCTGCCCACCACAGCGCATGCACGGACGCTCCCTGAATGATGGTGGGATGAGGCAAGAATCGCTGTGGATCACGGGGACCGGCAGGGCCTGTGTTGAGGCGACAGCTTGCCCGCACTCGACCCACTGACGCAGACCCTGTCCGCACTGAAGCACCTCGTTGAGATCGTGCGCCCAGGGGCTCCAGCGAATGGCCTGTGGCAACGTCTTCATCCAATAGGCGGCGCCGTTATCACCTGCACGCTTGCCGTTCTTGTCGACACGATCATCATCGTAGGCCACCAGGACCACGGGAGCCCATTTCATGCGCTCTTCCCAGCAAGCTCGCCTGGCCCTGGTCGTGGCGCCGGTGGCTACAAATGCGGCCAGGTCAGCACAGGCTTGGTGCCCTGAGAGGGCGTCAAATTCGCCCTCACAGAGCACCAGAGGGACATCCGTCTGCAGAGTGTCCACGTTATAGAGGCCTTCGCCGCTTCCGGTGATTT
>WNGL01001282.1_pt1 | contig 31282 bp, 27 predicted proteins | sample 5400591 | NCBI WGS metagenome assembly WNGL01 (sample SAMN13153377, study PRJNA577476) | soil metagenome | isolation source: 80 cm soil or saprolite under Garry oak tree replicate 1 | place: USA:California | collected 2016-06-15
GTGGCCACGGCCGCGACCGCGAACGCGGCGGCCGGCTGGGCCCGGGCGATCGCCGCCGCGTCCGGCCGGGCCCGGTACAGGGCCAGGTGCGCCCAGGCCTCGGCCGGTGCCCCGGCAGGCAGGGCCCCGTCCCGGGCCGCGAGCGGCACCTCGATCACGCTCGCCGCGGTCACGCCGGCCAGGTCGGCGGCGGGCGTGATCAGCATCGAATCGCCGGCCCGGGCGGACACGTGCCCGAAGGCGGTGACCAGCCTCAGCCGCGCCAGCACGCGGGCCGCCTCGGCGACCTCACCGCGCAGTACCCCGTCCCGAATCACCCCGGGGTTCCCCCTTCCCAGACGGCCGGCCGCGTGTCTAAACTGTATGCAGTTTTTACTGTATGCAGTTTGCCGGCGAAGGGGAAGGCCGTGATCTCAGGACTGCACCACTACGCGCTCGAAGTGCCCGACCTGTCGGTGGCCGAGGGCTTCCTGCAGGACTTCGGCCTGGAGACGGGGGAGAAGGACGGGTCGCTGGTGGCCATGTGCCCCGGCCGCCAGCAAGAGCAGGTCAGGCTGGTGGAAGCCCCGGCCAAGCGGCTGCACCACGTCACCTTCACGCTCAGGCCCGGCACGAACGACGCGGTCCGCGAGGCGCTGGAACGGTCCGGCACACCCGTGATCGAGCCGCCGCCCGGCGCCACCGAGGACGGCCTGTGGCTGCGCGACCCGGACGGTACCGCCGTGCAACTGCTCGACGAACCCACGAGCCCCAGGCCCCGGCCCGGCCGGCCGCCGAGGTGCTGGTCAACATGGGCGGCACCCGCCAGCGGTTCGACGTCGCCCAGTGGCGGACGGCCACCGAGGACGTGCTGCCGCGCCGGCTCGGGCACTCTCTGCTGTTCACCGCGCAGCCCGCGCGGATGACGGACTTCTACACCCAGGTGCTCGGGCTGCGGGTCAGCGACACGATCCACCACGACCTGGTGACGTTCCTCAACGCCGGGCCCGGCGACCACCACATCTTCGGTTTCATCTCCAGCACCCACCGCGGCTTCCACCACGCCAGCTTCGAGGTCCCGTCCATCGACGCGATCGCGGTCGGCGCCGACCGGATGCGGGCCAAGGGCCACCAGGCGGGCTGGGGCCTGGGCCGCCACACCATCGGATCGAACTTCTTCCACTACAACCCCGACCCGTGGGGCTCGTGGATCGAGTGGTTCTCCGACATCGACCAGATCGACGACTGCTGGGTGGCCGGCGACTGGGACGTGCCCCCGCACCTGTGGGGCACGCCGCCACCCGAGACCTTCCTCGCCAACTCTGAGCCCACCCCAACGAAGGAGTGAACCGTGAGCCGTGACGTAGCCCCCATCTTCGCCGACATCGACGGCATGAACGCCGGCAAGTTCATCTCGCACCTCACGCCCGACGTGCGGTTCCGCTTCGCCAACATGGACCCGGCCATCGGGCACGCCGCCGTGAAGGAGGGGGTGGAGGGATTCTGGACCACGATCGACGGCCTGACCCACCACATCCTGAAGGTCCACGAGGTCGGCGACACCGTCATCGTGCAGATCGACGTCGAGTACCGCCGCAAGGACGGCAAGTCGGTCACCGTGCCGAACTGCGACGTACTGGTCTTCGACGGCGACCTGGTGCGCGACTGGCAGATCTACATCGACCTGGCCCCGGTCTTCGCCTGATTCAGCCTGATTCATGATTGCGCTGACGGATATCGCCTACGTCAGGTCCGGTGTCGCGGACCTGGACGCCGCGACCCGGTTCGCCACCGAGATCGTCGGCCTGGAGCTGGTGACGCCCACCGAGACAGGCGTCGCGCACCTGCGCGCGGACGGTCGGCACCACTGCCTGGCCCTGGTCGAAGGCCCCTCCGGGGTCATCTCGTCGGGCTTCGCCGTGGCGAACCCGGACGCGCTCGACGCCGCCGAGACCGAGCTCGAGCGGTCCGGCATCAGCGTCCACCGCGGCTCGGCCGCCGAAGCCAGGTCGCGGCGCGTGCGTGAGTTCATCGGCTTCGACGACCCGTTCGGCAATCGTGTCGAGCTGGTCAGCCAGCAGGAAACGGTGGCCAGGCCGGTGGCGTTCAGCCGCGGCGCCGGCATCGCCGAGTTCGGCCACCTCTGCCTGGACGCGCCCGACGTGCACGAGGCCTACCGGTTCTGGAGCACGCGCTTCAATGCCCGGGTCTCCGACTGGCTCGGCGACGCGGCCTGCCTGATGCGGATCGATCCGGTACACCACAAGCTCGCCGTCTTCCGCGGCGACGAGCCGGGCCTGTGCCACATGAACTTCCAGGTGGAGACCATCGACGACGTGTTCAGGAACTGGCACTTCCTGGTCTCCCGCGACGTCGAGATCGAGATGGGCCCGGGACGCCACCCGCAGTCGGGCGCGATCTTCCTGTACTTCCTCGGCCCGGAGGGGTTCACCTACGAGTACTCCTTCGGCGTGCGGCGGATCGAGGACGACGCGGTCTGGGTGCCCCGCACCTTCGACCCGGCCGAACCCGGTTCCATCGACATGTGGCTCGGCCCCACCGCCCGCCCCATCACCCAGCCCCAGCTCCGCTCCGCCACCCCAGCCGAGGCTGCCCGCCACGCTTCCTAAGCCAGCGCAACCCGCCCCGCGGGGGCCTGGCGGTCGACCAGCGCCACCGCGTGCGGAACGGCCGCGGGCTCGTAGCCGGGCGCGCAGTCGGCCAGCACCCGCAGCGCGGTGCGCTCCAGGTGGTGCGCCATCTCGGTCAGCGCGCCCTGCTCGTCGCCAGCGATCAGCGCCTCCAGGATGGCGGCGTGCTCGGCGTCGCCCGCGGTCTGCCAGCTGTTCGGCTCGGACAGCTGGTAGATGCGGATGTAGCGGGTGGTCCGGTCGGCGAAGGCCCGCAGCTGGCGCTGCATCGCCTCGCCGGCCGCCGCCGTGCAGACCCGGTGGTAGTCGGTGTGCGCCCCGAACCACCCGTCGAAGTCGCCGGTCTTGGCGGCCTGGCGCATCGCGGTGAGCATCCGCTTGGCCTCGGCCCGCTCCTTGGCCCCGAAGTGCCCGATCGTCATCGACAGGGCCAGGGTCTCCAGCAGGATCCGGCTCGCGTAGACGTCGTCGAGCTCCTGCGGATCCAGGCCCGCCACCCGGGTCCGCTGGTTCGGCTCGATCTCGACCAGGCCCTCCTCCTGCAGCATGCGCAGCACCTCACGCAGCGGGGTGCGGCTGATGCCGAGCTGCGCGGCCAGGCTTACCTGGGACAGCTTGGTGCCCGGCTTCAGCGTGCCGTCGAGGATGCATTCCCGCAGGTAGGCGTGGACGTGCGGGATGGCCTGCCGGGCTTCGGGCAGGTCGACCTTGCGGATGTCAGGCACCTGCACGACACGAGGCATGGACAGCATTCTCCTCGATACGACGTCAGCCGGATACAGTTCGCGAGCACCGATAACTGCATACAGTTTACCCGCCCGCCCCGCCTTCCGCCCGCCCCGCCTCCCACTCGCCCTCAGTCCATGATCGTGAGCAGTTTTGGGCGCTATTTGTCCCGAACCGCTCACGATCATGAAATGGCCCCAGCGCGGCCCCGCGCCACGCACCAAACTGCATGCAGTTTCCGGTCGCACCCTCTTGAACCCGGCCACCAAACTGCATACAGTTTGAGGTACCAAGCCACCGCGGCGAGGAGGCAGCGATGGACCGAGTGGGCGTGATCGGCCTGGGCAAGATGGGGCTGCCGATCGCCAGGAACCTGATGGTGCGCGGCTTCCACGTCACCGGCTACCGCCGCAGCGGCTCGCCCGAGCTCCTCAAGGAGGGCGGCGAAGTCGCCGCCAGCGCGGCCGAGGTCGCCGCGGAAGCAGACGTCATCCTCTCGATCGTCCCCACCGCCGACGACGTGGAGGAGATCATCGCGGGCCCGGCCGGCACCCTGGTGAACCTGAAGCCGGGCACGGTCCACATCGAGATGAGCACCATCGACCTGGACCGCAAGGCCCGCCTGCGCGACCAGGTACGGGCCAAGGGCGGCGACCTGCTCGACTGCCCGATCTCCGGCAGCCCGGGCATGGTCGCACCGCGGAGGGCCACCACGTTCGCCTCCGGCGACAAGCACAGCGTTGACACCGTGACGCCGGTCCTCGACGCCATCTCGGGACCGTGGATCTATACCGGCGCGTTCGGCACCGGTGCCCGGATGAAGTACGTCGCCAACCTGCTGCTCGCCGTGCACACCGTCGCCGCCGCCGAGGCGATGGCCCTGGCCCGGCGCAGCGGCCTCGACCTGCAACTCGTCCAGAAGACCCTGGACGAGTCCATCGCCAGCTCGGCCATCTGGCGCCAGCGCGGCCCGCTGATGGCCGAACGCGCCTGGTCTCCCGCCCCCGGCCCGATCAGCACGCTGCACCCGATCCTGGAGCAGATCGAGGAGCACGCCGCCAGCATGGGCCTGTCCACCTCGGTGTTCACCGCGGCCAAGGAGGTCTTCGACAAGGCCCTGGCCGACGGCTGGGGCGACCTGGACATCGCCAGCGTCCACGATCAGGTGAACCGATGACCTGGTCGCTGGCCAGCTACACCGCCCGCGGCGGCCAGGGCTTCGGGGTGCTGCGCGAGGACGGCGCGCTCGTCAGGCCGGCCGGCCTCGAGCGCTGGCCGGACAGCATGGACCTGCTCGAGGACTGGCCCGCGGCCGAAGCCGTCCTGCGCGACCTGGACGTGGACAACGCGCCGGTCATCACCTGCGACGCGCTGCTCCCGCCGCTGCAGTGGCCGCGCAAGGTGATCTGCGCCGGGGTGAACTACCGCAAGCACATGCGGGAGATGGGCGGCGAGATCCCGGCGGCGGGCTGGCGCCCGTTCTTCTTCCTCAAGGCCCCCACCACCTCGGTCATCGGCCCCAGGGACCCGATCGTGATCAGCTCGGCGGCCCGGGCCAGGTACGACTGGGAAGCCGAGCTGGCCGTGGTCATCGGGGTTAAGGGCAAGAACATTGATCCCGAACGGGCTGGGTCTCATGCCGCCGCCTACAGCGTCTGCAACGACATCACGGCGCGCGGCTACCACCGGCGCGACGCCGTCCCGGCGGACGCGTTCCGCTACGACTGGTTCGCGGCCAAATCCGTCGAGGGCTCGCTGCCGCTCGGCCCGGGCCTGACCCCGGCCTTCCTCGTGCCGGACCCGCAGGACCTGCGGTTGCGGCTGTGGGTGAACGGCGAGCTGCAGCAGGACGAGTCGACCGCCGACATGGTCTGCCCGGTGGCCGAACTGATCGCGGCCGCCAGCGAGGTCGTCACGCTCGAGCCCGGCGACGTGATCGCCACCGGCACCCCGGCCGGCGTCGGCGCGGCCCGGGGGCTGTACCTGCGCGGCGGTGACGTCGTCCGGGTCACCATCGACGGGCTCGGCACCCTGGAGAACACCGTGAAGGAGGACTGATGATCTTCGTTTCGCACGCCCTGCCGGTCAACGTGGCCGGCGAGCCGCAGCTGGACCGGGCCGCCGTCTGGGACGGGCTGGTGCTCAAGGCCAACAACGCGCTGCCGTTCGTGCCCAGCATGACCTACTGCGAGGTCACCGAGCGGTACAGCGACACCATCTTCGACCGGGACATCGACTTCCGCGGTGTGCGCTTCACCGAGCGGATCACGCTGGAGCGACCGCACCGGGTCACGTTCACCCGCATCGCCGGGCCTGTGCTCGGCACGATCGCCAACGAGATCGAGGGCGACGGGGACGACCTGCGGCTCCGCTTCAGCTTCGCCTTGGTCGTCGAGGGCGTCGAGGGCGGCTCGGCTCGCGAGCAGGAGTACGCCGACTCGATGACCGGTGACTACCTCAAGGCCGTGGCCGCCACCCTGAACGCCATGCGCCGCATCGCCGAAGGCGCCAGCGCGGTCTCCGCGTAGGAAAGGAACTCCCCGATGTCATCAGCGACCTTCTCTTCGTCTCCTTCTGCCTCGTCGACAATTGACGAGCAGCTGCGACTGCGCATCACCGAGGAGCTCGCCGGCTCGTTCAAGGGTGAGATCATCGGCCCGGACCACGCCGGGTACGAGCGGGCCCGGCTGGTCTGGAACGCCATGGTCGACCGGCGGCCCGGCCTGATCCTGCGCTGCACCAGCACCCAGGACGTGGTGGCCGCGGTCAACGTGGCCCGCGAGCACGGCCTGCCGCCGTCGGTCCGCTGCGGGGGTCACAACGTGGCCGGTAAGGCCATGTCGGACGGCGGCCTGACCATTGACCTGTCCGGGCTGCGCGAGGTCACCGTCGATCCGGCGGCCAGGCTGGTGCACGCGGGTGGCGGGTGCCGGCTCGGCGACGTCGACGCCGCGACCGCGCCGCACCGGCTGATCGTCCCGGCCGGGATCATGTCCGAGACCGGGGTGGCCGGCCTGGCGCTCGGCGGCGGGATCGGCTGGTTCTCCCGCAAGCACGGTCTCACCTGCGACAACTTTGTCTCCCTTGAGCTCGTGCTGGCGACCGGCGAGGTGATCGAGGTTAGCGCGGGCGAGCACCCCGAGCTGTTCTGGGCGCTGCGCGGCGGCGGCGGCAACTTCGGCATCGTCACCCGCTTCACCTTCCGCGCCTACGACTTCGGCCCGATGATGCGCATCGGGGTCTCGGTCTACGAGCCGGAGCAGGCGGCCGCCGCGCTGCGCGAGTACGCCCGCGTCGTGCCCACCCTGCCCCGCACGGTCGGCTGGCACGCCGCGCTCAAGCACGACATGCCGGCCCTGCCGTTCGTCCCGCCCTCCTACGTCGGCAAGCGCCTGCTCATGCTGGTCTCGATGTGGCTGGACGACGCCGAGGACCCGGCGGGCGCCGAGACGATCGGCCGCCTGACCGAGACCGGCGAGCCGTGCATTAAGGCCAGCACCGTGCTGCCGTTCGCGGCCGGCGTGCAGCGGCTCATCGACGTCGAGTTCGAGGACGGTCACCGCTACTACACCAAGGAGGCGCACGTCGCCGACCTGGCCGACGAGGCCGTCGACGCGCTCGTCACCTTCTGGCAGGACATGCCGATGGAGGGCGAGGTCGAGATCATCGGCCTCGGCGGCGCAATCGGCGACGTGGCCGAGGCCGACACCGCGTTCTCCAACCGCGGCTACCTGCTCTGGCTGAACTTCGCCATGCGCTGGGACGACCCGGCCGACGACGAGGATCACATCGCCCGCACCCGCCAGGCCGTCGCCGGCCTGGCCCCGTGGACCGGCCGCGGCGTCTACGTCAACATGCTCAACTTCGACGAGCAGGACCGCGTGGTCGAGGCCCTCGGCGGCCCGGAGAAGTACGGCGAGCTGGCGCGCCTCAAGGCCCGGTACGACCCGGCGAACCTGTTCCGGATGAACGCCAACATCGCGCCCGCAGGACGAAGGGCCTGAAGGGGTCGAAGGGTCTAGGCCGGGCCGGGCGCGTACCGGCGCAGTTCGTGGAAGAAGTCGTCGATGACGTGCAACTCGCCGGAACGGGTCACCTCGTCGTAGACGTACTGCCTACCGCCAGGTCCAGCACCCCGAGGCCGAACGGGGAGAACACCGCCGGCCGGCCGGCACCGTCACCCGCCCGGCCATCACGTCGTCCAGCGTGCCGGCCAGGAAGTCCCGGCTGCCGGTCAGCTGCTCGGCCAGGTGCGGCGACGTATTGGCCTTCAGGCAGTGTTCCACGTCGTCGACCACGTTCGCCGAGCCGAGCAGGATCTCCGGCGCGAGGTCACGCAGCGACACGTGCAGCACCACCGGGTTGTGCCCGAACCACGACTCGTCGGTGACGTGCGGCTCGCCGGCAACGGTGGCGAAGACCACCAGGTCGCTGGACCGGATCAGCTGTTCCGCGTCCTCGTAGATGGTGATCCGGCCGGGACCCGCCTTCTCCAGGCAGCCGCGGAAGCCGGCCGTATGATCGGCGGACAGGTCGTGTACGCCGATCTCGTCCAACGTCCAGCCGGTCCCGGTCAGGAACGTGTGGATGTAGCGGGCGATCAGGCCGGTCCCGAAGAACCCGACGCGGGCCGGCCTCGGCCGGCCGCGCCCGTCCCGGCTGGCACAGAGCCAGTCCGCCGCCACCGCCGCCGACGCGGCGGTCCTGGTGGCGCTGATGATCGAGCTCTCCAGGCAGGCGAACGGGTAGCCGGTGTCGTGGTCGTTGAGGATCACCACGGCCGAGGCCCGCGGGATACCCGCCGCCACGTTCTCCGGGAAGCTGGAGATCCACTTCAGCCCTGTCATGTTTTCGTCATGAAGGTGCGGCCCGCCCGCGAGGGTGACCGGCAGGCCACCTCACCCGCTAGGCTCCTTCGATGAGGGGTGATCGGTCCAGATGAACGCCAGTACTCCGCCTTCGCCGCACGTGGCGGCGCCGGGGACCGAGAGGCCGCGCCGCTTCCGCCCGAAGCTGCGCTACGAGCTCATCGGCTGCGGGCTGCACGGCCACGAGATCCTGGGCATGGACGCGGCCGCACTGCGTCCCGAGGACGAGCTGTTCGCCCGGGACTCGGGCGGCCTGCGCTGGTACCGGTGCCTGCGCTGCGACTCCTGGCTGGCGCTCACCCCGCCGGAGCATCCCGACAGGAAGTACCCGCCGGCCCGGGACGAGATCATGTTGCCGCTGCGGGGCAAGCCGCTGCGCGACCGCTACGTCCTGCGGCTGATCGCCCTGGATCGGCTGCTCCACTTCCTGGTCCTGAGCGCGCTTGCCGCCGCCGTGTTCCTGTTCGCCAGCGACCGCACCTCGCTGAACGCGGAGTTCACCCGCATCCTCAACGACTTGCAAGGTGGGGCGGGCGGCCCGCTGACGACCAGCAAGCACGGCATCGTGCACGACCTGCAGTACCTGTTCGCCGTCAACATCAGGAACCTGTACCTGGTCGGTGCCGCCATCGCCGCGTACGCGCTGCTGGAGGGCATCGAGGCGATCGGGCTCTGGCTCGCCAAGCGGTGGGCGGAGTACCTGACGTTCGTGGCGACGATCGTCTTCATTCCCTACGAGGTCGACGAGCTGATCAAGAGCATCACCGTGCTGAAGGTTCTGGCCTTCATCATCAACGTGGCCGTCGCGGTCTACCTGCTGTACGCCAAGCGCCTGTTCGGCGTGCGCGGTGGCGGCCGGGCCGAGCAGGCCGAGCGCGAGGCGGACACCGGGTGGACCGCGATCGAGCGGGCCACGCCGAGAAGCACCCCGCAGCCCCTGTTACCGGACGCTGTTACCGAGTCCGCGTTTCAACCGCAGGGTGGCGGGCCCGGGAGCACCCAGTTCGACGTCGTGGCGGGTGGCGCCTTCCCAGCGGCCGTCCTGGTACCGGCGCACGAACTGCAGGCTGGCTCGCCCGGCGAGATCGGCCGGGGTGAGCGTGACCCCGAACAGGCCGAGGCCGAGGCCGCGGGCGTCCCGCTCGGTGATCGTGGCCGGATCCCAGTCGTCGAACCCGTAATGCAGGGTAAACGGGTCCAGGTCCGCGACCACCAGGGTCCGCCCGGCGGGCAGCGCCTTCACCGGGCTGGACTCCCGCCAGAACCAGGTCCGCGAGGCGGGCACGACCGCGCGGTACCGGTCGCTGACCAGGGCAAGGAGCTCAACCGGCTTGCCCGTCGCGGCCGCCACCGCGAGCTTGATCAGCTCGCTGTGCGCCCAGGCCAGCGGCATCGCGCTGCCGGTGGGCTGACCCGGCCGCAGGTTCTGCCGGGGGATCGGGTTCGCGTCCCAGATCTGCTCGGGCAGCAGGCCGCCCCGGCCGCGCATAGCCAGCATCGCCCGCAGCTGGGTGGTCGCGTCCCCGCCGGCCAGGATGTCCAGGTGCCCTCGCTCGCCGGCTAGCAGCGGCCACGGCCGGCCGATGCCGAACTTGTGAACCGGCCAGCCGCTGCCGTCCAGCCATTCCCCGTAACCGTCGACGTCATAGCGATGGTAGGCACGCCCGCTCGGGGTGTCGGCGCCGAGCATCGCTTCGGCGATGGCCAGCGTTTCGGTGACCCGCTTGTCGGCCGGGTCGCGCAGGCCGAGCCGCGGCAGGTAGGCGAACTCCAGGCCCACCAGGGCCGCGGCGTCGACGGGCTGGGTTCCCTGCGGCTGATTGCGCTCCTCGACACGTCCGCCGCCGGGCAGCCCGATCCTGACATAGTGCCCATCGGTGCCGAAGGCCTGGTCGATCTCGTCGCCGGACACGAACGTGAACTCCTCTATGCGCTCGTTCCAGTTGTCCGCCAGGGCCCGGGCGAGCGTCCGGTCCGGGCCGGTCAGCCTGGTGGCGGCGACGAGCATCGCGACGATCTCCAGGCCGATGGTGAAGGGGCTCGCGCCCGCGTTCTCCTCCCACCGGTCCAGGTCCCGGCTGGACACCGGGCCGTTGCGAGCCAGGTAGCCGGCCGCCGACGTGATCGCGTTGTCGGCGCCCTCGGGCATCGGCACGCCGAGTTCGTCGAGCTTGCCCGCGAGCAGCAGCGGGAACGCGACCTCATCCAGCTGTACCGCCGCCTGCGGGTCGAAGGCGGCGGGCACCCGGCTGACGAAGGAGCACCGGGGCCACGACCCGTCCTGACGCTGCCGCCCGGCCAGGTAACCGAGCGCGGTCGCGGCGTCGTCGGTGTGCCCGGCCGCCGCGAGCGCGAGCGCGGTCTCCCCGCCGTCCCGGCACCACACCGTGTGGTAGCCGCCGGGGTCGTTGCCGTAGTTCCCCCACGGGATCGTGAGCCCGGCCACGTAGGCGCCGGACACGGTGTGGTCGGCGTGGGTCCGCAGCACCACCGCCGACTCCCGCAGCGCGTCGGCCAGCCCGGGTGGCGCGGCTGACCCCGCCGCGGCCAGCTGGGCCGGCCCGGGCAGGGTGAGGCCCGCCGTCCAGGCTCGCCAGCCCCGGGCGAACGCCGCGGCCGTCGCGTCGTAGCCGGCGTCCAGGCTCGCCTGCGCTGTGGCCCGGGCCGTGTCCTGGTGGTCGCCGAACCCCAGGGCGAGCAGTCCGGAGCCCGCCGCCAGCTCCCCGGTCAGGGTGACGACCCCGGGCCCGGCCTGACCGTAGGTCAGGGTCATCGACTGATGGCGGCTGAAGTCGGTCCAGCCGTCCGTGTCGCCCGCATAGCCGGCTCCGGCGCGGGTGAACCCGGGCCGGGCGAGCAGGCACAGGAAGCCGCTGCTGCCGCTGGCGAACATGGCCAGGTCCGCCGGGTCGGTCCACCCAAGGTTGTCCGCCCCGAGCGCCGCCCACTGCGACTCCGGGGTGATCTGGCTGATGCCCAGGTGCGGGGCCAGCAACGGGTAGAGCCGCACGCCCTCACCCGTGAGTTCGTAGTCGATGAGCAGCGCGTCGTGGTCCGGGTCCACCACCGGCCGCAAGGTCAGCTGGTAGGCCTGGTCCCTCCCGGCGTGCACGATGGTCGGCAGCATCAGCCCGGGCTCCGGAGTGGACAGGGTGTAGGTGCCCGCCCGCTTGACCTCCTGCCACCAGCCGGTGCCGCCGATGAGGAATCCGAGGTCCTTCACCTGGGGCTGGTCCACGGCGGGCCAGTAGATCTCGGTGAAGATTCCCTGGCCGGTCGTCGCCCACACGCGGCTGCTTCCCAGCGCGGTCATGACCAGGTCTTTCGCCCCGGACGTCCACGACTGGAGCGCCTGCGCCGACGGGAGCGGCGCCGGGCCACCGTCCATCAGGACCCCCTCAGAAGTAACGCCGATCAGGCGAGCTTAGAGGTTTTTTAGGGTTTCAGCCGTCCCAGAGGGCGCCAAGGGCCGCGTCGACCTTGGTGGCCAGGGATCCGACCGCGGGCAGCACCGGCGTCAGCGGCGCGGCGGTGACGCTCTCGCAGGCGGCCAGCGCCCCGTCGCCCAGGAACCGGGTGAGCTGACCGAACCCGTGCCGGTCGTCGCGACCGCGGCGGTGCACGTGCAGCCGCTGCGGCGCGTACAGGTACAGGTGATCGCGGGCGCGGGTGACGGCCACGTAGAACAGGCGGTGCTCCTCGGCCAGCCCGCCGGGGTCACCGAGCGCCATGTCGCTGGGGAGCGCGCCGTCCACCAGGTGGGGCAGGTGCACGATCGGCCATTCGAGTCCCTTGGCGGCGTGGATGGTGGAGATGGTCAGGTAGTCCTCGTCCACGCGGGGCGGCCCGGCCAGGTCCGACGAGGAGACCGGCGGATCCAGGGTCAGCTCGGCCAGCACGTCGTGCAGCGACGGCTGCGCCGCGGCGGCGTCGGCGAGCCGCTGCAGATCGCTGATCCGGGCCGTGGCGTCGGGGTAGCGGGCCCGGATCAGCGGGTCGAGCAGCGCCAGCACCGCTGTCGCCTGCCCGCCGGCGGTCTGCCCGCCCGTGATTTGCCCGTCCCCGATTTGCTGGGCCGCGTCGGCGAGCCGGCCGAAGGTGACCGCCAGCGCCCGCCGGGACCGGGCCGGCGCTGCTTCGACGGCCTCGGCGGCCGGAGCCCAGGCGTCCGGCGGGGCTGCGTCGCCGCCCGGGTCGAGGGCGTCGAGGACGCGGCGGGCATGCGCCGGGCCGATGCCCTCGTGCAGCCGGAGCAGCCGGAACCAGGCCAGCTCGTCGGCCGGATTGACGATGATCCTGGCGGCGGCGAGGAAGTCCTTGACGTGGGCGGTGTCGGTGAACCGCAGCCCGCCGAACTTCACGTACGGGACCTTCCGCGCGCTCAGCTCGATCTCCAGCATGTCGCTGTGGTGAGCGGCACGGACCAGCACCGCCTGGTCGCGCAGCGCGGCGCCGTCCTCGTGCGCCTCGAGAATCCGGGCGCAGATCTCCCGCGCCTGGGTGGCCTCGTCGTGACAGCGGACGAGCAGCGGGGCCATTCCCGCGCCGCGGTCGCCGGACAGCGTGAGGTCCAGGGCTCTGCTCGCTCCGGGGGGGACGACCCCCCCGAGCCCCCCCGAACCACCCGGGGCGGAAGGGCGGATGACGTTGGCCAGGCCGAGAATGCCCTGCCGGGACCGGTAGTTGCGGTCCAGCCGCACGATGTCGAGCCCCGGGTAGTCGGCGGTGAGCTGCCGCAGGTGCGCCGGGTCGGCGCCGCGGAACCCGTAGATGGCCTGGGCGTCGTCGCCCACGCAGGTCAGCTGCTTGCCGTCCGGCTGCAGCAGCCGCACGATGCTGGCCTGGACGGCGTTGACGTCCTGGTACTCGTCCACCAGGACCGCGTCGAACATGCCGCGCAGCACCGGGCCGGAAGCCGGGTCGGCCAGCGCCGCCTGCCACAACAGCAGCAGGTCGTCGAAGTCCAGCAGGTTCCTGGCCCGCTTGCGCGCGGTGTAGGCGCGGAACAGCGCGGCCAGCTGCGCGGTGAACGGCTTGCACCACGGGAAACCGGCCGTCACCACCTCGCTGACCGGCCGCCCGGTGTTGACGCAGCGGGTGTAGATGTCCGCGCACGCCGCCGCCCGTGGCGCCCGCAGTCCGGTGCCGTCAAACCCGTGGTCCGGCCGCAGCACGTCCAGCAGGTCGGTGGCGTCGCCCTGGTCCAGGATGGTGAACTGCGGCGGCAGCGAGAACGACTCCGCGTGTTGCCGGATGATCTTGTGCGCGATGGCGTGGAAGGTCCCGCCGCAGATCCGGCCGGGCCCTCCGCCCCCCTCCAGCGAGGCGTCGAACCACGCCGCGGCGCGGGCGAGCATGTCGCTGGCGGCGCGGCGGGTGAAGGTCAGCAGCAGGATCCGGTTGGCCGGCACCCCCTGGCTGCCGTGCAGCCACGCCGCCCGCGCGACCAGCGTCCTGGTCTTCCCGGTGCCTGCCCCGGCCAGCACCAGCAGCGGACCGCCGTGCTGCGTGGCCGCCCGCCGCTGCTGCTCGTTGAGTCCGTCCAGCACCGTGCTCTCATCGAACATGCATCTGAACATAACCAGGCGGACCGCCACAGACCCGTACGCCGCGCCGGCCACGTTTTGAGCCGCCGCGGCCCGGGCATCCGACGCTCGTGACGGACAGCGATAACGACCCGGGCCCGCAGCCGTCGCGCACCGACAAGCGCTGGTACTTCGGGCTGATGGCGACGTGCATCGGCTTGTTCGTGCTCTCCTGGGCGGTGATCGACCGGTACTCGACGCTCGCGGCCGTGATCGTCTCGGCGGTGGCCGTGGCCATCCCGCCGTTCGCGGTGATCGTCGCGAACGTGGCCAGCGCCACCGACCGCCGTAAGTAAACCCGCCAAATACGGTAGTTCTACGGTATCGGGCCGGCCCGTGCCCGCCCTACCGTCTCCTCATCAATGCACAGTGCTGATGAAATAGTGCTCATGCGAATGGGGAGGCAGCGATGGCCGGCAAGGCAGTGATCAGCCTGACCACGGGTCTGGAGGATCCGGAGAAGGTGACGGTGGCATTCCTGGTCGCGGTGGGAGCGGCCGAGGCGGGGCGCCCGACGTTGATGTTCCAGGCCAAGGAGGCGGTCCGGCTGGCCCTGACCGGGGTGGCGACCGGGGTGGCCTGCGACGGCTGCCCGCCGCTGCCGGACCTGCTGGCCCGGTACGAGAAGGCCGGGGGCACGTTCATGGTCTGCCCGGTGTGCTTCAATGCCAAGCACCTGGACAAGGGCGACCTGATCCCGAACGCCGAACTGGCCGGCACCGTCCAGCTGTGGGAGTGGATCGGCGACGAGGGCGCGACCACCTTCAGCTACTGACGGTCAGGCCGAATTTCACGGACACACCCCAAGCGGCGCCGGCCAGCTGATCATGACCGGGACTTCATGCTAGCTGCCGGCGCCGCCGCAAACGAGGGGTCAGTGGCCGGTACCACCCTGCAGACCTGGGAGAACTCGGGTGTGCTCGATCTGAACGGCCTGCAGTTCGCCGGGGTCCAGGCCGAGCAGGCGCAGGATGGCGGGGGCGATCTGGGTGGTCTCGACCGGAGCGCCGATGGTGCGGCCATTTTTCAGGTTGGGCAGTACGACGAGGATGGGCACGTCGCGGTCCTGCGGATCGTCCCCGCCGTGCTCGGCGATCTTGCTCTTCCCGCCGGTGTAGACCACGCCGTGCTGGGCGATGCCGAGAACGTCCGGGTGCCGGGGATCACTGACCGGGACGCCGAAGAAGGCTGCCGACGCAACGCCCGCGTAGACCGTCTTCAGCCCGGATGCCGAGACCGTGATCGGGTTTCCGCTGATGTTGTTGCCGGCCGCGGAGTGCGTCAGCAAGTAGGTCTTCACGAAGTTGGCGGCCGCCTGCGAACGGTCGCTCAGCCAGAGCAGCATCACGTCATCGTCGGTGGAGAAGACGACCAGGTCACCCGCACCCGGGTGGGCGGCTTTCCACGCCGCGTTGATCCCGCTGATGATCGGGGAGTCGGGCACGCGGGCCAGGTCGTTCGGGTCGGTCGGGGACTGGCCGTGCTTGGCCGAGATGATGATGGCGGTGCTGCGGGCCAGGCCGTCGGCCTGGATCCGGGACACCATGCTGCCGATCTGGGCGTCGATGTAGTTGAGCGCCCGCACGAGCAGTGGGCCGGGAACCGTCCCGCCCGGCAGGTAGCCGCCGGTCAGCCCGTCGGAGGCGGGCAGCTTCTGGGCGGTGGAGACGGTCTGGAAGTTCATCCCGAAGATGGCGGGCACGCCCACCTTGGACTTGCCGCTGTGGTCGAAGCCGTTGATCTCGTTCAGGATCGCCTGCACCTTGTCGGAGTCGTACTGCATGGTCAGGGCGTTGTCGGTGGTCCAGTCTCCGCCGCTGGAGGTCGCTACGCTGTTGATCTCGGGGGTGAAGTAATCCTCGACGCCATCACCCGACGGCCCGGAGAACATCTGGTACGCGGGGTGCTTGTCCGACCAGGCCGTCCGCAGCCCGTGCTCCCTGGCCACGTTGAAGATCGTGTTGACCTTCAGGTACTGGCTCGGGAGGATCGGCTTGCAGGTGGCCGGGTCGACCGGCAGGTTGGCGGGGTTGATCACCTGCAGCGGGTTGCCTGTCATCTGCAGGATGCTGCCCGGAAGCCCGGCCAGGCCCTGGCCCGCGTCGAGCGAGTTGGAGTCCTTGTCGATGGCCTCCTCATAGGCGGCCTCGCCGCCGGGTACGGGCCCGGTGCAATTCGTCGTCCCCGCCGGGAACACGTTGTGGTTCCAGGTGTCGTCGTAGTAGTAGCCGGTCGACCGCGGATTGCCGCCCGTCACCTGGGCCACCATTCCCGGGGAAGAGTCGGAGGGGAACGGCGTCTGGGCGTTGCTGTACTCCACGCCCTGGTGGTCCAGGATGGCCAGCACAGAGTGCGGGTAGTTCTTCACGTACCAGGTTGAGCCGCCGCGGCGGCGAGGGTGCTACCGCTGAGCACCATCGCCGCGCTCACGGCCACCGCCGCTGCTCGCCCTATCGGTCTCATCTGCATGTTGTCCTCCTGCCAGGTCAGGCCGCCGTGTTGCCGGCGGTCATATCGTTCCGGGTCAAAGCCATGCCAGGCTGACCGGAACCTGAACGGCAGATGACGCTTCCGGGCGAAAGCGCCAGGAAAGCCACGTACTAGATTCGCTAGATGTGCCGGACATGACTGGCCACCGGGGCCGCGGCTCGGTGTGAGCGCCGTTTCCGTCGCCGCGTACCGGGGGCTGCTCGCCGAACCTGCGTTGCGCAGGCTCGCGATCGCGGACGCCTGCGCTCGGCTGCCGCAGGGCATGGTCAGCATCACCGTGCTGCTGGTGGCGGCGGAGCACGCCTCGATGGCGGTGGCGGGCTTGGTGGTGGCGGGCTACACCCTGGGCCAGGCGGTGACCGGCCCGGTGCGGGGCCGGCTGGCGGACCGGCATGGTCTGGTCCCGGTCGCCGCCTGCTGCGCCGCGGGCTACGCGCTGGCCCTGCTGGCCTTGCTGGCGGGCGCCATGACCCGGGCGCCGGCCGGGCTGCTGATCGGGGCCGCCGCAACGGCGGGCCTGGCGAACCCGCCGCTCAGCCCGGGCATGCGCAGCCTGTGGTCCGCACTCGCGGGCGCCGGGTTCGCCCAGGCCGCGTTCGCGCTGGACGCCGCGATATTCGACCTGGCCTACATCACCGGCCCGGTGTTGGCCAGCACCCTCGCCGCCGGTCTCGCCCCCGCCGCGGCCCTGGGCCTGATGCTCGCGCTGACCGGCGCGGCGGTGGTCATCATCAGCAGGCATTCGGGCCGCCCGCCGGGGACGCCCGCAGAGGACCCGCCGCGGCAGCGCTCCCGGCGCCGGGTCCCGCTCCGCTCGGGCGCGCTGCGCCGCCTGCTGGTGACCGCGGCCCTGACCAACGCGGCGCTGACCGCCACCGAAGTCGCGCTGACCGCCTACGTCCGGCATCACCACGCGCTGTGGGCCGCGGGTCCGCTGCTGGCCGGGGTCTCGGCGGGCAGCATCCTGGGCAGCCTGCTGCTCGGCGCCCGGACCTCGGCGGGCCGCCTGCCCCGGCTGCTGGCCTGCTACGCCGGCGGCCTGGGGCTGCTCACCGCGGCCGGCCTGGCCGCCCCGCTGCTCGCCGTCGCTGCGCCGCTGGCCGGATTGTTCCTCGGGCCGACGCTGGCCACCCTGTTCAGCCAGGCGGCGGCAGCGGCGCCCGACGGCAGCGGCACGGAAATGCAGGCCTGGCTGAACTCGATCATGAACGGCGGAGCCGCGGCCGGCGCCGCGGCTACTGGTGCCGTGCTCGGCGGTGCCGCAGCCAGCCAGCCTGTCCTCGCCCTCGCCCTGGCCTTCGCCCTGGCCCTGGCCGCGGCGGCGACCGCCATCGCCGGAGCTCGCACGATACCGGGGCACGCGCCAGTCCCGTTCGGTAGAAAAGAACCTGAAGAGGAGGTCAGGCGTGAGCTCGTGGACACCGCGGCGCGTGCTCGACGCGGTGGTCGCCATGGAGTGGTCCCCGGACGGAGCCATCGAGGTGCGGACCGATGACTACCGGCTCGTCCGCTATCCGGACTGGGGGTGGCCTGGTGGGTCTCGTCCGCGACCTTGCCGCCGGACACCGAGGCGGTGCTGCGCGCCCGCGGCGGCAAGCGGATCGACGCGGTGCGGATCCTGGCCCGGGAGCTGGACGGCGACCAGGCCGACCTGGCCGTGCCCGCGGACGCGAGCGTCGAGCTGGTCGCCGACGAGCGCGCGTTCCGGGCCGCGTCGATGATCACCGTGCGCGGCTGGGGGAGGAAAGAACCCACCGGCGCCGCGCTCGCCCGTGAGTTCGCCGAGGCGGTCCGGGACCTCGAGACCTGGTCCAGCTTCCGCATGCTGGCATCGGTGGGGGGCGAGCCCGCCGCGTGCGGCGGATGCCCGCTGCGGGACGAGGTCGCCCACCTGTGGGGCGCGGTCACCCTGCGGGAGTACCGGCGGCGCGGCGCCTACCGGGCCGTGCTGGCCGAACGGTTGCGGCTGGCCCGCGCCCACGGCGCGACACTCGCCCTGGTGAAGGGGCGCGTCGAGACCTCGGGGCCGATCCTGCTCCGGGCCGGATTCGCCGAGAACGACGAGGAGCGCTGCTACTGGCTGCCGCTCCGCTAGAGGGCTAAAAAGGGAGGTACGTGCCTGATTTCTAGCGGATGGGAGGTCAGGCGATGAGCTCGTGGACAGCGCAGCGCGTGCTCGACGCGGCGGCCGCGATGGTGTTCGCGCCCGAGGGCACCATCGAGGTGCGGACCGGCGACTACCGGCTCGTCCGGCACCCGGACTGGGTGCTCGGGCCCAGCCTCGGCGCCGCGCAGGTCACCTGGTCGCGGACGACGCGACCGCTCAATGAGGTCATCGACGAGGTCGCCGCGCGCGTCCGCGGCTGGGGCCTGCCCGGGGTGGCCTGGTGGGTCTCGGCCGCGAGCCGGCCCGTCGGCACCAAAGAGGCGCTCCGCGCCCGCGGCGCCGGGCTCATCGACGCCGTGCAGGTGCTGGGCCGCGAACTGAGCGAGGACCTGCCATATCCCGGCCCTTCGGGCGACGTGGTCGTCGAGCTCGTCCGGGACGAGCGCACCTTCCGTGCGGCCCTGGCGGTCAGCGTCCAGGGATGGGGGACCGAGGAGCCGGACGAGGCCGAGATCGCCCGCCAGCTGAAGGAGACGCTCCAGGACCTCGCTAGCTGGTCCAGCTTCCGCGTGGTCGCCATCGCCGACCACGAGCCGGTCTCGGTCGGCGCCTGCACGCTGACCGGGGAGGTGGCGCTGTTGTGGGGCGCGATCACGCTGCAGGCTTCCCGCGGGCACGGCAGTTACCGCGCCGTGCTCACCGAACGGCTCCGGCTGGCCCGCGAGCACGGCGCCACCCTGGCCATGGCCAAGGGCCGCGCACTGGCTTCGCGGCCGATCCTGGTCCGGGCCGGGTTCACCGACTACGGAGAGGAACAGTGCTTCTGGCTTCCGGCGACGTGACACCAGTGCGGTGTTCAGTTTTGAGAGTTATGCCCTGGCTTCAGGTAAGCATGCTGTCATGCACCTTGACATCCTCGCCAACCCGCAGGCAGAGGATTCCAGCTGCTCACGTCCCGTAGGAGGCAAGCAGGTGAGGTTCGCGGTTCGCAGGCCGAGCAGCCCCGTCGCCTCCCTGCGCAGTCACGGCGTGCCCAGACATGCGAACACACTAGCGACTGCCACCGACATTCCTGGGGAGGTGAGGCGACGTTTCCTTCCCGGCCTGAAGGCCAGGATTTCTACGTCGCGATCCTTATGACCGAGCTTCAGCAGAAAGCCACCAGCCTGGACGCGCTGGCCGAGATCGAGCGCCAGGTGCTCTGGCTGTCCACGGCGATCGTCCACCACGCGAACCGGGTCCGGCCCAATCCCGGCGGGCTGAAGGTCGGGGGCCATCAGGCGTCCTCGGCGTCGATGGTCTCGATCATGACCTCGCTGTGGTTCCGGCACCTGCGCGCGGACGACCGGGTGTCGGTCAAGCCGCACGCCTCGCCCGTGCTGCACGCGATCAACTACCTGCTCGGTGAGCTCGATGAGTCATACCTGCCGACGCTGCGGGCGTTCGGCGGCCTGCAGAGCTATCCGAGCCGGGTCAAGGACCCCGATCCGGTCGACTACTCCACCGGGTCCGTCGGCATCGGCGCGACCGCTCCGGTCTGGGGCGCGGTGGCCCGCCGGTATCTGAACGGCAGGTTCATCGGCCCCGCGGCCGCAGGCCGCCAAGATGGCCCCGCGGCCGCAGGCCGCCAAGAGGGCCCCGACGCGCCGGGCCGCCAGTACTCGCTGCTCGGCGACGCCGAACTCGACGAGGGCGCGGTCTGGGAGGCCATCGTCGACCCCGGCGTGGCCGAACTCGGCGAGGTCGTCTGGGTCGTCGACGTGAACCGCCAGTCGCTCGACCGGGTGGTCCCGCAGATCGCCGCCGACCGGCTGCGCGGCATGTTCAGCGCGGCCGGCTGGCAGGTCATCACGCTGAAGTACGGGCGGCTGCTCGAGGACCTGTTCACCCGGCCGGGCGGCGAGGCGCTGCGGCACCGGATCGACGCCATGCCCAATCCCGAGTACCAGCGGCTGCTCCGCTGCCATCCGGACGAGCTGCGCCGGCGCCTGCCCGGCGGGGACGAGTCCCTGACCCGGCTGGCCGGCGACCTGGACGACGCCGAGCTCGCGCGCGCCGTCCGCAACCTGGGCGGCCACGACCTGAGCTCCCTGGAGGAGGCCTACGGGGCCATCGACGACAGCCGGCCCACGATCATCCTGGCCTACACGATCAAGGGCTACGGCCTGGCCGTCGAGGGTCACCCGCAGAACCACTCGGCGCTGCTGACCGAGGCCCAGCTCGGCGAGCTGGCGGCCCAGCTCGGCACCGATCCGGGGGAGCCATGGCGCCGGCCCGCCCCGGACAGCGCCGCGGGTGAGCTGTGCGCGCAGACCGCCCGGCGGCTGCGCCGTCCGGCCCCGCCCCGGCAGGCACCGCCCGCCGTGCCGCAGGACTTCGGCCGCACGCCGACCGGGGTGGCCACCACCCAGGCCGCGCTCGGCCGGGCCCTGCTCGACCTGACCCGCGAAGCCCCCGGGGCGGCCGCACGGGTCGTCACCGTCAGCCCCGACGTCAGCTCGAGCACCAACCTGGGCGGCTGGGTCAACAAGGTCGGCGTGTGGTCAGCCGCCGAACGGACCGACTGGTTTGCCGACGACGCCGAGACCATCTTGCACTGGCGGGAGAAGCCGACCGGGCAGCACATCGAGCTCGGCATCGCCGAGACCAACCTGGTCGGCCTGCTCGGTGAGCTCGGTGCGACCTGGAGCCGGTGGGGTGAGCCGCTGTTCCCGGTCGGGGTGCTGTACGACCCGTTCGTGGAGCGGGCGCTCGAACCATGGTCGTTCGGCATCTACGCGGGCGGCCAGTCGATCCTGGTCGGCACGCCGTCCGGGGTCACCCTGGCCCCCGAGGGCGGGGCACACCAGTCCATCACCACGCCGTCGATCGGGATCGAGCAGCCGGGCTGCGTTACCTACGAGCCCGCGTTCGCGGTCGACACCGAATGGTGCCTGCTGGCCAGCCTGGCCCGGCTGGGCCGGCCGGACGGCAGCTCGGCCTACCTGCGGCTGTCCACCCGGCCGGTCAGCCAGAAGCTGGCCGCGATCCCGGCCGACCCCGCGGCCAGGGAACGCCGCCGCCGCCAGGTGGTGGCCGGCGCGTACCCGCTGCGCCGGGCCGCTACCGGAGCCGGCTCAGGGGTGGGCCCAGGGGTTGGCTCAGGGGTTGGCTCAGGGGTCGGCGGCGCGCCCGCCGTGACGATCGCGGTGATGGGCGCGCTGGTGCCCGAGGCGCTGGCCGCGGCCGACCGGCTGGCCGAGATCGGCACGCCAGCCGATGTGGTGTGCGTGACCAGCCCCGGGCTGCTGTTCCGCGCGCTGCGCGCCCGCCAGGGTGTTCACGGCCAGGGCTTCGGCGGCGAGCCGTGGATCCTCGAGCAGGCGTTCCCCGCGGCCCGCGCCACCCCGCTGGTCACCGTCCTGGACGGGCACCCGCACACGCTGTCGTTCCTGGCCACCGTCAACAGGGTGCCGCACGCCGCGCTGGGCGTGGCCCAGTTCGGCCAGTCCGGGGCGATCGAGGACCTGTACCGTTACAACGGCATCGACACCGACAGCATCATCCGCGCCGCCCTGGATCTGGTCCCCTAACCACGCAGGTCGTTCCGGGGCCTGAATCCACAGGCAGCTACTTGCTCGTAGTATACGACAGTCGTATACTCGCGTAGGTGAGCGTTTCGCTGACCCTCCTCGGCCTGCTGGACCGCCAGCCCAGCTACGGGTACGACCTCAAGCGGGCCTACGACACCTACTTCGCCAGGGGCAAGCCGCTGTCGTTCGGGCAGGTGTACACGACCTTGGCCCGGCTGGCTCGCGACGGCAAGGCGATCGCCGGCCCGCCCGAGCACGGCGACGGCCCGGATCGCAAGCGCTACTCCATCACCAAGGCCGGGATGGCCGATGTCGACAGGTGGCTGACCACGCCGGCCGAGCCTGAGCCGCACCTGCAGCCGGTGCTGTTCGCCAAGGTGACGCTGGCGCTCATGCTCGGCCGCCCTGCTGGCAGCTACCTGGACGCGCAGCGCGTCGCGCACATCAGGCGGATGCGTGAGCTGACCCAGCTCAAGGGCGCCGGGTCCCTGGTGGACACGATGCTGGCCGACTACGGCCTGTTCCATCTGGAGGCGGACCTGCGCTGGATCGATCTTACCGCCGCCCGGCTCAGCGAACTTCGGGAAATGGTGCGCGATTGATGAATACTCCTGCTGGCATCCGCGGCGCGCTCCTCGAGACCCGCGACATCGCCAAGTCGTTCGGGCAGACCCCGGCGTTGCGCGGGGCCAGCGTGGCCGTGGCCCGCGGCGAGATCCTGGCTGTGATGGGCCCGAGCGGTTCCGGTAAATCCACCTTGCTGCACTGCCTGGCCGGGATCTTCCCGCCGGATTCCGGCGAGGTGTGGTTCGACGGCCGCCGCCTGGACACCCTCACGGAGTCCGCGCGGACCCGGCTTCGCCGGACCGCGTTCGGGTTCGTGTTTCAGTTCGGGAATCTTGTGCCGGAGCTGACCGCCGCGGACAACGTGGCGCTGCCGCTGGTGCTGAAGCGGGCCGGCCGCAAGGAGGCATACCGTCAGGCTGCCCGGTGGCTGGACAGGCTGGGCCTGGGTGACAAGGGCGCCCGGCGTACCGGGGAGTTGTCCGGCGGCGAGGCGCAGCGGGTTGCGGTCGCGCGGGCGCTGGCGCTCGGGCCGCGGGCACTGTTCGCCGACGAGCCGACCGGATCGCTGGACTCGCTGACCGGGGAGAAGGTGATGGACCTGCTCACCGGCCTGGCCCGGGAGCAGGGCGTCACCGTGGTGGTGGTTACCCATGACGTCAGGGTCGCCGCCTACGCCGACCGCCAGGTGCTGGTGCGCGACGGCGTGGTGACCGCGGATGTGGGGACGGTGCCGGCGTGATCCGGCTGGGCCTGCAGCTGGTGCTGGCCAGCGGCCGGGAGGCGCTGACCCGGCTGCTGGTGATCACGGTAGCGGTGGCCGCTGGCGTGGCGCTGCTGCTCGCGGTACTCGCGGAGTTCCACGCGTTCCAGGCCGGCAGCAGCCGGCCGTGCTGGGAGTGCACGCAGGCTCCCGCGCTCTCGCGCCCGCTGCCAGGTCACGGCCTGGCGGCGAACTACAGCGTGGACTTCTACCAGGGGCAGACGATCGAGCGGCTCGACGTGGCCGCCCTCGGGCCAGGTGCGCCGGTGCCGCCAGGCATCTCCCGGCTTCCCGGATCCGGCGAGTACTATGCCTCGCCGGCCCTGGCGCACCTGCTGCGTACTGTGCCGGCCGGCCAGCTCGGTGACAGATTCCCCGGCACGCTAGCCGGCGCGATCGGCGACGCGGCGCTGACCGGTCCGGACGAGCTGGTGATCTACGTCGGATATGAGCCCTCCGCCCTGGCGAAGGTGCCCGCCACGCGATGGGTGACCGCGATCGGCACCGCGCCCGGCCCGGAGGTGTTCACCCCGTTCTTCCGCTACGCGTTCGCGACCGGGGTGCTCGGTGTGCTGTTCCCGGTACTGATCTTGATCAGCACCGCCACCCGGCTGGCCGCGGCCCGCCGCGAGGAGCGGTTCGCGGCGCTGCGGCTGGTAGGTGCCACGTCCGGCGACATCAGCGTGATCGCCTCGGTGGACTCGGTGGTGAGCGCCCTGCTTGGCGCGGTGGCCGGTGCTGGCCTGTTCCTGGTGGTCCGGCCCGCGCTGGCCGCGGCCGCGCTGACCGGGACCCGGTACTTCGCCGGCACGGTTACCCCCACCATCTGGGGATACCTGGGATTGCTGGTCGCGGTGCCGCTGGCGTCGGCGATCGCGTCGCTGCTGGCGCTGCGCAGGGTGCGGATCTCCCCGCTCGGCGTGACCAGGCGAACCACCCCGCCGCCGCCCTCGGCCTGGCGGCTGGCACCGCTGGCGGCCGGCATCGCGCTGTTCATCGCCGGCGCGCTGGCCACCAGCAGCAAGGGCATCGGCGTCGCGATGTACCCCGGCTTGCTGGTGACGATGATCGGCCTGGTGATCGGCGGGCCGTGGCTGACCGCGGCGCTGGCCCGGCTGTGCGGCCGGGTGCTGAACGGAGCGTCGCCGCTGCTGGCCACCCGGCGGCTGGCCGACGACCCGAAGACCGCGTTCCGCGCGGTACGCGGCCTGGTGCTCGCGGTGTTCCTCGGCACGATCGTCGGCGCGCTTGTGCCGACACTGGACTCGCTCTCCGCCACGCCCAACTCCGCCGCGCTGTCCGACGTGCTGCTCGACACGTTCTCCCAGATGGTGCCTCCCGGTCCCGCCGCCACGGGGATCACCGCCTCCGGGCTCACCCCGCAGGCCGGCGCCGCGCTGGTCAGCGGGCTCCGCGGCATCGCCGGCACCGAGATCTTCCCGCTGTACTCGCTGCCGCAGGTGGCGAATCCGGACTACCAGGGACAGTACATCGGCGTGGTGAGCTGCTCAGCGGTCCGGGACCTGGCGGTGCTCGGGCACTGCGCCCGCGGCCTGGCGGCGGTGCAGGTCTTCGACGGGGACCTGGTCTACAGCGACAACCCGCACGACAGCACAAAGGCGTTCGTCAGCCACGCCAACCCGGCCTACACCGGGTCGCTGTCCGCGCTGCCGCTTCAGGCGGTGCTGGTCCGGGTCAATAGCGCCGCCACGCTGGAGCGGGCCCGCACCTACCTCGCCACCCACGCCCCGCCCCAGGTATCACCCGGCCGCGGCGCGGCGGCCACCCCGCCACGGACATTCACCGAGGCCGTCGCGATCAGGTTCAAGCGAGCCGCAGTGGCGCAGAAGCTGTTCGACTACGCGGTGGCCCTGACCGTCCTGGTGGCCGGCTGCAGCCTGGCAGTGTCAATCGGCGGTGGCCTGGTGGACCGCAAGCGCCCGTTCACCCTGCTGCGAGTCGGCGGGACACCACTGGGCACGCTGTCCCGGGTAGTGCTACTGGAGGCGATCGTCCCGCTCGCCGCCGCCGTGGTGGCCGCCGCCGGCATCGCCTACGGCATGTCGGCCACGGCAGTGGTCCGGCTGGCACCCCCCGGCACGCCGATCCCGGGTCTGACCGGCACCTACTACGCGACGCTAGGCGCCGGCCTGGCGGTGGCGCTCGCGGTGATCACCGCGACGCTGCCGCTGCTCGGCCGCATGACCACCCCCGCCAGCGTCCGCTTCGAGTAACCGGCTGTTCCTCGGCGTCGGCTCCGAACACTCGCCCGAGCCGTATCAACGGCGTCCGTCGGCCCCTCCGGTCGGATAGGGGCCTGACCCGCGCACGACGGCAGAGATCGGGGAACGATGGACGATAGCCAGGGCCGGCTCCTGAACGTCAGCCTGCTGGCCGGCTCCGGGGCGCACCGCGCGTACTACGACCGTTCGGGATCGAGTGTGCCCGAGCTGACCGAGGACGAGCTCGCGGCGGGTTTCCCGCCCAGGCCCGCGCTGAACCTCCAGTTTTTCGGCGGCAGGACCATCGCGCACCTGGTCTTCGCCAACCGCTACCTGGGCGGGACCGCCGCCTGGGAACCGGCCGACATCGCCAGCATCGACGCGGCCCTGGCCAAGGCGATGAGCGACAACGACCTGCAGTCGGTGATCCAGCAGTACTACGACGCGCCCATCAGCTCGCGCATGCTGCCATCGGTGGTGCTGCCCGGTTCCGCCCCGGCCACGATCTACAGGGACCAGGTGGAAAAGGTGGTGGCGCGGATCTGCCGGCACCGCGCCCTCGACGGCGCCGACACCGGCAGCACGGTGATCAACATCCTGCTGCCCCGCGGCGTCGTCCTGGTGGACGGCTTCACGGCCGGGTTCCAGCCGCCGCCGGGCCAGGAAGCCGAGCACGAACGCCGTCGGCGCGCCATCGTCAAGGTCGGCGGCGACGACGCCGACTCCCGTCACGGCCTGGGCGGGTATCACGGATCGGCCCGCGTCACGCCGTGCGGCACCGCCTATTACGCCGTGGCCGTCTACTCCGAGTCAGGCAACGGCGTTCCAGTCTTCGACCAGCCCTGGAAGAACATCGCGGCGACCATCTACCACCAGCTCAACGAGGCCAGGACCGACCCCGACGTGGACGACGCCATCCGGACCGGCGACAGCGCCAGGCTCGGCTGGTACTCCCCCAAGGGCGGCGAGATCGGCGACATCCCGGTCAAGGAAGCCGGGACCAGGCTCACCCTCGTCTTCCGTGAAGTCGACCTGGCCGACGGCTCGGGCGCCGTGCCGGTCCAGCTCATGTGGTCCAACAAGCACGACGCCCCGGCCAGCCGCATTCCCTAGCCCTCGCCCAAGCGGCGCCCGCGCCGCCGGATGGCTTCCGCCGCAGGCACCGCGGGTAGCGTATGGTCGCAGCACCACTGATCACGCAATACTCAGAGCAAGGAGTGACAGCCATGCGGCTGAGCGCCCTGGCCACCGACTGACCGTCCGCCGTCCATGCGCCCGGCGTAACCTTATAATGCGTGCTCGCAGGCAATTGAAACTGGAGTACCGGGCATGGACAGTGACGCGGTCATCCGCCTGAGGCGTGTCGTCCTGAAGCTCGCGCGGCAGCTCAACGCCGCGTCCCGGGAGGAGGGGCTAACGCCGACCCAAGCCTCGGTATTGGGCATCACCACCATGCGCGGGCCGTTCAGCCTGGCCGAACTCACCGAAATCGAGGGCATCAACCCGACGATGCTCTCCCGCGTCATCGGCAAGCTCGATGAATATGGCCTGCTCAAGCGGCTGCGCGACCCCGATGATTTCCGCGCGGCCCGGGTCGAGGTCACGCCGAAGGGCCGCGGCGTCTACGAGCGGATCACGGCGCAGCGGAGCGCCGTGATCTCCGAATCCGTATCCGGCCTGCCCGACGGTCAGCAGGCCGCGCTGTTCACGGCGCTGCCGGCGCTGGAAAACCTGGCCGAGGACCTTCGGGACACGGTGCGGCGCGGCCGGGACCGGCTCCGGGACTCGCCGCGGCCCGGCTGAGCCCGATCCGCCGGTTCATAATCCCGAACGGTCCAGGTCACTGCCCCCGCGCCGCCAGGATGCCCCCATCGCGATGTCCGAAACCCGCCAGCCTGCGGTCGCGCCGGCTCATAGCGTGGGGATATGAACGTCTACACCACGATGGAAAGCCCGGTAGGTGAACTGCTCCTGGTCGGCCGCCCCTCGCCAGGCGGCGTGACGCTCACCTCGGTATCGATGGCCGGACAGCGCTTTGCGCCCGCGGTCCGCGACGGCTGGCGTCGTGACCCGGCGGCGTTCGCCGAGGTGACCCGCCAGCTCACCGAGTACTTCGCGGGTGAGCGACGCGTCTTCAGCCTCGATCTGGCCCCGCGCGGCACCGAATTCCAGCAGCGGGTCTGGCAGGGGCTGGATTCGGTCCCGTACGGCACGACGACCACCTATGGCCAGCTGGCCGCCCGGCTCGCCGTCCCGCGCGACCGGATCCAGGCGCTGGGCGCCGCGATCGGGGCCAACCCGCTGGCCATCATCCGCTCGTGTCACCGGGTCATCGGCTCGGACGGCGGTATGCGGGGCTACACCGGCGGCGTGGAACGCAAGCAGCAGTTGCTCGCGCACGAGGGCGCGCTCCTGGGGGCCTCATGGTGATCACCGCCGACTGGCAGGCTTGTTAGTCCTTGGCCAGCTGTCCCCTGCCCGCGGCCGCGGTCCTACACCCGGGTCAGGCGACGGGCCCGGAGATCGCCCACGCCTGCGCGCGGGTGTTGTTGCACCAGTAAATCTGCACGCCGAGCCCGGCCTGCGTGGAGTCTCCGGGAACGTCGAGGCAGAAACGGCTGGTGCCCGCGACCTGCGACCCGATCGGCCAGAGCCCGTCCGGGAAATCGTGCGGCCAGGACCAGCGCTCGTTGCTGATCGTGTTGCACGGCCACAGGTCGATGGGCGTGCCCGCGACCGCCCCGCCGCGGACGTCCAGGCACAAGCCGGTGGCCTGGTTCAGGAACCGGTAGGTGCTGCCGCCCCCGCTGATCGGCGCCCAGTGCTGGGCCTGGCTGCTGACGCAGGGCTGCTGGACGATGGCCGTTCCGGCCCCTCCGGCCGGATCGGCGGGCAGCAGGCACATGGTGGGCGCGAACGTGCTCGCCTGAACGAATATCTCGTAGTAGCCGGCCGCGCTGGCGCTGGCGGGCAGTGCGGCGGCCGTGGTCAGGCCGGCGGCCGCGACCGCCGCGAACATCAAGCCCGCTGTCCTGCGTCGAATGTACATGGTTGTCATCCCCCGATGAAAATCACGGATCTAGGCGTTGATCAGCGCGGCGACCGCCGGGTGGCGCCGCATCTTGTCCAGGTAGCGGCTGCGGTTCGGGCCGATGCTGCCGACCGGGATGCCCAGCCGGGCGCTGATGTCGGCGTAGGGCAGCGGCGGGTCGGCGATGAGCAGGGAGATCAGCTGCTTGCCGTTCGGCGGCAGCTGGTCGAACGCCTCGCGCAGTGCGGCGTGCCGCTCGGCCGCGAGCAGGCCCTGGTCGGCCCGGCCGGCCCGCTCGTCGGGCAGGCTCTCCACGTCCAGCGCGTACATGGTCGCGCGCGGTCCCTGCGTCGCGCACAGCACCCGCAGGCACTCCCGCCGGGCGGTAGTGGCCAGCCAGCCGGGCAGCGCGGCCGGGTCACGGACCCGGTCCAGCTGGTCCACCAGGCGCAGCCAGACGCTCTGGCCCACGTCGTCGGCATCGGCCCGGCCGAGCCGGTGCCTGCGGCAGATCGACCAGATGAGCGGGGCGTACCGCTCGACCAGCGCGTCCCACGCCTGCTTGTCACCATCTTTTGCGCGGGCCACCAGGTCACTGACCGTGGGGTCGGCCGGGGAATCCGTCAGTTGCGGCGGTATCAGGGTGCAGGCGGTCGCAGTGGTCATGATCCGGTTCTCCTCAAGCGTGCCGAGCCATTGAAGACAGACTCGGCGACCGGGCGTCCCGCCGTCATGGGGCACCCGTCACGACTTAGCCGGGAAATAAACGCACCGCCGGCAGGGAGAACTGCGCCGGATGTCCCTTAGACCCGGGACTGGTGTCCCAGGCCCGCGTCCCTAGCCTGGACGATGGCCTGGGCGCGGTCGGCGACCTGCAGCTTGGTCAAGATGTTGGAGACGTGGTTGCGTACCGTCTTCTGGCTCAGCCCCAGCCTGGTCGCGATGGCCATGTTGGCCCGGCCCTGGGCGACCAGGTCGAGCACCTCGCGCTCCCGGTCGGTCAGCTGCGGGAACACCGGCGGCGGGGCGCTGGCGGGGGTGGTGAAGTAGGCGAGCATGCGGGCGGCCAGCTGCGTCCCGAAGATGATCTCGCCGTTGGCGGCGGCCTGGACGGCGGCGCGGATCTGCTCCTGGTCGGCGCCCTTCAGCAGGTAGCCGCGGGCGCCGGCGCGCAGCGCGGAGAAGATCGAGTCGTCGTCGTCGAACATGGTCAGCACGAGCACCGTGATGTGCGGGCTGTCCGCCACGATGCGGCGGGTGGCCTCGATGCCGTTCAGCCCCGGCATGTGCAGGTCCATGATGACCACGTCCGGCTGGGTTTCCCTGGCCAGCTCGACGGCCTCGGTCCCGCTGGTGGCGGCCCCGGTCAGCTCGGTGTCCGGGCCGTCGGTCAGCAGGGCGGTCAGCCCGTCACGGAACAGCGGGTGATCGTCGGCGATCAGGACCCGGATCGGTTCTGTCATGGTTGCTCCCGGGCGGGAAGATAGGCATTGATCCTGGTTCCGTGCGGAAGGCTGGGCTCGATCACCAGGTCGCCGCCGAGTTCGGTGACGCGCTCGCGCATCGACGCGATGCCGACGCCGGCCCGCCAGCCTTCCGGCAGGCCCACGCCATCATCGCAGATATTCACGTCCAGGCCATGGTTGAGCCGCAGGCGCACGGAGCACTGCGTGGCATGCGCGTGCCTGGTGACGTTGGTCAGCGCTTCGGTCACGATCCGGTAGCAGGCCACCTCGACCGCCGCGGGCAGGTCGGCCAGGCCTTCGGCGGGAGCGTCCAGGGTGACGGTGAGCGAGGGCGCCTCGTACTGCAGCCGTCCGACCTCCTCGCGCAGCGACCCGACCAGGCCGAACTCATCGAGCGCGGGTGGCCGAAGCCCGTAGACGATGCGGCGGACGTCGGCCACCGCCCGCTGCGTCTCCGCCTTGAGCTTGCCCAGCAGTTCCTGCAGCTCAGGCAGGCTCGCCGACCGGGCCCTCGCGGTGTCCAGGCCGAGGGTGAGGCCGGCCAGCGTGGGGCCGAGGCCGTCGTGCAGGTCGCGCCGCAGCCGCCGCCGCTCCTCTTCCCGCGTGGTGACCAGGCCCGCCCGGGACGCGTCCAGCGCCCGTCGCAGCGCCACCGCGTGGGCGGCCGGCCCGGCTTGCCGGGCCAGGTCGGCCAGCAGCCGCTCGTCGTCGGGGCCGAGCTGCTCACCGCGTGACCGCGTGCCCACCAGGAGCCGCCCGACGGTCTCCCGCTGGAAGGTCAGCCCGAACGCGACCACCTGAGCCGGGGCTTCGCCGTACGCGGCGGCCGGGCTCCAGCCGTCGCCGAGCCGCAGCTCGAGGGCCGCGTACGGGAGCCGCAGGCTGTCCGCTATGGTCTTGACCACGGAGCTGAGCGCGGATTCGGGGTCGGCCGCTTCCTCGATCCGGCGGCCGAGCCGGGCCAGGGCCTCGTAGGGCACGCCCCGGTCGCCGTAGAACAGCCGGTCCACCCGCCGCTGCACCCGGTCGTGCAGTGGCCACAGCGCGCTAGCGGCGAGCACGGTCGCGATGACCTGCACGGCCAGGTTGCTGCCCTTCAGGCCGAAGACCGAACGCAACGACTGGGCGGCCACGACCACGGCCAGGTAGACCCCGGCCATCCCCGCGGTCAGCGTGCCGTACAGCACCGCCCGGTTCAGCAGGATGTCGATCTCGTAGAGCCGGTACCGCAGGACCGCGATCCCGATGGCGATGGGCA
>WNGL01001411.1_pt1 | contig 31265 bp, 32 predicted proteins | sample 5400591 | NCBI WGS metagenome assembly WNGL01 (sample SAMN13153377, study PRJNA577476) | soil metagenome | isolation source: 80 cm soil or saprolite under Garry oak tree replicate 1 | place: USA:California | collected 2016-06-15
GCGGCAGCACGCCGGGCGCGAACGCCCCGAACATCGTCGGGTCGAGATGCCCGCCGGTCGGGGTGATGGCGTGCCCGGCCGGCACGACCCGGGGACCGTCGATCCAGCCCGCGTCGATCGCCTTGGCCAGCGCGACGTCAAGCAGGTAGCCCCCGGTCTTCACGAACAGTCCCAGGTTGCGGACGGTCGTGAAGCCCGCGCGCAGCGTACGGCGGGCGTTGCCGACCGCGCGCAGCATCCGCAGCGGCGGGTCGTCCTGGACGGGGGAGTACGCAGCCGTCTCGCCGCGTCCGCCCATCAGGAGGTTGACCTCCATGTCCATCAGGCCGGGCAGCAGGATCAGCTCGCCCAGGTCGATGATCTCGCCCTGCGGCGGGCCGCCGACCCCGGCAATGAGGCCTCCCTCGATCCGCACGACCCCCGGGCGGACGATCTCCCCGGAGTCGATGTCGAGCAGCCCCGCGGCCTTGAGCGTGAGCACAGTCAGGCGGTCTCCCTCCCGCGTCCAGGCGTCTCCCTGCCTGCATCCAGGCGTATCCGGCCTACGCCATGAGAATGATATTCTCGAATATGAATAGCAGATTTTCACATCCGGTCCGCGGCGTCAACGCCTCAGCGGATCGAGTTTGGCGAAGTCCCAGCTCACAATCTTCGCCGGGGTGACCAGGAGCCAGCCGTGCCGTCCGTCGTACCGGAAGCGGCCGCCTTGAGCCACAGCGCTGTCCCGTCCCAGACGAACCACAGCGCGCTGACGTGTGGATGGCCGCCCGGGCCCAGGGTGGCGACCCGGCAGACAGGCTGGGTTCGCAGGAACGCGTCCCGCTCCCCGTCGGTCATGGCGATCGCCGCGCCCCTGCGCTGTCCCGTCATCATCGCTCCTCGCGGTACATAGTTGATTCTCCTTCAGGGAGAAGATAGCTTTCTCGTATTGAGAGGAGAACACTCGCCGCCATGACGCCCGCATCGGCCCTGCGACCCGGTGACCAGCTCGCCAGCACCGTCTGCACTACGAGGGTGGTCGTCATCCGCGCCCCCAGGGAGCGCCAGCCGGTGATCGCCTGCGATGGAAGCCCCATGGTTCCCGGACCCGCCGCACCGTCGTCGTCAGCCGCTGATGCCGCCGCGGCCACGCTCATCGGCAAGCGCTACGTGGACGCCTCCGAGACGGTTGAACTCCTCTGCACCTCGTCCGGGGTGGGCGTGCTGAGCTGCGATGGCGCCCCGATGACCGTCAAAGCGGCCAAGCCGCTGCCCGCCTCCGACTGAAGGGCCGCCATGGAACGCGACGACATGATCCTGATCAGCGTCGATGATCACATCATCGAACCGCCGGACATGTTCCTGAATCATCTGCCGGCCCGGTACGCCGACGACGCGCCGCGGCTGGTGCACCGCGACGACGGCACCGACGTGTGGCAGTTCCGCGAGACGGTGATCCCGAATGCGGCGCTGAATGCGGTGGCCGGGCGGCCGAAGGAGGAGTACGGGCTGGAGCCGCAGGGGCTGGATGAGATCCGCCCGGGCTGTTACGACGTGCACGAGCGGGTCAAGGACATGAACGCGGGCGGGATCCTGGCGTCGATGAACTTCCCGTCGTTCCCCGGCTTTGCCGCCCGGCTTTTCGCGACCGAGGACCCGGATTTCTCGAAGGCGCTGGTGCAGGCATACAACGACTGGCACATCGACGAGTGGTGCGCGGCGTATCCGGGCCGGTTCATCCCGATGGCGCTGCCGGTGATCTGGGATCCTTCAAGCTGCGCGGCCGAGGTGCGGCGGGTGGCGGCCAAGGGCTGCCTGTCGCTGACGTTCTCCGAGAACCCCGCGGCGATGGGGTACCCGAGCTTCCACAGCGAGCACTGGGATCCGCTGTGGCGGGCGCTGTGCGACACGGGCACCGTGCTGAACGTGCACATCGGATCCTCGGGACGGCTGGCGATCCCGGCGGTGGACGCGCCGCCGGATGTGATGATCACGCGAACATCGTCTCGGCCGCGGCGGACCTGCTGTGGTCACGGGTGATCAAGCAGTTCCCCGAAATCAAGATCGCGCTGTCCGAGGGCGGGACGGGCTGGATCCCGTACTTCCTGGAGCGGGTAGACCGGACCTTCGAGATGCACGCGACCTGGACGCTGCAGGACTTCGGCGGCAAGCTCCCGTCGGAGGTCTTCCGCGAGCACTTCCTCACCTGCTTCATCAGCGATCCCCTCGGGATCAGGCTCCGCCACGATATCGGCATCGACAACATCTGCTGGGAGTGCGACTACCCGCACAGCGACTCCATGTGGCCCGGCGCGCCCGAGCAGCTCTGGGAAGTCCTGCAGGCCTGCCAGGTGCCCGATGAGGACATCAACAAGATGACCCATGAGAACGCGATGCGCTGGTATCACTTCGAGCCGTTCGCCCACGTCCCGCGCGAGCAGGCCACCGTGGGCGCGCTGCGCAAGCAGGCCGAGGGGCACGACATCTCCATCCGTTCCCGCAGCCACCGCATCATCAACCCGGAAGAAAAACTCGAGGGCTACCGGATGCGCGCCCGCGCCGCCGTCGCGGCGGCGGCCCGCTCCTGACGCCGGCCCGCTCCTGACGCCGGCCCGCTCCTGACGCCGGCCCGCTCCTGACGCCGGCCCGCTCCTGACGCCGGCCTGCTCCTGACGCCGGCCTGCTCCTGATGATCGGCTGCCTCGGAACTTGCTGAATTTGTCATCGCCTCTGCCGCGGCCCGCGGAAAGGTGAGATTACGCCCCGGTTACCCTTGTCACATCCCCATAACTAATCTAATGTGCGTTCAGTAGGTTGGTTGAAGGGAGCCGGATGCCCGATCAGAGGCCCAACGCCCCGCTCCTGACCAAGGAGAAGGACCGCAGGCAGCAGATCCTGGCCGTGCGGTGCCGGATGCCCGCGACGCTGCCGATACCGACCGTTCGTGCGGCAGAACCTTGATCCTGATACTCCGTTGCATGGACGTTTCTCGCGTAGGTACCGGGCGACGGTGGAGGCCGTGGCGGAGAGGATCCGCCGGGGCCAGTGGCCAGGCCGGTATCGCGCTGAGATGTATCCGGCCGTCAAGGCCGTGGAGATCATCGCCTTTCTGTACCGGATGGAGACTTCATGGTTGTTCGATCCTTCGGTTCCGCTAACCGCGGTCTTCTAGGAGCACAACAGGTCGCTGGTGCTGAGTCCGAGGCGTCGTTGCTCCGGCACTCGCTGAGGCCCCGGCTCGCGGCGATCGCGCCGAGCGTGGTGGAGGCGGTGCGGTTCGCCGGGGGCTGGCTGTTCGATCAGGTGATGGCCGGATGGGACGTCACGGTGCTGACCTCCGGTGATGCCGATACCCGGCCGGCGCATATCCTCGGGGCCCGCGTCGCGGACCTGGAAATGGTGCTGGCCCGGCGGGTGCGGGGGTCGTGCCTGCAGGGCATTGCGCTCCGGGCAGATCTGTACGGATCCGACGCGCGGGTGCGCCGGATGGTGGACGAGGCCCAGGAGGGCCTGGCTGAGATCAGGCTGTGGGGTGAAGGCTGGCCGTCCGAGCTGAACGGCGGGGCCGGGCCGGTGCGGTATCAGCTGAGCGTGGCCGCGCGGGCCTTCAAGGCCCAGGCTCTGGCCGCCGCCGCCATCCCCGCTGACCTCGCCCAGGACACCGAGGAGTTCTGCAGTACGGGTCGGCGATCGAGTCTGGTCCTCACCCGGTAGGCAGGTACCGGTCCGGCGACCGCCGGCCGGATATAGGCGCACGCCGGGCCGGCGCTTCTGCGCACGCCGGGCCGGCGCTTCTGCGCGCGATAAGCACGCTAGCCATTCCGGCCGCCGCCGCCACCGCCCAGGCCGCACGGTGACGGGCGGTGCCGCGAGTAGCTGAGGGCGAGATGGTATATGGATTCTCACTAGTGAGAATGCTATTCTTCGACCAGATCATCTCGCCGGGCCTCCAGGAGCCGCCGCCGTGCAACCACTGCGGGGAATCGTTGTCGTAGCCGTGGAGCAGGCGGTCGCTGCCCCCATCTGCACCCGCCATCTGGGTGATCTCGGCGCCCGGGTGGTCAAGGTGGAGAACCGGGCGGGCGGCGACTTCGCCCGGGACTACGACGATGTGGTCGCCGGCATGAGCGCGTACTTCGCCTGGGCGAACCGCAACAAGGAATCGGTTGCCCTGGACCTGAAGCATCCGCTCGGCCTGGAGGCGCTGGCCCGCCTGGTCCGGCGAGCCGACGTGGTGGTGCAGAACCTGGCGCCCGGCGCGGCCACCCGCCTGGGCCTCGATCCGGCGGAAATGCGCGCATCGCGCCCTGAGCTGATCACCGTGGATATCTCCGGTTTCGGCCAGGGCGGCCCTTATGCCCAGGGGCGGGCATACGACCTGCTGATCCAGGCCGAGGCCGGCTCCTGTGCCATCACCGGCACGCCAGGGCAGCCCGCCAAGCCGGGTATCCCGCTCGCCGACATCGGTGCCGGGATGTACGCGCTGTCGAGCATCCTGGCCGCCTTGTTCGTCCGCGAACGCACCGGCCAGGGGACGGCGATCTCGGTGGGCCTGTTCGACTCGGTGGCGGAGTGGATGGGCTACGCGCTGAACCTGGCCCGCTACGGGGGCTTCGACCTTGAGCCGAACGGCGTGAGCTCGCCGGCGGTCGCGCCTTACGGCGCCTACCCGACCGCGGACCGGCAGACGCTGGTGCTCGGCACGACCAACGACCGGGAGTGGCGGCGGCTAGCGCTGGAGGTGCTGCACCGGCCTGATCTCGCGGACGCCCCTCGTTATGCGCACAACCGCGACCGCGTGGCGCACCGAGCGGAACTCGACGCGGTGATCGGCGAATGGGCGGCGGGACTCTCGCTGGCCGACTGCCGGAAAGCGGCTGAGGCCGCCGGGCTCGGGCATGCGAGGCTCAACCGGCCGACCGAGGTCCTCAGCCATCCCCAGCTGCAGGAACGCGCGAGGTGGCAGGAGATCGGCTCGCCCGTCGGCCCGGTGCTCGGGCTGCTGCCCCCGCCGGAATCAGCCGACTGGGACTGGCGCCTGGATCCGATCCCGGCTCTCGGCGAGCACACCGAGCCCGTGCTGCGCGAGCTGGGTTTCAGCACCGAGGATCTTGCCGTCATGAGGGCCGAAGACGTCATCGGCCACAGATCGCAGGAGTGAGAGATGCCCCGATCCGCACCGAAGCGCTCACTGCTTTCCTGGCTGCTGCACCGTCTCGGCCCCCCGCCGCCGCCCCCCGGGGCTACTTCAGCAAGAGCTGGAGTTCCGGTGCGCGGCACCGGGCCATCGCCGGGCGCGGGACGGCGGGCCGCCACCGCGGAACCGGCCCGGCCCGGCGCCCTGCCGCCTAGCGCAAGGTGCCGGGCGCCCGCCCTGGGCTCAACTAATGACTTTGCGCGAAGGGCTGAACCACGCATCGTAACCCTGCGCCGAGAACACGGGCTTCTTCCGCCGAAGGTACGCATCTGCCATGCTGTGCGTTCCGGTGACAGACGGCACGCGATCCCAGCGCAGGGCCGGGCGTTTCCGGGAACGCTCCGCCGGCAGCATGCCCTTCTCCGCGCCGTTTCCTGTACGGCAAAATTTTTCCGCTCAGGAAACGGCGGCAAGGCCCGTAGGTGCGCTCCGCGGGCTGGTGCCAGGATCCGTAGCCGAAGGTCCCATTCAGCCAGATGATCACCCGATCATGGTATGAGCCCAGGCCGAATACCGGGTGCGGGCCGGGCCGCCGCCTCCGCGGAGCGGGAGCAGGGCGGTCTCCTATGCTGGCGTCGTGCACCTGGGCCTTATCGCCATCGTGGTCAGTGACTACGACCCGGCTATCAGCTTCTTCGTGGACGCGCTGGGTTTCGAACTCGTGGAGGACTCCCCGGCCCTGACGAACGACGGGCGCCCCAAGCGGTGGGTGGTAGTCCGGCCGCCCGGTGCCGCGACCGGCCTGCTGCTCGCCCGGGCTGACGGGGAAGACCAGGCCGTCATCGTCGGGAAGCAAGCCGCCGGCCGGGTGGGTTTCTTCCTCAACGTTGAGGACTTCGATGCCGCGTACGCGCGGATGGCCGCCGCGGGCGTGCAGTTCCTCACGGCACCGCGCACCGAACCCTACGGCCGCGTCGCCGTGTTCCTCGACATCGCCGGCAACAAATGGGACCTTATAGGGCCCGCGGCCTAAGACCGGCAGCTCACGCCAGCACGAGGAAAGGGATCACGCAGGCCGTACTCAGATGGCGTTCTTGGCCCGGACCGCGGACAGGAATGAGGCATAGCTCCAGGACAGGTTGCTGACGCTCTTCTCGTAGCCGGTTACGGCGTCGAACTGCTCGCTGAGCTCGAGACGATCGCTGTGGAAGACGATCGCCTGCAGCATCTGGTCCCCGGCCCCCTGAAGCGCTGCCGCGGCGGAGGCCGGCGTGGTCGACGCATCGACTCCGATCTGGCTGAAGAAGCTGGCCGAGAGATCGTCGAGCGGGATCGTCGCGGCGGTGGTGACCTGCTTGGCCAGGCGGTAGTACAGCTCGGCGAAGTTGGCTGTGGACACCGCCCAGGGGTGGTCGCCGACCTGCGCATCGGTGTCACCGTCGTACACGTCCCCTGGATAGCGCCCGAGCAGGGGACCCATGCCGCGTTGCTGATCGTCCCCGTTGATCGGGTAGTGGTACTTCGAGGCGGGGTCGGCCCACTGGCTGCGCACCTGTGCGGCCGTCGCGAGCAGCCTGGTGTCAGTGATGGCGATGCCGCCGTAGACCGCGGCCATTACCACGTCGATGTTGGGGTCATAGGGAGCTCTGTAGTCGGTCGGGACGGGCAGCATCGACTGGTAGTACTGACCATCCCAGTGACCTGCCAGGGCGTTCTCAAGCCACGGTATGGCGGCGTCCATCCAGCCCGGCACCGGGATGCCGACGGTGTTGGCCGTGACCGCCTGGAAGCACCGCAGCTGCACGGAACGCGCGAAGAACGAGGCGCCGTACTCCTCTTCCCAGAGGTTGTAAGTCTGGCCTTGATAGGCGTTCTGCAAGAAGTTCAGGTTTGCCGTGATCACGGCGTTTGCGGTTCCTTGTGCCGCCGCGTCCAGCTGGGCGTACAGCTGCAGGATCGCCAGTGTCTGCAGGGCCGGCCCGTCGGTCTGGTCCGTCCAGCTCCGCGGCGTGCCATTGATCAAGAACGCCGCGCGATCGAAGTCGCCGCCGGAGTCCTGGCAGATCCGCGCGAACTGCACGTAGTCGGCCAGCGGCTGGCTGGTGGGCAGCGGGCCCGCGGCCAGCTCCATCGCGACGATAGCGGCGTCGCGGGTCCAGTTGTAGACGTAGTCCTGTGACACATGCGTGACGCTGTTCTCCCACGACGGCGAAGCGAGCACGCACCCCGGCTTCGATATGACACCCGCGTTAACCGGATCCTCGAACACGAACCCGTCCGAGGCCACGTTGCGGTACATCAGCCAGAACATGTACGGCGCGACCGCTGCCGGGGCTGGCTGGGCTAGCGCAGGCTTTACCAAGCTATATTGCAATACGCTCATCTGGAGAACCCCCTCGCTGGCGCGAGCCTAACGCGAGAAGTGGGCGCCGGCAAGAGTGCGGCGCCCGGTAAAAGTCGCGCGGCCTCGGTACAACCGATTGCCGGCCGGCGTAAAGAAGTCGGTCGCGCCTGAGTTCATGAGTCAAAACATGCCAATACGCTTCCGTATGATCAGTATGGCGTTTCAGTTACTTACGGAAAAACAGGCGTTCCCTCGTCTCAGGGGCCACGGAGACCAGTTTTGAACTCTTCAGCCGCCCGGCGCGCCAAGGACGAGGTTGGCGGGTGGCAGATACGGCTCGGGAGAGGCTGCTATAAGACAGTCTCGGAATGACCGGCGGAACCCGAAGCGAAATTCCCCGTTTATCCAGGATAAAACGTCCGGCGCGCTAGTCAGTTGGGTTCCAGCAGCCTGCGGAAATTGAATCTGCAAAGGCATGGTTGTTAGCTGATGGCCAAGGAATATGCCCGGGTGATCATCTCGTGCGGCTAGGCAGGAAACCGGCCATCGTGACGCTGCGATCACTGAGTGATTCGCTGCGTGGCCAGGGTCTGCCCTGCCGATCGGAGCCGGTCGGCGAGCGCGGTGCCCATCGCCGTGGCGGGTGTCAGGACGCCGGCCCGGTCGGGCAAGCGGTCCCGGTCCAGGGCGAGGCACAGGGCGCTTTCGCCGAGCATCACCGACGTGGCGGCATACCCAGGGTCTCCCCGCGCTTCGATCGTGCCCAGGTACCGCGCGCCCGCCGAGGTGCGCGTGTGGATCTGCATGCGGAACAAGCCCGTGCGGCGGGTCTTGCCGCCGGGCCCCTGGCCGGGTGCGGGCAGCAGCCGGCCGAGCAGCGCCCGGGACGGCCCGAACGCGAGCCACGCCTCAGCTGCCTTCACCCCGGCGCTGACCGCGGCGCCCAGCATGGGCGCGGCCGGGCCGGTGCCGAACCCGGTGACCTCCCGGTAGCGGAACCGCCGCCCGTAGGCCCAGTCCTGCAGGGCGTTGCTGCGACGCACCACGCGGGTGTTGATCCCGGCCATGACGAACGGGCCCACCCATCTCCGCAGGTCACCGTCATAGCGGACCCAGTCCAGGTCACGCTCGTCGCCCAGGTCGGGTTCGGCGGGGCGATCAGGGCTGAGCGCATAGGGGTCCCGGACCACCTGACGGCGCTCGGCGCTGGCCCGCACTTCGTCCTGCTGCCCCATCATCGACGCCAGGGTCCCGCCGCTGACACCGCCCTTCAACGCCGTCACGACCAGCGTCGTGTCCTGCAGGTCACCGGCGTTATCGGCGCGCGCAGCGTGATGCAGCAGCAGCGTGCCCAGGTCGGACGGAACCGAGTCGAACCCGCAGCAGTGCACGATGCGCGCGCCCGCGCCGGCCGCCATGTCGTGACAGCGGTCGATGCTGTCCCGGATGAACAGCACTTCGCCGGTCAGGTCCGCGTAGTCGGTCCCCGCGGCGGCGCAGGCCTCCACGAGCCCGATTCCCCGGCCGTAGTAGGGCCCCACCGTGCTCACCACCACCCGGGCCGCCCGCGTCAGCGCCGCCACCGACACCGGATCGGCCGAATCGGCGGTCAGCAGCGGCCACGCCGCAGCGGCCGGCCCCAGTCGCTCCCGGACCTCAGCCAGCCGCCGCGCCGACCGGCCGGCCAGCCCGATGCGGACGCCGCCGGGCGCATGACCGGCCAGGTAGCCGGCCACCAGCCGTCCGGCGAAGCCGGTGGCGCCGAACACCACGACATCCAGCTCACGGTCCCCGCTCACCCGTTCATCCTAGACAGGCCGGCCTAGCCTGTCCCGGCCCAGCAGGGTTCAGGAGGCGCTGATGGTGGCCGGGTCGGCCGGGGTGAAGCCGTAGACCCGGGCGGCGTTGCCGACGGTGATCTTGTGCTGGGTGTCGGCGGGCAGGTGGGCGAGCCACTTGCTGGCCATCGCGACGGTGTCGGGCCAGGTGGAGTCCGAGTGCGGGTAGTCGCATTCGAGCATGACGTTGTCCTCGCCGACGATGTCCAGCAGCCGCAGCCCGGCCTGGTCCTCGATGAAGCAGCCGTAGACGTGATCGGCGAACAAGGCGCGGATGTCGGTGTCCAGGTCGAAGCTGGCGGCGGTCTTGGCCTCGCCGCGCTCGTGCGCGGCGTTCATGCTGATGTCGAAGCGGGAAGCCCAGAACCGCTGCTTGTCGATGACCTGCTCGGCCCGCTCGAGGAAGTAAGGGATCCAGCCGATTGAGCCTTCCGACAAGGCGATCTTCAAGCCCGGGAACCGGGCGAAGTTGCCCGAGAACAGCCAGTCCAGCAGCGTGCCGGCCTGGTTGGCCGCCGGGGAGTAGGCCATGAACGCCAGCGTCGGCATGTCGTCGGAGGTGCGGATCAGGTTGGAGGAGGACCCCACGTGCATCGACACGACCAGGCCGGCCTCCTCGCAGGCCCGCCAGACCGGGTCCCAGTGGCCGCTGTGGATCGAGGGCAGCCCCAGCTTGGTCGGGTTCTCCGAGAACGCGATCGACTTGGCGCCGCGGGCGGCGGTGCGCTCGATCTCGGCTGCGGCCGCTGCCGGGTCCCACAGCGGGATGATCATCATCGGGATGAACCGGCCCGGGTAAGCGGCGGCGAACTCCTCCAGGACGAAGTCGTTCCACGCCCGCACGCAGAGCAGCGCCAGCTCCTTGTCCTTGGCCTCGTGGAAGACCTGGCCGCAGTAGCGGGGGAACGACGGGAACAGCAGGGAGGCCAGCACGTGGCCGGCGTTCATGTCCGCCACCCGGGCCGCGGGGTCATAGCAGCCCGGCCTCATGTCGTCGTAGCTGATCGGCTCGGGGGAGAACTCCTCCCGCCGCTTGCCGGCCACGGCGTTCAGGCCGGTGGTGACGATCTGCCGGTCCTCGTAGGCCCAGAACTCCGAGCCGCCCTCGCGGACGATCCGCGGCCCGGTTTCCCGCCACCGCTCAGGCAGGCGTTCCTGCCACAGCCGGGCCGGCTCGATGAGGTGATCATCCACCGAAATGAACCAGCTGAACGACATCAGACCTCCCGAAGAAAGCGAACGCTCACATAGCATCGTAGCACCGGGCCGCCCGCGCGCCACCGGCCGGAGCTGGCGGTCCCCAGCTGGCGGTCCTTCAGCTGGCGGTCCTTCAGTCCGTGTTGATCCACACCGACTTGACGTTGAGGTACTCGTCGAGCGACTGCTGGCCCATCTCCAGGCCCCAGCCGCTCATCTTGTAGCCGCCGAAGGGAACGGCGGGGTCGAAGAGCAGCATCGTGTTGACCCACACCGTCCCGGTCCGCAGCTCGCTGGCCAGCCGGTGGGCCTTGCCGACGTCCCGCGTCCAGATGCCGCCCGCCAGCCCGTAGGTCGTGTCGTTCGACCGGGCGGCGACTTCGGCGAGGGAGTCGAACGGCAGCACGCACGCGACCGGGCCGAAGATCTCCTCCCGGGCCACCCGCATGTCGTCCCGCACGTCCGCGAAGACGGTGGGGGCGACGAAATACCCGTTGGCCAGGTCCTCGGTCTCCAGGCGCCTGCCGCCGGCCGTGGTGCGCGCGCCTTCGGCGCGTCCCACCTCGAGATAGCCGGTGACGCGCTCGAGCTGCTCCGCCGACACGACCGGTCCGATCCGGGTTTCCGGGTCCAGGCTGTTGCCGACCTTCAGGCCGTCCGCGAACGCCGACATGCCGTCGACGAACTCGTCGTAGATGGCCCGTTCGACGTAGATGCGGGTGCCCGCACAGCAGACCTGACCGGAGTTCGCGAACACGCCCATGGCCGCTCCGGGCACGGCGCGGGCCAGGTCGGCATCGGCGAACACGACGTCAGGGGATTTCCCGCCGAGCTCGAGCGACACCCGCTTGAGGTTGCCGGCCGCAGCGTGGATGATCCGCCGGCCGGTCGCGGTCGACCCGGTGAACGCCACCTTGTCGACACCGGCGTGCTCCACCAGGGCCGCGCCGACGCATCCGCCGAAGCCCGTCACGATGTTCACCACGCCGTCGGGCAGCCCGGCTTCCGTCAGCAGTTCCCCGATGCGCAGCGCGGCGAGGCTGGCTTCCTCGGCGGGCTTGAGCACCATCGTGCACCCGGTGGCGAGCGCCGGCGCGATCTTCCAGATCGCGTTGCTGATCGGCCGGTTCCACGGGACGATCGCGGCGACCACCCCCACCGGCTCCTTGAGGGTGTAGCTCAGCACCGAACCCGGGATCGAGTTCGGGATGGTCTCACCGTGGATCTTCGTCGCCCACCCGGCGAAGTAGCGCAGCACCTCCGCCTCCCAGGCGGGCGCAGAACCAGGGCGCCGCCGGCCGATCGGCGAGCCCATGTCGAGCACCTCGAGCAGCCGGAGCTCTTCGTAGTGGGCCTGCACCGCGTCCGCGAGCGCCCACAGCAGCGCCTGGCGGTCCCGCGGCTTCATGCGCCGCCACGGACCCTCGAACGCCGCCCGGGCCGCGGCGACCGCGCGGTCGGCATCGGCCGCGTCCGCCTCGGCCAGGTCGGCGATCACCTCCCCGGTCGACGGGTTGACGCTGGGAAACGTCTGGCCGGACGCCGCCTGCGCCCACTGGCCGCCGATCAGCAGCCCCTTGGGACGGCCGTCGAGGAACGGAGAGAAGGGGGAAGGGGAGGTGGGTGGGGGGCCAGTGCGAACCGGTGTCGACATGGAGACTCCATCGTGGCGAGGCGGGCGAGGCGCGGGCGCACGACCTCAAGTAAAAGGGTGCTTACTCATCCTAAGCTCCGGCCGCCCGCTGTAGAAAGTAATCGTTCACCCTGTTACTGTGCGGTTAACCATGCTCCGCCCGCAGTGCCCCATCGCACGGTGCCTGATCGCGCGGGGCCCGAACACCAGGGGAAGCGATGGAGCAGACTTCGGCCCTCCCCGACGACTGGTGCCTGCACCACTTCGATCACCTGTCCGGCGAGCTAGCCGCCACGATGCCGCAGACTATGGCACGCATGCGCGAGCTGTGTCCCGTGGCCCGCAGCGAGGAGTACGGCGGCTTCTGGGTGGTGACGAGGTACGAAGACGCACTCAGCGTCGCCCAGAACTGGGAGGTGTTCAGTTCCGCGCACGGCCTGTCGATATCCCGGGCGCCCACCGTGGTCCGGAACCCTTCCGGTCGAGGCCGACCCGCCGGAGCAGCGCATCTTCAAGCGCCTCATCAACCCCTTCTTCACCCCCGCGGCCGTGGCGGAGTGGGAGCAGCCGACCCGTGCCCTGGTGACCCGTCTCATCGACGCCTTCATCGAGGACGGGGCCTGCGATTTCATGGCCGCTTTCGCCCGGCCGTTCCCCAGCCTGGCGTTCTTCGAGCTCGCTCTCAACGCGCCTGCCGGGGACCTCGACCGGGTCGCGTACCTGGCGTCGAAGTCGTCGACGCCGAACGATCCGGAAGCCCGCGAGTGCTGGCTCGGCCTGTACCACTGGATCAGGGACTTCGTCGGCCAGCGGCGCGGTCAGCCGCCGCGCGGCGACGTCGTCGACGCGGTGCTGGCCGCCTCGATCGACGGCCGGCCCATCACCGAGGACGAGGTCATCGGCACGGTGCAGCTGCTCATCCTCGGCGGCCTCGAGACCACGGCCGGCGCGCTGGGGCTGATGCTCGGTAGGTTCTGCGCCCAGCCGGAGATTCCCGCGCTGCTGCGCCGCGAGCCGGAGCTGATCCCGAACGCCGTTCACGAACTGCTCCGCCTCGACCCTCCGTTCGTCTCGGTCGGCCGCACGGCCGTGCGCGACGCCGAGCTCGGCGGCCGCCTGATCAAGGCGGGCGACAAGGTCCTGATCCACTGGGCCTCGGCCAACCGGGACCACGGGGAGTTCGGCCATCCGGACGGCTTCGACCTCGGCCGCGAGCGGAACCGGCATTTCAGCTTCGGGGTCGGGCCGCACCGCTGCGCCGGCTCCAACCTCGCCCGGATGAACCTGCGGATAGCCCTGGAAGAACTGCTCAGGCGCCTGGACGAGATCAGGCTGGCCGACGGCGCCGACATCCGCTATCACGCCGGCCTGACCCGCTCGCCGGTGCGCCTGCCCATCACGTTCCGGCCCGTCACGCCCGGGCCCGTCACGCCCGGGCCGGGTGAACGTGAGGCGGCTTGACGGCTAGCAGCCTGCGCAGACCAGGCGGCGGGCGACATAGACGTCGCCCCCGGCGAGGATCATCGTCAGGGCCGAGGAGATCTGCACCGCGGGCCCGAGGCCGCTGTCGCGGACCAGCCGGGCCTGCACGTTGTACGGCCCGATCGTCAGCGCGACCGGCCCGGCGGGTCTTCTCCGGCGTCGGGGCGGCTCCGGGAAGCACCACTTCCACGGGCCTTCCGGCGTGGTGAAGCACAGTTCGATGTACTCGGGCCGGGCGGGGCAGCGGCGGACGTGCTCGAGCGTGGCCGGCACGAACGGCTCCTCCAGGCTCGGACCGGCAAAGCAGGACGCCTGCACCATAGGCCCATCCTAATCAAGTAAACGTTCACTCATTTACTAGCCTAGCATCATCCGGCGCCGGCGCGCCGGACGGGTCAGGGTCCGCCCTATCGCCAGGGGTTCTGAGGGCTTGACCCGGCGCCGATATTCATGTCAGATTGCTGACATGAATATCGGCGCTGCCCCGGTCACCAGCACGAGCGACGTGTCCTACGACCCTTACAACGTCAACACGAATGCCGACCCGTACCCGGTGTACCGCCGCCTGCGCGAGGAGGCACCGCTGTACTACAACGAGCAGCACGACTTCTACGCGCTCAGCCGCTTCGACGACGTGGACCGCGTGCTGTCCGACCCGCAGACCTACATCTCGGGACGGGGCGTCGTCCTCGAGATGATCAAGGCGGACATCGAGTTCCCGCCCGGCGTGCTCATCTTCGAGGACCCGCCGACGCACACCACCCACCGCAGGCTGCTGTCCGGGGTGTTCACGCCGCGGAAGGTGACCGCCCTGGAGCCCAAGATCCGCGAGTTCTGCGCCCGGTGCCTGGACCCCCTGGTCGGCGCCGGGCGGTTCGACTTCGTCGCCGATATCGGCGCGCTGGTGCCGATGTGGACGATCGGCATGCTGTTCGGCATCCCGGAGCAGGACCAGGTGTTCATCAGGGACCGCGGCAACGAGAACCTGCGCACCGAGGCCGGGCAGCCGATGGAGACCAGGGTCGACAGCGGCGAGGTCTTCGCCGACTACCTCGACTGGCGCGCCGAGCACCCGTCCGACGACATCATGACCGACCTGCTCCAGGCCGAGTTCGACGACGAGACCGGGACGCGGCGGCGGCTGACCCGCGAGGAGATCCTCACCTACATGGCCGTGGTCGTGGGCGCGGGCAACGAGACCACCAACCGCCTGATCGGCTGGGCCGGGAAGGTGCTGGCCGACCACCCGGACCAGCGGCGCGAACTGGCCGCCGATCCCGCCCTCATCCCCGGCGCCGTCGAGGAGCTGCTCCGCTACGAGCCGCCAGGGACGCACATCGCGCGGTACGTGACGCGGGACGTCGAATGGCACGGGCAGCAGGTGCCCGCGGGCAGCGCCCTGCTCCTGCTGGTCGCCTCGGCGAACCGCGACGACCGGCGCTACCCCGACGGCGACCGGTTCGACATCCACCGGGAGTTCCGGCTGGGCCTGACGTTCGGCCGCGGCATCCACTACTGCCTGGGCGCCGCGCTGGCCCGGCTGGAGGGGCAGGTCGCCCTGGAGGAGATCCTGAGGCGGTTCCCTGAATAGGAAGTCGACACCGAGGCCGCCAGGCTCTCCCCGACGTCCACGGTCCGCGGCTGGGAAACGCTCCCGGTCGTCATCCCGCCAGCAAACGAGACGAGGTAACGATGCCTGGACGAGTCGAGGGCAAGGTCGCCTTCATCACCGGCGCGGCCCGCGGCCAGGGCCGCAGCCACGCGCTGCGGCTGGCGCAAGAGGGCGCGGACATCATCGCGGTGGACATCTGCGGGCCGGTCGACGGGGTCATGTACCCGATGCCGGGTCCGGGGGACCTGGCCGAGACCGCCAAGGAGGTCGAGGCGCTGGACCGGCGCATCGTCGCCACCCAGGCCGACGTGCGTGACTTCGAGGCGCTGAAGGCCGCGGTCGACGACGGCGTGGCCCAGCTCGGCCGGCTGGACATCGTGGTGGCCAACGCCGGCATCGGCGCCCTGGGAGCCAGCCTGGCCAAGATGGACTCCAAGACCTGGCAGGACACGATCGACATCAACCTGACCGGGGTCTGGCTCAGCGCCAAGGCGGGGATCCCGCACCTGATCGCGGGCGGCCGCGGCGGGTCGATCGTGCTGACCAGCTCCGTCGGCGGGGTGAAGGGGTTTGAGGGCGCGGGCCACTATGTCGCCGCCAAGCACGGCGTGATCGGGCTGATGCGCACGCTGGCGCTGGAGATGGCGCACCAGAAGATCCGGGTCAACACCATCATGCCCACCCAGGTGAACACGCCGATGGCGGTGAACGAGGGGACGTTCCGCCTGTTCCGGCCCGACCTGGAGAACCCGACCATAGACGACTTCGCGGTCGCCTCCGCGATGACGAACCCGCTGCAGGTCCCGTGGATGGAGCCGGAGGACATCAGCAACGCGGTGCTGTTCCTGGCCTGCGACGAGTCCCGCTACATCACCGGCGTGGCGCTCCCGGTCGATGCGGGCTCCATGGTCAGGTAAGTTCCTCGATCAGGCCGAGGACCCGGTCCGGGGTCAGCGGCTGGGCGGTGATCCGGGCGCCGAGCGGCGCCAGCGCGTCGCGGACCGCGTTCACCAGCGCCGCCGGGGACGCGATGGCGCCGCCCTCGCCCATGCCCTTGTAGCCGCCGGGCGTCGGGCCCGGCGTCACCACGTGGCCGTACTCAAGCTCGGGTACCTCGGCCGCGGTCGGCAATTGGTAGTCAAGGAACGTGGTGGGCAGCGGGTTGCCCTCGGCGTCGTAGATCATGTGCTCGTAGAAGACGCCGCCGATGCCCTGGACGACGCCGCCGGCGATCTGGCCCTCCACCACCATCGGGTTGATCATGTTGCCGCAGTCCTCGCTGACCACGTAGCGCAGGATCCGCACCACGCCGGTGGCTGGGTCCACCTCGACGGTGCAGGCGTGGGCCGCGTTGGAGAAGTTGATCATCGGAGCCTGGTAGCGCTCGGACACCTCGAGCCCGGCGGGCGTGCCCGGCGGCAGCGAGGCCGGGTTGAGGTAGGCGGCGGCGGCCACTTCGGCCAGCGGCAGGCCGGTGTCCGGGTCGCCGGCCACCGAGATCCTGCTGTCGGCCATGGCCAGGTCGGCCGGGCTGGCCTCAAGCAGCGCGGCGGCGATAGCCAGCACGCGCTCGCGCATGCTGACGGAGGCCTGTATGGCGGCGCCGCTGGCGATCGAAGCGCTCCGGCTGCCGGCCGTGCCCGGGCCGTAGGGGGTGACGGCGGTATCGCCCTGGATGAGGTGCACGTCGTCCAGGGCGGCGCCGAGGTGGTCGGCGACCACCTGGACAAGGGTGGTCTCCAGGCTCTGGCCGTGGCTGCCGGTGCCCATCAGCACGTTGACGGTGCCGCTCGGCTCAATGCGGATGGTGGCGGCCTCGGTGGCCAGGATGCCGGGCGCCCCCAGCGGCTCGATGTACGCCGACATCCCGATGCCGACCAGCCTGCCCTCCGCGCGGGCCCGCTGCTGGAACGCCCGGAACTCGTCGTACCCGATGAGCTCGGCGGCCTGCTCAAGAGTCTGCGCCGGGCTCACCGTCTCGTACGTCAGGCCGATCGCGGTGGTGAACGGCAGGTCGCCCGGCCCGATCACGTTACGGCGGCGCAGCTCCAGGGGATCGAGGCCGAGCTCGGCGGCGGCCACGTCCATCATCTGCTCGCGCGCGGTGGTCTCGATCATCCATGGCCCGCGGTAGGCGCACCGGCTGCAGGTGTTGGTGTAGAAGGCCTGGCCGGTGCCGGCGTACGACCCGATCCGGTAGGGGCCGGGGAAGACGACCATCGCGGCCAGGAGCATGGATCCGGAGCCCGACCCCGGGAACGCGCCGACGTTCTCCACCAGGTGAGAGCGGGCGGCGAGCACGCGGCCCTCGGCATCCAGCGCGAAGGAGACCCGCATGCTCTGGTCACGGGCGTGGCCGCCGGCGATGAGGTTCTCGCCGCGGTCCTCGATCCACTTCACCGGGCGGCCGAGCTTGCGCGCGGCGGCGACCACCGCGATCTCGTCGTTCACCGGGAACACCTTCTGCCCGAAGCTGCCCCCGACGTCGCCCATGACCACCCTGATCCGGTCCTCGGGGATGCCGAAGTACCGGGAGTAGAACAGCCGCACCTCGTGCACGCCCTGGCCGGAGATGACCAGCTCGAGCCGGTCGCTCCAGCGGTCCCACGAGGCGACCAGGCCCCGGGTCTCCATCGGCACCGGCAGGTAGCGGTGCTGCCCGAACGTCCCGGTGATCACGTGCGCGGCCGACGCGAACACCTCGTCCACGTCGGGGCGCGGCATCTCGGGCAGCTCGTCGGCCACGTTCGTGCCGAGCTCGGGATGCACCACCGGGGTGCCCCCGGCGCCCGCGGCGGCCGGGTCGAGCACCGGCGGCAGCGGGTCGATGTCCACGTCGACCAGTTCGGCGCCGTCCTCGGCGAGGTACCGGGTCTGCGCGACCACCAGGGCCATGACGTCACCGGTGAACCGCACGTCGCCCTCGGCGAGCAGCCGGTGCGGCGGGCCGCCGGACGGGCCGATCATGGTCTTCCAGAACGGCCGCCCCGGCTCGTTCAGGTCCGCCGCGGTGTACACCGCGACCACCCCGTCCAGCGCCCGGGCGGCGCTGGTGTCGATGCCGCGGATGGCGCCGCGGGCGACCGGGCTGCGCACGAACGCCGCGTGCAGCATGCCGGGCAGCACGACATCGTCCACGTACCGGCCGCGCCCGGCCAGCAGCCGCGGGTCCTCCCGGCGCCGGACCGACTGGCCCACCCACCGCGCCGCGATGCCGCCGCGTCCCTCCCGCTCGCTCATCCCTGACCCTCCTGCTCCTCGCGGCGCAGCCGGGCCGCGAGCCGGACTGCCCGGACGATGCCCTGGTAGCCCGTGCAGCGGCAGAGGTTGCCGCTCAGCGCCTCCCGGATCTGCTCGTCGTCCGGGTCGGGGCACTCGTCCAGGAACGCGGTGATCGACACCACGAACCCGGGGGTGCAGAAGCCGCACTGCAGGCCGTGTTCCTCCCAGAAGGCGCGCTGCACAGGGCCGAGCGACCCCTGCTCCTCGCCCGCCAGCCCCTCGACGGTGGTGACCTCGCTTCCGTCCGCCTGCACCCCGAACATCAGGCAGGAACGGACCGCGTCCCCGTCCACAAGCACGGTGCACGACCCGCAGACGCCGTGCTCGCACGCCAGGTGGGTGCCGGTCAGCAGGAGGTCCTGCCGCAGCAGGTCGGCGAGCGTCTTGCGCGGCTCCACCCGGACCCGGCGCCGCTGGCCGTTCACGGTCAGCGTCACCTCGTGCTCGCTCAACTACTGCCTCCTGTCTCCGCGGAGCTTCGCGCCGGCCGCGCCTCGGCCAGGGCCTGGCTCAGCGCCCGGACGATCATGTGGGCGCCCACGCGGCGGCGGTAGGCGCCGGAGCCGTGCGCATCCGAGGGCGGATCCAGCGCGGCGACGGCGTCGCGGGCGACGGCGGCGAGGTCCGCCTCGCGGACGTCGGCACCGGTCAGGGCCTGCTCGGCCGCCCGGGCCCGGACCGGGACACTGCCCATCCCGATCAGGGCCACGGCGGCGCGGGTGATGCGGTCGCCGTCCACCTGCACCCCGCACGCGGCGCCGGCGATCGCGAAATCGCCGTGCCGCCGGGCCAGCTCGGCCACGGCGAACCCGCAGCCAGGGCCCCAGGCCGGCAGGTGCACCGCGGTCAGCAGCTCGTCCGGCTCCAGGGCGGTCGTGAAGGCTGACGCGAAGAAGCCGGCGGCCGGGATGCGCCGGCTGCCCCGGACGCTGCGCACCTCGATGTCGGCGTCCAGCGCCACCGCGACCGCGGGCAGCTCCGCGGCCGGGTCGGCATGCGCCAGCGACCCGCCCAGCGTGCCGCGGTTACGGATCTGGAAATGCCCGATCAACGGCGCGGCCCGGGCCAGCAGCGGCACCGCGGCCCCGATGACCTCGTCGCGCTCCAGCACGCGGTGCCGTGTCAGCGCGCCCACCCGCATGCCATCCGGCCGGGTGACGCCCTCAAGTTCCCCGATGCGGTTGACGTCGATGATGTGCTCCGGGCGCCCCAGCCGCATCGCCATCACCGGCACCAGGCTCTGCCCGCCGGCCAGGACCTTCGCCTCGTCACCGAGCTCCGCCAGCATCCCCACCGCCGCCTCCACCGAGGCGGGCCGGTGATACTCGAACGCCGCAGCCTTCATGGACGCTCCCTTGCGGATGGCGACCGGCCCAGGACACACACGAACCAGCCGAGCCGCTAACGTCACACAATATTGGTGTCAAAACACTGACGTCAATATTGCCCCCACCCCGACCCGCATCGGCTCGCGGTCGCCGCCCTGACACGGCCCGGTTCATCCGGTTCGGCCCCGCCGCGACTGCGCCGCGCAGCCTGCCGCAACTCAGCCTCAGCCGTCACCTGCCCCACTCACTTCAATCTGTCCTTATCTCGCAACCAGCTCTCGCTCAAGATCTGGGTGGATTGGGGCTTCTGGGAGAGTTTGGTGCCTTGGCCCCAAAATCCACCCGGGAGCCCCGATTAACCCGGATCTCTCGCGGCCATAGACGTTGCGCCGGGCGACCAGGGGCCAGGCCCTGTTGCGCCGGGCGACCAGGGGCCAGGCCCTGAGGTAGCTCGCGGCGTTTGCCGGCCTGTAGCGGCGTACATGAGTCACGCCCGTCGCTCTGGCCCCTTCCGCTCCAGGTTCGACTGGATCGGCGTGTTGAGAGTGGACAGGATCGACGGCACCCGAACAGCAGCGCCGCTGCGACCCATGCCACTCCGCCCTGGCCGCGGGTACCAGCATGATCGTGTCCCGAACTGGCCACGATCATGAACCGGGCTCTGGCCTGCCCGCCCTGGCCTGCCGGGGCGGCCGGTACGGTGAGGCATGCCCGCTTCGGCGGTGCGGTGCCGTTAAGGGAGATAGTCGTGGGCCAGCCAGGGCAGCAACGCCGCCGGTATGACAGCCGCCTGCGCCGCGAGCGTGCCGCCCAGACGCGGGAGCGCATCGTCGCGGCGGGGGTACAGCTGGCTCACGAGTCCCCGGCCTGGGACTGGCATGCGCTGACCATCCGCGCGGTCGCCGAGCGTGCCGAAGTCAGCGAGCGGACCGTCTACCGGCACTTCCCCGGCGAGAGGGAGCTGCACGACGCGATGATGCAGCGCCTGGAGGAGGAGGCGGGCGTCACCCTGGAGGGACTCAAACTCGAGGACCTCGCCGACGCCACGGCGCGGGTATTCACCCACGTGTCGTCGTTCCCGCTAGTGCCCAGGATCCCGCTGGACGCCACGCTGACCGCGACCGACCAGCGGCGGCGCGCGGCGCTGCTGAACGCGGTCGCCGGTCCGGCGGCCGGCTGGCCGGAGGCGGACCGGAAGATGGCGGCCGCGGTCCTCGACGTGCTGTGGGGCGTCATGTCCTACGAGCGCCTGGTCGCCGCGTGGGAGCTCACCCCTCAGCAGGCCACCAGCGCTCTCACCTGGGCGATGGGGCTCGTCGAAGCCGCGATCCGGGATGGCAGGGGACCGGGCGACGGGCCAGTGAGGCAGGCATGACCGTCGAGCTCGGGCTGACCCCAGACTCGCGGTGGGACATCGACATCGCGGCGACAGCAGCTGGCCCGGGTGCCCCTGGACAAGATTGCGTACGTCCAGTTCAGCGACGCCCCGCCCGCGGTTTCGGAGAGCGGCGTCCGCGAGACCATGCACCGGCGCGTGCTGCCCGGCGAGGGAACCTTCGACCTCGACAGGTTTGCCGCGACGCTGCTGGGCCGGGGTGGCGAGCGCCGAGGTGCTCAGCGCGGAGCTTCGTACCCTTCCGGTCGCCGAGTTCGCACGGTTGGCTTACCGGAGCACCGCCCGCTACTGGCGCTGACCATCAGATGATCACGCCCTGATCCTTGAGATCGCCGATCTCGTCCCACGTCAGGCCCAGTTCGAGCAGCACGGCCTCGGTGTGCTCGCCGTGCTCGGGCGCCCGGCTGGGGCGCCCGGGCTGCCCGTCGAACTGGACTGGCGTGGTCACCAGCGGGAGCGACACGCCGCTGCCCACGTCGGCCTGGGTGATGTAGCCGTTGGCGTGCACCTGCGGATCGTCGTGCACCTCGGCCGGGGTCTGGACCGGTGCCCATTCCCCGGCGAAGCCGGCCAGCGCCCGCCGCCAGTGGTCCAGGTCGCGCTCCGCGAAGATGGCGTCGAGGCTTTCGACGCAGGCCCGGGAGTGGCGCCGCCGGGACTCCGTGTCCGCGAAACGCGGGTCGGCGGCCATCGCCGGGCGGCCGAGCCTGCGGCACAGGTCAGGCCAGTGCCGGTCCGGCGCCAGCATCATGAACGCGACGAACCGCTCGTCCGCCGTGCGGTAGGTCAGCCACAGCGGGTTCCAGAACTCGTGGCGGTCAGGCGGCCCGCTGTCCTGGCCGCCCTCGCCCAGCCGGGCGTTGGTGATGTCCGGCTGGATCTGCCACATCCCCGAGGCCAGTAGCGCCACGTCGATCACGGACGGCTCGCCGCTCCTGGCCCGCCGGTACAGCGCGGCACTCACCGCGCCGGCCACCGCCAGGCTGCCCGCCGTGTCACCGAACGCCGGCCGCAGCCGGGCCGGCCAGTCCGCGGCCGGCGGCGTGAGCAGGTGCTGCATGCCGCTCCTGGCCCAGTACGCACCGGAGTCGTACCCGCCCCGGCCCGCATCGGGGCCACGCGGACCGAACGCGGTCCCTCGCACGTAGATGACCGAGGGGTTGTCGCGGCGGACGTCGTCCACGTCGATCCGCAGGCGCCTGCGCGCTCCGGCCCGGAGGTTGGTCATGAAGACGTCGGCGGACTCCACCAGCCGGGAGAGCAGGCGCCGCCCGCCGGGCGCCTTGAGGTCCACGGCCACGGACCGCTTGCCGCGGTTGGCCGACTGGAAGAACGGATCCACCCCGCGGTACACGTTGTGCAGGCCGAACGTCGCCAGGCCGCGGTACGGGTCCCCGGATTCGCGGTCTTCGACCTTGATGATCTCGGCTCCCCACTCGCCGAGCACGGATCCAGCCATGGGTACGAAAACATGGGATGCCACCTCGAGCACCCGTACATCGGCGAGCGGCGCGTCCATCACCTGGAAGGCTTCACAGCCGGGATTCGCGGGGCACCGACGCCGCCGATCCGTTGGGCGCGAAGGCCCGGATCATGGCGTCCTGGGTGAACGACGCCACCAGGCGCCCTTCCTCCGTGAGCACCTGGCCGCGGACGTAACTCATGCCCGCGCCGACGTAGGTGCTCTCGTGGTGATAGCGGATCCAGCCGTCCCACTGCACCGGATCGTGGAAGCTCACCCCGATGGCCATGACCGCGGTCGAGACCGTGTGATGCGCCTGGGACGTGCCGATCCCCGGATGGGCGCGCATCGTGGTGGAGATGGACAGGTGCCCGGTGAAGTGCGCCAGCAGCGCGCGGCGCAGGTCATCGCGGCGGGGCACGGTGTCGTAGCGCAGCCAGGCGTCCACCATCGGCGGCCCGACCTCGTCGGGGCTGTTGTGCTCCCGTACCCCCTCGATGCGCAGCTGCCTGCCCCGCATCGGCATGTCGGCGGGATGGGCCGCCTCAGGGCCGGCGGCCGGCGGACCTGAGGCGAAGACCCACCGGTCGTGCCGGATGACGTCGGGCTGCGGATGGTCCAGCAGCACGGTGCTCGTCGCGCAGGTCCGGTCGCCCTGCCTGGCCGTGACCGTGGCGCTGGCGAACGAGCGCCCGGCCCGCACCGGCGTGACGTAGAACTCGAGCCGGTTCGCCGGGTCGGCCGCGGCCACGAACAAGGCGTGCGCGGACCGCACGGTCCGGCCCGGCAGGGCCTTGCCCGCGGCCACGAGAGACTGGGCGAGAATCTGGCTGCCGTCGACCACCTGCCTGCCGCCGCCGTCACTGTCTCCCGCGAAGCGGGTCAGGGCGAGATCGAGCGGCTCCACGTCGAAGAGGGCGATCATCCGCTCCAGCGTCGCCTCGGTCAAGGCCGTACCCCGGTAAAGGTGCCCTTGCCGATGGTCACGCGGACCTCGTCCTGATCGAAGGCGACATAACCGGCCAGGCGGGCGACCTGCGGGAAGGGCTCCGGATAACTCCACGCGATGCCAGGTCCCTCACGGCCCGCAACTCGCCAGTACACGGCCTGTCCCTTGAACGGGCAGACGGTGCGCAAGTCGACCGGCTCCAGGCAGGAGAAATCGACCGCGTCCGGCGGGAAGTACACCACAAGACCGTGGTCCTGCTCGTCGACGGTCAGGCAGGCGCTGCTGCGGGCCAGGCAGGTCTCACCCAGCCACGCGGTCATGGCGTTGGTGCGGGCGAGCACGTCAACGCGGTAGTCCGGCCGTTCGTGGTACATGGACCGAACGGGTACTGAGCCCATCGCTGCCACCTCCCAGCGGCCAGCTCCTATCACGTCGGCCCTTAGAGAGTATCCGCTCACTTACTCTACGGGCGCCGCCGCCGGGACGCAACCGCCGCCGGGCGCCGCCGCCGGACCGCCGAACGCTTACCAGCGCGTCAAAAGGGCCGCGCCGGCCTCGAAGCCGCCGACGTTGGTCACCGCGGCGACCTGCGCCCCCGCGACCTGCCGGCCGCCGGCCTCGCCCCGCAGCTGGCGGACCGCCTCGGCGGTGTGGCCGAACGCGGCGTGCAGGCGGCCGCCGGACAGCTGGCCACCCCAGGTGTTGAGCGGGAGCTCACCGCCGAGGGCGATGCGCGTGCCCCCGTCGACGAACGCGCCGGCCTCGCCGGTCCCGCAGAAGCCCATCGCCTCGAGCCACCAGACGGCCTCGATGGTGAAGCCGTCGTAGAGTTCGGCCACGTCGACGTCGGCGGGGCGCAGGTCGGTCCGCGCCCACATCGCCGCGGCGGCGCCGTAGCCCACGCGGCCCATGTCCTGCCACTGCTCCCACGAGGGCCGGCCCTCGACCACCCCGGCCATCGCCTCGACGCGGACCGGCGCCCGCAGGTCAGCGGCCGTCTCGATGTCCGAGACGACGATGGCGGTGGCGCCGTCGGCGGGGACGTCGCAGTCGTACAGGCAGATCGGCGACGAGATCATCCGTGCCGCCAGGTAGTCGCCGACGGTCAGCGGCGAGGTGTACACGGCATCCGGGTTGAGCGCGGCGTGCGCCCGCTGCGTCACCGGGATCCAGGCCAGCTGCTCCCGGGTGACGCCGTACTCGTGCATGTAACGGGCGGCGTACGGGGCCACCTGGCAGACCGGCGACAGCATCCCGACCGGGAGCAGCCAGGCGAGCGGCCCCTCGGCGGCCGGCTTGACCGAGCCGTACGCCGGCCGGCCCCCGGCCGCGCGGCTGGCGCTGCCCTCCTTCACGGTCCGCCAGATGACGGCGTGGCGCGCCTGGCCGGTGGCCACCGCCTGGGCCGGGCCGTAGAAGGGCAGCGACATCCCCTCGACGATCCCCTGGCGCCACGTGGTCGTGATCCCCAGCGCGTCCTGGACCTCGTACAGGTTCCCGTTCGCGTAGCCGGGCAGGTTCGCCGCGCCTCCGCCCGGGAACATGGCCAGCCCGTCGATGTCATCGATGGTCAGGCCGGCGTCCTGCACCGCGGCGAGGATGGCGTCGAGCGTGAGCGCCAGGCCCGACCGGTCGAGCTGCCGGCCGATGGCCGAATGGCCGACCCCGGAGATCACGACCCGCCGCTCGAACAGCTCGGTACCCATCACCCTGCCGCCACGAAGCTCGGGATGGCGAAACCGCCAGGTCCTGGCTCGAAGCCGACCTCGACCGCCATGCCGATCGCCGCCGCTTCCGGCGGGCACCCCCGGAGCCGGCCGGCCACCCGCACGCCGGGATGACCGGGGAACTCGACCAGCACGATCGCGTAGGGGACCTCGAGGTCCGGCAGCCAGCGCTGGTAGTTGACCGTGCAGCTGTAGATCACGCCGCGGCCGGCGATCTCGACGGGGATCATCGCCCGCCCGCGGCAGGAGCGGCAGATCCCCCGCGGCGGGAACGACTCGGCGCCGCAGGACGAGCAGCCCTCGACGACCAGGCGGCCTTCCCTGGCCGTGGCCCAGAACGTCTCGGTCTCCTCGGTGACCGCGGGCGGGATCCCCGTCGTGGCGTCCATCGTCCCCCTATCGCCGGGCCGGCCGGGCGTCGGCGGGAGCCTCGGCGAGCGTCAGTTCGCTCACCCTACTCCTCTGCCGGAAGAAGTGAGCATTTGCTATCTTCAAGCGATCGGGGCTTGCCTGGTGCCGGTCTCGCGAAGGAGCAGGGTTGCCGCCGATGAACTACTTCGTCGTCAAGGTCGGCTGACGTCGGGAATCCTGGCCCGGAGCACGGCGGTTAGCTCCTCGCCCACCGCTCGCAGGGGTTCTGCACTACGGTAGGCGCGCGCGAGGAGAAGGCCGCCCTCGATGCCGGCCAGGACGAGGCTGGCGAGCCGGATCGCATCGGCACCGGCGATCCCCCGTGCCTCGATGGCCTCGGCGATAGCGGCGTGCCAGCTGCCGAGCGCGGCCCGGCACGCCCCGGCGAGCACCGCCGAGGTGTGCGCGGTTTCGAGGGCGACGGTGGCGACGGGGCAGCCGTCGGCCCAGCCACTCGCCTCGAGTTCGGCCGCGGCGAGCTCAACCCAGCTCGCCACGGCCTCGGCCGGGTGCCTGCCGTCCAGGGCGGCGCGCAGGAGCTGCTCGTAGCGGTGGCCGGCCAGGGCGACCGCCTCGGCCGCGAGCTGCTCTTTCCCGCCAGGGAAGTGGTGGAACTGCGATCCCCACGGGGTGGCGCTATCCGCGACGACCTGGCGCCAGCCGGTCGCGGCGTATCCCTGCCGCCTCATCAGGCGAGCGGTTGCCCGGATCATGCGCTGGCGTGTGTCGGTTATCCGGGGCATGTGCCGAGCCTAAGGCTTGACAAGACGATCGTCCTACTAAGAAGCTCGTCCTAGAACGATGAGCCGGGAGGCGCCGTGCAACGACTCATGCTCGAAGGCACAGCCGCGGTCCGCTGGGCGGAGGCGGCGGAGCCTGCGCTCCCCGGCCCTGACGCGGCGCTCGTGCGCCCGGTCGCGATCGCCACCTGCGACCTCGACGTCGCCGTGCTCACCGGCCGGTACCCGCTCCGGGGGCCCTACCCGTTCGGCCACGAGGGCGTCGTCGAGGTGGTCGAAGCCGGCGACCAGGTGACCGGGGTAGCTCCCGGCGACCTGGCCGTCGTGCCGTTCCAGATCTCCTGTGGCACCTGCGAGCCCTGCCGGCGCGGCCGCACCGGCAACTGCGCGGCCCATCCCAGGCTGTCGACGTATGGCCTGGGGGAGATGGGCGGGCTCGAATGGGGCGGGCTCCTCGCCGACCTCGTGGCCGTCCCGCATGCCGACGCCATGCTCGTCAAGCTCCCGGCCGGCGTCGACCCGCTGGCCGTTGCCAGCGCGAGCGACAACATCCCTGACGGCTGGCGCACCGTCGGCCCGCAACTGGCCGCCGACCCTGGCGCCGAGGTGCTCGTGGTCGGGGGCGATGCCGGGCCCAACTCGATCGGCCTGTACGCCGCCGGACTCGCCGTCGCCCTCGGCGCGGCGCAACTCACCTACCTGGACCAGGACACCCGCAGGCTGGAGATCGCCGCCGCGCTCGGCGCCCGGGTCATCGACAGCGCGCCGCCACGCAAAGCCGGCGCGTTCCCCATCACCGTCGACGCCAGCGGCGTGCCCGAGGGCCTCCGGTGCGCGCTCAACAGCACCGCCTTCGACGGTACCTGCACCAGCCCTTCGATCTACCTCGAGGATCCGGCCCTGCCGCTGTTCTCGATGTACTCGCGATGCTGCACCCTGCACACCGGCAGAGCCCACGTCCGCCCCGCGATCCCCCTGGTCATCGACCTCGTGGCCGCGGGCTTCAACCCCTCGCTCGTCACCTCCGCCGTGGTGCCCAGGAGCGCGGCCGTCGACGCCCTGGCCCACCCGCCCATGAAGCTCGTGATCGACTGCACCTGCTAGCCGGGCAGGGTCTGCACGAGTTCTTCGAGGGCGGCGGTCCAGCTTTCCCAGTAGGGGCGGCCGGGTTCTGCCGCGATGGCCTTGACGAGCTGCCGCCGGAATGGTTCCCTGTCGCCGCCGAACGCATGATCGACGACAGCGGCCGTCAGCGCGAATACCGTGCTCTGCCAGGGGGCCTCGAAGACAAGCTCCCCGTTCCGCCGGGGCAGGTCCAGGTCCGACAGGCCCAGCGGCCGGCTCACAGGCGAGCCACGCCGATCATCGAGTCCCGGGTAACCAGCGCGGCCAGTTCCGGCTCGGTCATGCCCTCAGTCCCCGGCGGACGCTCGGGCAGCACGAGATAGCGCACCTCAGCGGAGGAATCCCACACCCGGATCTCGGCATCGGCGGGCAGCGGGCAGCCCATCTCGGCCAGCAGCGCGCGGGGCTCCCGGACCATCCGGGCCCGGTACGGAGGGTCCTTGTACCACGCCGGCGGCAGCCCCAGCGTCGGCCACGGATAGCACGAGCACAGGGTGCACACGATCACATTGTGGACGGCTGCCGTGTTCTCCACGACCACCATGTGATCGCCTTCCGCGCCGCCGAAGCCGAGCTCGCTGATCGCGGCGGTGCCATCCGCCAGCAGCCGCTGCTTGTACGCAAGGTCGGCCCAGGCCCGGGCCACCACCTTGGCCCCGTTCATCGGGCCGATCTCCGACTCGTAGCGGCGGGTGATCTCCTCGATGAACCCCTCGGGCACCAGCCCTCGCTCGGTCAGCAGCGCCCGCAGCGCCGCAACCCGCTGCTCGGCCGGCGACACGGGCGCCGGATGATGGGCCGCTTCGCTCACGATCGCTCCAGGTAGCTGTCCCACAGATCTACGTGCACCGATACGCCGCGCTGGCCATCCCCCCACAGGTCGGCGGCATCGAACCGGACCGAATAGGTCGGCTCGCGGCGGCGGGCTGTGCCGTGAGCCTCGACATCGGGCACGGAATGAGTGCCATCCACCCGCACCACCACCCCGGGCTTGCCCCGCACATACCGCGGGCAGCGGGTGTGGCCGGGCGGATGCCAGTCGCGCACCCGGACGCCGTCCCCGGCCCTGAAACGCGGCTCGTTGACGTCCGGGCCGGCGTCGGCGACCGGCAGTGCGAGCACCGGGCCGCTCAGCGGGAACCCCCCGCCAGCACGCGCCTCAAGCTCTGCGCGGGTCACCAGCCCGTGCTCCACAGCCAGCGTGGCCGCCGCCGTGAGCCAGTGCTCGTAGTAGCCCGAGGTCAAGTAGTGACCCGGGTCCATCCGTTCGATCGAGTGGCGGAACTCGCCACCGCTGACCTTAGCCGCGCCCGCCACGAGCACCAGCAGAGCCCGGGCCACCGCCTGCCACCGATGGTGGAAGACAGGTTCGGCCGGCGAATGAACCACCGGCCCCAGCCCCTGCATGCCTCCCAGGTCATGGATGCCGTCCACCAGCAGGACTCTACCGGCCCGGCCGCAGCGGCGCGCTAGCCGTGCTGGCCGGAGGCGGCGTCCCTGGGGGTGCCGGTCACGGTACGGATGAACTGGCCGGCCTGGTCGATGGCATCCCTGGCCTCCGGCAGGAAGCTCCAGAAGATATGGAAGTCGTGCGTCGGCACCGGGTAGACCGTGATCCTGGCCTCGACGCCGCACCGGGTCGCCTGCTTGGCCAGCAGCTGAGCCTCCTGCAGGACGGCGTCGCCGGAAGCGGCGTGGATGAGCAGCGGCGGCAGCCCGTCCAGGTCGGCCTGCAGTGAGTTGAGCAACGGGTCGTCAGCCGGATGGCCGGCCAGGTAGGCCTGCGCGAGGCGCTGGGCTGTATCCGGCGAGAAGAGCAGCGGGGAATCCTGGGGTGGCCGCTGCGTCCGGCCGGTCAGGTCGAGCCACGGGCACATCAGCACCGCCCCGGCAGGCATCGGGATATGGCGCTCACGCAGGGCTAGCAGCAGGGACATGGCCAGGCTGCCTGCCGATGAATCCGCGGCGACGGTGATCTTGCCCTCGTCGGTGCCGGTGTCGCGGAGCCACAGGTAGGCGTTGACCGCGTCCTGCAAGGCGGCGGGATAGGGGTGTTCGGGCGCCAGCCGGTAGTCGATGACCAAGGCGGGCACCTGCGCTGCGGTCGCGATAGCGCCGGCCAGGTGGCGGCAGCCGAACGCCGATCCGGCGACGTGGCCGCCACCGTGCAGGTACAGGACGGTGCCCGCCGATGCGTCCTCCGGCGTGATCCGAAGCGCGGGCACTCCGCCCGCGATGACCGGGGCGACGGTTACCTCGGGCGGGGGAGTGAACCTCGCGTGCAGTTCCTCGAGGGCGGTCCGGATGGCGTCGAGATCGGCCACGTCGGCCGACGCCCTCGCCCACGGCTCCCAGAGCAGGGCCATCCGGCCGGCCAGCTCGCCGCCCACCGACCGGGTGACCGAGATCGCGTCATCCAGGTCGGCGAGCAGGGTCCGCGCCCGTGCGAGCAGGGCCTCGCCGGCCAGCGTCAGCTCGACGCGCTGGGTGGACCGGCGGAACAGGTCGCACCCGACGAGGCGTTCGAGGCCGCGGATCTGACGGCTGAGCGCGGGTTGCGAGATGTACAGCCGCTGGGCCGCCCGGCTGAAGCTGAGATCGTCGGCCACCGCGATGAACGCGCGCAGGTGCCGCAGCTCGATCGCGTCGGGTGCCTGCGGCAAAGCCAGCACGTTCTGGTGGCCGTCCATAACCCCATTCTGGCGCATTGCCTCCCGGAGGATGATGCACGTTGGGCATCGGCGCCATGTCCAACCGGCATTTCCGTTCGCGGCCGCAGATCGCCAGGCTGGCCAGGTAACCAGATCGAAGAGCCGGGAGGCAGCCATGACCGGACAGCCGCGGGACCGCACCGTCGTCGGGAACATCTCCCTGTCCCTGGACGGCCGGGTGACCGGCCCGGGCGGGGAGTACGACATGGGCTGGATCGTCCCGCACGCCCTGACCGATGAATCACGCTCGCACATGCTCAAGGTCACCAGCGCGGCCACCACCGTCCTGCTGGGCCGCAAGAACTACGAGGGCTTCGGGGCCTTCTGGCCTGCCGTGGCCGACGACGAGGACGCCGACCCGCGGGACCGCGCCTTCGCCCGGTGGCTCAACGAGGCGGAAAAGGTGGTCGTCTCGCGCACCGTCACCGACGCCGGATGGCACGGCTCCCGCATCGTCGCGGACGGTCCGGCCGAGATCGTGCGGCAGCTGCGCAAGCAGGAGGGCGGCGACATCGTCGTCCTCGCCAGCAGCAGCGTCATCCGCAGCCTGCTCGAGGCTGGCGAGCTGGACCGGCTCAGCATCACCTTGTGCCCGGAGCTGGTGGGCGCGGGCGCCTGCTTCTTCGGCGACGGCCCGGCGGGCTCGTCCTGGGCCCTGACCGAGGCGACGCCCACCAGCAGCGGGGCGCTCTGCCTGCTCTACGACCGGATCCGGCCCCCGTCCGGCCGGTGATTTTCCGCTCCGGCCCACGTCCAGATAATGAGCGCACATCTGAGAGGAAGACCGATGAACGACCGTTCTCGCTGGATCGCCCTGGTGGTGCTGTGCACCGGGATGCTGATGATCGTGCTGGACATGACGATCGTGAACGTGGCGCTGCCGTCCATCCAGGCCGGTCTGCGCTTCTCCCA
>WNGL01001223.1_pt1 | contig 31238 bp, 26 predicted proteins | sample 5400591 | NCBI WGS metagenome assembly WNGL01 (sample SAMN13153377, study PRJNA577476) | soil metagenome | isolation source: 80 cm soil or saprolite under Garry oak tree replicate 1 | place: USA:California | collected 2016-06-15
CCCCGGTGGGGCGGAGGGCGGCGGTGTCACGCTGGCCCTCGAGGGGCGACCGACAACGGCCGTCACCCCCACCCTCACCGAGACTTCAACGAGACCACGGTCCCTTGCTCATGTGGGGGAGCGTGGACCAATGACCGGGGCGCCGGTCCGCCGCGACGGCCCGCCCGGCCAGGGAACCCTGGCCGACGCGTCCCGACCGGGCCGCCGGGCCTGGAGCCTCGCCCCCCTGGACGTGCCGGAGGCCACCGTGGCCGAGGAGTTCGCCCGCCGCGACGACGCCGGGCTGCCGGAGGTCGCCGAGCGCGACCTGGTGCGCCACTTCACCCGCCTGTCCCAGATGAACTACGGCGTGGACACGGGCTTCTACCCGCTCGGGTCCTGCTCCATGAAGTACAACCCCAAGCTCGCCGAGACCGCCGCGGGGTTTCCGGGCTTCCAGCGGCTGCACCCGCACCAGCCCGAGGACACCGTGCAGGGGGCGCTGGAGCTGCTGTGGCGCCTGGAGCGCGCGCTGTGCGAGCTGACCGGCATGGCCCGGGTGACGTTCCAGCCTCCGGCCGGCGCGTCGGGCGAGCTGACCGGCCTGCTCATCATGCGGGCGTTCCACACCAAGAACGGGAACCCGCGCCGTCGGGTGGTCATCCCCGACTCGGCGCACGGAACCAACCCCGCCAGCGTGACCCAGGCCGGCTACCAGGCGGTGCAGGTCCCTTCGGACGCTCGCGGCCTGGTGGACCTGTCCGCGCTGGAGAAGCTGGTGGACGAGGACGTGGCCGGGTTCATGCTGACCAACCCGAACACCCTGGGCCTGTTCGAGGAGGAGATCCAGGGAATCGCCCGGGCCATGCATGAGGTGGGCGGCCTGCTCTACTACGACGGCGCCAACCTCAACGCGATCATGGGGCGGGTCCGGCCGGGGGACATGGGGTTCGACATCGTCCACATGAACACCCACAAGACCTTCGCCACGCCGCACGGCGGGGGAGGGCCGGGGGCCGGTCCGGTGGCGGTGACCTCCCGGCTGGCACCCTTCCTGCCGGCGCCGACCATCGAGCGAGACGAGGATGCCGGGCGCTTCGTCCTGGACCGGGACCGGCCGGACGCCATCGGGCAGATCCACGGGTTCCACGGGAACTTCGGCGTGCTGGTGCGGGCGTATGCCTACGTGTTCCTGCACGGCGGCGACGGGCTGAAGGCGGTGGCGGAGCGAGCGGTGCTGAACGCGAACTACCTGGCCGAGAAGGTCAAGGGGGCCTTCCCACTGGCGTTCCCGGGCAGGCCCATGCACGAGTTCGTGTCCACGGCCAAGCCCCTTCGCAAGCACGGCGTGCGGGCCATGGACGTGGCCAAGCGGGTGATCGACCTGGGGTTCCATCCCTCCACGGTGTACTTCCCGCTGGTGGTGGAGGAGGCCATGATGGTCGAGCCCACCGAGACGGAGTCCCGGGAGTCGCTGGACGCGTTCGCCGACGCACTGCTCCAGGCGGCCCGGGAGGCCGAGTCCGACCCCGACCTGCTCCACGAGGCGCCGGTGACCACGCCGGTGCGCCGCCTGGACGAGGCCCACGCCGCACGGCACCTGAAGCTCCGGTGGTAGTGGGGGAGTAGGCGCTCGCTCCCCCGGCGGGGGAGCGGATGGTGGGGCCGTCCTCGGGGGAGTCCGGGTCGAATCACACCGCTGTGATTCGTGACGGTGGTCTCCGGTAGGATGCGGGCGTGGTGGTGATCGTCGACCCGGCTATCCGGGGTGATCATGCCGAACTGCGCGGGCTGGTGGTCGCGGGCTTCGGGGGCGTGGACACCTCCGGCGTGGTGGTGCTGGTGGAGCGGGCCCGCAGGCGGCAGGATTCGTTCACCGGACGGGCCTACGGCCAGCCGCCATCCCGGCTGTGGCGGCGGCCCGGCATCCGGTTCCTCGTCCGTCTGCGGATCCCGGCCACCCTCCGCAACCGGGGCTACCCGATGACCCACCGGTACCCGGGGCGCAAGACCGCTCCGTGGATCACCGTGACCAACTGGCGCGAGCGCCTGGTGGCCCTGGCCGCCCATGAGGCCTGCCACGTCCGCCAGTTCCGGGAGGGCACCCGCCGCTCCGAGGTCGAGGCCGAGCGGTGGGCTCTGGCCACCCTCGCGCAGTGGCAAACGCGGTCCCTCGCCCTCGATGACGTGAGCGTCTCGACCGCGGGCTCCCGCCAGCTGGAGCTGTTCGCATCACCGGCGTGATGCCAGTAGGGGGCACGGAAGCCGCAGAAAACCGGTCGAGGCGCCAGGGGAGCGGTCACCGACGCGACAGGTTTCGGCCCCATCAACTCCCTGGGATAGTTTCCATAATGTCCGTTATGGGCGATTAACCAGGCACGGCGAACCTGCGCGGGCTCTGTTCGGTGAAACGGTCAGGGGGCGCTGGTCGGAGCGACCGGAGGCTCTTCCGGCTCCAGGGCCTCGTCGGGAGCCACGCTCGTCTCGACCGGGGGCGGAGGCGCTGTCGTGGGCTCCGGCGGCGAGCCAGTGTGGAGGCCGCGGCGAAAGTTCGGCACGCGAAGGCGGTCCCGGATCGCCCACAGCGCGACCAGGCCGAGCGCCTCGAACACGATGCGCCGGGAGATCTTGGAGTGGCCGTGCTCTCGTTCCCGGAAGGAGATGGGGGCCTCCCCGACCGCGTAGCCGGCCAGCCAGGCCCGGTAGGCCAGCTCGATCTGGAAGCCGTAGCCCTCGGAGTGGATGCCGTCCTCCATCAGGGACGCCAGGAGGTCCGACCGGAACACCCGGAACCCGGAGGTGGCGTCGGCCACGGGCAACCCCAGCATTGCACGTGTGTACAGGTTCCCCCCGCGGGACAGCGCTCGCCGCAGCGCCCCCCAATTCGTCACCGACCCGCCGGGGACGTACCGGCTCCCCACCACGAGGTGCAGGCGCTCCGAGGCGGCCAGCAGCGGGGGCAGCTCCTCCGGCCGATGGGAGAGGTCCGCGTCCATCTCGACCACCAGGTCGTAGCCCGCCTCCAGGGCCCGGCGGAACCCGGCGACGTAGGCGCTGGCCAGCCCCTCCTTCCGGCGGCGTTCCATCAGCCGGACTCGCAGCTCCCCTGCAGCGATGGCCCGGACCACGTCCCCGGTCCCGTCCGGTGACCCATCGTCGACCACCAGCATCTCGATTCGGTCGTCCGCGGCCAGGGTCCGCTCGATGACGGCCCCAATGGTCGGGGCCTCGTTGTAGGTGGGCACGATGACCAGGATGCGGGCCCGCTCCGGCAGCGGATCGGCCGGCCGCCGGACTCTCCGGCGGCGCGGGCGGGCCAGCACCAACAGCCCGGCCACCCCCAGCGAGGCCCACGGGAAGTAGTCCCCGAACCGCGTGTAGATGGTCCGGGCGGAGGAGGCCTGGATCACGTGCCGCTCCACCGCCAGCCGGAACAGTCGCGTCGGGTCATGGACCCCCCCGTGCGGGTCGATGAAGGCGCTGATCCCCGAGATGGCGGCGTGCACCACCCACCGGCCGTTCTCCACGGCCCGGAACCGGCTCATCAGCAGGTGCTGGCGCGACGCCGCGGAGCGTCCGTACGACGCGTTGTTCGTGGTGACCACCAGGAAGCCACCGCCCCCGTCGATCAGCCGGCGCACCAGCGACGGGAAGGTGTTCTCGAAGCAGATGACGTTGGCGAAGCGGACGCGGTCAACCCGAAGCAGCCTGGTGTGCCGGCCCGGGGTGACGTCGTAGGGCACCTGCTTCAGGGCCGAGATCCAGTCCAGGTACCTCCGCCACGGGACGTACTCGCCGAACGGCACCAGGTGGACCTTCGTGTAGACGCCGATCACCTGACCCTGTCCGTCGTACAGCAGGCTCTGCCGGTACTGCCGGCCCCCCGGCGGTCCGGTGCTGGCCCCGACCAGCGTGGGCACCCCGACCGCCCGGACCGCGCCGGTGACCAGGCGTCCGAACTGCGGGTAGACCCGCGGGTCCTCGTCCACGGCGCTCTCCGGCCACACCGAGAGGACGGGCGGATGGGACGCAAGCGTCCGGTCCAGGCGGGCGTAGTTCCTCGCGATCAGCACGTCCTCGCGGTACGGGTCGGCCAGCTCCCGTTCGAAGTCGTTGCCCTGGACGATCGCCACGTCCAGGCGCCGGCCGTCCGGGGCCGGGATCCGGATCAGCCCCGGCAGCATGACGGCGGCGAGCGACACGCCCGCCAGCCCCGCGGCGACGGTCCGCCGCCGGCCCATCCGTTCCAGGGCCAGCAGCACCAGCGCGTTGACCAGCACCACCACGAACGAGACTCCCCACACCCCCGTCCAGGACGCCAGGGGCAGCAGGAACCCGTTGTTCGCCTGGCTGTAGCCGACGCCCCCCCACGTGAACCCGCCCAGCGGCCACATCCCCCGGAGGTACTCGATCCCGGTCCACAGCGCGGCCAGGCCGACCGCGAACCGCAGCGGCCGGCGGCCCCGTGCGAGCACCGGCGCCAGCAGCCCGAACAGGCCCGGATACGCCGCGGAGGCCAGCGAGAGCGACCCCCAAGCCAGCCAGCCGAACAGCCGGATCCAGTACAGGGTGGACGCGAAGAAGGCGAAGCCAAACGCGAACCCGGCCAGCAGCCCTCGCCGGGAGGTCGACCGGGAGAGGACCCATAGGAATGGGATCATGGCCACGAACGCCAGCGGGCCGACGTCGGCGGGCGGGAGGGCCAGCGACAGGAGGAAGCCGGAGAGGGCCGACACGCCGAGGGCGGAGGGAAGCCGGAGGCCGGCTTCGCGTTCGGGCGCGCTCAGGCGCAGTCGCGGCAGAGCATGCGGTCCTTGTCCGCGAGTTGCGCTCGGTGCTTCACCAGGTGGCAGTTGCTGCATACGAACTCTTTGTCGGAGGGCGGGACCACCTTGACCGCCAGGGTCTCCAGGCGCTCCTCCCGGCCCATGGCGAGGACGGAGTCGTCGTCCTCTTCCTCCTCGGCAGGGCGTCCCTCTCGCTTGGCCAGCAGCTCCTCGAGGCTCGACTCGACCTCCCCCTCCTCCGGCTCCGAAGCGGGGGCGGCGGCGGGGGCCTCCTCTTCTCCTTCGTCCTCGACCCCTTCGAGGTCGTCGTCCTCGAGCGATTCGTCGACGGTCTCTTCGATCTCTTCCATCAGTTTCCTCGAATCCGCCGGGTTCGTGGTCGGGGGATTCTACTCCCGGCAATCGGGCCTCGTGCCCGAATCGCGGGTGTTCAAACAGATCCTGCGGGGCGTTTGTTCCGACCGGCCGAAGATGGCTGCAGCCGGGGGCGACGACCGGCTCGGGACAGATGCCGGGCAAAACGAAGGACCCAGAGACCTTTGGTGCCGCAGCGCCGGGGCGCCACGTTCTCTACTCAGCCTCTGGGTCCTCGTGCCCCCGGTCGCCCGACGGCGTGCGTATGCTAGGTCCGTCGGCTTCAGGTGTCAATTCCCTCTTGAGGGTCCACCCGAGGTGGGTCGAGACCGGTCGAGGGTCGTGGGCCCCACGGACCAAACCCTCAACCTCAGCTCGAGGGCTGGCGTGCGGCACTCCCCTCCCCCCCATCGAGAACCGTTGCAGCCCAAGCGGTTTCGGTGGCCCCGGCGACTCCGCGTCAGCGCGCGTAGACCTCGCGACCCATCGACACGGTGAGCACCGGGCGGACCCCCCGCACCGAGTCCGCCGCGGTCGGATCCTCCTCGTAGGCCGCGAAATCCGCGTGGTACCCGGGCTCGAGGCGGCCCTTCTTGTCGTCCAGGTGGGCCAGCGCGGCGCTTCCCTGCGTGAACAGGCGCAGCGCCTCCTCGCGGCTCAGCCGCTCCATGGGGTCGTGGTGGCCCTCGAGCGCCGCGATGCCCTCCATGGGATCGAGGGCAGTGACAGGCGAGTCCGACCCCGCCCCGAGCAGCACGCCGCGCAGCATCAGGGTCCGGAACGGGTTCATGCCGCCGGCCCGGTCCTCCCCCAGGCGCAGCTCGTACATGCCGCCGGGGTGGCCCCAGGTCGAGTCGAACGCTGGCTGGACGGATATGGTCAGCCCTAGCGCCGCCGCACGTTCGACGTGGTCGGCGCCGGGCAGCTCGAAGTGCTCCACTCGATGTCGCCGGGCGCGGAAATGCCGCCTGGACCTCGAGTCGAGAGTGGAGTACACGCGCTCCCACGCCGCCAGACACTGCTCGATGGCAGCGTCGCCGATGGCGTGCACGGCCACCTGGAGCCCCGCCAGGTGGGCGTTGTGGAAGAACTCGACCAGTTCGTCGGACTGGAGGTAGCCCACCCCGGTCCCTTCCCCATCGGCATAGGGCCGCGACAGGTACGCCGTGCGCGCTCCGAAGGAGCCGTCCAGGGAGAGGTCCCCGCCGATCCGGGGGAGCGCGAAGTCCATCACGAACGGGATGTCCATGGACGCCACGTACGGGATGGTGTCGACGGGGAGCCGGTCCCGGTGGGTCATCAGGACCTCGAAGTCGCGAGGGCCCCGGGAGTTCGGGATGGCCATCTCGTGGACACACGTGATCCCCCGGGAGGCGGCCAGGGCCGCCGCCCGCAGCTGGTACTCCTGCACGTCCCGGTCGGACAGGCTTTCGTGGAACCACCGCTGGAGGGCCCAGTTCGCCTCCTGGCGGACCACGCCCGTCGGTTCCCCTGCCTCGTCGGTCTCGACGCCGCGCATCCCGAGGACGCCCGACCCGCGCAGGGCCGCCGAGTTGGCCAAGCTGATGTGCCCGTCGGCCCGGACCACGATCAGGGGCGCCTCGGTGGCGCTGTCCAGCTCCGTGATCGAGGGCAGGCGGGGGCGATCCCAGGCCGTCTCGTCGAATCCGTGGCAGAGCAGGGCACCCGTTCGGCCCGTCGCGGTGGCCCGGGCCACGGCGGCCACCAGGGCCTCCGCCGACCGGCACTGGTCGAGTGCGGGGCCGCCCTGGTCGATGCCGGTTCCGGTCAGGTGGACATGCGAGTCGATGAATCCCGGAAGGACGGTGGTCCCGGGGAGGTCCACGACTCGATCGGCCTCCGGCGGCTCCCCCGTCCCCACCCGTTCGACGTGGCGCTCGTCCACCAGGAGCCACTCCCCCACCGTGGGGTGCGAGAGTGTCTCGACACGGGTCGCCCGGTAGAGGGTTCGCATGGGGTCGCCGATTATAGGCAGGCCGGTGCGAGGCGCCCGAGGCCGCTTGCGGCCGCGTGCAGCGGCGCGACAGCACCGCTCGGCCCAGGAGCCTGAGCGCGAGGAAGGCCGCCACCGCTACCGTCACCGGGCCAGCCCCCAGCCTGCCGTGGCGGCCCCGTCGGGGGTTCGCCCATGGTGGCGGAGGAACGCTCGCGCGCTCCGGCCACCGGGTCCTGAAACCGCCACGGCGACGGCCACCGCCCGCCGGACGACCGGGGAGGGATCGTCGGCCGCCGCGGCCGCCCGCTCCAGGACGGCTCGAGGGTCGGTCCGGGCCAGCGCCCGCCACGCCCAGGCCCGCACCAGGTCGTGGGTGCGGTCGTCGGTCGCCACTGTCCGGATGAGGGCTGCTTCCGCCGCCCCCAACCGCTGGAACGCGAGTCGCCGAAGCGCTCGAAGCGTGTCGAGCGGCTGCTCGCCGCGTTCCAGGCGATGGAGGTCTCGCTCCACGATGTCGCCGGGCGGACCCGTGGACACACCGTGCGAAGCCGGGCCGGTGCCCGAGCCGGTCGTCGCCACCGGCAGCGACGGGTCATCCGGAGCGGTGACCCGGCACTTCTCCTCGGCGAGCCGCAGACCGAGCCTCGCCAGACAGGCTCGGAGCCGCTCCAGGATCTCCGCGCCGGCATCACGGTCACGCGCCGTGACCATCAGGTCGTCCACCCACCGCACGTGGCCCCAGCCCGCATCGTCGATCTCGCGGTCCACCGGGGCCAGCACGGCATTGGCCAGCACGGCCGACGGCAGTGGCCCCACCGGCAGGCCGGGGCTCCCGGCCGACTCCCAGCGGTTCAGCAGTCGCCCCAGCGAAGCCACGACCTCCGGGCGGCAGCCCGCCCGGAGCAACGCATCCACCACGACCTCTCCGCGGATGGAGCGGTAGCAGTCCCGGACGTCGGCCAGGACCACGGTTCCGGGACCCGTCGCCAGCAGCCGGCCGGCCTCCCGGCGCCACCGGGCCCGGGCCGGTCCCAGCGGCTCCAGGCGGAGGCGGCCCCGGGCCGCCTGGTCCTGGGAGGCCCGGTTGGCCATCGCCGCCGGATACATCGAGCGCTCGATCCGGCCGACCAGCCGCGCGCCAAGCGCCAGGTAGCCGGCCTCCTCCGCCGGGTGCAGGGCGGCCAGCCACCGCAGCCCGCGCCCGCCGGGCTTGGCGATGGGGAACGGGGAGGCGGTGGACGGCGGGAGGGGAACTCCTCGGGCGAACGCCCGCCGCCCGTCGGCGAGGCCGGCGACGTCCGGAAGTTCCGTCCGCCGCTGGCCTCGCGCAAGCTCGCCCCACGCGATCGTGAGGGCACCGTGCCGGTCCGTGATCCCTCCCCTCGCAGACCCGGGAGAGGGTGGGCCGTGCGCCGCGTTTGTACAGCCGGCCGGGCCCAGGGGGCAATGGCTAGTTCGGGTGGAGTTTCCTCCGCCGCCCGGGCTCGGGCCCATCCCCGGCCCCCGTCGACCGAGGCCCCATCGGGGGACGGATCCGGCTGTTCGGGCCCCTATGATGGTCGCGTGCTCGACCAGCGCGACCTCGAGATCCTGGCCGCCCTCCAGGAGGACGCTCGGGCCACCTACGCCGACGTGGCCCGCCGGGTGGGGCTGTCGCCGTCGTCGGTCCACCAGCGCGTTCGCAAGCTGGAGGAATCGGGGGTCATCCAGGGCTACCGGGCCATCGTGGACCCCGAAGCGATCGGCCTCTACGTCACCGCGCTGGTGTCGGTGATGCCCCTTGACCCGAAGCAGCCGGACGACCTCCCGGCGCGGGTGGAGGAGCTCCCCGAGATCGAGGACTGCTTCAGCGTGGCCGGCGACGAGAACTACATCCTGAAGGTCCGCACGCGGACCACCGGCGAGCTGGAGGACCTGCTGCGCCGGCTACGGGAGAATGCGGGCGTGCAGACCAGGACCACCGTGGTCCTGTCCACACCCTTCGAGGGCCGCCCCGTCCTGGGCTCCTGAGCACGCCAGTTCAGTATCCGCAAGGGGCCATGCGCTCGACCGGAAGCCGGGCTGGGATCCGCGTCCGCGTTCGTCCTCAGGGTGTCGAGACGACTGCGATGGAGTCCACCGAGATCGAGGTCCAGGCGATCGGATTGGGAACCACGATGGGGTTCCCGATCCAGAGCGCGGTGGGCCTCACCGGGCTCGAGACCGGCCCTTGCCACAGGTCCCCGTCGAGGTACACGGTGTACTGCCCGGCGGCGTAGACCAGCCTGTAAATGTGGAAGCCGGATGGATTCGGGACCGCGGAGCTGTTCTGGCCGGCCAGTGACGTGAATGGTCCGCTCGACTGGTCGGCCCAGATGTAGAAGACCTCGGCGAACCCCGGAGGGTTCCATCCTTGGGGCGTGCTGTCGGGCCACGACAGGACGGCGAGGCCGCTCCCGCTCGGGCCCAGGTTCGTGTACGCCATCCTGATCTGGAGGGTGAAGTCTCCGGTGACCGGAAACGGCGGCGGGAGCGATGGCCCGCCTCCCCAGATGTATGGGAAGGCGTGCTCGGCGGTGGCCTTGAACTTCGCCGTGCCCCCACCGACCGTCACCTGACCATATGGAGATGGCGCGGTGACTCCATTGCATGCACTGAGGGATGCGTCCTTCCACTGTCCGGACCCCGTTACGAGAGCGCTCGTGGAGTCCCAACACCAGCGCACCCCGCTCGTTTCGATGCTCGTATTCCACCGCGCGCTGATCGAGTTCCCGTTGAACCCATCGGAGAAGAACGCCGTCTCGGTCGCACCCGACGCGTGGGCCGTCACCCCCACGCTGCCGAGAAGGAGCAGGACAGAAGCACTGAGCAGCGGAACCGAGAATTTGCGGACCACGTCCCTCAACCCCCTCACCTTGGCCGAACCGCGGCCCCGGGGTAGCAGATGGGCGAGGCGCTTTGCTAGGGCCGACGGTCCCGCTCTCCTTGGGCTGATCGAGCCGGTCCCTGCTCGACTGGCTTCGAGCGGCCACGGACGGCGGACATGGGCCGAACGTACGGGGTCCGGGCCGGCCCCGGCCACATCAGGAGGTCCTCCCCACGTGAACACCTACCGCCGGTACGGACGTTGGGCCAAGCGGATCGCGGCCTTCCTGATCGCGTACACGCTGGTCGGCTACCTGTTCATCGGGTCTCGCCGGGGAAGGCGCTGGCAACCCCGGGACGACCTTCGCGGCCTACCGGGGATTCGTCGTCTACCTGATCTTCTCCTGGCCCGGATCCAGGTGTTCCTGGCCGGGCTGGTCTCGGAGGAGATCTGGTTCGAGCAGACCACCTCCGGCCCCACGTCGGACCTCCAGTCGGCCACGTTCTTCGCCGCCCAGTACGTCGGCCTGTATGGCATGGGCGGTCCTGGACAGGTGCCGGACGCGCGTGCGGACCCTCCTCCAGCAGAAGCGCCACGTGGTGGAGGGGCTTCGCGACGCGATGCTGGAGCGCGAGGAGCTCATCGGGGACAAGATCGAGCAGGTCATGGCCGACCTCGGCGAGCGGGAACCCCTCCCGGTGCCCGTCACCGTGGGCGCTCCCGGGCTGCCGGGCGGACAGGAGCTTCCCTCGGTGGCGACGGGAACGGTCGCGGGCCCGCCGAGGGCAACGGACAGGGCCGACTACCCGGCAGGCACCCCCAGGCGGCTCCGCTCGTTGTGGCGGATCGCCGCCGCGCCCCCGGCCGCCAGCACCGCCACGGCCAGGGCGCACCCGATCCCGGCCGACAGGGCCATGGCATTGACCACCCCGAGGCGGCTGGCGTCCCCCAGCCAGGCCAGGCCGATGCTGCCCACGGCCGACGCCAACTGCGTGAGCCCGTCCGCCACGCTGTACGCCCTCCCGCGCAGGACGTCCGGCAGGGTCTCGGCCAGGGTCGCCGAGAGCGGAATGCCCACCCCAGCGTCGGCCAGCCCCGCCACCAGCGCGATCGGCAGCAGGGCCAGCAACGACGGGCTTCCCAGGATGGCCAGGAACGTGCCCAGGCCCAGCACCGACGCCACCGCCCACGGTCCCCGGCTGTGCCGGGCGTCCCGGGCCGCGATCACCAGACTCGACATCACGGTTCCCAGCCCGGCGAAGGCCAGGACGATGCCGTACTCGCTTCCAGGACGGCCCAGGTCGTCGCGCAGGTACACGACGAGCAGGGCCAGGATCCCGCCCCACCCCAGCGACAGGGCCGCGTTCAGCAGCGTGTAGGCACGCACGGCGGGCACCGTGACCAGCCCCCGGATCCCGTCCCGGAGCTCTCGGAGCACGGAGGACCGCTCGGCCGCCGGCGACGGCCGGCCGCGGGGCCGGAGCTCCAGGATGAACAGCGTGGCCAGCACGAACGAGGCCGAGTCCACGAAGAAGGCGGGCCGGGCCCCCACCAGCAGGACCACCAGTCCGCCGAACGCCGGCCCCACCGTGTGCAGCACCTGGTGCGTCGTCTCCACCACCGCGAGCGCGGGGACTAGGCGTTCCTCCGTGGCGATCAGAGGGAGCAGCGCGGAGCGGGCCGAACGGAACAGCGGCCCGAACGCCGCGCTGGCCAGCGCGATCACGTAGATCTGCCACAGCGTCGTGGTGAACGGCAGCACGGCCACCAGGCCCGCCCGGATCAGGTTGCTCACCACCATGACCTTCCGGCGGTCCAGGCGGTCGGCCAGCAGCCCCGCCAGCGGGCCGATGGTGAACCAGGGCACGGACCGGAGGCCCAGGGCCAGGCCCACGGCGGCCGGGCTCCCCGTCAGCTTGTTCACGTACACCGCCAGCGCGATGAACGTGACGAAGGAACCGGCGTCCGACACCCAGTCGGACATCCAGAACGCGCGCAGCTCGCGGTCGCGGAGCACGCCGAAGATGGACGCGACGTGGCGGATGGGTCGTGCCGGCATGCCCTCGATTATCCCCGGGCCGGGGCCGGATCAGCGCCGTCGAGCCGACTGGCCGGCGATCAGGACCGGGTGGCCTCCTGCTGGGGCAACGAGTGCCCGTACGGGAAGACCCACCGGAACAGGCTGAGGCCGGGGCGCTTGCACCAGCAATCCGGGAGGCACTCGCAGCGGATCCGCCCCGCGCGCTCCTCGAGGCGGGCCACCAGGGCCGCCGCGACGTACACTCCCGCGGCGATGGCGACGATCCTCTTCACCCGGCATCCCCCTCTGCGATCCGGCGGCCGATGATCATGCGCTGGACCTGGTTGGTCCCCTCCACGATCTGGAGGGCCTTGGCCTCGCGCATGAACCGCTCCACCGGGTATTCCTGCATGTAGCCGTACCCGCCGTGGAGCTGCACGGCGTCGGTGGTCACCCGCATCGCAGTGTCGGACCCGAACAGCTTGGCCATGGACGCCCCCACCGAGAAGTCGCCGCCCGCATCGCGGACCCGGGCCGCCTCCCGGTACAGCCGCCGCGAGGCCTCGATCCCCGTGGCCATGTCGGCCAGCATGAACTGCAGCGCCTGGTTCTCGATGACCGGCCGGCCGAACTGCTCCCGCTCCCGGGTGAACGCCACCGAAGCGTCCAGGGCGGCCTGGGCCAGGCCCACGGAGCAGGCCGCGATGCCCAGCCGCCCGCCGTCCAGCGCGGCCAGGGCCACCTTGAAGCCGATGCCCTCCTCCCCCACCAGGTTCGCCGCGGGCACCCGGCATCCCTCGAACCGGAGTTCCCGCATGGGCGAGGCGTGCCAGCCCATCTTGTCCTCGACCCTCCCGAACTCGAACCCGTCCCAGCCCTTCTCCACGACGAACGCGGAGATCCCCGCGGGGGTCTCGTCGCCGGTGCGGGCCATGACCAGGTACGCCTCGGCCTCGCCGGCGTGGCTGATGAACCGCTTCGAGCCCTCCAGCAGGTAGCCGTCGCCGTCCGCGCTCGCGGCCCGGGTCCGCAGCGAGGCCGCGTCGGAGCCAGAGGATGCCTCGGACAGCGCGTACGCCCCCAGCCACTCCCCGGCGAACAGCCGCGGCAGATACCGCTCCTTCAGCTGTTCCGACCCGAACTGGTGGATGCCGAAGGCGCACAGGTGGTGCACGGAGAGCCCCACGCCCAGGGCCAGGAACCCCCTGGCCACCTCCTCCAGAACCGCCAGGTACAGCAGGTACGACTGGCCGCCACCACCGTAGCGTTCGTCGTACGGGATCCCCGCCAGCCCCATCTCCCCCAGCTCGGAGAACAGCTCCCGGGGGAACTGCTTCTTCTCCTCGTAGGAGGCGGCGGAGGGGGCGGCCCGATCGTCCGCCCATCGGCGGACCGACGCGACCAACTCCCGCTCGTCCTCCGGCAGTCCGAAGTCCCGGTCCACGCTCGGAGGGTACCTCAGGCCTCGACCACCAGGCGCACCACGTGCCCGTGCGGCGCGAAGCGGCTCTGTTCTTCCAGGATCCCCGTGACCACCAGGAACTCGACACCCGGACCCTCCCGCGCCTCCTCCACGAAGGTGGAAGGCTCGGCGAAGGAGCCGACCAGTGCGAAGACGGCGGCCCGGAGCCCCGCACCTGCGAGCTCTGGCCCGGCGCGGGACGGGCGGAGCCGCACCACCAGTTCCCCGCTCGCAGCCGTCTCGAACCCAACCGCCGCGAACGCGGCGTCCGACCGCTCAAGCGCCTCGCGGATATGCGGCACCAGGTGCACTTCAGGTTCCTCGGCCACCCAGTCGGGCGCCCGCATGGCCCCGACCAGCCGCTCCACCGACGGCGTGTGGCGGTCGGCTCCCGCCACGCCGGCGCGCAGTTCGTCCCCCTTCCAACCGCACCAGCAGCGTCCTTTCCTCGTCCCGGCGGGCCAGCCTCGCTCGGTATCCTGTCAGGACCATGCGCCTGTACAACGCGCTCACCCGGCAGATCGAGGAGGTCAAGCCGGCCGACGGGCGGACCGTGAAGATCTACTCGTGCGGCCCGACCGTGTACCGCTACGCCCACATCGGGAACATGCGCACGTTCATGCTGGGCGACCTGATCCGCCGCGTGCTGCGCTTCGAAGGACAGGACGTCGTCCAGGTCATGAACATCACCGACGTGGGACACATGACCGACGACGTGTCCCAGGAGTCCCGGGATCGCATGGACATCGCGGTGGCCGACGAGGGCCTGTCGCCCCGGGAGATCGCGGACAAGTACACCGCCGCCTTCCTGGAGGACGTCGACGCGCTCAACATCGAGCGGGCCGACGTCTATCCGAAGGCCACCGACCACATCCCCGAGATGATCGAGCTCATCGAGCGGCTCATGGAGAAGGGCCTGGCCTACGAGGTCGATGGGAACGTGTACTTCGACGTGCATGCGTTCCCCGCCTACGGCCGCCTGTCCGGCAACACGCTGGAGGCGCTGCGGGCGGGACACCGCCAGGAGCTGGAGGTCGACCCGAACAAGCGCCACCCGGAGGACTTCGCCCTGTGGAAGCGGGCGGGCCAGGGCCGCTTGATGACGTGGCCCAGCCCGTGGGGCGACGGGTTCCCCGGCTGGCACATCGAGTGCTCGGCCATGTCCATGAAGTACCTGGGCGAGCGTTTCGACATCCACACCGGCGGCAACGACCTGAAGTTCCCCCACCACGAGGACGAGATCGCCCAGTCCGACGGCGCCACCGGACACCCGGTCGTGTCGATCTGGGTGTACGGCGGGTTCCTCCAGCAGTCCGGCCAGAAGATGGCCAAGTCCGCCAAGAACATCACGCGCGTCAGCGAGCTGGCGGAGGCCGGCATCGACCCTTTGGCGTTCCGCCTGCTGTGCTTCGGGACCCGCTACCGGAGCGAGACGGACTTCTCCTGGGATGCCCTGGAGGGGACGAACCAGCGCCTGCGGAGGCTCCGGCGGCTGGTGGCGGACTGGAGCACCGACCCGCGGCCGGCTGATGAGCGCTCGACGCAGGCCCGGGAGCTGGACCGGCGGTTCCGGGACGCCGTGGCCGACGACCTGAACATGCCCCACGCGCTGGTGGTCCTTGACGAAGCGGTGGGGTCCGACCTGCCCGGCGGGGAGAAGCACGACCTCCTGGCCTCGTGGGACCACGTGCTGGGGCTGGACCTGCAACGGTCTGCGGAGGGGTCCGAGCTGCCGCCGGAGGTGCAGGAGCTGGTCGACGAACGCGATCGGGCCCGGGCTGCCCGGGACTTCGACCGGTCCGACGCCATCCGGACCCGGCTGGTGGAGATGGGGTACGAGGTCATGGACACGGCCGAAGGGACGAAGGTCCGCCGCCTGGACTGACGGCAGCCCGATCCCTACGGTTCGGCGATTGGGGCTTCCAGGGTCCTCGCCATCGCCTCCGAGCCCGCCCGCCGGCCCATGGGGCCCAACGCGGGAAGGGTGACCCCGGCGGCCCGGTACTCCTCGACCTTGGCCCGGACCGCGTCCGCGGTGCCGATCCCCGCGTACTCGTCCACGAAGCGCTGGTCCAGGGCGGCCAGGGCCCCCGACATGTCGCCGGCCGCCATCTTCTGGTCGAAGCCGGCCAGCGCCTCCGGGTGCACGGCGGCGATCTCCTTGCGGTAGAAGGGCAGGTTCAGGTACGGGAAGGCCTGCGAGCGGAACGCGTCCCGGGCCGCGTCCAGGTCGTCGGTCACCGCCGCGGGGACCGCCGCCACCACCTCGAAGGAATCCGGCGATCGCCCCTGCTCGGCCAGGGCCGCGTCGAGGGCCGGCCGAATGGTCTCCCGGATGTGCCGGGGCGAGCACATCCACAGCACGATGCCGTCGGCCAGCTCCGCGGCCGCCCGGAGCATCCGAGGGCCCATGGCCGCCCACAGGATGGGTAGGTCCTTGCGGGCCCCGTAGCCCAGGAACCCGAAGTGGGACACGTAGTGGCGGCCCTCGAAGTCGCCGCCGTCCTTCTCGAACACCTGGCGCAGGATCCGCGTGGCCTCGCTGATCCGGCCCACCGGGTCGTCCAGGGTCAGTCCGTACCACCCCTCCATGGTGATCTTGTGGCTGACCCCGATGCCCAGGCGGAGCCTTCCGCCGCTGACCTCGTCGAGCGTGGCGGCCTCCATCCCGAGCAGGGCCGGATGCCGGAGCATGAACGGGACCACCCCGGTTCCCAACCCGATGCGCGACGTGGCGTGGGCGTAGTGGTTGAGGACCTGGAGCGGCTCCCGGGAGGCGATCTGGGTGACCCACACGCTGTCGTAGCCCAGGGACTCGGCCAGGCGGACCCGCTCGGTGGCGTCCTCCAGGGAGCGGCCAGCGTCGAGGAAGGCGGCCAGGCGCGGCATGACCCCGCATCCTAGCCCGGACGCCGAGAGGCGCGCCCCGGGGGGCGCGCCTCTCGCGTGCGTGGTACCGGTCGAACGGGCTTAGGGCTCGTGCTGGCCCACGGTGGCGTAGTACGCGTCTTCCTCCACCGTGCCGTTCAGGCCGCGGGTGTCCGTCCACCCGATGTCGATGTTGCCGCGCTGGTCGTTGACCAGCCACATGTAGTCGCCCTGGAAACCTGCCTCGGCGGGGCTGTTGGACGCCAGCAGGTTCGGCATGGACGCTGTGGTGATGCGGCTGTACGTGGTGCCTCCGACGCTCGGAGAGAGCGGGCTGCCGATCTGCGCCAGCTCGATGTCGTTGCAGCCGGTGCTCTCGCAGCTCCCGAAATGCCGGTCGTAGAAGGCCACGTTCAGCGAGTTCCCGCTCTTCTCCACCTGCCCCCACGACATGTACTGGGCCGTGTTGCCGAACGGGGAGGTGATGTTGAACAGCGAACTCCAGCTCGACCCCCCGGTCGTCGAGGACTTGAAGAACACGTCGGTGTTGCACGGGGACGTGTGCGTTCCCGGCGTGGTGAACCGGCAGTTCGAGCCGAGGTTCCGTCCGTCCGACCACACGAAGTACAGGCGCCCCGCGCTGTCGATGGAGACAGACCCGTAGGTCTCGTCCTGGACCCGGAACGTGTCCGGGGGCAGACATTGCCGGCCTCCGGCTGACGGAGTGCAGCTCGCCGTGTCGAAGGGCTGGAAGCCCTGGTCGTCGGTGATCTGGACCGGGGAGGTCCAGCCGGCGGCCGTGGAGCAGTCGTTTCCGACGGGGCACTTCACCAGCATCCACTGGTTGAGGCCGCTGGTCGGCGTGTTGCCGTTGAAGAACGACACGTAGACCGTGCCGTCGGGACCGACGATCGGGTCCGAGCCCTGGTCATTGTCGCAAGCGTTGGCGTTGGACTCGGCGCTGAACGCCGTGCAGAACGTGGAGTTCGACCCGCTGATCTCGAGCGGCGCCGACCACGTGGCTCCACCGGTGCTGGACTGGCTGAAGAAGATGGGGCTGTCGAAGGACCCGGGGATCCCGGTGGAGGAGCAGCCGACGGCCGCGCCCGCCCGGAACAGCGTCCAGGTCTCGTAGATGTTGCCCGCCTTCGCGCCACTGGTGCGCTGGTCCGCGATCACGTACTCCTTGTCGTCCGAGAAGCACGGGTCGTCGTGGCTGGCGATGACGCCGTACGGGGTGTCGAAGTACGGCTGGAACGCGCCTGCGGCGGTGCTCGGCGTGTGATAGGCCGAGCCCTGGAACGGGGCGTTCGACTTCTCCACGAGGACCGCGGTGTCCGGCGAGTTGATGTCGAACAGCACGCCGGTGATGTAGGCGTTCCCGAAGCCGTCGTACGCCACCGACGGGTCGCTGATCGCGTCGAAGGTGTGCCCGTCACCGCCGATGAACTGGCGCCACGGCGGGAGGGTGTCTCCCCACGTCCGCCCGTGGTCGAGGGTGAAGTCGTAGCCCGTCTGGTTGAACCCGACGCGGCTGTCGTTCTGGCCCTCCACCAGGTTCAGCGCGTTCGTGGGGTTGACGGCGAGCACGATCTCACCCTGCCGCCGACGCGAACAGTCCTGGTTCGCTCGGACGTTGGTGATACTTCCGCCGGTGAAGGTGTTCTGGCATCCGACCGTGTTGAGCAGCGGCGGAAGCGCCGGAGCGTTCCCCTTGGCGGCGGCCGCACGGGCCCGCTGCTGCAGGACCCCGGTCGACTGGAGGAGCGTGTACACGGTCCCGGACGACAGGTGGGCCTTCCAGGGCCACCTGGCGTGCCCGAGCTCGGCCTGCAATGCCGCGTTCAGGACCTTGTTCTTGACGTGCGGGGCCCGCACTCCAGTGCGGGCATTGGCCGAGAACAGCACGCCGGCGATCATTGCCGACGTAATCGCGAGCGCCACGACGAGGCGCACACGTGCTCGCATGCCTTCCCCCTTCCGTAGGGTCAGTGACTGGGATACGCGGCGGAGCGTACCCTCGCCACCCTTCCCCGCGCAAGGGTTGACACAGGGGAGAACCCCATGAACCCGGGCGAATCCGCCGAGGCCTTCCGGCCTCCCCTCAGCCCAGCCCCAGGCCCTTGGCCACGTTGGTCCGGAGGATCTCGCTGGTCCCCTCGTACAGGCGCATGGCCCGCACGTCGCGGTACCACGAATCCAGCCCGAGTTCGGTCATGAACCCGTTCCCGCCGTGGACCTGGATGGTCCGGTCCGCCACCCGGCCCACCATCTCGGTGGCCACCAGCTTGGCCAGGGCGGCCTCCTTGCGGCCGTCCGCACCCCGGTCGATGTCGTCGGCCATCTTGTAGACCAGCAGCCGGGCCTGCTCCAGCTCGGCGTACGAGTCCACCAGCATGCCCTGGACGTACTGGTTCTGGCCGATGGGACGCCCGAAGGCCTCCCGGGACTTCGCGTACTCGAACGCCAGGTCCAGCAGGTGCCGGGCCACGCCCAGTGCGCTGGCGGCGATCTGCAGCCGCGCGCCGTTGATGGCCCGGGCGGCCGAGTAGAACCCGAACCCCTCCTTGCCCAGCACGTTCTCCACCGGCACCTCAACATCGGAGAGCGTCAGCTCCACCGGGTTCTGGAACGGCGACATGGTCCGCTGGATCCGGGTGACCTCGTAGCCCGGCGTGTCGGCGTCGACGAAGAACGCCGTGATCCCGCCCCGAGCCCGCTTCTCCGGGTCGGTCAGCGCGAACACCAGGGCAAAGTCGGCGACGTCCCCGCCGGTGATGAAGTGCTTGCGCCCGGAGACGATCCACGTCCCGTTGGTCCGGATGGCCTTGGTCTGGATGCCCGTGGCGTCCGACCCGGCGCCGGGCTCGGTGAGGGCGAAGCAGGTGGTCTTCTCGCCCCGCATCAGGGGCTCCAGGTACCGCTCGCGCTGGTCCGCCGTGCAGTCCAGGTAGATCGGCGTGGGGCCGGTGACCACTGGGAAGATCGACTCGAACTGGGCCAGCAGCAGGCCGTGGCCGGAGGCTTCCTCGTGCAGGACGACCTGGCCGAGGTACGAAAGCCCCCCTCCCCCGACCTCCTCCGGCATGTGCAGGGTCCAGAACCCGAGCTCGGCCGACCGCTTCCGCAGCTCCAGCCGTTCCTGGGTGGCGCCCTCGAACGTGCCGGTCTCTTGGATCTCCTGGCGGCGCCGGTCCTCGCGGGGCCGGATCTCGCGGTCGATGAAGTCCCGAAGCGTGCTCCGGAGCTCCAGGATCTCCTCGGGGACGTTCAGCAGCGGCACGGCGACCTCCTCCTCGCTCACGGGCGCCCGGGCGACCCTGGGGCTACAAACCTACCGCTGCGTAGGTTACTCGCGAGTAAGTCTACCCGCCAGGAGCGCCCTCATGCCGTCCTCAGCGGATGCGGGAGGGTCGCCATACCCGACTGAGCAGGTACAGGACCACAGGGCCGGCAACCACCAGATAGAGCAGGACGTACTGGGGGCCGGTTTCCCCCAGGAACACGGGGAAGGCGTAGACGTAGATCATGACCGCGGCGACGAGCAGCAGGACCGAGGCACCCAGCCGCCCCACCCACCCCATGCTGGTGGGCCCGCCCCGCCACCGGGAGAAGTCCTGGCTTGGCGTCGGCGGCTCCGGCGAGCCCAAGCCCCGAATGACCAGCCCGGGACGGAGGCGCGGCTCCGCGTCCCCAACCCTGGCCGGGGCATAGCAACGAGGGCACCAGTCGAGTCCGGGTGCCAGTGGGGCTCGGCAGGCCATGCACGCGTCCATGCGCTTCACCGTGCGCATCGGCAGGCCGCCGGGCGCGCTTGAGCCGAGGCCGGACGGTGGCTCAGGCCACCGTGTGCAGGTCCCTGGGGGCCTCGTTCAGCCGTCGGGCTCCGTCCTCGGTGACCACCACGATGTCCTCGATGCGCACCCCGAACTCGCCCTCCAGGTACACGCCCGGCTCGACGGAGAAGCACATCCCGGGGCCGAGCGGCTCCCGGTTCCCGGCCACGATGTACGGGGGCTCGTGCTCCTCCAGGCCGATGCCGTGGCCGGTGCGATGGACGAACCGCTCGCCGAGGCCCGCGGCCTCGATGGCCCCGCGGGCCGCCCGGTCCACATCCTCCGCCGGTACCCCCGGGCGGATCGTCCGGAACGCCAGTTCCTGCGCCCGGCGAACCACCTCGTAGACCTCGTGGAACCGGGGCGGGGGCGCCCCCACGCAGACCGTCCGGCTGATGTCGGAGCAGTAGCCGCCCACCCGGCCCCCGAAGTCCAGCACCACCGGGTCTCCCGGGCCGACCACCCGGCCGCCCGGCTCGTGGTGCGGGGAGGCGGCGTTGGAGCCGGAGCCCACGATGGTGAAGGCGACGGAGTCATGGCCCTCCTCCCGGAGGAGCCCGCCCAGGGTCGCGGCGATCTGCGCCTCCGTGCGCCCGGTGAACGTGGTCTCGGCGATCCGCTCGAAGGCCCGGTCGGCGCCGGCGGCGGCCCGGGACAGCAGCTCGATCTCCTCGGCGTCCTTGGTCACCCGGAGCGCCAGGCCCGCTCGCGACGCCGGCACCAGCTCGAACCGTGCGCCTGGCCCCTCCCGCAGGGCCAGCGCGTGCACGGCCGGAGCGGTGTCCGTGATCCCGTAGCTCGCCCCGTTCGTGAGCATCCGCCGGACCAGCTCGTGGGGATCCTCGCCGTCCCGCCAGCCCGCCAGCTCCACCAGGCGCCCGCCCGGCGAGCCCTGGGCCCGGAGCTTCTCCAGCTCCGGGACGACCAGCACGGGGTCGGACCCCGCCCGCAGGACCAGGCACGTTAGCCGCTCGAGGGGCGGCGGATCGTAGCCCGCCAGGTAGACCAGGTCGGCGGACGGGGTGACCAGCAATCCCGCCAGCCCGGCCTCCACGGCCCGCTCGGCGGCCTCCGCCATCCTCGCGACGTGCCGATCGCCTCCGCCCACCGCGTCCCTCCTCCTCAGATCTTGAGCCGGATGGGCAGGCGGACCACACGGAACGACGCCGGGGTCGTGCCCAGCACGATCCCGTCCGCCTCCACCGGCACGGGGCGGTCCGTCTCCACCCGGATGGCCTTTCCCTTCATCTCCACGATGTGCGGATGCGGGACCTGCTCCCCGCGGTACATCAGCGGGAGCAGCGTGAACTGGTCCGAGCGCGGGCCCGTCATGACCAGAACGTCCAGGAGACCGTCGCTCGGCCACGAGCGGGGCGACAGCCGGAGCCCGCCCGCCTCGAACTGGCAGTTGCCCACCACGACGTTGGTCGCCGGGCCCTCGTGGACCTGCTCGCCGACCCGCAGGGTGAACGGACGGGGCTTGGTCCGGGCCAGGGTCAGCCAGAACCCCAGGAACCGGCGTCCCCGGCCCAGGAACCGGGGCAGCCGGGATTCCCGGGCGTGGGCGGCGGCGCCGAAGCCGGCCTGTGCCAGGTTCGGGAAGTAGCTGGTGACCTCGGACCCATCGTCTCCAGCGCAGGTGACCTTCCCGACGTCGATGGGGAACAGGCGGTCGCCGGCCATGCTGGCGGTGGCCCGGGCGGCGTCGCCCGGCAGGCCGAACGTGGTGACGAACCCGCAGTCCGCGCCGGCCGGGACCACGCCCAGCACCGCGTCCTCGGCGACGGCCCGGTCGTCCTCGATCATCCCGTTCACCACGTGATGGACCAGGTCGTCGCCCCCCACGGCCACCAGGAACCGTTCGCCGTCGGCCAGGGCGTCCCGGGCAACGCCGGCAGCTTCGGAGGGCTCGGCCACCTCCGCCACTCGGTAATCCAGGGCTTTCGATCGCACCGTGCGCTCCACCTCGGGCATCTCGGCGGCGACGCGGCCTCGCCCCCCGGAGGGGTGGACGATCAGCACCAACCGGCCGAACGGACTCGCCACGGACGCCGATGGTAGCGGCGGCAAGGGATTCGTAACGCGCCGCGTGGCAAGATGCACTGACAGGAGTCGCATGAGGGTCCGATCGCTCATCCGTGGCCACCGCGCGCTGGCCGCCGTCTTGGCCTTCGTGGTGGCCGCCGGGCTCTCCTTCGGCCTGTACTGGTTCGCTCCCTGGAACCTGTTCGTCGACAAGAAGGTCAACGAGTCCATCCCCACGGCCGCGGCCGAGGCGGTCGTCTCCGAGAGCCCCACGCCCGTCGCCACGCCCGGCTCCCCCGCACCGAGCACCTCGGGGTATGCCTCACCCACGTTGCCGGCTGGATCGACCGCTCCGGTCGTGCTGTCCCAGGGGGAGTTCCAGAGCCTGGAGCACTCCACCAGCGGCCGGGCGCTCGTCATCCAGCTCTCGGACGGATCGCGGTACCTCCGCTTCGAGGGCCTGAACACGTCGAACGGCCCGGACCTGCGGGTGTGGATCACCGACCGGCCGGTCTCCACCGACTGGAACGTGTGGGACGACGGCGTGTACGTGGACCTCGGTGCCCTCAAGGGCAACATCGGCGACCAGAACTATCTGCTCCCGTCGGACGTCGACCTCGGCGCGTACCGGACCGCCGTGATCTGGTGTCGCCGGTTCAAGGTGGGCTTCGGCGTCGCGCCGATCGAGCTGGCGTAAAGTCTTCAGAGCACTGAGATCCTGAGGACTACGGTCCGTGTCGTCGCTTCAGCTCGTCCGCCACCCGTCGTGCCGCTCGACTCGGCCGGATGGCCCAGACGAAGATGGACCGGCCACCCTGCGTCACCTCGAGGTCCCCGCCGGCCGGTCCCCACCCCGAGGTGGCCTCGAGCGGTGAGCCGCGATCGACCACCTCCAGAACCACCCCGTCCTGAAGCGCGATCGCACGTAGGTTCGCGTCCGTGAGCGCGAGCAGCACCCTCTCCTGCCGTCCCCGCACGGCCGACGTCCCCAGCGCCAGGTCGAGCAGCGCCTCGTGGAGCGGAGTGGCCGGCTCGAGCCGAGCCATGTAGGGAGACAAGCGGTTCGCGATGCCCCGCTGACGGGCCAACGCCTGGAGCGGCGACCCTTGCCCCAGCGCTTCGATGCCGACGCGCCCTGCGAACGGCGTTCCCTCTCGACCAACCGGCACGGTCGGCGGAACCGAGACTGCCTGAGGTGGTGGTGCAAGCCTGGTTGGGGCAGTGGAGGGATCCGTGGCCGGGTGCGGCCGCTCGGAGGCCTCCTGCACGACAGGCGCAAGGGCAGTGGCCGCCGCCTCGGCCAGGGCTCCCGCAGTTGGATATCGCTGGTCGCGGGCCTTTGCCAGTGCTTTGGCCATCACGTCGTCGATCTCGCGTGGCAGGTCGGGGCACACCTCCGTGACCCGGGGAGGAGAATTCGACAGGTGGGCGAGGATCGCCGCCTGCATCGCACGGTCGCCGGCGTAGGGTGCCTTACCCGCGAGGCACTCGAACAGGACACACCCGAGCGAGTAGACGTCGACCCGACCGTCCAGCGGCTCCTCTCCGAGCCGTTCGGGCTCGATCTGCTCGGGAGCCATGTAGTCGGGCGTCCCCACGAAGAAGCCGGTGCGCGTGAGGCGCGTTCCGGCGTGGATGTCCCGAACAAGGCCGAAGTCGGCCAAGAAGCAGTAGTCGCTTCCATCGGGGGTGGTGTCGATAAGGATGTTGGCGGGCTTCACATCCCGGTGAATCAGTCCAATGGCATGCGCCGCGTCGAGGGCGCTTCCCACCTGGCTGACGATCGAGAGCGTTCGGTCCACCGCCAGTCGGCTCTCAGCCTTGAGGATCTGACGAAGGTCCGTCCCGCCCACGTAGCGCATGGCCATGTACAGGACGCCGTCGGCTTCCCCGGCGTCGTAGACGCGAACGACGTGCGGGTGGTCACTGAGCTTCTCCGCCAGCCGGGACTCCCGGAGAAAGCGCCTGCGGAAGTCATCGTCGCCGGACAGGTCCTCCGACAGCACCTTGAAGGCGACCTGTCGGTCCAGATACAGGTGCTGAGCCAGGTACACCGCACCCATTCCACCAGCGTCGATGAAGTCGATCAGCTGATAGTTCCCGATCTGGGAACCTATCCGCGGGAGCGGGCTCATCGTTCCAGTGTGCGCTCGGCTGGCGAAGGCGACGGCCGTCGCCGGCCGGAGACGGCCCGACATCCCCCTCCGGTCTCTATCACGTCGCGACCTCCCACTCGGGGAAACATTGCGATATCACCGGGTGTGGGTCAATGGTCGCTACAGCCCGGTGTAGGAGACCACCCCGCGATTCACGGCCTGGTGGGCCAGGCGGGCCACGGGCGCGACCTCGTCCGGGGCGACCTCGGAGATCTGGCGGAGCAGGTCCACCAGCATCTTGCAGCTCCGCACGAAGTCGCCGGGGGCCATGCCGGTCTCACCCAGCACGGCGTCCAGGGCCTTGCCGTCGGCCCAGTGGAACACGGCCGAGGCGAACCCGGGGTCGAGTTCCCGGCATAGCTCCACCTGGTGATCCTCCTCCGCCGCCCGGATCCGCCGCCACACCTGCATCAGCCCGCGGTAGCGCTCCCCCACCGCGGCCGTGGGCATCTCGCCAACAGCGCGCGGCACACGTTCCCGGGACTCGTAGACCACCGTGGACACCAGCGCGGCGACCTCCGGCGGCGCCAGCCCCGCGAACAGCCCGCTGCCCAGCGCCTCCGAGATCAGGATGTCGCCCTCGCCGTAGATCCGGGCCAGGGCCTCGCCCTTGGGCAGCAGGTCGAATCCGCGCACGTACCCGAGGTCCTGCAGCACGGCCAGGACCCGGTCGAATTGACGGGCCAGCGTCTCGGTTCGGGCCCGGATCCGCCGGTCCACCGTGCGGATCTGCTGCTCGAGCTTGGTGGCCCGGGCCGCCCACCGCTCGTGGTGGTTCCGGTCGGGGCAGGCATGGCACGGATGCTCGCGGGCCCGCTCCTCCAGCGCTGCGGCCTTGGCTTCCGCCGCCGGCTCCACGTGCCCCGCCCGGCGACGGGGGGGCCGCACGTCGATCGCCACCAGCCGCGCCGCCAGGTCCCGCCGGTATCGGGCGCTCCGGGCGCTGCCCGTCCGGGGGAGCTGGATCCGGGCGACCACCTCGGGCAGCTCGTCGAAGTCCGACGGCGACAGCCGGAAGAACTTCCGGTCCTGGGCCAGCACCGTGGGGCGGCCGTCCCGACTGGACAGGACCACGGCCAGGCCCCGGCGGCGGGCCCGGGGGACGAACACCACGTCACCCGGCTTCAAGGCCGCCAACGCGCCCCGGACGGCGTCCGTCCTGGCCCGGTCGCGGCCCTTCCGGGCCTCCTCGCGAACCGTGTCCGCCCGAGTCCGCAGGGCCCAGTACTCGGCGAAGTCGCCCAGGTGGCAGGCCATCTGCTCCCGGTACCCGGCCAGATAGGCCTTGTCCCGTTCCAGCTGGCGTTCCAGCGCGACCACGGCCCGGTCCGCCAGGAACTGAGCGAAGGACGAGTTCAGCAGGTGGTGGGTCTCCTCCCTCGTGTAGCCGCGGACCAGGTTCACGGCCATGTTGTAGGAGGGCCGGAAGGACGACGTGAGCTCGTACGTTCGCGTGGTGGCCAGCGAGGCCACCCGATCGAACGGCACCTGCTTCTGGTACACGACCACCGCGTGCCCCAGCTCGTCGATCCCTCGCCGGCCGGCCCGCCCGGTGAGCTGGGTGTACTCCCCGGGCGTGAGCAGCTCGTGGCGCTCCCCCTGGAACTTCCACAGGTCCTCGATCACCACCGTCCTGGCCGGCATGTTGATGCCGAGGGACAGGGTCTCGGTGGCGAACACCACCTTCACCAGCCCGCCCTTGAACAGCTCCTCCACCGTCTCCTTGAACAGCGGGAGCATGCCGGCGTGGTGCGCGGCGATGCCGGCGGCCAGGGCCTCCCGGAATTCGTAGAAGCCCAGCGTGACCAGGTCCTCTTCGGCCATCCACGCCGAGCGCATCTCGGCGAACTCGCGGATGCGCTCCTCCTCCGCCGCGGTGGTCAGCCGCACGCCCGACGACATCAAGAACTGGACGCTCCGGTCGCACCCCAACCGGCTGAACACGAAGTAGATGGCCGGGAGCATCCCCTCCTCGGCCAGGACCTCGACCACGTCCTCCCGGCGGGGGACGAAGAACCGGCGGTGCCCTTCCCGGGGCCGGGACTGCCGGTGGAGCTGTGGATTCCCCGTGTGGCGGCGGTAGTGCGTGTTCACCCGCAGCTCGCGCTGCTCCAGCGACACGATGTACGGGTTGGGAACCACCGACCCGCCGACCTCCGCGTGCATCGGATGCAGCTCGTGGCCGATCAGGTAGTGGTGCTCGAGTGGCACCGGGCGACGCTCCTCGATGACCACCCGGGTGGGGCCCCGGAGCGTCCCGATCCATTCCCCGAACTGCTCGGCGTTGGACACCGTGGCCGACAAGCACACGACGGAAACAGTCAGCGGCAGATGGATCAGGACCTCCTCCCACACGGCGCCGCGGTAGGGGTCCTGGAGGTAGTGCACCTCGTCCATCACGACGTGCTGGAGCCCCTCCAGCGTGGAGCTCTGCTCGTAGAGCATGTTCCGGAGCACCTCCGTGGTCATGACCACCACCGGCGCCTCTGAGTTGATGGAGTTGTCCCCGGTCAGCAGGCCGACCCGGGCCGACCCGTACCGGGCCACGAAGTCGCCGAACTTCTGGTTCGACAGGGCCTTCAGCGGGGTGGTGTAGAAGGCCTTTCGGCCGCTCGCGAGCGCGCGCTCCACCGCGTACTCGGCCACGACCGTCTTGCCTGAGCCGGTGGGGGCGGCGACCAGCACCGACTCCCCCTCATCGAGCGCGTCGATCGCTTCCAGCTGGAAGTCGTCCAGCGGAAACGGGTAGTAGGACTGGAATCGTTCGAGGTCGGCCACGAACCCAGTCTACGGGCGGGCCTGCCGTCAGCCCTTCATTCGTAGGTGCACTGGATGGTGGCCTGGACCCATCTCCGGGGAGGCACCTCGAAGGCAGCGGGGCCGGGACAGGCGATGGGCGTCACGTTGATCGACGACGTGGTGGAGACGAGCGAGAGCCGGTAGGCACCCGGGGGCAATGTGATGACGAACCCCGCGGCTTCGGACACCCTCCCCGAGGCCACAACCCGGTCGCCGAACACAAGGAAGACCTCGACGCGCCCACCGAGCCTGACCCCAGGGCGCGGACAGATGCACGGCGGCACGGCCTGGATATGCCCCCACACCCCGCTGCCGCCGGCGGACGAGGGATGACCACCCGTGGAGAAGAACACCTGAGGCGAAGTGCGTGGATCCGGGTGGCACGCCATCAGGAGCACCAGTAGTGCTGCCAACGCGACATTGCCCGGAGTCCGCCATCGCGGGATCTGCATTTCTGCTCAACCCTCGGCTGGGCTGATGCGGGCGACTCGGTTGGACTCCGACAGGGCGACCCAGAGCGACCCGTTCGCGAAGGCGGCGAGCTTGGCCTGGTGGCCGAGCGTCGTCGTTGCGAGCGGGGTGCCGGAGCGCGGGTCGAGCTTCCACAGGCTGCCGGGCTCGTCGGCGGTCAGCCACAGCGCTCCGTGGGCGTGGATGAGGCCGTTGGCACCGGCGCTCACCGGGATGGTGTCGGTGACCCGCAGGTGGACGGGGTCGATCCGGGCCACCGCTCCCTGGAAGTACAGCGCAGCCCACAGCGAGCCTCCGGAGGCCGCCGTGGCCAGCGGCCCTCCGTCGACCCCCACGGCCCCGGTGACCTTTCCGGTCTGCGGGTCAATGCGGGTGACCTTCCCCTCGTCGGGGCTCGATACCCACACCGAGCCGAGGGCGAAGGTCACCTCGCTGGGGTCCTGGCCCACCCGGTGGATCACCGCCTGGACCCGCATGGCGGCGGGGTCGATCCGCACGACGGTGCCGTCCAGGGCGTTCGCCACCCACACGCTCCCGGCCCCGACTGCGATGCCGTCCGGCTCCAGGCCCGCGTGCAGGACCGCCGTCACGCGGTTCGTCCCCGGGTCGATCCGCGACACAGTGTTGTCGTGGTAGTTGCTGACCCAGGTCGACCCGAACCCGTAGGCCATCCGGACCGGCCCCGCCCCGGTGCGGATGGTCGCCGTCACCCGACCGGTGGCTGGGTCTATGCGTGACACCGTGCTGCCCTCGAAGTGCGCTACCCACACCGAGCCCGCGGCCGCGATCAGGCCGTCCGGCCCCTTCCCCACCGCGACCGTCGCGGCGACAGTCCCTGCCTCGGGAAGCCCTGGCGTCGGTGACGGCGACGCCGCCGACGCGGAGGCCGTGACGGTGAGGGACGGGGACGGGCGGTGGCTGGCCGGCGCCGGGGTCGCCCCGCCGCTGCCGCACGCCGTCAGGACCGCCGCGGCCAGGGCCAGGCATTTCCGCAAACGCATGACGCCCGGAGATACGTGAGCCCGAGGTGCAGGGGATGGCGCGTCCCTCCGGCTCGCACCATCCCCGCGCGTTCGGCGGCTACGGCGTTACAACCCCTAGGTACGTGTTGGCCCTGTCCGTGGCCGTGGTCTGGTCGAAGAACGGCAGGAACGCGGTGCCGCTCGACGTCAGGCCCTCGTACTCGCCCAGGTAGTACCCGCCGAAGTTCGGCGCTTGCTCGATTTCGAAGGATCCCGCCACATGGTTCTCGGCCCAATTCGCTGGGTCGGTGCAATCGGTCGTGGCGTGGCAGTGGATCATCCAGTAGTCCGTGGGGAGGCCCGGATCCGGCGTGTTGTACCTGAAGTCGTAGTAGGTCACCGCCACCGTCCCGTCGGAGGCCACGTCGATCGAGGGCGTGAACCCCTGCACGCCGGCCGGTGACTTGTTGACCTTGATCAGCGGCGACCAGGTGAGCCCGCCGTCGGTCGATCGCGTGAACACGACGGTCGGGTACGGGCTCTTCTCGGAGCTGCCGTAGGTGTCACCCCAGACCGCGTAGATGTTGCCATACCCGGCGCTCGACGGGTTCAGGTCGACGGCGAGGTCGGGCCTTCCCAGACCCACGCGGATGCGTGCGCCCGTGTCAGGGTCGACGGGGCCGTTGCACATCTTGCACGGGGTGGCGTTCTCGGGTGCCACCTCGATCGGGTCCGACCACGTCACGCCCCGGTCGGTCGACTGGATCACCTTGATGTCGTAGCCGTTTTGGTGACTGGCACTGCTCGCGTTGTCGAAGACGTCGACCAGCGTTCCATCGGGGAGCACCGCGACCTGGTTCCCAAGGGTGCCCGAGTTGGACTTGTACCTGACGATCGCCTGGGGCTGTTCCCACGTCTGGCCGCCGTTGGTGGTCCTCGCGAACATCGTGTCTCCCCTGAACGCAAAAGAGTGTTCGGCGCTCGAACTCTGGGCGTCGCCCGGCTTCCGAAATCGCGTCCACGCGGCGTAGACGTAGTTCGAGTCGAACGGGTCCGCGGTGATCGACGTCCCGACGTTGTTGTAGAAGGGCGAGACATCGAAGAAGTTGCGAGCGAGCGCGACCGGCTCGCCCCAGTGATCGCCGCCGTCGGTGGACTTGCTCACCAGGACGGCGTTCTGGCCGGGGCCGACGAGGTCGATCGACCGGCCGATGAAGTAAGCGTCGCCGTTCGGAGAGAACGTCACCCATGGGTCGGCCGCTCGCTGGAAATCCCCGCCGTTCGAGGCGTTGCCACCAGCGCAGATGGAGAAGTGGGGCCAGGTGGCCGCCCACGTCTGGCCCCCATCGTGGCTGACCCCGGCCACGAGCCCGCTTGCCGCCCTGCTGCGCGACCACTGGTCCTGCTGGTAGACCCCGATGATGGTGCCGGGATCGGTGGGATCGACCGCCGCGAAGGGATCGTCCTCGGTGTTCAGATAGTTCACCTCCGAGGACGACTGGGCGAACCCGGAGATGTCACAACTCGCGAACGGGCTGGCGCCGTCGGCCGGCGGGCTGGGAGTCCCGGAGGCTTGATGCACCGCCGTGGTGCCGTAGGGTCCCGCCGCGGCCGGAACCGCCAGCTGGACGGCCACGAAACCGAACGCGGCCACAACCACCCAACCCCGGATGCTCTTGCTCATCGCCGCACCCCCTCGGCCAGTGAGCGAGGAGGCCCGGGCTGGCCACCGAACGACCCCACGCCGTCCTCGCACCGCCGTCTGGGGCGGCGCCAAGGATTCTCGTGGTCCGAGCGGGTCAGCGCAATCCGCCATCGGCGGTCGGACGCTCCAAGCTAGGAGCCTCGCGCTAGAGGATCCCGCAGCGCCGGAGGTGCTCCTCCAGCAGGCCGGTGAATTCGTCGGACGCTTCGAGGTTGGACAGGTGGCCGGCGCCCTCCAGCGCCTCCAGCTGCGCGCCGGGGATGGCTTCGGCCATTGGCGTGGTGGCCTCGGACGGGATCAGGGTGTCGCCGGTCGAGGTCACCACCAGCGTGGGCACGTCGATGCCCGGCAGGTCGGGTGTCGAGTCGACCCGCTCGGCCATGCCGAGCGCCGCCGCCGCGATGGCCTCCGCTGGCTGGGCGGCAATGATTCCCTTCACGCGATCCCACAACACCTCGGGCGCCCCGGCCGACAGCAGCGGCGGCGGCTGCTCCACCAGGAACCCGTTCCCCTCGGCTCGCAACCGCCAGGCCAGGGCCCGCCGGCGCTCCTTCCCGGCTTCGTCGTCCGCCCCGGCCCGGGTGTTGGCGAACACGAACCCGGCCACCCGGTCCCGCGACGACCGCCACAGCTCCAGCGCGATGTAGCCGCCCATGGAGATCCCACACACGACGGCGCGGTCCACGCCCGCCTCGTCCAGCGCCTCCAGGCACCGACGCGCCCCGTCGGCCATGGTCATCACGTCGCCGGTACCCGGCGTCCCGCCGAACCCGGGCATGTCCGGCGCCACCACCGAGACCCGGTCGCGCAGCGAGGAAACCTGCGCTTCCCACATCGACCCGTCCAGCGGGTGCCCGTGGACCAGCAGCAGGCCGTCGGTCATTGGTCCACGCTCCCCCACATGAGCAAGGGACCGTGGTCTCGTTGAAGTCTCGGTGAGGGTGGGGGTGACGGCCGTTGTCGGTCGCCCCTCGAGGGCCAGCGTGACACCGCCGCCCTCCGCCCCACCGGG
>WNGL01001224.1_pt1 | contig 31218 bp, 30 predicted proteins | sample 5400591 | NCBI WGS metagenome assembly WNGL01 (sample SAMN13153377, study PRJNA577476) | soil metagenome | isolation source: 80 cm soil or saprolite under Garry oak tree replicate 1 | place: USA:California | collected 2016-06-15
GGGGGGAGCGGCGGCACTGCGGATCATCATCAAGGCCGACCAGGGCGGCCCTGCCGAGGCGCTCGCCGACGCGCTCGGCCAGCTCTCGACGCCGGAAGTGAAAGTCGAGATCGTGCACCGCGGCGTGGGGGCGATCACCGACTCGGATGTCCTGCTCGCCAAGGCCTCGAACGCCATCATCGTCGGCTTCCACGTGCGGCCCGACTCGAACGCCCGCGCGTCCGCGGAGCGCTAGAAGGTGGAGATCCGCACCTACCGCATCATCTACGAGGCGGTGGAAGAAGTGCGTGCCGCGATGGAGGGCCTGCTCACGCCGGAAAAGAAGGAGGTCGTGCTGGGGGAGGCCGAGGTGCGGCAGACGTTCAAGATCGCGAAGGTCGGCACGATCGCCGGCTGCTTCGTGCGCTCCGGCGTGATCCCCCGCACGGCGCGCGTGCGCGTGATCCGCGACGGCGTCGAGGTGTACGAAGGCGCGATCGCGTCGCTCAAGCGCTTCAAGGACGATGTGCGCGAGGTGCGCGAGGGCTTCGAGTGCGGCATCGGCATCGAGAACTTCAACGACGTGAAGGTCGGTGACCTGATCGAGGCCTACCGCATCGAAGAGGTGGCGCGCTCGCTCGACGTCGGGAGCGCGGCCAAGGGCGGCTGACCCGTGGTGGTCGCCGTGATGACCTGGGAGCTGCACCTCGCGGCGTGCCGGTCGCTCAAGGACAAGCGCCACGTGCTGAAGAGCCTCAAGGACCGGCTCCACAATCGCTTCAACGTCTCGGCGGCGGAGACGGCCCACCACGACCTGTGGCAGCGCGCCGAGCTCACGGTCTGCGTGGTGTCGAACGAACGCGGGCACGCGGAGCGCGTGCTGCGGGAGGCGGACCGCTTGGTAGAGGCCGCCGACGGTGCCCGCATCGTGGACACGAGCACGAGCTTCTTCTGACTTGATGCGACGCCCCAGCCACCGGCCCGAGCGCGTGGCCGAAGCGATCCGCCAGACGGTGGCGGCGTTCCTCACCGACGGCGTGCGCGACCCGCGGATCGGGTTCGTCACCGTCACGGCGGTCGAGGTCTCCCCCGACCTGGCGCACGCCCGCGTGCGTGTGAGCGTGATGGGAAGTGACGAGGAGAAGACCAAGTCCCTCGAGGGGCTGGAGAGCGCCGCGCGGTTCCTGCGCGTGCAGCTCGGCCGGGTCCTGTCGCTCCGGGTGACCCCGGAGCTCCACTTCGAGCTCGACCGCGGGGTCGAGCACGCCCAGCGGATCGAGCAGCTGCTGCGGCGGCTCAAGGAGGACGCGGGCTGATCTGCGGCGTGGCGCTCGTCGCGAAGCCGGGAGGCGCCGGGGGCGGGGGCGGGCGCGGGGGAGGGCCCACATCGCACGACGTCGTGGACCGCGTGCGGCGCGCGCTGGGGGCGGGGGCGACGCGCGTGGGGCACCTGGGCACGTTGGATCCGTTCGCCGACGGGCTGCTGGTGATCCTGGTGGGGCGCGCGACACGGCTCGCGAGTTTCGCCGCCGGGTGGACCAAGTCGTATGAGGGCGTGATCCGGCTGGGCACGGCGACGAGCACGGACGATGCGACCGGCGATCCGGTGGGCGGCTCGGATGCTTGGCGCGCGCTCGACCGCGCGCGCATCGAGCAGGCGCTCGCGCGCTTCCGCGGCGCCTACGCGCAACGACCGCCCGCCTACTCGGCGGTGAAGGTCGCCGGCGAGCGTGCGTATCGGCGGGCGCGCCGCGGCGAGCGTGTGATGCTGGCGGCCCGGCCCGTGGACGTGTCGGAGCTCGAGCTCACCGGGCTCGAGCTCCCGGACATCCGGTTTCGCGCCACGGTGAGCGGGGGCACGTACCTGCGGAGCCTGGCGCGCGACGTGGGGGAGGAGCTGGGGTGCGGTGCGCACCTGGCGGCGCTCACCCGCACTCGCGTGGGCCCGTTCCAGCTCGCGGACGCGGTGGCGCCCGAGGCCGTCACGGCCGGCGCGCTGCGCGATGCCGCCGCGCTCGTGGCGGACCTGCCGCGGCGCGAGCTCGACGCCGGCGGGCGGGCGGCCGTGCTGCACGGGCGACCGGTGCCTGCGGCGACGGGGGAAGGGGGAAGGGTGGCGCTCTTCGCCGGCGGCGAGCTCATCGCCATCGCCGAACGTGACAATGAGCTGCTGAAGCCGCGGGTCGTCGTGGCGGAGCCGTGACGGGCACGATCGCGACCGTCGGGACGTTCGACGGGATCCACCGGGGCCACCAGGCCGTCCTCGCGGAGATCGTCCGGCGCGCGCGGGCGGGCGGGCGCGGGCTGGCGAGCCTGCTCGTCACGTTCGACCCGCACCCGCTCGAGGTCGTGAACCCGAGCGCGGCGCCGCGCCTGCTCACGCTGCCGGACGAGAAGCGCGCCCTAGTCCGCGCGGCGGGCGTCGAGCGCGTCGAGTTCGTGGCCTTCACGCCCGAGCTGGCGCGGCTCGGCCCCGAGGAGTTCGTGCGCGACGTGCTGCGGGCCCGGTTCGCGATGCAGGAGCTGGTGCTGGGATACGACCACGGGTTCGGGCGCGGCCGGTCCGGCGACGTGGAGCTGGTGCGTCGCCTCGCCCGCGAGGACGGGTTCACGGTGGCCGTGGTGGCGGCGGTAACGGACGCCGGGCAGCCCATCTCGTCATCGCTGATCCGCACGGCGGTCGCGCACGGCGACCTGGCGAGCGCGGAGCGCTGGCTCGGCAGGCCGTACAGCGTGCCAGGGGTGGTCGAACGGGGGGCGGGGCGGGGCCGCACGATCGGGATTCCCACGATCAACCTCGCGTCGCCCGATCCCCGCAAGCTGCTCCCGCCGGACGGCGTGTATGCTGTGCGGGTCGAGTGGCGCGGGGCGCGCCACGGCGGCATGATGAACCAGGGGCCGCGGCCGACGTTCGGCGTGCACGCGCGCGGCCTCGAGATCCATCTGTTCGACTTCGCCGGCGAGCTGTACGGCGAGACGGTGACGGTGGAGTGGGTGCGCCGGTTGCGGGACGTGCAGACGTTCCCGTCGCGCCAGGCGTTGGTCGACCAGATCGAGCGCGATGCCGCGGCGGCGCGCGCGGTCCTCAACGGGTAGAGGCTGGTATGGCGTCGATTCGCAGACGACTGATCGTCATCGCCGGGCTGGTGCTCCTGAGCATCTGGACGCTGATCCCGACCAACACCACCGAGCGGGTGCGCGACGCCGCGACCGGCGTGATGAAGGACACGACCATCCGCCGTGTCCCGATCAACCTCGGCCTCGATCTCCAGGGCGGGATCCACCTCGCGCTCGAGGTGGATCGATCGAAAGGCCCGGTCCCCGATCCGGCGGAAGCGATCCGGCGCGCCGAGCGCGTGGTGCGCACCCGCATCGACGAGTTCGGCGTGACCGAGCCCGTGGTGCAGGTGGTCGGCAACGACCGGCTCATCGTCGAGCTCGCGGGCGAAAAGGACCCGGCGCGCGCCAAGAGCATCATCCAGCGCACCGCCTTTCTCGAGTTCCGCATCACGGACATGCAGCACCGGTTCCGGGACGCGCTCCCCGAGATCGACAAGACGCTGCGCCAGGCGGGCGTGAAGGCCCCGGGGCAGGCGGGCGCGGCGGCGAACGTGGCGCAGTTGTTCGGCGCCGACACGGGGAAGGCGAAGAAGCAAAAAGGCAAGGCGGCGGCCAAGGACACGACCGAGCTCAACGCCCCCGGGCCGCTCTCCGCGCTGCTCTATCAGGGCCAACTCCCCGGGGAGTTCCTGGTGCCCGAGGAGCAGATGCCCGTGGCGGAGAGCCTGCTCGCGCGGCCCGAGGTGAAGCGGCTCCTGCCGCGCGGCATCGAGCTGCGGTGGGGCACGGAGGTGTCGGCCCGCGCCGCGCGCAGCTACCGCCCGCTCTATGCGGTCGAGGACCGGCCGATCATCACGGGGGAAGAGCTCGAGAAGGCGACCGCGCTGCGCGACCCGCTCACGAACCAGTCGGTGGTGAACTTCACGCTGTCGCGGCACGGCGGGCGCACCTTCGAGCGCGAGACCGGCCGCCACGTGGGGGACTACATGGCCATCATCCTCGATGGCCGCGTGGTGGACCAGCCGCCCGTCATCAAGAGTCAGATCGGCCAGCACGGGCAGATCGAGCTGGGCGCGAAGCCCCTCCAGGACGCGCAGGACCTGGCGCTGGTGCTGCGCGCCGGTGCGCTGCCCGCGCCCCTCACCATCGTCGAGGAGCGCACCATCGGCCCCTCGCTCGGCCAGGACTCGATCAACGACGGCATCCGCGCGGGCATCGTGGGGGTCATCCTCGTGATCCTGATCATGGTCTCGTACTACCGGCTCTCCGGCGTGCTCGCCGTGGCGGCCCTCGGCCTGTACGTGTTGTTCACCCTTGCCGGGCTCGCGGGCTTCGGGTTCACGCTGACGCTGCCGGGGCTCGCCGGGCTGGTGCTGTCGGTCGGCATCGCGGTGGACGCCAACGTGCTGATCTTCGAGCGCATCCGCGAAGAGCTGCAGCACGGTAAGCTGGTACGCACGGCCGTAGCGGAGGGGTTCACTCACGCGATGAGCGCGATTATCGACTCGAACGTCAGCACCATGCTCACGGCGTTCATCCTGTATCTGGTCGGCACTGGCCCCGTGCAGGGCTTCGCCATCACGCTGATCATCGGCATCGCGGCGTCGATGGTCACGGCCGTCTTCGTGGTCCGGACCTTCTACATGATCTGGCTGCAGCGTCGGCCGGACATGGTCACCCTGAGCGTGTGAGATGATCCGACTGTTCGCCAACGCCAATTACGACTTCATCAAGTGGCGCCGCTGGGCCTACGGCCTCACGGCCGCCATCATCATCCCCGGCTTCGCGCTGTTCCTCGTGCACGGTCTGAACTACTCGATCGAGTTCACCGGCGGCACGCTGATTCAGGTCCAGACGCCGGCGCCCGTGGGCACCGAGCGCATCCGCGGCGCGCTCGACGCCGCGGACATCCGGGACGCGGAGATCCAGCAGTTCGGCGCCGCCAACGAATACGTGATCCGCGCGCGGATCCGGGGGGCCACCGCCGCCGCCGCAGGCTCGACCGAGACGACCGCGGCAGCCGTGGATTCCGCGCTCGCGCGGACCTTCGGCCCGGCCCCGGAGCACTACAAGATCCTCCGCACCGAGGCGGTCGGCCCGAAGGTGGGGCGGGAGCTCCAGGGGAAGGCGTTCCTCGCGATCTTCTTCTCGTTTATCGTCACCCTGATCTATCTCGCGGTCCGGTTCGAGTGGCGCTTCGGGCTCGCCGCCGTGCTGGCGACGTTCCACGACATGCTCACCACGATCGCGTTCATCCGCTACCTGGACCTCGAGGTCAGCCTCGTCGTCGTGGGCGCGGTGCTGACCATGATCGGCTACTCGCTCAACGACACGATCATTATTTTCGACCGGGTGCGCGAAAACTTGCGCAAGTTCCGGCGTCAGAACCTGTATGAGATCCTGAACCTCTCGATCAACGAGACACTGCCGCGCTCGGTGCTGACGCACGGGACGACGATGGCGACGACGCTGGCGCTCGTGGTGCTGGCGGGCGAGGTGCTGCGGCCGTTCGCGCTGGTCATGACGTTCGCGATCTTCACCGGCACGTTCTCGTCGATCTACATCGCCGCGCCGATCCTGATGTACATCGAGCGGCGTTGGCCGGGCGAGGACGCCCGCGGCGCGCGGGCGTTCCGCCCCGCGGCGGCCGGCGCGCCGGAGCCGCGGGCGCCGCAGCCGCAGCCCACGCGCTAGGGGCGCGGCACTGCCGTGCCGCTACCGGCGCGCCCCTACCTGGTCGACGCTCACTGCCATCTGGGCGATGGGGCGTTTGATCCGGATCGGGCGGCCGTGCTGGAGCGGGCGCGGCGCGCCGGCGTCGGGCACGTCGTGGTGATCGGCACGACGCCGGAGGATAGCGAGCGCTCCGCCGCCCTCGCCCGGGGACACGCCGGCCTGTCGGCCACCGCGGGCCTCCACCCCCACGAAGCGACGGCGTGGTCTCCAGAAGCGGCGGCCCGCCTGAGGGCGTTGCTCGCCCTACCCGAAGTGGTGGCTGTCGGTGAGACCGGCCTCGATTACCATTACGATCACTCACCGCGCGACGTGCAACGCCAGGCGTTCGCGGCCCAGCTCGCCCTCGCGGCGGAGCTCGGCAAACCGGTCGTCGTGCACGCGCGCGAAGCGGACGGCGACGTGGCGGCGATGCTCGCGGGCATCAGGACGATCGTCGTGTTGCACTCGTTCAGCTCAGGCCCCGCCGTGTTCGAGGCGGGGATGGCGATTGGCGCGTACTTTTCGTTCAGCGGCATGATCACGTTCAAGAATTGGCAGTGGACCGTCCGGCCGTCCGACTGTCCGACTGACCGACTGTTGATCGAGACGGACGCGCCGTACCTCGCCCCCGAGCCGCACCGCGGCCGGCGCAACGAGCCGGCATTCGTGCGCGAGGTAGCGGCGATGCTGGCGCAGGCGCGGGGGGAATCGCTCGCGGCCCTCGCGCAGCGGACAACGGACAACGCGCAGCGGCTCTTCGGGGCCCGGCTGGCAACGACGCTCTAGCGCGAGAGGATGCGTGACCACCACCGTCAAGGTTCCCACCGACATCGCCATCGCTCAGGCGGCGAAGCTCCGGCCAATCGCCGACATCGCCGGCGAGCTGGGGCTCGACGACGACGAGATCGAGCTGTACGGCAAGTACAAGGCGAAGGCCCTGCTCACGGCGCTGGCAGGCCGCCAGCCGAAGGGCCGGCTGGTGCTCGTCACCGGGATCAATCCTACCCCCGCGGGCGAGGGTAAATCCACGGTGACGGTCGGCGTGACTCAAGCGCTCCGGCGGCTCGGCAAGAACGCGGCGCTCTGCATCCGCGAGCCGTCGCTCGGCCCGGTGTTCGGCGTGAAGGGAGGGGCGTGCGGCGGCGGCTATTCGCAGGTGATTCCGATGGAGGATATCAACCTCCACTTCACCGGCGATTTCCACGCGATCGCAAGCGCGCACAACCTGCTCTCCGCGATGCTCGACGCGCACCTCCACCACGGCAACGCCCTGGGGCTCGACACCCGGCGCATCACCTGGCCTCGCACGATCGACATGAACGACCGGGCCTTGCGCAACGTCATCGTCGGCCTGGGCGGCCTGAACGCGGGGCCCACGCGCGAGGAGCGCTTCGTCATCATCCCGGGCTCCGAGATCATGGCGATCATGGCGCTCGCCACCGGGCTCGCCGACCTGGAGCAGCGGCTGGCGCGCATCATCGTGGGGCTCACGCACGACAAGAAGCCCGTGCGCGCGAGCGACCTCAAGGCACATGGGGCTATGACCTTGCTCCTCAAGGACGCGATCAATCCCAACCTGGTGCAGACCCTCGAGGGCGGGCCGGCGTTCATCCACTGTGGGCCATTCGGCAACATCGCGCACGGCTGCAACTCGATCGTCGCGACGCAGCTCGCCCTGAGCCTGTGCGACGTGGTGCTCTCGGAAGCCGGATTCGGCGCCGACCTGGGCGCGGAGAAGTTCTTCGACATCAAGTGCCGCACGGCGGGCTTGAACCCGGAGGCGGCGATCGTGGTGGCGACCGTGCGGGCGCTCAAGATGCACGGCGGCGTGAAGAAGGAGAGCCTCGCGAAGCCCGACCCGGATGCGGTGAGGCGGGGCGCCGCGAACGTGCGGCGCCACATCAGGAACGTGCAGAAGTTCGGCGTCCCGGTGGTGGTGGCGTTGAACCGGTTCGTGACCGACACCGAGGCCGAGTTGGAGACGGTGCGCGACGAGTGCGCGGCCGAGGGCGTGAGCGTTGAGTTGTGCGAGGTGTGGGAGAAGGGTGGGGAGGGCGGGATCGCGGTGGCCGAGGCGGTGCTCAGGCTGCTCGAGGGCCGCACCGCGAAATTCAAGCCGCTGTATGACGAAAAACGTCCCCTGCGCGAGAAGATCGAAACGATCGCGAAGGAGATCTACGGCGCGGCTGGAGTGGCGTTCGCCCCCGCCGCCGAGCGCGCGCTCGAGCAAATGCCGGCGATGGGCCTGGGCGAGACGCCCGTGTGCATGGCGAAGACGCAATACTCCTTCACTGACGATGCGACGAAGCTCGGCGCGCCGAGCGGGTTCACGCTCCAGGTGCGCGACATCCTGCCCGCGGCCGGGGCGGGGTTCGTGGTGGCGCTCGCGGGCGACATCATGACGATGCCGGGGCTCTCGAAGACACCGGCCGCCGAGAAGATTCGCGTGCATCCCGACGGGACCATCGAGGGACTCTTCTGATGAAGCCGAAAGGCATGGGCATCGTGACCGCCGAAGGCGCTCCCCAGGCGATCGGCCCCTACAGCCAGGCCGTGGTGGTAGACGGCACCGTGTACACGGCGGGCCAGATCCCGCTCGACCCGAAGACCGGCGACGTCGTCGGCAAGACCACGGCGGAGCAGACCGATCAGGTGCTCAAGAACCTCGCCGCGATCCTCAAGGCGGCGGAGTCGGGCCTCGACCTCGTGGTCAAGACCACGGTGTACTTGGTCGACATGGACGACTTCCCCGCGATGAACGAGGTGTACGCGAAGCATTTCGCGAGGCACAAGCCGGCGCGCTCCACGGTGCAGGCGGCCGCGCTCCCCAAGGCGGTGCGGATCGAGATCGATGCCATCGCGAGGGTCGGATAGGACGACACGCCTGGGCGCGGGCCTCGTCGTCCCGCTCGCCTACCACGCCGAGGTCCGTGTGGATTCGACGCTCTTGGGCCGCGAGCGCGGCACGCTCTCGATCACGTTCTTCGCGCCCCGCGGTGCCCGGATCCCCGCGCAGGGTGAGACCGCGATCTGGGTCTTGCACCGCCGCGTGTTGTGGCGCCTCCAGCGATGCAGTGAGCAGCAGGGGTTCACGTCGACGGGCTGTCCGTACGACATCGGCCTCGCGCTCGACTCCGACGACGACGTGCGCCCGCTCGACGACTGGCCCCGCATCCGGGAAGTCCTGCGCACGCTCGGCCTAGCGCCGAGTTAGATTCGAGGCATGCGATCCATCAGTCGGCTGCTCGTCGGCGCCTGCGGTGCCGCCCTGGTGGTGTGCGCGCCGACCCGCTCCACGGCGGCCCAGACGGGCCTCGCCGACGCCGACCGCCAGTTGGCGCGCGACATCTTCAGGGAGCTGATCGAGATCAACACGACCGATTCGCTCGACAACACGCCCCGCGCCGCGCGCGCCATGGCGCGGCGGCTCCTCGCCGCCGGGTTCCCGGCCGCGGACGTGCAGGTGTTGATCGGTCCCGACACGCGACACGGCAACCTGGTCGCGCGCTACCGCGCGCCGGGTCCGGGCGGGCGCACGATGCCGCTCCGTCCGATCGTCGTGTTTGCGCATCTCGACGTCGTGCCCGCGCGGCGGGCGGACTGGTCGGTCGATCCGTTCACGTTCCTGGAGCAGGACGGTTACTTCTACGGCCGGGGCACGACCGACGACAAGGTGGGGGACGCGATCCTCGTCGCGGATTTCATCCGGCTCAAGCGCGCGGGATACCGGCCCACCCGCGACCTGGTGCTCGTGCTCACGGGGGACGAAGAGACGGCGGGGAGCTGCATCGCGTGGCTGGTCACGAAGCACCGCGACCTGATCAACGCCGAGTTCGCTCTCAACACCGACGCAGGCGGCGGGATCCTGCGGGACGGCAGGCCGGTGACGTTCGAGGTGCAAGCGAGCGAGAAGGTGTATGCCACCTACGTGCTCGAGGCCACCGACAAGGGCGGCCACAGCTCGCTGCCGCGGCCTGCCGACAACCCCATCTACCGGATCGCCGGCGCCCTCGAGCGCTTGGCGCAGTACCAGTTCCCGGTGAAGCTGAACGAAGTGTCGCGTGCCTATTTCGAGCGGACTGCCGCGGTCGAGACGGGCCAGCTCGCGGCGGACATGCGGGGCGTCCTCCAGGATCCTCCGGACAGCGCTGCGCTGGCACACCTCGCGGCCGTGCCGTTCTACAACTCCAAGCTGCGGACCACGTGCGTTGCGACCCTGCTCGCAGCGGGACACGCCGAGAACGCACTGCCCCAGTCGGCCCAGGCCACGGTCAACTGCCGCGTGTTGCCCGACCAACCCCCCGCCGAGGTCGAGGATGTGCTGCGGCGCCTCGCGGCGGACGAGCGCATCACGATCCGCACGGCCTATGCTCCGATCCCGAGCCCGCCCTCGCCGCTCACGCCGGCGATCATGGGCCCGATCGAGCGGCTCGTGGCCGAGCAGTTCCCCGGCGTCCCGGTCGTGCCCGTCATGGAGGCCGGGGCCACCGACGGCCTGTTCCTGCGGAACGCCGGGATCCCCACGTACGGCGTGTCGGCCGTGTTCGATGATCCGAACGACGTGCGGGCACACGGCCGGGACGAGCGGATTCGGGTGCAGAGCTTCTACGACGCCTTGGAGTTCTGGTATCGGATGATGCGGGCATTCACGTCCGCACCGTAGATTCCCGGCAGCGCGGGGGCGGATCGGGCCTGGTGGCTCGAGCGGTCTTCAAAACCGTCTAGGGCTCGATTGAGCCTTGGTGGGTTCGATTCCCACACGCTCCCGCCACGGTCTCCGCTGCGGCGGCGCCGCATCGCCGTCGTGGCACAAGTCCTGCGCTGCTCGCTGGTCGAGGCTCCCTCAGGTGGAGATGTGGCCAGGAAGCGCGACCAGTTCAGCTGGATCGAGGGTACAACGCTCGCCCTGATGGTATGGCTCACGGCGCTGTTCACCGTCCTTGGGCGGGCGGCGAAGCGAGGCTTCTAGCGCTCGGTTCGCGCGTTCATGTGTCGCTCGGAGGCGACAGGGACGCGCCGGAAGTGCAACAGCGCGACACACCCCACCGTTGGCACCACTCGCCCCGCCGATGGCACCAACCTTGCGAGGTCGTACATTCGGCCTCGCGGGGAGTGAGCCGAGCCCCCGTCTCCGTTCAGTGATCAGGAGCGAGGACCGGATTGCGGGCCGACGGCCACTCCCCGCGGCGGTCGCCACACCAGCCGTCCCGTCAGCCCACCGCCAACGACCGCTCGGTCGTCGCCAAGATGTTGCCGATGGGCTATTCTTGCCGCGGCGCCTTACCCTGGACACCCATGCCCGTCGCTACACTCATCTCCGCCCTCATCGCCGCACTCGTCGGTCCGGGCCCCGAGTCGCTCCCGCACGCGACCGTGCGCGTCGATTCCGCCGAGCGCCGGCTCGTGATCGAACTCCCCGCCGTCGATCTGCCGGCGGCTGCGGGCGCCCGGGAGGCGATGGTCGGTCTGCCGCTCTGCCAGGTGCTCGTCCCGCTGAGCGCGTCGCTCCACAGCTCGCACGTCGAGGTGGTGGACGGGGCGGGGCGGGCGCTGCCCCAGGAGGTGCTGCACCACTTCAACCTGAGTGACCCGTACCACCGCGAGTTGTTCCTCCCGATCGGCCTGCACCTCCTCGGCGCGAGCAAGGAGACGCCGCAGATCGACATCCCCCGGGTGCTCTTCGGCCTGCCGCTCGAGCGCGGGCAGCGCCTCATCGCCGGTGCGATGCTCGCGAACGCTTCAGCCGTCGCCTACCAGGGCGTGCGCGTGCGGCTGGTGCTGCGCTACGTACCCGCCGACCGTCCCTGGCCGTTGTACCGCACCTACCCCTGGGCCATCGACGTCCAGTACCCGCTCGGGCGCCCGCCCCTGGGGAGCAAAGCGTTCGACCTGCCGCCCGGCCGGACCGTGCGGTTCTGGGAGGGCAGCCCGGCCGTGGGCGGCACCATCCTTGGCCTGGGCGGCCACCTGCACGACTACGGCGTGTCGCTCGAGCTGAAGGACGTGACCACGGGCGAGGTCTTGTGGCACGGCAAGCCGATCACCGACGGCCCCCGCGTCCTCACGTTCCCCCTGGCGCGCTTCTACAACTGGCGCCGCCTCGGGCTACACATCGTCCCCACCCACCGCTACCGTCTCACCGCCGTCTACGAGAATCCCACCAGTCGATTGATCAAGGACGGCGGGATGGGCGCGGTGGGGGGTCTGTTCGTGCCCGATCACGGAGCGGTCTGGCCAGCGGTCGACACGACCGACAGCCTCTACCGTGCGGACCTCGTCGCTACCATTCGGTCCGGCGGGGGCGACGGGATGCCGATGATGATGGATCACACGGCGCGTTGACCACCCACCCGAAGGGGTGGTACGATCCCCACCCTGCGGCCGGGGTTGACAGCCCCGCGCGCGGCGCGTAGCCTCACGCTCATGCATTCTACCGTTGCGCTGCCGGTTCTCCCTCTGGTCCTGCTGCTGGGACTGCTCCTGGTCCTTATTGGACGACCCGGGGATCGCGGCGCGTTGACACAACGAATCGACTTGCAAGGCTGAACGCAGCAGTACACGCAAGCAAACGCCGCGGACCCCACGATCCGCGGCGTTTTCGTTTTCACGAAGGGAGGGAGGCTCATGATGCGAGACGTCGTCATCTTCGACACGACGCTGCGCGACGGCGAGCAAGCGCCCGGCAACACGATGACGCCGGAAGAGAAGATGCAGGTGGCGCGGCAGCTCGACGCGCTGGGCGTGGACGTGATCGAGGCCGGCTTCCCGGCCGCCTCCGAGGGCGACTATCGCGGCGTCCAAGAGATCGCGGCGGCGGTGCGGCGGCCGGTGCTCGCGGCGCTGGCGCGCTGCACGGAGAAGGACATCGACCTTGCGGGCGAGGCACTGCGTGGCGCGGCGCGCGGGCGGATCCATGTCTTCATCGCCACGTCCGACATCCACCTGCAGCACAAGCTCCGCATCGGGCGCGAGGACTGTCTCGAGCTAGCGCGCAGCGCGGTGCGCCGGGCGCGCCGCTACAGCGACGACATCGAGTTCTCGGCCGAAGACGCCAGTCGCACCGATCTCGAATACCTGTGCCGGGTGGTCGAAACCGCGATCGCGGAGGGCGCCACGACGATAAATCTCCCCGACACCGTCGGCTACGCGCTGCCGGTAGAGTACGAGCGCATGTTCCGCGCGGTGCGGGAGCGCGTGCCCGGCGCGACCCGCGTCACGCTCTCCGCCCACTGCCACGACGACCTGGGCCTGGCGGTCGCGAACTCGCTGGCGGCCGTCGCGGCGGGTGCGGGCCAGGTCGAGTGTACCGTGAACGGAATCGGCGAGCGGGCCGGGAACGCGGCGCTCGAGGAGATCGTGATGGCGAGTCACGTCCGGCCGCAGGTCGCCGAGTTCCGGTGCAATATCGACACGCGCGAGCTGTATCGCACCAGCCGACTGCTCTCGCACGTCACGGGCGTCTTCCCGCAGCCGAACAAGGCCATCGTGGGCCGGAACGCATTCGCCCATGAGGCGGGCATCCACCAGCACGGCGTGATGCAGAACGGCCTCACGTACGAGATCATGCGGCCGGAGACGGTGGGCGTGCCGCGCTCGACGCTCGTGCTGGGGAAGCACTCGGGCCGGCACGCGCTGGAGCGGCGCTACCACGAGCTGGGCTACGAGCTGGGTGAGGGCGCGATCGAGCGGCTATACGTCAAGTTCACGGCGCTCGCCGACAAGAAGCGCGAGATCCTGGACGAGGACCTGCTCGCGTTGCTGCACGACGGCTTCCACGACGCGCCGGAGCTGTTCCAGATCAGCCACCTGCACGTGATCTGCGGGACCGCCGGCGCCTCGGCGAGCGTGCACATGACGGGGCCGTGGGCCGGCGAGCGCCGGGCGGCGGCATCGGGCGACGGGCCGATCGCGGCCACCTTCGCCGCGGTGAGCGAGATCGTCGGCCAGCCGATCGAGGTGGCGAACCTGTCGATCCAGTCCGTCACGCCGGGGCGCGACAGCCTGGGCCAAGTGTCGCTCCAGGCCAAGGTGAACGGCAAGTCGCTCTCCGGACACGGCGCCTCCACCGACATCGTGGACGCGTGCGCCCGCGCCCTGGCGAACGCCCTCAACAAGGCGCACTTCGCGGACCGGCTCGAGTCGGACTCGCTCAACTCCGTCTACCTCTGGGGGGTGTGAGCGTGGGGGGCGAGCTGCTGTCAGGGGCGGAGATCCTCTGCCGCGTCCTCCGCGAGGAGGGTGTGGACACGATCTGGGGCTATCCGGGGGGCGCGATCATGCCGTTCTACCACGCGCTGCCCGACGTGCCCGAGATCCGCCACATCCTCGTGCGGCACGAGCAGGCGGCGGCACACGCGGCCGACGGCTACGCGCGCGCGACCGGCCGGTTCGGCGTGTGCGTTGCGACCTCGGGCCCCGGGGCCACGAACTTCGTCACCGGCTTGGCCACGGCGCACATGGACAGCTCCCCGGTCGTGGCCATCACCGGACAGGTGCCGCGGCCCATGATGGGGCGCGACGCCTTCCAGGAGACGGACGTGCTCGGGATCACGTTGCCGATCACCAAGCACAACTGCCTCATCGGCGACGTGTCGGAGCTCGCCGACCGGGTGCGCGAAGCGATCGCGATCGCGACGGCGGGCCGGCCCGGCCCGGTGCTGATCGACGTTCCCAAGGACGTGCAGAACCAGAAGACTGAGTACCGGCCGGTGTCAGGCGCCAGGTTTTCGCTGACCCCTGACACCCAGCACCCGACACCTCTGGATGAGCGCGTGCAGGAGGCGGCCGGACTCATCGCCGCCGCGCAGCGGCCCCTCATCATGGTGGGCCACGGGGTGATCCTCGCCGAGGCGTACGAGGAAGTGCGGCGGCTCGCCGAGCGCACGGGAATCCCCGTGATTACCACGCTGCTCGGCATCAGCGCCTTCCCGGAATCGCATCCGCTCCACCTCGGGATGCCGGGGATGCACGGCGAAGTGCACGTGAACCGCGCGATCCAGCATGCCGACGTGATCGTCGGAATCGGGCTGCGGTTCGACGACCGCGTGACCGGGAACACCAAGGGGTTCGCGCCGCGCGCCAAGATCGTGCACGTCGACCTCGATCGCTCGGAGGTCGGCAAGAACGTCCCCGTCGAGCTGGCGCTCGTCGGGGACGCGCGCGAGATCACGGCCCGGCTGGCGGCGGCCGTCGCGCCGCGCGGCTGCGACGCCTGGCGCGAGGAGATCCAGGGCTGGGCGCGCCACCGCGAGGAATGCTACCGCGGCGACCTCTCACCCGAGAACATCGTGGCCGCGATCCACGATACCACCCCCGACCGTTGCACCATTGTGACGGACGTCGGCCAGCATCAGATGTGGGTCGCGAAGCTGTACCCCTACCGCCGGCCCAACACGCACATCACGTCCGGGGGGCTCGGCACCATGGGGTTCGCGGTGCCCGCCGCGATGGGAGTGAAGCTCGCGCGGCCCGAGGAGGAGGTGTGGGCGATTTCGGGGGACGGCGGGTTCCAGATGAACATGCAGGAGATCGCCACGATGGTGCAGGAGCGGATCCCCGTGAAGATGGCCGTTTTCAACAACGGATACCTTGGCATGGTGCGGCAGTGGCAGCAGTTCTTCCACGGCGGCCGCTATTCGGCGACGCCGATCTGGAGCCCCGACTACGTCAAGCTCGCGGACGCGTACGGCATCCCGGGGTGGCGCGTGGAGCGGGCGGACGAGCTTGAGTCGGTGCTGGCTCGCGCGAGCGCCGAGCCGGGGCCCGTACTGGTGGAGTTCGTGATCGAGCAGGAAGCGAACGTGTTCCCGATGATCCCGCCCGGCGCCACGCTCTCCGAGCCGATCGAGGCGGAGCCGGCGGCCGTGGTCGGCGACTGACCGTTCGGGCCCGGATGGCGCACGCGCTGTCGCTGCTCCTCGACCACGAGCTGCTGGCGCTGAACCGCGCCGTAGGAGAGCTGCGGCGCCGCCACGTGCCGATCGAGAGCATTGCGGTGGGGCCGGGCGACCTGCCCGGCCAGGCACGGCTGACGGTGATTCTGAATACGGACGACGCTACCGCGGAGATGACGATGCGCAAACTCCACAAGCTGTCCGGCGTGCGCGGGGCCAGGCGGTTCCCCGTTGACGACGGCGTCACCTGCGAGCTGGCGCTCGTCAAGGTGCGCGTGCCCCACGAGCGGCACGCGGAGCTGCTCGACGTGTGCGACATGTTCAAAGCTACCGTGGTGGATGAGCTGCCGGAGCAGGCGATCGTCCAGCTCGCGGGTACCGGCTCGTTCGTCCTGGCGTTCATCCGGGCGCTCGAGCGCTTCGGCATTCTCGAGATGGCGCGGAGCGGCTCCGTGGCGCTGCCGCGTGTGGCGCCGGCTCAGTGAAACCCTCAACTAGGGATGACCGACTCATGCCGGAAACTGCATTGCAGGTCTATTACGACGGGGACGCGGACCTCGGCCGGTTGCGGGGGCGCACCGTCGCGATCATCGGCTACGGCAGCCAGGGGCACGCCCATGCCCTGAACCTGCGGGAGAGCGGTGTGCGGGTGATCGTCGGCCTGCGGCGCGACGGCGGGGGGGGCGGGGGGGGCGGGGGGGGCGGTTCGTGGGCCCGCGCCGTGGCGGAGGGGCTCGATGTCCGACCCGTGGCGGACGCGGCCCGCGCCGCCGATGTGATCATGATGCTTGTGCCCGACCAGCACGGCAGGACGGTGTACGATGCGAGCGTCGCCGCCGCGCTCGGCGGGGGGCCCGGGAAGACGCTGATGTTCGCGCACGGCTTCAACGTCCACTTCAAGGAGATCGTTCCGCCCCCGGGTGTAGACGTGTCGATGGTCGCGCCCAAGTCGCCCGGCCATCTGGTGCGCAGCGAATTCCAGGCGGGACGCGGGGTGCCCGCGCTCGTCGCGGTGCACCAGGATGAGAGCGGCCACGCGCTCGCCGACGCGCTGGCCTACGCCGCCGGGATCGGCTGCACTCGCGCCGGCGTGCTCCCGACGACGTTCCGCGAGGAGACCGAGAGCGACCTGTTCGGCGAGCAGGTCGTGCTGTGCGGCGGGGTGACCTCGCTGATCAAGGCGGGGTTCGAGACGCTGGTCGCGGCGGGCTACGCGCCTGAGCTCGCCTACTTCGAGTGCCTGCACGAGCTGAAACTGATCGTGGACCTGATGTACCGCGGCGGCATGAAGTTCATGCGCTACTCGATCTCGGACACCGCGGAGTACGGCGACTACACGCGGGGGCCGACGCTGATCACCCCCGCGGTGCGCGCCCGCATGCAGGAGATCCTGGCCGACATCCAGAGCGGGGCGTTCGCCCGCGAATGGATCGACGAGAGCAGGCAAGGCGGCCCCAATTTCCAGCGGCTGCGACGCGAGCAGAACGAGCACCTGATCGAGCAAGTCGGCGCCGCGCTGCGCGCGATGATGCCCTGGTCCGAGGAAGGGAAAGCGGCGGTCCAGTCGCGCGCCGCGACGCCCTCTCCCAAGCCCGCGGTCACCCAGGAGGGGGTCGCGGCGCGGTGATGTCCCCTCCCCGCACGCTGTTCGAGAAGGTGTGGGATGCTCACGTCGTCCACCGGCTCCCGGAGGGCCCGGAGCTGCTGTACGTGGACCTGCACCTGGTCCACGAGGTGACGTCGCCCCAGGCGTTCGAGGGGCTGCGGCTCGCAGGCCGCCGGGTGCGCCGGCCCGAGCTCACCGTAGCGACCGTAGACCACAATGTCCCCACAGACAACCGGGCCCTTCCCGTCGCCGACCCGGTCTCGGCGCGCCAGCTCGAAGCGCTCGCCGCGAACGCACGCGAGTTCGGGATCGAGTTGTTCGACCTGGCGTCGCCGCAGCAGGGCATCGTGCACGTGATCGGGCCGGAGCTGGGGCTGACGCAACCGGGCACGCTGATCGTGTGCGGAGATTCGCATACGTCCACTCACGGGGCATTCGGCGCGCTCGCGTTCGGGATCGGCACGAGCGAGGTGGAGCACGTCCTCGCCACGCAGTGCCTCGTGCTCGCCCGCCCCAAGACGATGGAGGTGCGCTTCGAGGGCGCGCTCGGGCCCGGGGTCACGGCCAAGGACATGATCCTCGCGCTCATCGGGCGCATCGGCACGGCGGGCGCGGCGGGGCACGTGATCGAGTACACGGGCGAGGCGATCCGGCGCCTCTCCATGGAGGGCCGGATGACGGTGTGCAACATGTCGATCGAGGCGGGCGCGCGGGCCGGGATGATCGCCCCCGACGAGACGACGTTCGCGTACCTCGCGGGGCGGCCGCGCGCGCCGGAAGGGGCGCGCTGGGCAATGGCCGTCGCGCGCTGGCGCGCACTGCGCAGCGACGCCGGCGTCGGCTGCGACGCGCGCGTGACGCTCGATGCCACGGCCATCGCGCCCCAGGTCACCTGGGGAACGAGCCCGGGGATGGTGGCGGAGATCACGGGGCGCGTTCCCGATCCGGCCGGGTTCCCGACGGCAGCCGAGCGTCGGGCCGCGGAGCGCGCGCTCATTTACATGGACTTGAAGCCCGGCACGCCGCTCGAGGGTCTGCCGATCGATCGGGTGTTTCTTGGCTCTTGCACCAACGCACGAATCGAAGATCTGAGGAGTGCGGCCAGGGTGGTGCGGGGTCGAACGGTCGCGTCCGGCGTCCGCGCGCTGGTCGTGCCGGGCTCCCAGCAGGTGAAGGCGCAGGCGGAGGCGGAAGGGCTCGACCGCATCTTCCGCGATGCGGGGTTCGAGTGGCGCAACTCGGGTTGCTCGATGTGCCTCGGCATGAATCCGGATATTCTCGCGAGCGGGGAGCGCTGCGCGGCGACGTCGAACCGGAACTTCGAGGGCCGCCAGGGACGCGGCGGGCGCACCCACTTGATGAGCCCGGCCATGGCCGCTGCGGCCGGGATCGCGGGCCGCCTCGTGGACGTGCGGACGTGGAGCGGGGCGTGACGCCCTTCACCCGCCACACCGGCCGCGTCGCGGCGCTGCCGCGCGTCAACGTGGACACGGACCAGATCGTCCCGAAGCAGTTCCTGAAGCGGATCGAGCGGACGGGGTTCGGGCCCGTGCTGTTCCACGACTGGCGTTACCGCGCCGACGGCTCGCCCGACCCCGGGTTCGAGCTCAACCACCCGGAGGCCGCCGCGGCCAGCATTCTCCTCGCCGGTGCGAACTTCGGATGCGGCTCGTCGCGCGAGCACGCGGTGTGGGCGCTCCGCGAGCACGGCTTCCGCGCCGTCCTCGCCGAGTCCTTCGCCGACATCTTCCACGCGAACTGCTGCCAGAACGGCCTGCTCCCCGTGCGGCTTTCGTCGGGAGAGATGCGCGAGCTGTTCGCGCGCCACACGCGCGCCAGCGGGCGGTACGATCTGCTGGTCGATCTCGCGGCGCAGACGGTCCAGGACGAGTACGGCTTCCGGGCCGGATTCAGCATGGATCCCTATCGGCGGGACATGTTGCTGCGCGGGCTCGACGAGATCGGCCGCACGCTGCTCGAGGATGAGCGCATCGCAGCCTACGAGCGCAGCCGGATATGAGGGAGCTTCGCGTCGCGGTGCTGCCCGGCGACGGGATCGGCCCGGAGGTGACGGCCGAGGCGGTGCGCGTGCTGCAGGCCACGGGGGAACGCTGCGGGATTCGCTTCGCGGTGAGCCATTATCCCGTCGGGGCGGCGGCGGTCGCGGCCGCGGGCGACCCGCTCCCGGCCGAAACGCGCGCGGCCGTCGTGAACGCCGACGCGGTACTGCTGGGCGCCGTGGGCGATCCGGCGCTCGACAACGCGCCGCGCCATCTGCGGCCCGAGTCCGGCCTGCTCGCGCTGCGCGCACTGCTGGGCGTGTACGCGAACCTGCGGCCGGTGGCGGTGAACCCAGCCCTCGCCTTCTGCTCGCCCCTGAAGCCCGAGCACCTCGCGGACGTCGACATCCTCATCGTGCGCGAGCTGACCGGGGGCCTGTACTACGGGGAACCCCGGGGCAAGAAAAACGGCGCGGCGATCAACACGCTGCGCTACACGGAGCCGGAAGTCGAGCGAGTGGCTCGCGTCGCGTTCGCGGCGGCGCGGACGCGCCGCCGCCGGGTGCTCTCGGTCGACAAAGCGAACGTGCTCGAGACGTCGCAGCTGTGGCGTGAGACCGTCACGCGGGTGGCGAGCGACTATCCCGACGTCACGCTCGAGCACGCCTACGTGGACTACGCGGCGATGCGGCTCGTGGCGGCGCCCGCGTCCATTGACGTGCTGCTCACGGAGAACCTGTTCGGGGACATTCTCAGCGACGAAGCCGCGGTGCTCGCGGGCTCGCTGGGTCTCTTGCCGTCCGCTTCGCTCGGCGACGGGCCGGGTCTGTTCGAGCCGATCCACGGGTCGGCGCCGGCGCTCGCCGGCAAGGACGTGGCGAACCCGATCGGAGCCATCGGCTCGGCGGCTCTGCTGCTGCGCTATGGGCTGGGACTCGCCGACGCTGCCACGGCGGTGGAGCAGGCGGTCGCCGGCGCGCTGGAGCAGGGCGCGCGCACGCGCGACATCGCGCGGCCGAGCGACCGGATGATCGGGACGCGCGAGATGGGCAGCTGGATCTCGGAACTGGTGCGCTCGCCGGCGCGGCGGCCGCTCTCGCTGGTGCGGTAGCGTCGCGCGTCATACGTCCCACTCTCGCATCGCGTTGCTGAATTTCCCGGGCTGAGAGCCCGGGCTCGGCGCTGTGTGCGCCCTGTAAGGGCGCACTCCCGACCGAGCGCGCCCTCTCAGGGCGCGTGTGATGGAGGAGAGGGTTTGGTGGGGGAGTGCACGTCAGAACGCGTCCGTCACCGCCCCCAGGCTCGCGCTCGACACCAGCTTCGCGTACTTCGCCAGCACTCCGGTCGTGTACTTCGGCGGCGGCGCCGTCCACGCCTGGCGGCGCCGTGCGATCTCGGTCTGCGGCACCTCGAGTTGCAGCCGCCGCCGCTCGGCGTCGATCGTGATCTGGTCGTCGTCCTGGACGAGCGCGATCGCCCCGCCCACCGCCGCTTCGGGCGCCACGTGGCCCACCACCAGGCCGTACGTTCCGCCCGAAAACCGGCCGTCCGTGATGAGTCCCACCGTGTCGCCCAGCCCCGCGCCGATGATCGCCGCAGTGGGGGACAGCATCTCACGCATCCCCGGGCCCCCCTTCGGGCCCTCGTAGCGGATCACGAGCACGTCGCCGGGATGGATCAGGCCCGCGAGAATCGCCCCGAGGGCATCCTCCTCGCAGTCGAACACCCGCGCGGGGCCGGTCATCGTGAGCTGCTTGATGCCGGTGATCTTCGCGACCGCGCCATCGGTCGCGAGGTTGCCCCGTAGGATCGCGAGATGCCCCTGCGGGTAGAGCGGACGGCTCCACGGCCGGATCACCTCCTGATCGCGCCGCGGCTCGTCGGGCACGTCGCGGAGCACCTCGGCGACAGTCTCGCCCGAGACGGTCAGCGCGTCGCCGTGCAATACGCCGTGGGCGAGCAGCAGCTTCATCACCTGCGGCACGCCGCCCGCGGCGTGCAGGTCGGTCGTCACGAACCGGCCGGAGGGCTTCAGGTCGCACAGCACCGGCACCCGCTGCCGCACGGTCTCGAAGTCGTCGAGGGTCAGGGGAACCTCGCTGGCCCGGGCGATCGCGAGCAGATGTAGCACGGCGTTGGTCGAGCCGCCGAGGGCCATCACCACGGCGATCGCGTTCTCGAACGCCGGCCGCGTGAGAATGGCGCGCGGGCGGCGGTCACGGTGCACCGCGTCCACGAGCACCTCCGCCGACCGCGCGGCGCTCACGACCTTCTCCTCGTCTTCCGCCGCCATGGTCGACGAATACGGCAGGCTCATGCCGATCGCCTCGAACGCCGACGACATCGTGTTGGCGGTGAACATCCCGCCGCACGCTCCTGCGCCCGGGCAGGCCCGGCGCTCCACCTCGAGCAGGTCGGTCTCGGAGAGCTTGCGGGCGCTGTATTGCCCGACGGCCTCGAACGCGCTCACGACCGTGAGCGCCTGGCCTTTGTACTCCCCCGGCTTGATCGTGCCGCCGTAGACGAATACGGCGGGAATGTTCATCCGCGCGATGGCGATCAGCGCGCCCGGCATGTTCTTGTCGCACCCGCCCACCGCGAGCACGCCGTCCAGCGACTGGGCGTTGCACACCGTCTCGATCGAGTCCGCGATCACCTCGCGGGAGACCAGGGAGTACTTCATCCCCTCTGTGCCCATCGAGATCCCGTCGCTCACGGTGATGGTGCCGAACGTCTGCGGCATCGCCCCGGCGGCGCGGACGGCCGCCTCGGCGCGGAGCGCCAGATCGTTGAGCCTCGCGTTGCACGGGGTGATCGTGCTGTGGGCGTTCGCGATCCCGATGATCGGCTTCGCGAAGTCCTGGTCCGTGAACCCCACGGCCCGGAGCATCGCGCGGTTCGGCGTGCGCTCGACGCCCGCGGTGATCGTCCGGCTCCGGAGCGTGCTCATGCGTTCACCACCCGCTCGACCTCCTCGAGTCGCGGGTCAATCTCCACGGGCCGGTTCGCGTAGGGCGGCGCGGGCTGGCGCTCCTGATGGTAGTAGGTCACGATGCCCGGGTCTTTCAGGACGTGCCCCGTGAGGACGACGACGACGCGGTCGCCGGGCAGGATGACGCCTTCCCGGACCAGGCGCCGCGCGCCCGCGACAGCAGCCGCGCTCGCCGGCTCGCAGCCGATCCCCGCGGCGTCCACGACAGCCTTGGCCTCGAGAATCTCGTCGTCGGTGACCGTCGTGACCACGCCGTTCGTGTCCCGGATGGCGCGCGCCGCGCGGTCGTACGACACTGGATTCCCGATGTTGATCGCCGTGGCGACCGTGTGCGCGTCGACGCGGTGAGGGCGCGCAAACCCTTCGCGAAAGCTCGCCGCGAACGGCGCCGCGCCCGCGGCCTGGACCGCGCCGAGCCGGGGCACTCGGTCGATCAGCCCCCACTCGCACGCCTCCCGCAGCGCCTTGCCGAACGCCGCGGTGTTCCCGAGGTTGCCCGCGGGCACGAGGATCCACGCCGGCGGCTGCCACGCGAGCTGCTGCAGCAGCTCGAGCACGATGGTCTTCTGGCCCTCGAGGCGGAAGGGGTTGACCGAGTTCAGGAGATACACGCCGAGCCGGTCGCTTGCCTGGTCCGCGAGCTCGAGGCATTGATCGAAGCTGCCGCGCACCACGAGCGTGCGGGCGCCGTAGGCGAGCGCCTGCGCGAGCTTGCCGAATGCGACCTGTCCCTTGGGCACCATCACGAGCGCCGGCAACCCTGCGAGCGCGGCGTACGCGGCCAGCGCGGCGGCCGTGTTGCCGGTGGAGGCGCAGGCCACGGCGCGGGCCTTGATGCGCCGCGCCTGCGTCACGCCCACCGTCATGCCGCGATCCTTGAACGACCCGGTGGGGTTTTGGCCCTCGTGCTTGAGTAACAGGTCGCCTCCCCCGGTCGCCCCTACGCCGGTCCATCGCGCGACGACAGCGCTCGCGAGCAACGGCGTGTTTCCCTCGGGATAGCTGAGGATGTGCTCACCCGCGGTGGGCAGGACTACCTCCGAGAAGCGCCACACGCCCGAGGCGAGCGGACCGTGTCGCACGCCGGCACGGGCGTCGAACACGGCGCGCAGGGCGTTGCCGCCCGCCGCGGGCGGCTGGTGGCGGATCTCCAGCAGGCCCCGGCACGCAGGGCAGCGCGGGTGGGGGTCGATCTCGGAGGTCTCGGTGCCGCAGCTCGCGCACAGCTGCCACGTGGCGGTCATGCGGTCGCGAGCTTCAAGACATCGTTGAGGATGCCGCCCGCGGTCACCGCCGGCCCGGCGCCGGGGCCAGTGATCACGAGCGGGTTCTTCTTGTAGCGCATGGTCGTGAAGATAAACTGGTTGTCCGTCCCGTTGAGCGAGGCCATCGGGCTGGACGCGTCCACCACGACGAGCCCCACGCGCAGGCGGCGCCGCGTCACGATCGCCCGGTACCGCAGCACGCCCCCGCGCCGGCGGGCGGCGTCCACCCGCTTGGTCCACGCCGGGTCGTACTCCTCCAGGCGCGCCAGGAACTCCTTGAGCGTGAGGCGCTCCGCGCCCTTGGGGACAAGCGACTCGACGGCGATGTCCTCGAGCTCGCCCGGGAAGCCCAGCAGCCGGCCGAGAATCAGCGCCTTGCGCGCCACGTCCCTCCCCGAGAGATCGTCGCGCGGATCGGGCTCGGGGTAGCCCTTCGCGATCGCGCCGCGCAGCGCTTCGGAGAAGCGCTTCCCGCGGCCCAGCTCGCCGAACAGGTAGCCCAACGTGCCGGACGGGCAACCCTCGACCTTGTACACGCGGTCGCCCGACTCGACCAGCTTCGCGTAGGTGTCGATGATGGGGAGCCCGGCACCGACGGTCGCCTCGTGCAGCAGCCGGCGACCGTGCGCTCGAGCCGCGGCGGTGAGCTCGTCGAACTTCTTCTTGTCCGCGGTGACCGGGCGCTTGTTGGCGAGCACCAGGTGCATCCCGGCCGCGAGCGCGGCCTTGAGGGTCTCGGTCGTGTCGTCGGCCGTCAGGTCGACGAGGATCGGGTTCGCGAGGGCATGGCGCGCCACGAACGCGACGGCCTCCGCCGCCGTGGCCCGGCGGCCGCCCGGTGCCTTGGCGAGCGGCGCGCCTTGCGCCTTCGCGGCGCCGAGCGCGGCGAGGCGCCGGGGCGCGAGGCCGCGCGCGTCGAAGACCAGGCCGCTCCGGTCGATCAGCCCCACGATCCGGAGCGTGAGCGAATCCTGCTTCACCTTCGCGATCATCGGCGCGAGCGCGCGTCCGATCTGCCCGAATCCCAGCAGCACGACGTCGGTGCGCTCGGGATGCGCCACGCTGCCGCCGCCGATCTTGGAGAGCTGAAACGCGGCGTGCACCGCCCGCAGGGCGCGCCCCGCATCCTTCCCGTCCACCACGAGGGACAGGTTCAGCTCCGACGACCCCTGCGCGATCGCGATCACGTTGATTCCGGCCTCCGCGAGCGCGGAGAAGACGCGCGACGCGATCCCCGGCGTGCCAGCCATGCCGAGCCCGACCACCACGAGCGTCGCGGCGCCGGCGCGCGCCTCCACCTTGTCGATCTCCTGGCGTGCGATCTCGCGGCGGAACGTCTCCTCGAGGCTCTTGCGCGCCCGCTCGGCGCTCTCTTCGGGGACGCTGAAGCAGATCGAGTGCTCGGACGACGCCTGGCTGATGAGTGAGACCGAGATGCCCTCGTGCTGCACCGCGGCGAACGTGCGGGCCGCGATACCGGGGACGCCGAGCATGCCGCTCCCCGTCACCGTGAGGAGCGCCTGGCCCGGAATGGCGGACAGCGCCTTCACGGGATACTGATCGAGTGTGCGGCGGCGCGAGATCTCCGTGCCGAGCGACGCCGGGTCGGCGAACGGGCGGATCCGGATCGCGACGTTCCGCTTGAGGACGGGGACGAGCGCGCGGGGATGCAGCACCTTGGCGCCGTAGTAGGCGAGTTCCGCGGCCTCGCGCACGTGCACCTGGGGCACGACGCGCGCGTCGGGAACGATGCGCGGGTCCGCCGTCAGGAGGCCGGGCACGTCCTTCCAGAGGGACACTTCGCGGGCGCCGAGCACACGCGCGAGCAGCGTCGCGGTGAGGTCCGAGCCGCCGCGCCCGAGCGTCGCGACCTGGCCGTCCGGCGCGGCGCCGAGAAAGCCCGGCACGACCGGCACGACCCCGCGGCCCAGCAGCGGCGCGAGCACCTTCCGCGCGGCGCGCTCGGTGCGGGCGAGATCGGGCGACGCGTTCCCGAACGTCCCGTCGGTCTGCACGACCGCCACGGCGTCCACGTAGGTGGCGGGGCAGGCGGCCGCCGCCAGCGCCTCGGCGAACAGACGCGCCGAGAGGCGCTCGCCCCAGGCGACGAGATAGTCCGTGGTCCGCGCCGTCAGCTCGCGCACGATGCCGACGCCGCCCGCGAGCTGCTCGAGCTCCGCGAACGCGGCGTCGATGGCCGCGAGCAGCGCGTCGAGACGCGCCCCGGCGGCGAGGAGCCCGCGTGCGGCTGCGGCGTGCTTCGCGCGCAGCGTCCGCGCCGTGCGCTTCACGTGGCTCGCGTCCCCGCGCGCGGCCCGCGCCGCCACGTCCAGCAGGGCGTCCGTCACGCCGCCCATCGCCGACACCACCACCACCTGCGGCGCCGGGCGGTGCGCCAGCACGATTCCCGCGGCGTGCCGCACGCCCGCGGCGTGCGCGAGCGAGGCGCCGCCGAACTTGTGGATGTGGGGGGGAGGACGACGCGGCGGCATCGGCCTCTAGGCGGCCTCGTAGCCGCCGGCGGGACGGCCGACGTGGAAGCTCTCGGCCGTGATACCGCGCGCCCGCCAGGCGCGCACCATCGCGTCCGCGATCGCCGTGGCGCGCTCGCGCGGCGCGATCGCCACGAGCGTCGGGCCCGATCCCGAGAGCGTCGCCCCGTAGGCGCCCGCCTCCCGCGCGGCCCCAGTCACTTCATCGTAGCCCGCCACCAGCGAGCGACGGTAGGGAACGTGCAGCACGTCGTCGAGTGCGGCGCCGAGCAGGGGGGCGTCGGCGTGAGCGAGCCCGTGCACCAGCGCCGCGCTCTTCGCCGCCGCTGCGACGGCCTGCGCGTGCGGCACCATCGGCGGCAGCACCGCCCGTGCGCGCTTGGTCTCCACCGTGAAGTCGGGGATCGCAAACACCAGCGCCAGCGACTCGTGCACGATGAGCGGTGTGATGACCAGGCCCCCCCGGCCCTCCCGGCCCTCCCGGTCCGGCCCTGCGCCGGGCAGCACGAGGGTAGCGCCGCCATAGATCGCCGGCGCGACGTTGTCCGCGTGACCCTCGAGCTCCGCGCAGACCGCAGCGAGCGCGGCTTGGTCGAGGCCCAGGTCGAGGAGGGCATTGGCCGCCACGGCGCCGGCCACGCTGGCGGCCGCCGACGAGCCGAGGCCCCGCGCGACCGGGATGTCCGACTCCAGCGTGAGCATGAGCGGCTTCGGGGCATCCTCCGGACGGCCCGCTCGACGGCAGGCGGCGACAAAGCCCCGATAGACGAGGTCGGCCTCCGGAGGGACATCGAGGGCACGGAGGGATCCGCGGCGCTCGACGATGACGGGCGGGCCGGCCGAGGCGCGCGCCGTGCGTGCCGTGACTCGGAGCCAGCGCCCGACGGCGACGCCAACGCAGTCGAACCCGGCGCCCAGGTTGGACGTCGAGCCCGGCACCCGCACGGTCACGCTCGCTCGCATGAGGTCCTGCATCTCCTGGAAACAGCAAAGCCCGGGCAATGCCAGCCGCGGGCGGTCGCTTTTTAGCGCGTTGTTTAACGTGGCGGCAATACGCGGCAAATCACCACGAACGCTTCCGTTGTTATGTTGATACATACCGCTGGGGTCGGGGACCGTCAAGGAGGCGCAGGTGATGGCGAAAATCCGAGTAGGCATCCTCGGCGCGACCGGCGCGGTGGGCCAACGCTTCCTCCAGCTCCTCGCGGACCACCCGCAGTTCGTCGTGACGGCGCTCGCCGCCTCCGACCGCTCGCAGGGCAAGCCCTATGCGGAGGCGTGCGCGTGGCGGCTGCCGGGGGAGGCACCCGGCCCGGTGCGGGGCATGGTCGTTCGGCCGCCCGAGCCGCCGCTCGACTGCGATGTCGTGTTCTCCAGCTTGCCGACGGACGTGGCGGGGCCGGTCGAGACGCGCTTCGCGCGAGCGGGCTACCCCGTGATCAGCAACTCAGCGGCGCACCGCATGGACGAGCAGGTGCCGCTCCTCATCCCCGAGGTCAATCCGGACCACCTCGCGGTGCTCGACGCGTGTCGCCGGGCGGACGGCGGCTGCATCGTCACCAATCCCAACTGCTCGACGGTGATGGTCTCGCTGGCGCTGGCGCCGCTCGCGGCGCGCTTCGGCGTCGAGGCAGCTATCGTGACCACGCTCCAGGCGCTCTCCGGGGCGGGTTATCCCGGAGTGGCATCGCTCGACATCACCGACAACGTGCTGCCGTTCATCGCCAATGAAGAGGAGAAGATCGAGCGCGAGACGCGGAAGATCCTCGGCCACGTGAACGCCGGCCGGGTCGAGCCGGCGCCACTCGCCGTCAGCGCGCAGTGCCATCGGGTCAACGTCGTGGATGGGCACATGGCGGCCGTGCGGGTCAAGCTGCGCCGGCCGGCCGAGCCGGCGGAGCTGCGTGAGGCGTTCGCGTCGTTCACGGCGCTGCCCCAGCAGCTCCGGCTGCCCACGGCGCCCGAACGGCCGATCCTCGTGCGCGACGAGCCCGACCGGCCGCAGCCGCGGCTCGACCGCGACGCGGGGCGGGGCATGAGCGTCACCGTCGGCCGCATCGCGCGGGACTCGGTGGTGGGGCATCGGTTCGTCGTCTTGAGCCACAACACGATCCGTGGGGCCGCGGGGGCGGCGATTCTCAACGCGGAGCTGCTGCTGGCGAAGGGCTATTTGCGGGAGCGCCCGACCGAAGGCCGCGGCTGAGGGGAGCGCGGCTGCGGGGGTGCGCGGCACGCCCTATCTTGTAGCGCCCTTGATCCACGCTCACGTCATCCTCAACCCCGCCGCGGGCGGCGGCGCGGCGGCACGCGCCCTCGACCCGATCGCGCGCGAGTTCCGGCGCCAGGGCTGGGCGGTGCACGTCGAGCGCACCGACGGGCCGGGACACGGGACGGAGCTGGCCGCCCGCGCGGCGCGCGAGGGTGTGGGACGCGTGGTGGCCGTCGGGGGGGACGGCACCGTGCACGACGTCGCGAACGGGTTGCTGCGCCATGCGGGCGACGTCATCCTCGGCGTCGTGCCGATCGGCACCGGAAACGACTTCGCGAAGCTCGTGGGCGTGTACCGGCACAGCCCGGAGCGCGCCGTGCGTCGCCTCGTCACGGCGCAGCCCGTGGCGTTCGATGTGGGCCGGGCGCTGGGTGAATACTTCGTGAACAGCCTGGGATTCGGGTTCGGGCCCGCGGTCGTGCGGATCCGGAACAGCATGCCGGGGCTCACGGGATTCCTCTCCTACCTGCTGCCCGTGTTCCGCGCGTTCGCCGGCTTCCGACCGCCACGCTTCGAGGTACGCGCGCCCGGGTTCGCGGAAACGGGGTACATGATGATGGTCGAGGTGTGCAACGGCACGACCGCGGGGGGCAGCTATAAGTTCGCTCCCGGCGCGGATCCGGCCGACGGCTGTCTCGACGTCTGCATCGTCCGCCGCGTTTCGCTGCCGCGGTTTCTCATGGCGATCCCGCGCGTGATGCGGGGGACGCACGCCGGAATGCGGGAGGTCGCCCTGTTCCAGAGTCGCGAAGTCACGATCCGGTCGCTCGAGGCGCCGCTGCTGCTACACTTCGACGGCGAGCTGCGCGAGCCGGGCGTGCACGAGTGCGCCGTGTGCGTGGCGCCGCGGCGGCTGAACGTGCTGGTGGCGAGATGATGCAGGCGGATAGACGGGTAGGCGGATGGGCGGTTCGTGGGGGCGGTCTAGCGCTGCTCGTTCTATCCGCCTATCCGCCTATCCGCCTACCCGCCCAAGTCCCGGACACGACCCGCAAGCCGATCGTGACCACCGGAGCGCTCGTCGTTCCCACCGACACCGCGCATCGGATGAAGCCGTTCGGCGCATTCTGGCGCTCGCTCCTGTTGCCCGGGTGGGGCCAGGCCAAAACGGGGCGGCCCGTGGCCGGCGCCGCGTTCGCGGCATGGGAGGGCGTCACCGCGATGATGGCCCTCAAGGCGCAGTCGGAGGTCCACTACCTCAAGGAAACCGGCTCACCCAACGTGGCTCCCAAGCGCCAGCAGGTGCAGGACTGGCTCGTGCTGTGGGTCTTCAACCATCTCTTCTCCGGCGCCGAGGCGTTCGTCTCGGCGCATCTCCAGGACTTTCCCAAGGACCTGAAGCTTCACGCCTTCCCCGGCGGCGTCGGCATCACCGTGCCGGTTCCGCGGCCGTGAATCCCGCCCCGCTCGGCGTCTTCGACTCAGGGATAGGCGGGCTCACCGTGGCGCGGGCGCTGTTCGAGCGTCTGCCACGCGAGTCGGTGATCTACTTCGGGGACACCGCCCGCGTGCCCTACGGACCCAAGTCCCCGGAGACCGTGCGCCGCTACTCGGCCGAGATCCTCGCGTACCTGCTGCAGCGCGGCGTGAAGGCGGTGGTGGTCGCCTGCAACACCAGCACGGCGCAGGCGCTCGATCACCTCCGGACGCGCTCCCCCGTGCCGGTCGTGGGCGTGATCGAGCCGGGCTCCCGCGCCGCGGTGCAGGCGACGCGGTCGGGGAGGATCGGGGTGATCGGGACGGCGGGGACAATCGCGAGCGGCGCCTACGAGCGCGCTATCAAGGCGCTGCGCCCCGACGCGACGGTCTACGCGCGCGCCTGCCCGCTCTTCGTGCCGCTCGTTGAGGAAGGCTGGTTCGAGCACCCCGCCACCGAGCTGATCGCGCGCGAGTATCTCGAGCCCCTGAAGCGCGCCGGCGTCGACGTCCTCGTGCTCGGCTGCACGCACTATCCGTTGCTCAAGCCCCTCCTGGCGCGCGTGATGGCGCGCGACGTGGTCCTGATCGACAGCGCCGAGGAAACGGCGCGGGTGGTCGAGCACGAGATCGGGCAGCGGGACCTGGCGGCGCCGCCCGCCAGCGACCCGATCCACCGCTTCGTCGTCTCGGACGACGAGCCGCACTTCCGGAGAGTGGGGGCGAGATTCCTCGGGGAGAAGGTGCAGGAGGTGGAGGTCGTACCACTAGGGTGAAGGGCCGGTGCCTCTTACTGGAAGTTCCGCAGTTCGATTGTCTCCGGCGTCACGACCGCGTATCTAAAGCCATCGAGAAACGCCCCCGGGTTGAGGTACGCGCGACCGTCCGCCAACCGTTCCAGCGCCGGGCGGTGCGTGTGGGCGAGGATGACGAGCCCGAGGTCCGGCCGGCGGGCCAGCAGATCCTTCGCGAACTGCGCCTGGGCCCGCGCGGCGCGGTCGAGCACTGCGGGGTTGCGCGTGGTGTCGGCGAGCGTGCCCGAAAGCTTGTGGGCGATCCAGAATCCCAGGTCGGGGTGCAGGGCGCGGAACACGCGGATCGTGACGGGGTGCCGCGTCACGCGGTGCAGCACCGTGGCGCTCCAGTGCTGCTCGGTGAGCCCGTCGCCGTGGGCCGCGAAGGCGCGGCGTCCCGCCACGTCGACCTCGGCCTCGCCGCCATGGAACGCGATGCCCAGGTCCTTGACGAAAAAGTCGCCGCCCCAGCGGTCGTGATTGCCGCCGACGAACGTGATGGGAATTCCCCGACGCCGCAGTGCGTGCAGCTGCGCGACGGTGGTGAAGTGCCGCCGCGGGATGACCGCACCGTACTCGAACCAGAAGTCGAATAGATCGCCGTTGATGAGCAGCGCGTCGCCCAGGTCGGGCACGGCTGCGAGGAAACGATGGAACGCGGCTTCGACGGCGGGCGCGACCTGGCCCAGATGGGCGTCGGCGACGACGACTACGCGCGCGGCCGAGGGGAGCTGGGG
>WNGL01001226.1_pt1 | contig 31209 bp, 21 predicted proteins | sample 5400591 | NCBI WGS metagenome assembly WNGL01 (sample SAMN13153377, study PRJNA577476) | soil metagenome | isolation source: 80 cm soil or saprolite under Garry oak tree replicate 1 | place: USA:California | collected 2016-06-15
CGATCCTGCCCGAGGTCAAGTACGTCCACGACGGCACGCCCGGCTGCAACGACTGCTATCACGAGGTCATGCACATCCGGCACTACAGCTTGTTCACGCCGCGCGACTTCGACATCTCGCCGTACTTCGAGGTGGTGAAGCCCACGATCGCCAAGGACTTCGACTATCACAAGATCGCCTGGGCCCGGGAAGATCCGGTCTGACCAGAGAAGAGCGGCGATGCCCAAATACGAAACCACGCTAGCCGCCAGCGAGACCGTCGCCGAGGGCACGATGGCGTTCCACTTCGCCAAGCCCGCAGGCTTCGCGTTCAAACCCGGGCAATCGATGAACGTGTCGCTGATCGACCCGCCCGAGACCGACGGCAAGGGCAACGCGCGCACCTTTTCAATCCTCAGCGCACCGCACGAAGGCGAGCTGGCGATCGCCACGCGCATGCGCGACACCGCGTTCAAGCGCGTGCTGAAGGCGATGCCCGCGGGCGGCCGCGTCAGCCTGCGAGGTCCCGCGGGCATGTTCACGCTGGATCCCGCCGACGACCGGCCCGCCGTGTTTCTCGCGGGTGGCATCGGGGTCACGCCTTTCGTGAGCATGTTGCGCGAGGCGGCGCATTCGCGGCTCGCGCGGGACCTGTGGCTGTTTTACTCCAACCGCCGTCCCGAGGACGCGGCCTTCCTCGACGAGCTGTCGGCGCTGCCGAGGCGCCACTCCCGTTGCCACTTTGTCGGCACCATGGTCGAAATGGACAAATCGAGCCGGCCCTGGAGCGGCGAGACCGGGTTTCTGGACCGCGCCATGCTCGAGCGCCACCTCAAGGGCCTCGCCGCCTGCGTCTACTACGTCGCGGGTCCGCCGGGGCTCGTCGAAGCCATGCAGAAAATGCTTATCGGCGCCGGAATCGCGGAGGACGCGATCCACACCGACGAGTTCCTCGGTTATTAAAGCGACCGGCAGCACTCGCCGATAAAATAGCGGCATGCTGCAACGCCGCTACGACCCCGCGATCGTCATCCGCGGCGCCCGTCAGAACAACCTCAAGAACCTCTCGCTCGAGATCCCGACGGGCGAGCTCGTCGTCGTAACGGGCGTCTCGGGATCGGGGAAATCCTCGCTCGTTTTCGACACGCTCTACGCCGAAGGGCAGAGGCGCTACGTCGAGACCTTCAGCCCTTACGCGCGCCAGTTTCTCGACCGCATGGACAAGCCCCAAGTCGATGCGATCGAGGGGATCCCCCCGGCGATCGCCATCGACCAGACCAACCCTGTGCGCACGTCCCGCTCGACGGTCGGCACGATGACCGAGCTGAACGACCACCTGAAGCTGCTTTTCGCGCGCGCGGGCCAGCTCTTTTGCCGCGGCTGCGGCCGGCCCGTGCGGCGCGATACACCGGCCTCTGTATACAAGCAGCTCGCTGCACGGGCCGAAACGGCGGGTGATCCGCGCCTGATCGTCAGCTTTCCGGTGGCGGTGCCGAAGAACTTCAAGGAGGAGGAAGTGCAGGCGCTGCTGAAAGCTCAAGGGTATGACCGCATCCACGCGCGTACGGGCACGCTGCTCGAGGTCGTCCAGGATCGCGTGAAGATGTCCTCGGCGGAGAAGGCGCGCGTGATCGAAGGCATCGAAGCCGCGCTCAAGATCGGCCAGGGCAAGGTCAACGTCTATCCGCTGGGCGCGGACGGCAATCCAGAATCGCCCTGGCGCTTCTCCTCGGATCTTCACTGTCCCGACTGCGACATCCACTATTCGGAGCCGCTGCCGAGCCTGTTCTCCTTCAACTCGCCGCTCGGCGCCTGCGAGACCTGCCGCGGCTTCGGGCGCGTGATCGGCATCGACTACGGCTTGATCGTCCCGGACGAGACGAAGACGCTGCGCGAAGGCGCCATCCGGCCCTGGCAATCCCCCAGCTTTCACGAGTGCCAGGATGACATCGAGAAGTATGCAAAGAAACGCGGCGTGCCGCTCGACATTCCTTTTCGCGATCTCTCCGCAAAACAGCGCGCGTGGGTGCTCGAGGGCGAGCCCGAATGGGTGAGCTGGAGAAAATCCTGGCCGGGCATCTGGTACGGCGTCGCGCGTTTCTTCCGCTGGCTAGAGACCAAGGCCTACAAGATGCACGTGCGCGTGCTCTTGTCGCGCTATCGCGCTTACACGCCTTGTTCGGCCTGCGGCGGCGCGCGCTTGAAGCCCGAGGCACTGCTCTGGCGGGTCGGGACCAAGGAGGATGCCGACCGCGTGCTCGACCCCCCGCGCCGGTTCAGGCCGGCCGGCGCGAACTTCAGCGACGAAGCATTGCGTGCCCTCCCCGGTCTCACAGTGCACGACCTCGTGCTCCTGCCCGCCGAGCGCACGCGCGCGTTCTTCGAGCAGCTTCATCTCCCTGCGCCACTCGACGAAGCCACCGACCTCCTTCTCACTGAAATCCGCGCGCGGCTGCGCTACGTTCATGAAGTCGGCCTGGGCTATCTCACACTCGACCGCCAGTCGCGCACGCTCTCCGGCGGCGAGGTGCAGCGCATCAATCTCACCACCGCGCTCGGCACCTCGCTCGTCAACACGCTTTTCGTGCTGGACGAACCCTCGATCGGCCTGCACCCGCGCGACATGGGCCGCGTCATCGGCGTGATGCAGCGCCTCAGGGATGCCGGAAATTCGCTTGTGGTGGTCGAGCACGATCCGCAGATCATGCTCCAGGCCGACCGCATCATGGACCTGGGCCCCGGTCCGGGCGAGCGCGGCGGCGAGATCGTCTTCTCCGGCACACCCGATGAACTGAAGCATTCGAAAACGCTCACTGCGGAATATCTCTCCGGGAGGAAGCGCGCCGGCGGAAAATCGGGGACAGACCACGGTTTTCCGGGAAACCGTGGTCTGTCCCCGGTTTTGGAGCTCCTCGGCGCCGCCGAGCACAACCTGAAGGACATCGACGTCGGCATTCCGCTCGAGCGCCTGGTGTGCATCACCGGCGTCTCGGGCTCGGGAAAATCGACGCTGGTGCAGGACGTGCTCTACGCCGCTCTCCGCAAGGCGAAGGGCAAGCCGACCGAGACGCCGGGGACGTTCCGCGAGCTGCGCGGCCACTCGCTGATCGGGGACGTGGTGATGGTGGACCAGACGCCGATCGGGCGCACCACGCGCTCGAACCCCGCAAGCTACGTCGGCGCCTGGGACGCGATCCGCAACATCTATGCGAAAGAGCCGCTCGCGAAAGAGCGCAAGTACACCCCCGGCACCTTCAGCTTCAACTCCGGCAACGGGCGCTGCCCGACCTGCGGCGGCAACGGCTTCGAGCACGTCGAGATGCAGTTCCTCTCGGACGTGTACCTGCGCTGCCCCGACTGCAACGGCAGGCGCTTCCGCGACGAGGTGCTCGAGGTCGTCGTGGAAAAGAAATCGATCGCCGACGTGCTCGAGCTGACCGTGTCTGAGGCGCTTGCGTTCTTCCGCGACCACCCGGAAGTGCCTGCGGCCTTGAAACAAGCAGTCGAAACGGCGCTCGCGCCTCTGGCAGACGTCGGGCTCGAGTACCTGCGCGTCGGGCAGCCCGTGCCGACGCTCTCGGGCGGCGAGGCACAGCGGCTGAAGCTCGCCGGGCACCTGGTCGAGGCCTCCTCGAAGCCGAAGGGCGCGCTCGGATCGTTGTTTCTTTTCGACGAGCCCACGACGGGCCTGCATTTCGACGACGTCGCGAAACTGCTCTCCGCTTTCCGCCAGTTGATCGCGGCGGGGCACTCGCTCGTCGTGATCGAGCACAACCTCGACGTCATCCGCGCCTCCGACTGGCTTATCGACCTCGGCCCCGAAGGCGGCGACGCCGGCGGCGCGATCGTCTGCACGGGAACGCCGGCGGAGGTCGCCGAGCACGCCGGCTCGCACACGGGAAAGGCTCTGCGCGAATACGAAGCGGCTCTGTCACAACGTGCCGTTCTTCGTACAGCGGAGCCAAGCGTACCTCTTCAAGTCCGCGTCCACGATTCAATCAGGATTCACAACGCTCGAGAGCACAACCTGCAATCCATCGACGTCGAGATCCCGCGCAACGAGTTCACCGTCATCACCGGCGTTTCCGGCTCCGGCAAGTCCACCCTCGCTTTCGACATCCTGTTCGCCGAAGGACAGCGCCGGTACCTGGAATCGCTCAACGCCTACGCGCGCCAGTTCGTTCAGGGCGCGGCGCGGCCCGATGTGGACGCGATCTTCGGAATCCCGCCCACGGTCGCGATCGAGCAGCGCACCAGCCGCGGCGGAAGCAAGAGCACCGTCGCGACGCTCACCGAGATCTATCATTTCCTGCGATTGCTCTACGTCAAGCTCGGGCTCCAGCACTGCCCCGACTGCAGGGTGCCGATCGAGCCGCAGAGCGAAGCCGCCATCGCCGCGCGCCTCTTGCGCGAATACAAGGGGCAGCGCATCGGCCTGCTCGCGCCGCTGGTCGTCAACAGGAAGGGCTATTACACCGACCTCGCCAAGTGGGCTGCTGGCCGCGGCTACGCATTCCTGCGCGTGGACGGCGAGTTCCTGCCGACCGACAAGTGGCCGCGGCTGTCGCGCTTTCAGGAGCACACGCTCGAGCTGCCGGTCGCCGACCTGCGCATCGCCGCAGACAACGAAGCCGAAATCCGCAGGGCGCTTGGCCGGGCTCTCGAATTCGGCAAGGGCGTGGTGCACGTGATCGCAGGACTCGACCGCCTCTCCGAAGCTGCGGCGAAATCCAGGTCTGCGCGCGTGGAGATGGACCTCCCGCAGCGCGCCTTCTCCACAAAGCGCGCCTGCCCCTCCTGCGGGCGCAGCTTCGCCGAGCTCGACCCGCGGCTTTTCTCCTTCAACTCCAGGCATGGCTGGTGCCCCGAGTGCTACGGCACCGGCCTCAAGCTCGACCGCGTGGGATGGGACGAGGAGCGCGCGAACACCGGCACCGAGGACCACGTGCTCGACTCCTGGATCGAATGGCTGGAGGTCGACGAGACCTGCCCTGCCTGCGACGGCAAGCGCCTCAACCGCGAGGCGCTCGCGGTGCGCTACCAGGAACGCTCGATCTCCGAGCTCGCCGCGCTGCCCGTGGGCGGGCTCGAAGCGCTGTTCCGCGGCCTGGAGCTCTCCGGCCGCGAAGCCGAGATCGCGCGCGACATCGTCGCCGAGCTGAGGTCGCGCCTTTCGTTCCTCGCCCAGGTGGGCCTCTCCTACCTTTCGCTCGACCGCTCGGCGCCGACGCTCTCCGGCGGCGAGGCGCAGCGCATCCGCCTCGCCTCGCAGCTCGGATCGAACCTGCGTGGCGTGTGCTATATCCTGGACGAACCCACCATCGGCCTCCATCCGCGCGACAACCGGATCCTGCTCGACACGCTTGAAAAGCTGCAAGCGAAGGGCAACACGCTCGTCGTGGTCGAGCACGACGAGGACACCATCCGGCGCGCCTCGCACGTGATCGATCTCGGCCCCGGCGCGGGAAAGCAGGGCGGCCGCGTGATCGCCGAAGGCTCGGCCGGTGATCTGATGCGAAACGCCGATTCGGTGACAGGAAGGTTTCTCAAAAATCCGCTCATTCATCCGCTGCATCCGCAGCGCCCGGTGACGCGCGGCACGCCTTCGATCGAGATCGCCGGCGCGTCGCTGCACAACCTGAAAAACATCGACCTCCGCGTCCCGCTCGCCAGGCTCAGCGTGATCACCGGTGTCTCGGGCTCGGGCAAATCCACGCTTGCGCGCGATGTTCTTTACGCAAATCTCGAGCGCATGGTCGGCGAGCACAGGAGGAAAAACGCCTCACCGCTATTCGGTTGCCGCGCGATCCTCGGGGCGGAAGCCGTCGGCCGCGTGCTCGAAGTCGATCAGGCGCCGATCGGCAAGACGCCGCGCTCGTGCCCGGCGACCTATGTCGGCTTCTGGGACGCGATCCGGCGCCTGTTCGCAGAGGCGAGCGAATCGCGCATGCGCGGCTGGAGCGCGAGCCGCTTTTCATTCAACACCAAGGGCGGGCGCTGCGAGGCCTGCGAAGGCCAGGGAATCAAGAAAATCGAGATGAGCTTCCTGCCGGACGTAAAGGTGACCTGCGAAGTCTGCGGCGGTTTCCGCTTCGGCCCCGAGACGCTCACCGTGCTCTGGAAGGGAAAATCGATCGGCGAAGTGCTGGCGATGAGCGTGGACGAGGCGGCGGAGTTTTTCGCGGCGCACCTTTCGACCCATCACGCGCTGCGATTGCTGCAGGACGTGGGCCTGGGCTATCTGACGCTCGGCCAGCAGAGCCCGACGCTCTCCGGCGGCGAGGCGCAGCGCATCAAGCTCGTCACCGAACTTTCCAAAACCGGGGACAGACCCCGGTTTTCCCGCAACTTGCCAAAACCCGGAACAAACCCCGAGCGAGAACAACCGGGGTCTGTCCCCAAGACGCTCTACGTCCTCGACGAACCCACGGTCGGCTTGCACATGGCCGACGTGGAAAAGCTCCTTCGCGTGCTGCACCGGCTCGTGGACGCAGGCAACACGGTGGTCGTGATCGAGCACAATCTGGACGTGATCGCGGAAGCGGACTGGATCATCGATCTCGGGCCCGAAGGCGGCGAGGGAGGCGGACGAATCGTCGTGCAGGGACCGCTGGAAGGACTGCTGGCCGCGCGGCAAACGGGGCACACCGCGAACGTGCTCAGCGAATTTCTGAAGGGGCGGCGCTCGCCCGCGGTCGTCTAGCCGTCCTCGAGCGGGCTCAAGCCGATCGCTCGGCTTTTTTCGCCTGCAGGTACTTCTTCAGGTTGGCCGTGGTCTCCATTTTTTTGCGCTCGGTGATGTCCCGCCCGGTGATGAACATCCCCTCTTCTCCGCGCGCCGGCCGGCGCTCCCACTCGAAGCACCTGTACGATCCGTCGCTGCACCGTAGCGAGAATTCGATCGGTCTCGCTTCGGCGACCCGGCGCGTGCTTACGAGCATCAGCGCAGGGGCCTGCTCGCCCTGATCGATGAGCCTGGTGAGCGGTTTCCCCAACAGCATCGCGCGGGGGTATCCGAGGACCTTTTCCCAGGTTCGATTCAGGTTCTTGAGCCTCAGATCGAGCGCGACGATCCCGAGCAGGAACGGCGATTCCTCGATAACCCAGTCCTCTCTCCGCCGCCCGTAATCGTCCTTCTCTGGCTTTGAAAAATCTTCCACGGTGCTCCTCGGCCGAATCTATAATTCTGACGGTTTTTCGATGCGCGTGCCTCTGCGGTTTGAGGCTAAACGGACGGGCGGGAGTCGTCCATCGGGTAACCCGGACACCTGATGTCAGGAAACCACGATAATGGAGACGAATCAAGGAATTACTCCCGGTCGAATGGCCCTGTTGAACCCCCTGCTCCTGCGAATTCTGCAATTGGTTGCGGTGCCGGCCGCGATTCTCCTGGCGGCCGCGCTCGCAGTGGCGGCAGGCCACACGCTTCCGCGCTCGCTGTCCGGCCTGATCGGGGTGGGTCCTTATATCGTGCTGCTCCTCGGGGCGGCAATCAGCGCGTGGTTCAACCGCAGCCGCGCGCTCATCATGCTGGCGTCGCTTCTCGCCGCCTACGCCGGCTACAACCTGGCCTCGGACCTGGGTCCGCAGAGTTTCGCCTGGCGGGCAGTGCTGACCGCTTTCGCCGTGCTCGTGCCCTTCAACGTGCTCCTCGCGCTCGCCTTTCCGGAGCGCGGGGTGCGTCAATATCGGAATTATCGCTGGCTCCTGCTCGGCCTGGCTGAAATCCTGGTCGTGATCTGGATCGCGTATGCCGGCCGCTCGAGCCTCTCGGGCACGGCGTGGCGCGACGTGCTCGATCACTGGTTGCTGCGCTATCCGCCGACGCCGATCGTCGCGCGAATCCTGCTCGTCACGGCGTTCGCCGCAGCCCTGGCGAGGGCTTGGCCGCGCCGCGGACCCAAGGAGCTGCGCAAGGAGCCGCGGCCGCTCGACATCGGCATCGCCGCGGCGCTGGTCGCGTTCTTCGCCGGCTGCGAATGGGCGTCGGCGCCGCTAGGGTTCGGAGCATTCATGTCGGCTGCGGGCGTGATCCTGCTCGCCGCCGTGCTCCAGGAATCGCACCGACTCGCTTTCCGCGACGAATTGACGAACCTGCCCAGCCGCCGCGCACTCGAGGAGCGCCTCACGGGCCTGGGCCCGACCTACGCGATCGGCATGATAGACGTGGACCATTTCAAGCAGTTCAACGACGCCCACGGCCACCATATCGGCGACCAGGTGCTGAAGCTCGTCGCCGCGCGTCTCGCGGCGATCGAGGGCGGAGGCACGTCCTACCGTTACGGCGGCGAGGAGTTCTGCGTTCTGTTCTCCGATCGCACGCTCGAGCAGGCATTGCCGCACCTGGAGCAACTGCGCAGGGACATCGAGGACTATAGAATGGCAGTGCGCGGCGGGGGCCGGCCCAAGGAGAGGGCGACGGGATCACGCCTTCGCGCAACGCGGGCTCCGGAAAAGACGCTGTCGGTGACAGTGAGCATCGGTGCAGCCGAGCGCGACGATACGCTCATCAGGCCGGCGCTGGTCATCCGCGCCGCGGACGAAGCCCTTTACCGCGCCAAGCGTGCAGGGCGAAACCGCGTCATGCGGTAGCCGGGCTGTAACGGGTCTACAATGCGCGCTCGCATGAGACAGTCGACCCGCCCCAAGCAGAAGGCCAACGACCGGACCGTTCCGAAGCAGGCGAGCGAAGGGGCGGGCGAAAACGACGCGCGCAAGCGCGCAGAGCAGCTGCTTTGGCTCGAGCACACGGTAGCGCGCTCGGTTACGGAGGCCGACAGCGTTGCCGCGGCGCTCAAGGCGGTGATCCGCACGGTTTGCGAAGCGCAGGACTGGGAGTGCGGTCGCTTTTTCCGCGTCGACGAAGAAGCCGGCGCTCTGCGCTTCGCAGAGGCCTGGAGCAAGCCCGGACCGCAGTTCGATCTGTATATCGAGCGCTCGCGCAAAGTCGCCTACATCCCGGGCGTCGGACTCGCCGGAAAGGTTTGGCAATCGGGCGAGCCGATGTGGGTCGCAGACATCACGCGGGATTCGCGCGTCTGGCAGCAGGCGATGGCCATCGAAGCGGGGATGCACGGCGCATTCGTATTTCCGGTGAATTCCGGAGGAAAGACGATCGGCGTTCTCGCCTTCAACAGCAGCGAGATCCGCGAACCGGACGAGCACCTGATGCAGGCGATCCACGTGATCGGCGCGCAGATCGGACAGTTCGTGCAGCGCAAGCAGGCGGAGGAAGTGCTGCGCGAAAGCGAAGAGCGCTTCCGCAACCTGACCGAGCTCTCATCGGACTGGTATTGGGAGCAGGACGAGAACTTCCGCTTCACCATGGTTTCCGACAATCTCCACCGGCGCCTCGGAACCGCGACGCACTCGGTCATCGGAAAGGCCCGCTGGGAATTGCCCACGCTCAACATGACCGAGGCCGACTGGGCGGCGCACCGCGCCCTGCTGAAAGCGCATCAGCCGTTCCGCGACCTGCAGTGGCACCGCCTCGACAACGCGGGCAAGCTGCAGATCGCCAGCATAAGCGGCAAGCCGATCTTCGATTCCGAGGGGCGTTTCCGCGGCTACCGCGGGATAGGCCGGGACATCACCGAGAGCAAGCGAAGCGAGGAAGCGCTGCTGCGCTTTCGCGCTTCCATGGACATGTCGGACGACATGATCCTTCTCATCGACCGCAAGACGATGCGCTTTGTCGACGTGAACGAAACCGTTTGCCGGAATCTCGGGTACTCGCGCGAGGCGTTTCTCGCGATGACCCCGGAAGATATCCTGCCTGTCACCCGCAAGGACCTGGAGACCGCTTACGACGAGATGATCGCGACCGGGTCGACGCAGGGCATGAGGAGCGAATACCGCTGCAAGGACGGCTCGAAGCTGCCGTTCGAATCGAGGCGGCGCGTGATGCGCTCCGGGGACAACTGGATCATCGTCGTCACCGCGCGCGATATCCGCGAGCGCATCGCACGCGAAGAGGCCCTGCGCAAGAGCAACGAGCGTTTCGACATGGCGGTGCGGGCCACCAACGACGTGATCTGGGACTGGGACCTGCTCACCGACGAAATCTGGTGGAACGAGAACTTCACCAAGGTATTCGGCCATCCGCGCGAAGCAGCGGATCGCACCATCAAATCCTGGTACGAGGGCATTCATCCCGACGATCAGGGGCGGGTCATCGCCGGCGTACATCGCGTGATCGGCGCGGGCGGGGAGTACTGGAGCGACGAGTACCGGTTCCGGCGGCACGACGGCAGTTTCGTCCACGTGCTCGACCGCGGCCAGGTGATCCTGGACGGCGCAGGACGGGCGGTGCGCATGATCGGCGCGAAGGCCGACATCAGCTCGCGCAAACAGGCCGAGGAGAGAATCCACAACCAGGCGCTGCGGCAGCGCCTCATCGCGGAGTTCGGCCAGCAGGCGTTCGCGAGCTCCGACGTCGAGGACGTGCTGAGCCGTGCCGTGGAGCTCGTCACGGTGGCGCTCAAGGCCGATTACTGCAACGTGCTCGAGCTCGATGAGAGCGCCAAACAACTCCTGATCAAGACGGCGTCGGGCTGGCCGAGCGAGATGATGGCGCGCCGGACGGTGGCCATCCGCCCGGGCGGCCGCCTCGAATTCGTGCTGTCGCGCCGCGAGCCTCTCATCACAGAAGATCTGGCGAAGGACGAGCGATTTTCAGATTCTCCCCTCGTGCGCTTGGGCGTGCGCAGCGGCATCCAGGTCCCCATATTCGGAACGGCCGGAACGTTCGGAATACTCAGCGCGCACGCGCGCGCCGAGCGCCAATTCGGACTGGACGACGCAAGTTTCCTGCAGAGCGTGGCGAACATACTGGCGGTCGCGATCGAGCGCAGGAGTGCGGAGGAGCGCCTCGAGCGCCTCGCGCAATTCGACTCTCTCACCGGGCTCCCCAACCGGCACCTCTTTCACGACCGCCTGCTGAAAACCGTGGCGCACGCTCGACGCAGCGGGCAACCCATGGCGGTGCTCTTCATCGACCTCGACCGCTTCAAGCTCGTGAACGACACCCAGGGGCACAGCGCCGGGGACAAGCTGCTCAGGGAAGCGGCCGACCGTCTTTCGCAGTGCGTGCGCAGCGGCGATACGGTGGGCCGGTTCGGCGGCGACGAGTTCGGCGCGATCGTCTCGGACCTCGCGAAGCCGGGGGACGCGGGCGTCGTTGCGCAAAAAGTCCTGGACGCCCTCGCCCGGCCGTTCAAGCTCGATTCGCACGACACCTATGTCAGCGCGAGCATCGGCATCACCCTGTTCCCGGCCGACGGCGACAACCCCGAAGCCCTGGTCATGAACGCCGACACCGCCATGTATCGCGCCAAGGAACAGGGCCGCAATACCTACCAGTACTTCACCCGCGAGATGAACGAGCGGGCGCTCGCGCGCGTGCGGATGGAGGCGGCGCTGCGCCGGGCGATCGATCAAAAGGAGTTCCTCCTCCACTACCAGCCCAAGGTCGCGCTCGAGAGCCGCCTCATCTGCGGTTTCGAGGCGCTGCTGCGCTGGCGGCATCCCGAGAAGGGTCTGATCCTCCCGGGGGAATTCGTTTCGGTTCTGGAGGACACGGGCCTGATCGTGCCGGTGGGCGAACGGGTGTTGCGCGACGTGTGCGCGCAGATTCAGGCATGGCAGCGGGGCGGGCTCGCGGTATTGCCCGTGACGGTGAACCTCTCCGCGCGCCAGTTCCAGCAGAAGGATTTCGAGTCCATCGTGAGGCACATCCTGCGCGAAGCGGGCATCGATCCGTCGCTCGTCCAGTTCGAGCTCACCGAGTCTCTGCTGATGAGCGATCCCCAGGGCGCTGCGCGCACGCTGCGCGGGTTGAAGGACTCGGGGGTGAAGATCTCGGTGGACGATTTCGGCACGGGCTATTCGAGCCTCGCGTACCTGAAGCGTTTTCCGATCGACGCGCTCAAGATCGATCACTCCTTCATTCGCGACATCACAACCGATCCGGAGGACGCGATGATCACGCTCGCGATCATCGGCCTCGCGCACAGCCTCAAACTCAAGGTCGTGGCCGAAGGCGTGGAAACGCAGGAGCAGCTCGAGCTGCTCGCCGCGAACGGCTGCGACGAGATCCAGGGCTATTACTTCTCGGTTCCGACGACGGCCGAGGAGTGCGAGAAGATGCTGAGGGAAAACCGCCGCCTCGCCTGAAGCGGCCTCGCGCCCCGTTGCCGAGAGGCGTATCATCGCCGCTTCGTCGGCGGCCCCTCATGAGCGCAAGCCCCCTTCTCCTGCTTGAACCGCACACCCGCGACCTCGGCGGGTTTTCAGTGCGCAGGGTCCTCCCCGGGACGCCGCACCGCATGGTCGGCCCGTTCATCTTTTTCGATCACATGGGTCCCGTGGATTTCGCGGCAGGTAGCGGCATCGACGTGCGCCCCCATCCGCACATAGGTTTGGCGACGGTCACCTATTTGTTCGAAGGCGAAATCCTGCACCGCGACAGCCTCGGCACGGTGCAGGCGATCGCGCCGGGCGATGTCAACTGGATGACCGCCGGGCGCGGCATAGTCCATTCGGAGCGCACCGCGCCGGAGCTGCGCCGCACCGGCGCGCGCCTGCAGGGCCTGCAAACCTGGGTCGCGCTCCCGAAGAAGAACGAGCTCGCCGATCCCGAGTTCAGCCATCACCCCAAGGCGACGCTGCCGCGGATTTCCGCTCCCGGCCTGGAATTGCGTGTCGTCGCGGGCAGTGCTTTCGGCAAGCGCGCTCCGGTCCGGGTCTTCACGCCGACGCTCTTCGTCGGCGTCGAAATCGACTCGGGCCGTGCCTTCGAACTCGACGCGGAGCACGAGGAGCGCGCCGTGTACGCTCTCGAAGGCGACGTCACGGTTGCCGGAGCGCGGCTGCCGCCGCAACACATGGCGGTCATCGGAAATCGGGATACGGTGCAGGTCAAGGCACTGACGCGCGCGCGCCTCATGCTCGTCGGAGGCACGAAGACGGACGGCGAGCGTCTCATCTGGTGGAACTTCGTCGCGAGCTCGCGCGAGCTCCTGGAGGAGGCGAAGCTTCGCTGGCGCGAGCAGCGCTTCGCGCGGGTTCCAGGGGACGACGAGTTCATCCCGCTTCCAGAGGCATAACAGGAAAGCAGCGTGCGCCGCGCGCCGACCTTCCGTTCCTCTCCGCCGAGCTCCGCCACGACCGATGCGTGATCCCGCGCCCGTTCCAATTCACCTCAAGGACTACGCGCCGCCCGTCTTTCTGATCGAGACCGTCGAACTCGACGTCGAGTTGTTCGAGGATCACGCACGCGTTCGCTCCCGTCTCAAGGGTTTACGCAATCCCAGGTCGGCCGATTCCGACGCACCGCTGGTGCTCGACGGAGAGGCGCTCGAATTCGAGTGGGCGAAGCTCGACAACCGGCCGCTCGCCGCCGGCGAATACGCGCTCGGAGACGCGCATTTCGCCGTCGCGAAGGTTCCCGCGCGCTTCGTCCTGGAAACCGCATGCAGGATCACCCCACGCACGAACACCACGCTCACGGGCCTGTACGCGGCGGAGAACGGGTTCTTCACCCAGTGCGAGGCGGAAGGTTTCCGGCGAATAACGTACTTCATCGATCGGCCGGACGTGATGGCGAAGTATTCGGTGACGATACACGCCGACCGCGAGAAATATCCGGTGCTGCTCTCGAACGGCAACCTCGTCGCAAGGGGCGATGAAGCGGGTGCCCGCCAATGGGCGAAGTGGCAGGATCCTTTCCCCAAGCCTTGTTATCTTTTCGCCATGGTCGCGGCGAAGCTGGACAAGCTCGAGGACCAATTCGTCACGCGCTCGGGCCGGCGCGTGCGCCTCGCGATCTACGTCGATCCGGGCAAGCTCGACCAGTGCGGCTTCGCCATGCAAGCGCTGAAGAAATCCATGAAGTGGGACGAGGACGAATTCGGCCTCGAGGTCGACCTCGACAATTACACGATCGTCGCCGTGGGCGACTTCAACATGGGGGCGATGGAAAACAAGGGCCTCAACGTCTTCAACACCAAGTACGTGCTCGCGCGGCCGGATACCGCCACCGACGGCGATTACCTCGGCATCGACCGCGTGATCGCGCACGAGTACTTTCACAACTGGACCGGCAACCGCGTCACCTGCCGCGACTGGTTTCAGTTGTCGCTCAAGGAAGGGCTCACCGTGTTCCGTGACCAGGAGTTCGGCGCGGACATCTACTCCCGGGCGGTCGAGCGCATCCGCGACGTGCGCGACCTGCGCAGCGGCCAGTTCGCCGAGGACGCGGGGCCGATGGCGCATCCCGTGCGGCCGGCCTCCTACATGGAGATCAACAATTTCTACACGAGCACCGTCTACGAGAAGGGCGCGGAGGTCGTGCGCATGATCCGCACGCTGATCGGTTCGCGGAATTTCCGCAAAGGGATGGACCTGTACTTCGCGCGGCACGACGGGCAGGCGGTGACCTGCGACGATTTCGTGAGGGCGATGGCCGATGCCGCGGGCGCAGACCTCTCGCAGTTCATGCGATGGTACGACCAGGCGGGGACGCCGGTGCTGGAGGTCGCGGGCGAGTACGACGCCGACGCAAAACGCTACGTGCTCTCGGTCAAGCAGTCCTGCCCTCCTACGCCGGGACAGGAAACGAAGCTGCCCTTCCACATCCCTTTCGCGGTCGGCTTGGTCGGGCCGGACGGCCGCGATCTGCTCGCCGAAGGCACGCGCGTGCTGTCGGTGAAGCGGCCCGAGGAGCGCTTCGTTTTCGAAAATATCGTGGCGAGGCCCGTTCTTTCCCCGCTGCGCAATTTTTCCGCTCCGGTGATCGTCGCGCACGATTACACCGAGGCGGAGCTCACGCATCTCATGGCGCACGACTCCGACGCCTTCAACCGCTGGGAGGCCGGCCAGCGGCTTGCGCTCGGCATCATGCTTCGCGGAATCGCGGCAGTGCAGGGCGCCCGCGCGCTCGAAGTGCCGCGTGACTTCGCCGAGGCGGCCGCGCGCGTGGTGGACGATTCATCGAAGGATCCCGCGTTCGCCGCCGAAATGCTCGCCCTGCCGTCCGAGAGCTATATCGCGGAGCAGGTGAAGGTCGTCGATCCGGACGCGATCCACACGGTGCACGACGAGCTGAGGCGGCGCCTCGCCGCCGCGCTCGGGGAGGAATTGCACGCGGTCTACCGCGCGCACGGAGGTGCGGGTCCCTACTCGCCCGATGCAGTCTCGGCCGGCAGGCGTGCGCTCAAGAACTCCGCGCTCGGGCTTCTCATGGAGCTCGACGATGCCGGCACGCGCGCGCTGTGCATGAAGCAGTTCGAGACCGCGGACAACATGACCGACGCGCTCGCGGCTCTTTGCCTGCTCGCCAATTGCGACTGTCCGGAGCGGGAGCGGGCGCTGGCTGCCTTCTACGACAAGTGGAAAACCGAGCCGCTCGTGGTGGACAAGTGGCTCGCGGTGCAAGCGACGACCCGGCTGCGCTCGGCACTTGCCGACGTGAAGCGTCTGATGACGCACCCGGCGTTCAGCATCAGGAACCCCAACAAGGTGTATGCGCTGATCGGCGGATTCCGCGGCAACCAGGTGCACTTCCACGCAGCCGATGGTTCGGGCTACGCGTTCCTCACCGAGCAGGTGATTGCGCTCGACGCGATCAACCCGCAGGTGGCGGCGCGCATGGCGCGCGGATTCGACCGCTGGAAAAAGTTCGACGCCGGGCGCCAGGCGCACGCGCGCGCCGCCTTGGAGCGCCTGCGCGACGCGAGGGGTATTTCGAAAGGCGTGCTCGAAATCGTCACACGGGCGCTGGCCTGACGCCAGAGCGCCCTGCGGGCGCTTACTTGCGGCGCTGCATTTCGGCGAACTTGGCGAGCTCCCAGGGCCGGATCGCGACCAGCATGTGCATCGCCGTGCACTCGTCGAACGGCCTGCGCGTGTCGTCGCTGTGCAAATCTGCGAACTCGTTCGCGACGCGGCGCAAGCGCACCAGCATCGCTTCTCGCGAGGATTTCGATAGCCGGCCGGTCACGAACAGCATCAGCTCGTCGGGGCCGTCGAAGCGCGTGCGGAAATACTCGTTTTGTGCCTGGGCTTTGAAGAACTCCTGGAACGGGCCATCCGGAATCCAGGAAAAAGTCCGCGAAAGGAGCAGCCGGTATCGGTTCCCGGGAAGCAGCCTGATGATGCCCATGCGGTCCAGCCGCACGAGGTGGCGTATGCACTCGGCCTCCGACATCGAATAGGTGCGGATGATCTTCTCCACCGGCCACTGGTGCAGCACGCGCAGGGCGACAAGCACCAGCCTCTTGTCGGCGACGATGGCTTTTTCCGCTTGCGGCGTCAGCCGCGACATCAAGCGATCGCGCCGCTCGAGGGACCGTGTCAGCTCAGCGAGCTCGAGGCCGGCGAAATCGAGCACCTGGTCGAGCCGCCTCAAGGTGAAGTCCTTGCGCGAGAACATGCGCTTGACGCTCGCTTCGCTCATGCCCAGGGCCCGCGCCACGGCGGCGTAGGTCACGCCCTGCGCCTTGAGCTCGCGCTTGAGCGTGTCGATCAGTGCGGCGCTTGCGCTCATATCGTCTCCTCCTGTCGCGCGGAAAGTATCACCCGGCGATACCCTAGGTCAAAACCCGCTATACCTCGCGCATGGCGCTTTGCGCGGGCGGAGATCGTCCCGAACATGAGACGCGCTGCGGGTGCATTTCGCGCCGGGATGCAACGACCGGGTCCTGGGCTGAATCGGGAGGGATGCGCCCGCAGCATCGGCTCGAAGGGCACCACGGGGGCCGATCCCTTCCCGAGACCGATGTAAATATTCCACACGCCGCTGGTGGAACGCTTCACAGCGCGTGTCCTTGCACAAAACTAGCCTAGGGGTCGTGCGAGTGAACCATTAAGGGAGGCAACCATGAGAACCAGCGCAACCGGGATCAGTCTGCTTCTGTTTCTTTCCTCCGTGGTGCCGGTGAACTTGCTGGCTGAGGACCGGCAAGGCGGCATTTCGGACCTGGGTCATCTCCGTCAGCTGCCCAACGGCTTGCCTTTCCCCAACCCCTCGGGCTTCGCCTCCACGTTCAGCACGGCAGGCCGCATCGACCTCACCAACGAGTTCTTCCAGGACCTCGGTGCGAACGGTCGCAGGTGCGTCAGCTGCCACCTTCCGAGCGCCGGGTGGACGATCGTGCCCTCGCAGGTGCAGGCGATCTTCGACCGGACGCTCGGGGGCGTGATCGACGACCCGCTCGGGCTGGGTGCGATCTTCAGGACGAACGACGGCTCGAACTCGCCCACGGCGGATGTCTCGACTCTCGCAGCGCGCCGCAGCGCCTACAGCATGGTCCTCACCAAGGGGCTCATCCGCGTGGGCATCGGGGTGCCGGCCACCGCGGACTTCGAGCTCGTCGCAGTCGACGATCCCTACCACTTTGCGAGCGCCGCGGAATTGTCGCTCTTCCGCCGCCCCCTACCGACAACGAACCTGCAATTCCTCAGCACCGTCATGTGGGACGGCCGCGAGACCCTTGGCGGCGCCGACCACTGCAACATCGCGGCGGAAGGCGGCGCATGCTTCGCCTCGATCCACTTCGACCTCGCGAACCAGTCGAACGACGCGACTCAAGGGCACGCCCAGGCTCCCAACCCGATCACCCAGTCACAGCGCGAGGCCATCGTCGCCTTCCAGACCGCGCTCGCCACGGCGCAGGTGTGGGATGAAAGTGCCCAAGGCCTGCACGCGGCGGACGCCAAGGGAGGACCCGAGGCAATCTTCGACCAGGCCTTCTACTACGGCATCAACGACAACCTCGGCGACTACCAGACGCACGCGCCGTTCACCCCGAACGTGTTCAACATCTTCGATGCGTGGCGCGCCCTCCAGGGAGACGGCAGTACCAACGAGGCGCGGCGCGCGGTCGCTCGCGGCCAGGCGACCTTCAACTCGAAGATGTTCACGATCTCCGATGTCGCAGGCCTGAACTTCGATAGTCCCTTCGACCCAGGGCTGATTCCGCCATCCTTCCAGGGAACCTGCACGAGCTGCCACGACACCCCGAACTCCGGCAATCACTCGATTGTGGCGCCGCTCAACATCGGCGTCGCGGATGAGTCGCGGCGCACGCCGGACTTGCCGCTCTACACGCTGAAGAACAAGGCGGATGGCCGGATCGTGAAGACCACCGATCCCGGCCGGGCGCTGATCTCCGGCAAGTTCGCCGACATCGGCAAGTTCAAGGGTCCGATCCTCCGCGGCCTCGCTGCGCGCGCGCCGTACTTCCACAACGGGTCCGCAGCGGACCTCGGCGCGGTCGTCGATTTCTACAACGAACGCTTCGGGGCGGGTATCGTGGGCAAAGAAAAGGAGGACCTCATTGCGTTCCTTCGCGCGCTGTAGTCAGGCCCGGCCGCGCACCATGGCGACTTTGTCCTGCACGCGCACGTCGAATCGCGCCACGTTGACGACCATGCGCTGGTGCGTGCCGTCGCCGATCGGCTCCTTCTCGTCCGCAACCGAGACGCGGAAGGTCACGGTGCGTCCTTCGACTTTCACGACCTCGACCTCCGCGCGCACGCGCATGCCCACGGGCGTCGCCGCGAAGTGGCGGATATCCAGGCGCGTGCCGAGCGACTGATGGCCCTCGGGCAGTAAGTGCTCGATCGCGGCGAGCGCGGCCGCTTCGATCACATTGATCATCACCGGCGTGGCGAGCACGTGCACGCGGCCGCTGCCGACGCGCGGCGCGGTGTGCTCCTCGCGCACGACCAGCTCCGCACTGCCCTTCAGACCGGGCTTCAGATTCTCTGTCGAGCTCATCGGGTACTCCAGCAGGCATAATAACGCCGGAATACCGAAGATTCCCGGCTAGGAGAGAAAATGAAACCCAGCTTGAAGCCCGGCCTCGCCCATACGAGAAAAATCACCGTGGACGAACCGCGCGTCATCAACTTCATGGGCGACGATTGCCGCGTCTACGCGACTCCGCGCATCATCAGCGACGTCGAATACACCTGCCGCGACTTTCTTCTCGGGCACCTCGACGCCGGAGAGGATTCCGTCGGCACCAAGGTCAACTGGGAGCACGTGGGCCCCGCGCTGCTCGGCGCGGAAATCACGATATCGGTCAAGCTCACGAACGTCGATGGCCGGCGCGTGAGCTTCGAGGCGGCGGTCGACGACGGCGTCGACGCGGTGGCGCGCGGCACGCACGAGCGCTTCATCGTCGACGTGCAGAAGGTGCGCGAGCGGCTGCTCAAGAAGAAGGCGCAGCAGCGCGGCTGACATGCGGGTCGGCCTCCTCGGCGGCGGCGTCATCGCGAGGCTCTTCCTCGAGCACGCGAGGCGCGGCGAGATGGACAATGCGGAGGTCGTCGCGATAGCTGGGCGCAGCGAGGCTTCGCGCGGCAAGGCTCTCGCCCGCGAATTCGCCGCGCCCTTCGTCGTCGGAGTGAAGCAGCTGATCGAAGCGCGGCCCGAAGTCGTCGTCGAGGCCGCCTCGCACGACGCCGTGCGCGAATGCGCGGAGGACCTGCTCTCGAACGGCATTGCCGTGGTCGTCCTCTCCGGCGGCGCCCTGTGCGATGACGGCCTGCGTGCCCGCCTCGAGCGCGCCTCGGCGAAACACCGCACGCTCCTCTACCTTCCCTCGGGCGGGATCGGGGGCCTCGACGCGCTCAAGGCCGCCTGCGCGGCCGGCGTTGACGAAGTGAGCATCGCCGTGACCAAACCGCCCGCCGCGTGGAAAGGCATCGGCTACGTCGAGCGCATGAAAATCGATCTCGACCGCCTCACCGGTCCGGTCACCCTGTTCGAGGGCACCGCGCGCGAAGGCGTGCCCCACTTTCCCGCGAACGTCAACATCGCCGCGGTGCTGTCCCTCGCCGGAATCGGCTTCGACCGCACGCGCCTGAAGGTGGTGGCCGATCCGGCGCTCAGGTTCAACACTCACTTCATCACGATCAAGGGCAAGACTGGAATCATCGACCTGCGCTTCGAGAGAGCGTCCCCTCGCCCGACAACCCCAAAACGACGATGCTCGCCTGCTACAGCGCCCTCGCGGCCTTCCGTCAATTCGATTCGCCCGTGCGCTATGGCACCTGACGGCCGCCTTCGCGAGTCGACCCGCAGGCGATATCTGAAAGTGGACACGGCGACCGTCGCCGATGTCCTCGACGTGCTCGGGCTCCGCGACCAAGGGCTAGCGCCGGAGTTCGCGCCGTATCCCGCTGCGGTGGGGAAGATGGGCGGCTGGGCCTACACGATCCGCGGAAGGATGACGCGCTATGCCGGGAGCGGCGATCCGTCGAAGATGAAGGCGGTGGACGGCGTCGGCCGCGGAGAGCTCACCGTGTGGTCGGGCGAAGGCAGGGGCGTGTGCTTTTTCGGCGAGCTGATCGCGCTCGGAATGAAGCGGCGCGGGTGCGCCGGCGCGCTCGTCGACGGCGGCATCCGGGACATCGAATGGATCGCGAAGCAGAGGTTTCCGGTCTACGCCCGCTACCGCACGCCGGTGCAGTCGATCGGCCGCTGGAAGGTGACGGCCCGGCAGGTGCCCGTCGACATGCCGGGCGCAACGAGCAAGCGCGTCAAGGTGCGCCCAGGCGATTTCGTGTTGGCCGACAGCGACGGCGTCATCGTGATCCCGGAGCGGGTCGCGGCGAAGGTGCTGGCCGAGGCCGAGCGCCTGACTTCAAAGGAACGGCGCATTCGGCGCGATCTCGGCCGGGGCGCGAGCCTAGAAGAGGTTCTGAAGAAGTATGGTCACGTTTGAAGCCTTGCACGATCGCTGCGAGTATCTGCGGCTGGTTTTTTCAGACTAGGATGCAGCCGCAGTCAGGACGGGTTTCTCCCGATACTGATCCGGAAGCAGCCGCTTGAGGTTCGCGATCTTCGGCAGGTCGTTGATCACGATGTACGGATAGGTCGGGTTGTGAGCCAGAAAGTCCTGGTGATAGGCTTCGGCCGGATAGAATCCCTTGAGCGGATCTACGCGCGTGACGATGGGCCGGGCGAACGCCCGCGCCTTCTGTAGTTGGTCGATATAGGCCTGCGCGATGTGCTGCTGCGACGCGTCGGAGTAGAAGATCGCCGAGCGGTATTGCGTGCCGACGTCGGGCCCCTGGCGGTTGAGCTCGGTCGGATCGTGCGCGACCGAAAAATAAATCCGCAGAATGTCTCCGTAAGAGATCTCTTTGGGATCGAAAACGATCTGCACCGACTCGGCGTGGCCGGTCCGGCCGCTTCCGACTCTCTCGTAATCGGCGGTGCTCTTCTCCCCACCCGAGTAGCCGGACAGCGCCTGCTTGACGCCCCTGGTGTGCTGGAACACGCCCTGCACGCCCCAGAAGCAGCCGCCCGCGATCACAGCGGTCTGCAGCGGACCCGCGGCCTTCGGATTGTCGATCGCGGGCGCGGGCAGCGCGACCGCGGGTTCTCCCGTGCGCGCCGGGATGTTCCAGAACGCGCCGATCGCCACCAGCGCGAGCAGCGCGATCCAGACGCCTCGCGTGGAGCGCAGGGCGTCGCGCAGCAGTCCCGGTTTCGTCGTGAGAGGCATGGCAGACTCCTTCTTTGCGGTAAGTGGGCGCGGACAGGCGGTCTTGTCCTGCAATGATACTTTGTCGGCCGAAGGTTCAGAAACTTACGTTCCAACGGCCGCCGTTGCGATTGACCCGGTCTCACGGCCTGGAGTAAGATGACTAGAATTCTGGTCTACCGCGACAGACAACTCAGCGCACTCCGACAATGAAAACTCTTTCCCTCTCCGACGTCAAGGCAAGGTTGAGCGGCCTAGTGGACGAGGTCGAGCGACGCGACGAGGAAATCGTCATCACGCGCAACGGCCAGCCGGCGGCGGTCCTTGTCAGCCCTGACGAATACGAGAGCTGGAAGGAGACGCTCGCGGTGCGTTCGGACAAGGCGCTGATGCGCGAGATCAAGGCGGGCCTTGCAGCGATCAAGTCCGGCAAGGTGCGGCGCTACAGCATCGAAAAACTGTTTAAGTAGCGGGCTCGGCGGGAACGCCGCTGCCTCACGCCATGCCGCGGCTGCTGTACTCTCTGCGCGTTCCGGCAGATCTTGCAGATTTGATCCGCGGCCTACACCCGAAGCTAAAGCGCAAACTCCGAGCCGCGCTGGAGCACATCGCCACCGAGCCGCATCTGGGCAGACCACTGAAGGACGAGCTGGAAGGCCTCTGGAGCTTGCGCCTCGGCAGATTCCGGATCATCTATCGCCTCGGCGCAGGCCACGACATCGACCTTGTAGCCTTCGGTCCTCGCGAGCGGATCTACGAGGAAACCCGTCGCCTAGTCGCGCGCGAAAGGTGACCATCGACTCATCGTTTCGGGTAGATTCAATGGCAGGGTTGAGACCGGGCGTGGATGCAACGAGAATGCACACCCCCACTGTGCGCTCACTCCCCACGCTTCTTCATCGCCTCGAGCATCGGCGTGATCAGATCCATCGGCACCGGGAACACGATCGTCGAAGTCTTGTCGCCGGCGATGTTGCTTAGGGTCTGCAGGTAGCGCAGCTGCATCGCCTCGGCCTGCTTCGAGAGCATCTGCGCCGCCTGCAGGAGCTTTTCCGAGGCCTGCAGCTCGCCCTCGGCGTGGATCACCTTGGCGCGGCGTTCGCGCTCTGCCTCCGCCTGGCGCGCGATCGCGCGCACCATCGTCTCGTTCAGGTCCACGTCCTTGATCTCGACGTTAGAGACTTTGATACCCCAGGTCTCGGTCTGCGCGTCGAGCGTCTTCTGGATGTCGAGGTTAAGCTGCTCGCGCTCGGCCAGCAGCGCGTCGAGCTCGTGCTTGCCCAGCACCGCGCGCAGCGTCGTCTGCGCCAGCAGGTTTGTGGCGGTGAGGAAGTCCGCCACCTGGATCACCGCTTTCTGCGGATCAATGACGCGGAAATACACGACGGCGTTCACCTTCACCGAGACGTTGTCGCGCGTGATCACGTCCTGCGGCGGCACGTCGAGCACCACGGTGCGCAGGTCCATCTTCACCATCTGCTGGATCACGGGGATGAGGATGAACCATCCCGGCCCCTTCACCGCCCAGTAGCGCCCGAGGTTGAACACGACGCCGCGCTCGTACTCGCGCAGGATCCTGAAAGCCCACACCAGCAGGATGAAGAGGACCAGCAGCGCGCCGAAAAGGAAACTGAACATGATCAACCTCCGTTCATGGGAGCCTTTATCAGGGCTCGGGCACGACCTCGAGAAGCGAGCCGTGCATTGCGACGACGCGCACGCGCTGGCCCGCCCTCACTGGCGCCGCGCAGCGGACGCGCCAGGTCTCGCCGTGGATGCGCGCCCAGCCCTCCGGTTCGCAGTCCTCGAGCGCCTGACCGGTGCTGCCGAGCAGCTCTTCGCGCCCGCTCACGACCGGGCGCCGATGCGATTTCACCGCCATGCCGACGACCAGGAACAGGAACGCCGCAGTCCCGGCGGCGAGCCCGAGCACGAGCGAGAAGGAGACGCCGAAGCCGGGAACGTCGGTATCGATGAGGATCACCGAGCCGATCACGAAGGCGATCGCCCCGCCGATTCCGAGCGACCCGTACGCGGGGAAAAACAGCTCCCCCGTCATGAACGCGATGCCCACGAGCATAAGCGCAAGTCCGGCATAATTCACCGGCAGGAGGTGAAACGCGTAGAGCGCGATCAGCACGCAGATCGCGCCGACGACGCCGGGAAACACGAGGCCGGGGTTGGAAAACTCGAATACCAGAGCGTAGATCCCCAGCAGGATGAGGACGTAGGCGATGCTCGGATCGGTGATGACCGACAGGAACCGCGTGCGCCAATCGGGCTCCACCGTTGTCGCGACGACATCCGCGGTCTTGAGCACGCGCTCCGCATCCGACACCTTCAGCTTGCGGCCGTCCAGCCGCCTGAGCAGGTCGGGCACGTCCTCGGCGACGAGGTCGATGACTTTCATCTTGAGCGCCTCGGACGCGGACAGGCTCACGGCTTCCCGCACGGCGCGCTCGGCCCATTCCGCATTGCGGCCGCGCATTTGCGCGAGGCTGCGGATGTACGCCGAAGCGTCGTTCACCTGCTTGCGGGTCATCGTGCTCGAGGCGCCGCCGCCTTCGCCTTTTCCGGTCTTGCCGCCCTTTCCATCGGCCTTGCCGTCCTCGTCGCCCCCGCCCGGCGCCCCGATGGCAACGGGGGTTGCCGCGCCGAGATTGGTCGCAGGCGCCATCGCGGCGATATGGCTCGCGTAGAGAATGTAGGTCCCCGCGCTCGCAGCACGCGCCCCGCCTGGCGCGACGAAGGCGGCGACCGGAACGGAAGAGGCGAGGATGTCCTTGATGATGGCGCGCATCGAGGTGTCCAGCCCGCCCGGCGTGTCCATCCGCAGCACCACGAGCTGCGCGCCTTGCTTCCCGGCCTGCTCGATTCCGCGGTGCACGTAATCGGCGATCGCGGGCCCGATCGCGCCGTTGATCGTGAGCAGGGCGACCGCGGGCTCCGGCGCCCAGGCCAGGACGGGCGACAGTGCCCACAGTGCAAGCAAGGCCTTACCCCAGCGCAAGATTCGTCCCCCAAAGCCCGTACAGCCGCGCGATGAGCGGTGCTCTAAGTGTAAGTCTATACCCCGCGGGCCGGACCCTCTGGACTTCCGTTCGCGATCGCAGTACCTTCACCGGCGGAAAAACCTTCACTAACGGAGAAACCATGTCGAGAAAATCCTTTCTGTCTTTGATCGCAGCCGCTTTCCTGTGCTCGGCGCTTCCCGCCTGGAGCCAGAACCTGCCCGAAGGCAAGGGCAAGGAAATTGCGGCGGCCAAGTGCATGAGCTGTCATGCTTTGGAGGCGCGTGTGGGCAACGGGTACACGGCCGAGGGCTGGGCGACCGCGGTGCGTATGATGACCAACCACGGCGTGCCGCTGTCAAAGGAGGAGGTCGCAACGCTCACGCCGTATCTGGCGAAGAACTACCCGGAAAAGAACAAGGTCGCCGCCGTGGTGGTTCCCGGGCCCAACAAGGTCTCGATGAAGATCTGGCGGGCAGCGACGCCCGGCTCGCGGCCGCACGATCCGCTGGCGGCGCGGGACGGATCGCTCTGGTACACGGGGCAGATGGCCAACGTGCTCGGCCGCGTGGATCCCAAAACCGGCAAGGTCAAGGAATTTCCGCTCAAGACCGCCCACTCGGGCCCGCACGGCCTGGTGGAGGACAGCGACGGCAACATCTGGTACACCGGCAATACCGGAGCCCTGATCGGCAGGCTCGATCCGAAGACGGGCGCGGTGACCGAGTATCCGATGCCGGATCCGCAGGCGAAAGACCCGCATACGCTGATCTTCGACAAGGCCGGCATCCTGTGGTTTACCGTGCAGAACGCCAACCGCATCGGGCGGCTCGACCCCAAGACCGGCGAGATCAAGCTGCTCACGCCGCCCGCTCCGAAATCGCGCCCCTACGGCATGGCGCTCGATTCCAAGGGCAATTTGTTCGTCGTCCAGTTCGGCACCAACAAGGTGGCGAGGGTCGATCCGAATACGCTGGAAATCCGCGAGTACACCTTGCCGGATCCGGCTTCGCGTCCGCGGCGCCTTGCGATCACGAGCGACGACATCATCTGGTACTCCGACTATTCGCGCGGATACCTGGGCCGTCTCGACCCGGCGACGGGCAAGGTGAGCGAATACGCGTCTCCGAGCGGGCCCAAGTCCGCGCCCTACGGTATCTCGGCGATCAATGACGTCATCTGGTACAGCGAGTCCGAGGCGAGGCCGAACACCGTGGTGCGCTTCGATCCCAAGACGGAGAAGTTCCAGAGCTGGGCGATCCCCGGCGGCGGCAACATCGTGCGCAATACCTCGGTCACGCGCGACGGGAACTTCGTGCTGGCCAACAGCCTGGTCAACAGCGTGACCTTGGTGACCGTCCCCAAGTAGCGTCAATAGCGTGCGACCAGCGCCAACCGCACGGTACGCGGCTCGGCTGGGTGGAAGTGGATGTCGTCCTTTGGCGCCTGTCGCACAAGCGGAGGATCAGTGCAGGTCGTTCCGACCTGATTCGTGCATAGCCGTGAAGAGTAGAAGTACTCGATGTCGTTCGACTTGCGGTTGAAGAGATTGAAGACATCGAAATTGACGCTGGTCTTCGCGTCTATCTTGTAGGAGGCGCGCGCGGAAAAAATCGTCGAGGACTGCGAGCGCTGGCTGTTGTCCTCGATGAGCGGCCGCGGGCCGAAGTAGCGCGCGTGCACGGTCCCCGACCAGGGACCGAGATTCTTCACCGACACGCCCAGAGACGCGACCCGGTCGATGGCTCCCGGAATGGTGCTGCCTTTGGGATCGCTGTCGGTGAATCGCGCGCGTGAGGCCGAGAGATCGAGGTCGACGAGCAGCCAATCGTGCGGAACATAGCGGTTCGACCACTCGATCCCGCGGCGCAGGCTCGAGCGGCCCGCTTCGGTGGTGCCGGCGTCGCCTTTGAACACCAGCTCTGAGTCCAGGGCGAGCCGCCATAGTGAAATCGAGGATTGCAGATGCGGTATCGCCTCCGTCCGCAAGCCGATTTCCTCCCCCCGCGTCTTGACCAGTGCCGGGACCTTCGTCGCGAACGTCTGGCCGGTCGGATTATTCGGATCGAGCGTGATGGTCGTGCCGCGCGCGTCGTTGCTGTGGAAGCCCTGCCCATAGTTCAGGAAATATTCGGTCCTGTCGAAGGGCCCGAAAATAAAACTGAGCTTGGGCGAGGTGATGCGCGCGTTCGTCGTCCCGGAATTCGCGGGGTTGTCGCTGTCGACGCGCGCCCCGTAGAAATCCTCGCGCACGCCCGCGATGCTACGGAAGGTGTCGGACCATTGGATCGCGTTCTCGTAGTACAGCCCCACCCCGGTCTGGAGGACCTTGTCCGAGCGCACCGGGCTGAGCCGGTCGCGTGCCGCGGTATCGTACAGCGCCACGTTGATATCGTCGCGCCGCGCGTCGAGTCCGAACTTGTTGGTCATCGGGTGCTCGTCCCACTTGCCGTTGAAGACCCAGCTCGGAGTGAGGCCGACGACGGTGCGGTCGTCCGCCTGCTCGAACTGATCGCCGTTCGTCGGATTGTCGAGGAAGAATGTGAAGTTGGAAAACAGATTGAGCCGGTACTTGATCGCGTATACATCCATGTGGAAAACCGCGCCGTTCTCTAGCGTCTTGTGCCGGTCGAGCGACAGGCTGTAGCGCGAGGTTTTTCCGCCGTCGGTCGGATCGATCGCGCCGAAGCGTGAAATCGTTCCGTCGTCCGCCGCACGCTGCGGAATCTGGTCGGTCGCGTTCCATTTGCCGCCGTACCCCATGAGGGACACGGTGTATCCGTCCGCGTTCGTTCCCTCGCTGAAGCGCAGCACGCCGTTCAGCTTGCGGTAATCCTCGGGATTGATCCACGGGCCGTCGTTGTGGAACAGCTCGAAGCCGTAGAGCAGATGGCCCGGGCCGGCATCGAAGGAGCTCGCCGCCATCGCGCGCCGGTAGCCGTTGCTGCCGAGCGCTAGCGAAGCGATTCCCTCCGGCATCTTGGTGTAGTAGTCGATGTCGGCGGCGCCTGCGGAGGAAAAATCGCCTTCGTCGGCGTAATACGGACCCTTCTTGTACGCGACCCGCGACACGAGCTCCGGGAGGAGGAAGTTGATGTCGGAATAGCCCTGGCCGTGCGCGTGCGTCGGCAGGTTCACCGGCATGTGGTCTATCGTGGTGAGGAAGTCGGTGCCGTGATCGAGATTGAAGCCGCGCAGGAAATACTGGTTCGCCTTACCGTCGCCGCTATGCTGGGTGATGATTACGCCGGGCACGTACTCGAGCACCTCGCCCGGCCGCAGCATCGGCCGTGCCTCGATCAGCTGCGGGGTGATGGTGCCCTGGCTCGCCGCGTCCGACGTGCCGACCGCGTTTTCGTAATGCCCGATGATGCGGACCTGGTCGGGTCTTTCGTTCTCCTGTGCGGGGCTGTGCTGCACGCAAAACGCAGAAAAAAAAGCAAGCGCAATTTTCGTCTTCTTCAAGATCGCTCCCGTCGGATGGAGAACGAATCATACCGGGCGCCATGGAGCGTTGTTGAGCCTTCGCTCTCATGGTAGGGTTCGGCATGTCTCGCCCGCGGCAACGTACGCAGTGAGCTCCGCCTCGCAACGCCTGCCTGCGGCCCAGCTCAAGCGCTTCACCGCCGATGCCCTGCTCGCGGTCGGCCTGCCCGCGAAGGACGCCGCCACCTGCGCCGAGCTGATGGCGCGCGCCGACCTCCAGGGCGCCGACGGACACGGAATTTTCCGACTGCCGCAGTACGTGCGTCGCATCAAAGGGGGCGCGGTCAACGTGAAGCCGAAGGTGAAGGTCGCGCGCGAAGCGGCGGGAATGGCGCTCATCGACGGCGACAACGGCATGGGGCACGTGGTGATGAGTTTCGCCGCGAAGACCGCGATCGCGAAAGCGGGGACGGCGGGCGCGGCCTGGGTCGGCGTCAAGCGCAGCAACCACGCGGGTCCGGCGTCGCTGTACGCGGCGATGCCGCTAGCGCACGACATGATCGGGCTGTATCTCGCCGTCGGAAACGCCAACCACATGGCGCCCTGGGGCGGGATCGAGCTCTTGCTTTCGACCAATCCGATCGCGGTGGCGGCGCCGGGAAACGAAGCGAACATCGTCCTCGACATGGCGACCACGGTCGCCGCCTACGGGAAAGTGAAGACCGCGGTGCAGCGCGGGGAAACCCTGCCGGAGGGCTGGATGATCGATCACCAGGGCAGGCCGCTCACCGATCCTAAGCGCGCCGATCAGGGCCTGCTGGTACCGATCGGCGGCTACAAGGGCTACGGGCTTGCGCTCGTGTTCGGGCTGCTCGCGGGAACGCTGAACGGCGCGGCGATGGGGAGCGAAACCGTCGACTTCAACGCCGACGATGTGACGCCCACCAACACCGGCCACGCCATCGTCGCGATCTCGATCGCCGCCTTCGGCGAGGTGGACGAGTTCAAGCGCCGCGTGGACAAGCTCGCGCGCGAGATCCGCAGGTCCAAGCCCATGCCGGGCGTGGCGCGCATCTGGCTGCCGGGCGAGCAGAGCCGCGCGAAGTTCGAGGAGCGCTCGAAGCTCGGCGTCCCGATCCCGGAGCCCTTGCGCGCGGGCCTGGACAAGCTCGCCCGGGAACTGAAGATCAAGGCTCTCGCAACTTGAGCGCCGCCCTTCAGTCGTACCCGGCCACGACAATCTCTCCGCCCGGCTGCAGAGCGACGGCAAAGGCGCCGGCGATCGTGCTCGGGCCCGAAGCGGCGCGGGTGACGATGCCACCGGTCCCGAATCCCGTAATCGGATCAGCATCGAGCGAGCCGTTCGCGTTGTAACGCAGCAAGGCGAGCCGGTCGCCCGTGCCGGCGTCGGCATTTCCCGCCACCACGATCTTGTTGTCCGATTGCACGGCGACCGCAAAGCCATTGTCGAAGGCGCCGACGTTGGTCGTGACGTACCCATTCGGGATGCCGAAGCCGGTGGTGTCGAGCGAGCCGTCGGTGTTGTAGCGGAGCACGGCGATGTCGGATGTGCCGGCGAAAGAATTCACGAAAGCGTTCCCCACGACGACGATTTTCCCGTCGCCCTGGATCGCGACCGCGTTGGCGTAGTTGCTGCTCGAGCCGATATCGGTGGTGACGATTCCGGTGCCCCCGCCGAATCCCGTAATAGGATCGGTATCGAGCAAGCCGTTTGCCTTATAACGCAGCAGGGCGACGTCCCAGATCCGATTCATGGCATTTCCCGCCAGACCAGCCACGACGATTTTGCCGTCCGCTTGCACGGCGAGCGACCCTGCGTCGGCATCGAGGGAGCCAACCGGCGTGGTGACGATCCCGCCGCTCCCGAAAGTGGGATCCAGCGCGCCGCTCGAGGTGTATTGCGCTAGGGCGATCATGAACCTCAAGCCGATTTTCGAGTGCCCGGCGACGAGGATGTTGGTGCCGCTCAGCGCGACTGCGTTGGCGCCGGTCTTTGTACCCGATGGGATTGGGGTAACCACGTACCCCAGCGGTAAGTTGAAGCCCGCCGTGTCGAGCGTACCGGGCGTGCCGGTGCTGATGTCGGTGTGGTAACGCAGCAGCAAGAAGCTGGAGACTCCCCACGTGGGACAGCTCCTTCCGGCCACCAGGAGCTTACCGTCGGCTTGCAGGGTCGCGGCGAAAGCGGTCGCGTCGGCCGAAGGCAGGCTCGTGACCGTGATCCCGTTGCTGCCGAAGCTGGAATCCCGCGTGCCGTCCACGTTGTACCGGATCACCACGACGCTTGCGGGCGTGGTGAAGCTAGTACCCACCACGATGATCTTGCCGTCCGACTGCAGAACGGTCGCGAAAGCGATATCGTCATGGGAGGGATTGACGTCGGTTGTCACGACGCCCTGCGTGCCAAAATTCGTGTCGGGCGTACCGGGTGTGCCGGGCGCACCGTTCGCGTTGTACCTCGCGAGCGCGACCGCGGTCGGCGCCCGAGAGTAATCCGTCGTCTTGTAGCCGCAGGCGGTCAGGGCCGCGAACACGAGAAGGACGGACAGGGCGAGTCCCGAGCGCCACGAGATTTTCGGGTTCATTGCGCCTCCTTTCCAAGCCTCCCCAGGCGGAAGCTTAGTTCAAGTCGCATGCTTTCGTGCATTACAATTCGCTGTCCGCAAGGCCTATCCCCACTTCGGAGCGGCGACATGAGCACACCCATAAAAACGGTGCTGATCTACGGTTACGGCGTCATGGGCCGCGGCGTCGCGAAGACCTTCGCCGACGCAGGCTTCGCTACCCTCGTGAAGAGCAGCCGCGCGGGAAAGCTCGAAGGGCTGCCGGCGAAGACGAGCGTGGTCGAGCAGCTGCCGAAGGAGGCGCCGGATCTCGTCATCGAGTTCGTGCCTGAGGACGTGCCCGTCAAGCAGGCCGTCTACGCCGAAGTCGAGGCGGCTTATTCGGGAAATGCGCCGGGCGAAGCGCCGCTGATCGCGACCGGGACCTCGGGACTCGATCTGGTCGAGCTGGCGCGCAAGATGAAGCGCCCCGAGCGCTTTCTCGGCGTTCACTACTTCATGCCGGCCGATACCGCGCCGGTCGTCGAAGTGATGGCGGGGCTTGCGACCTCGCGCGCCGAAGTGGACCGCGTGGCCGATGCGCTCAGGCGAACCGGCAAGGAGCCGGTGGTGCTCTACAAGCCCATCGTCGGCTTTCTCGTCAACCGCCTTCAGCACGCGATCCTGCACGAAGCCTATTACCTGATCGAGGCGGGCGTCGCCTCCGCC
>WNGL01004877.1_pt1 | contig 31209 bp, 22 predicted proteins | sample 5400591 | NCBI WGS metagenome assembly WNGL01 (sample SAMN13153377, study PRJNA577476) | soil metagenome | isolation source: 80 cm soil or saprolite under Garry oak tree replicate 1 | place: USA:California | collected 2016-06-15
GACCGCGCGCTACTTCCTGCCCGGGACCGACCTGCCCACCTCCGCCGGGCCGCTGCAGCTGCCGCGGACGCACCACACGGCCACGTCGATGTACGACGGCCGCATCCTGGTCGTCGGAGGCAACGACGGATACGGCGGGATGGACTCGATCGAGATCTACGACGCTCTCAACAACGCCTTCACGCTCAGCAATGCGCGGCTGGCGGCTCCGCGCCAGGATCACCAGGCCTTCGGCCTCTCCGACGGCCGCGTCCTCGTCCGCGGCGGGCACGATCGCGATGCCCAGGTCACGCTCGACGAGATCTACGACCCGCGCACCGACACCGTCACCGCGGCCCCCGCCGGCCTGGCGCTGGCGAGCGTGGGCACCGATCGGCTCGAGTACATCCCGGGCGACACCGTGTACGTGAGCGGATCGGGCTTCACGCCAGGCGAGAACGTCGAGCTGCTGTTCGACGAGAACCCGCTCGTTCACGCGCCGCGGACGTTCACGACGCTCGCCGACCAGGACGGTCGCATCCAGGAGGTCGCGACCTACCACGTCGACGTCGAGGATCTCGGGACCGCCTTCACGCTGAGCGCGGTGGGGAGCAGCTCCGGGCTCACGGCCAGCACCACCTTCCACGACTCGGCCAACCTGACCATCCAGAGCGCCATCGCGTCGCCGACGACGGTCGTTGCGGGCAGCTCGTTCACGGTGACTGTCGGGGTCAAGGCGAACGTGACCGACTTCAACGGAATCACGGTATCGATCGACAGCCTGCCAGCGGGGTACACCGCCTCCACCCCGCCGGCCCAGAACCTCGCCCAGGGGCAGCAGGGCACGTTCATCATCACCGTGACCACGCCGACCAGCGTCTCCTCGACGACCGTGCTCGCGCTGACGGCCGACGCGCACGCGAGCGCCGCGGTGGGGTTCGTCTGCGGTGGACAGGGTAACTCGGGCGCGAAATGCGATCCTCAGGCGTCCGTCAACACGGTCACGGTCACCGCGGGTACGAAGCAGGCCCAGCACATCACGTTCGCCGCGCTCGCGGCGAAGACGTACGGTGACTCGTCGTTCCCGATCTCGGCCAGCACCGATTCCGCCCTGCCGATCACCTTCGCGTCCGCCGGCGGCTGCTCCGTCACGAGCGGTGGCACAGCGAGCGGCGTGACGAATGGCACCGTCACGATGACCGCCGCCGGGCCGTGCACGATCACTGCCTCCGCGCTGGGGAACACGACCTACAACGACGCCGTGCCGGTGAGCCAGCAGTTCACCATCAACAAGCTCGGCATCACCGTCACGGCCGACGCCAAGACCAAGGCCTACGGCGACGCCGACCCGGCGCTCACGTACCAGGTCACGGCCGGTTCGCTCGTGGCCGGTGACGTCTTCACCGGGGCCATCAACCGCGCAACCGGCGACGGCGTCGGAACGTACGCCATCTCGCAGGGCACGCTCGTGCTCGGCGCGAACTACGCCCTCGCGTTCGTCGGCGCCAACCTGACCATCACCGCGCGTTCCGTCACTGTGACCGCCGACGCCAAGACCAAGGCCTACGGCGATGCCGATCCGGCGCTCACGTACCAGGTTACGGCCGGTTCGCTCGTGGCCGGCGACGTCTTCACCGGGGCCATCACCCGCGCACCCGGCGACGGCGTCGGAACGTACGCCATCTCGCAGGGCACGCTCGCGCTCAACTCGAACTACGCCCTCACGTTCGTGGGCGCCAACCTCACCATCACCGCGCGCCCGATCACTGTCACCGCCGACGCCCAGAGCAAGGTCTACGGCGGCGCCGACCCGACGCTCACGTATCATGTGAGTACCGCGCTGCTGGCGGGCAATTCCTTCTCCGGCGCCCTCACCCGCACCACGGGACAGGACGTCGGGTCCTACGCTATCCAGCAGGGGACGCTCTCGGCTGGATCGAATTACACCGTCACCTTCGTCAGCGCCAACCTCACGATCACCGCGCGCCCGATCACTGTCAGCGCCGACGCCCAGAGCAGGGTCTATGGCGACGCGGATCCGGCTCTCACGTACTCCATCACCAGTGGCTCCCTCGTCCTCGGCGACAGCTTCGCCGGAAGCCTCACCCGAGTCGGCGGTGAGGGCGTGGGCCCGTACGCCATCCAGCAGGGTACGCTGGCGCTCAGCGCGAATTACGTCCTGACCTTCGCCGGCGCCGACCTGACCATCACCGCGCGCCCGATCACGGTCACGGCCGACAACAAGACGAAGTTGCTCAACGCTCCCGATCCGGCGCTGACGTACCAGATCACGAACGGAAAGCTGGTCGCGGAAGACGGATTCTCGGGCGCCCTGACGCGTGCCGCCGGTGAGATCGTCGGCCCGTACGCCATCCAGCTGGGTACGCTCGCGCTCAGCGCCAACTATCACCTGACGTTCAATCCGGGCCAGCTCTCCATCGTGTACGCCTCCGCGTCCACGGCGTGCCTGGGGTCCACCGGCCACACGATCCTGCAGCCGATCAATCGCGACGGCTCGAGTCTGTGGAAGGCCGGGAGCACCGTCCCGGCGAAGTTCCGCGTCTGCGATGCGAACGGAGCCTCGGTGGGAACCCTGGGAGTCGTCCGGAGCTTCTTCCTCGTCCAGCGGATCGCGGGCACGGTCACGGCGACCGTCGAGGACGCCGTCGCCTCGACGACGCCGGATGCGGCGTTCCGCTGGGATCCTTCGGCGCAGCAGTGGATCTTCAACATCACCACGAAGGGGATGACGAGCGACAACACGTACGCCTATGCCATCACCCTGAACGACGGTTCGACGATCGGTTTCAGTTTCGGCCTGAAGTGACTGCCCCTGGGGGGTTCGCGGTCGACGAGGAACGCCTCCGGCAAGATCCTGAAGCGCGAACTGCGCGATCGCTTCTCCTGAGCGCGAGCCCGGGCGGCTCGCACGCCCGGTCCCCATCGCTCGCCCTGAATCCCTCGCCTGACGCTAAGGCTGCTGAGGCGGCCGCCCCTCCGCCTCCCGCACCCCGCACTCCCAGGCCTCAGCCTGCGTCATGAAGGTGGTGGGGAGCTGCTCTCCTCCGTCGATGGTGAGCGCCCATCGGCCATGCTCGCCTCGCCAGATGCGGAGGACGTGAGTGCCCACTTCGAAGCTGACCGGGTGCGTCGGGGGGGGCACCTGACTCTGGTATCGGGACGTCACCCTGCATTCATATCAGCCGCGCGGCGCATTCAAATATCAGCCTGCAGCCTACACCTTCCTCGGCCGTCCCCTGGACAGTGGGCAGGACCGCCGCTTCGCCGCCAGGCTCGCGGTGTTCGGGGCCCTGCCCGAGGGTCAGCCCAGCAGCGCCATCGTGAAGAAGACGAGCCCCGTGGCTCCGAGACCCAGGGAACCAACCCAAACGAGCTGCTTGCGCGTGAGCGCTGCGATCGCGCCGAGCGCGATGGCGACCTGGAAGAAGGCCACCCCCTCTGCGAAGCGGTGGTGAAGGTGCATGAGGTGCTCTGCCTCGTGCTCCTTGACGTCGCGCTCCTTCTCCAGCTCGCGCGCCTTGACCTGGATCTCCTTCTGCTCCTCCTCGTAACGCTCCTTCTTCGCGCCGTGTTCCTCCGGTGGCACCTTCCCCGCTGCCAGCCAGGCTGCCCGGCTCGCCTCGGCCACCGCTCCTTTCACCCCCTTCGCCTGATAGTAGGCCCACTGATCGGACGCCTCGGCCTGGAGGCGGGTGGCGGCGGTCTCGAGGCGAAGCGCCTCGTTGACCGTGCCCCCAGCCTTGAGGCTGGCGATGGCCGCCAGCGCAGCGAGAAGGGCGGTGGTGAGGGCGATGTTGCGCAGGAACGCTCCGCCCTCCCTCTCCAGCTCTTCCTGGATGGCCTCGTGCAGCGCCTCGGTCTCGATCTCTTGGCCTTCGGGCATGGACGTCTCCTACCCCGAAGTCGACCGTCACTCCAGCCCGTGGTCGTCGTGATGCAGGGCTTCATGCGGCCTCGGTGGACCGCCTGAAGTCGATGAACCCGCGCTCGACGTCGGTGCGGACCAGCTCGACGCGCACGCGATCGCCGACGTCCAGTCTCTCGAAGCCCCGCACCACCTTCCCTTCGACAGACGGCCGGGAGATGCGGACCCAGGTTCCCTTCGGGGAGGCACCGGTCACGATGGCGTCGAACCGCTCACCGATCCTGGACGCCAGCAGCAGCGCCGCGGCCGACTTCCTCACCTGGCGCTCGACCTTGGCTGCGGCGTTCTCCCGCTCCGTGCAGTGCGAGGCCAGCGTGGCGAGCTCCTCGTTCGCGTAGGGCGGCGGCAGCCCGGCGAGCGCCGCCTTGAGCAGGCGGTGGGTGACGAGGTCCGGAAAGCGCCGGTTGGGCGCCGTGGAATGTGTGTAGTCCCCGACCGCGAGCCCGAAGTGCCCTTCTGCCGTCTGGCCAGGCACCTCCAGCATGTACTCCCCCGCGCCGAGGAGCTTGACCACGGAGAGGGAGAGATCGGGGAAACGCACCGGATCGGCGCTGCGGCGCCTGGCGAGGAACCCTTCGAGCGCGGGAGCGCTGGGCTCGGGCGGAAGGCGCTCGCCCAGGCCGGCGGCCAGTGCCACGATCCGCTCCCAGCGCTCCGGCGACCGGAGCACCCTCCGCAGCGACGGGAAGCCCTTCGCCTCGAGGGTCTTCGCGACCACGCCATTGGCCGCGATCATGAAGTCCTCGATCAGCTCCTTGGCCCGGTTCTTCTCGTCCGGCTTCAGGTCGGAGATCGCGTCGCCGTCGAACACGGCCCGGGCCTCGATCGTCTCGAGGCTGAGGGCTCCGTGCCGTTGGCGTACCGCCCGCATCGCCTGGGCGATCCGGTCCTGGATCCGCAGCTGCTGCTCCATGCCCGCCACCGAGGAGACCCGCTGCGGCTCCGGCGCCGTCCCTTGGAGCCAGGAGGCGACGCCGTCGTAGGCGAGCTTGGCGCGGTTTCGCACGAGCGCGCGGTAGACGTCGTACTCGCTCACCGTCCCGTCAGGCCGAACCACCATCTCGATGACGAGGGCAGGGCGGTCCTGGCCCTCTCCGAGTGAGGTGAGGTCGGTCGAGAGCTCCTCGGGAAGCATCGGGAAGACTTCGGCGGCCGTGTAGACCGAGGTGGTGTTCGTCCGGGCGCGGGAGTCGATCGGAGAGCCCTTCTGGACGACGCCATCGACGTCCGCCACCGCGACCAGGATCTTCACAGCCCCGGCGCCGAGTGCCTCGGCGACCGAGAGCTGATCGAGATCCCGCGAGTCGTCGTTGTCGATCGAGGCCCAGAGCAGCTGGCGGAGATCGCGAAGGCCGGGTTCGGGTGGAGGCGAGGCGCGGGCGATGGCCGCCGTCTGCGCTCTCACCTCGGGAGAGAAGTCGGGGAGCAGGCCGCGCTCGAGCATGGCGCGCCGTGCGATGGCCTTCAGGATGCCCTTGCCGAGAGGGATCGTCCGGGTCATCGCGCCAAGATAAGCCCCCCCGCGGGGAAGTTCAGCTCGCGCCAGCGCCACTGCCCTGCGAAGGGCGCTGCACGCGGTGCGACGCGTAGGTCTCCAGCGCCTTTCGCGCCAGCGCCTGCTGCTCCATCTCGGTGGCCTGGGCGGCCACGGCCAGGTCCTGTGCCGACGGATCTCCCGGTGCGAGCGCCGCCGCACGCGTCTGCCGAGCCGCGGCGACCGCCTCGTCCGGGCTGCCGCCTCCTGCCGAGCGGATGGGCACCTCGCCCCCGATCGCGTAAGAGCGGCCATCGGGGCCGGTCTGATAGGTGAAGGTCGCGCCGCCTGCCAGGGCGCCGCCCGCGGCCTGGTGGGCAGCCTCATGGGCGCGCACCGCACGATCGCGCACCTCGAGCTTGCGCACCTCGGCGAGCGCCTCGTCTGAGAGCTCGGTTCGGTCGGTGGGGGCCGTGCCCTCACCCTCGGCCGGCTCTGCCTTGCGCAGCCGTGGCTCCGCTGCGCCGGCCGGGCGGGCGCGATCGACGTGTCCTGCCGCGAGCACCATGCGCGCGATCCTACAGGGACCGATGGAAAGATCGACGGGTGCCGCCCTACCCGCGAGTCAGCGGGTGGGTGTCCGTGCGCTCCGCGACGGTCCAGCTGTCTGCGCACGATCCGGTTCCTGCCGCTCGGCAGGCTGGACCGGGGCGCCCTCGGCGAGATCCGACGGGGGTGACAGCGCGATCACCTCGCCGGCGGAGACACCGCTGCGGACTTGCACCGAGCGGCCGTCATTGAACCCGAGCTCGACGGGGACGTAATGGACGCGACGATCCTCGACCACGGCCACGGCCAGGTCCTCGCCTCGCGCCACGATCGCCTCGGCGGGTACGACCGGGAGCGGCGGAACGCTCACGTGCAGCGTGACGTGAGCGAATGCGCCCGCGACGAGCCGGGCCGTTCCATCCTCCGGCCAGACCTCCACCAGCATCGAGCGGCTGCGGGGGTCGAGGGCGTCGGCGGTCCGCCGGACGGTCCCGCTGACCCGCTGGCCAGGGAGCTGATCGAACGTGAGCTCGGCCCGATCGCCGAGGCGCACGAAGGATGCGACGTCCTGTCCCACGTAGACGAGGACGCGGACGCGATCCGGGGACGACACCTCGACCACAGGCTGCCCGGTCGCCGACGCCGAGAGGAGCGCGCCTGGATCGACGAAGCGCGCGGTGACGATACCGTCGAAGGGGGCGCGCAGGAGCTCGTATCCCTGGAGGGCCTGGACGCGCCGCAGCTCGTTCTCGGCCACGCCGAGATCGGAGATGGCCTGGTCGAGCTCCTGCTGGCTCGCTGCGCCGTTCGGCGCCAGGACGCGTTGGCGCGCCGCCGCCCGCCGCCGCACCCGGAGCGTCGCTCGCGCCTCCGCGACCTGGTGATCCGTCTCGGGCGACTCGATGTGCGCCAGCACCTGCCCGCGGCGGACATGGTCGCCCTTGTCCACCGGGAGGTCGCGGACGTACCCGCCGACCTTGGCATAGAGCGTCGTCTGCCAGAACGCGCGCACGTCACCGGGGAGGGTGACCAGGCGCGTGGGGGGCGCGAGCGCGACGGACGTCACGAAGATCTTCGGGCCCTGCTCCGCCACGCGTGCCCGCGCGTCGCGCTGCGCCGACTCGCGCCGAGCCCGGCGCAACGTCAGCGCGCCCGCGCCGACCATGGCCACGAGCGCGGCCGCGACGAGGACCAGGGTGAGCCTTCGCCTCGCGTTCGCCATCTCACGCCCTCGCAGGCGCCGGCGGAGGTGAGGTCAGCTCGCCGAGCTCGCGCGCAAACGTGACGTCGAGCGCGTGCTTCGTCGGGAGGCGGCGGCGCAGGAGCGTGTACGCGAGCGGCACGAGGAAGAGCGTCGTGAACGTCGCAGCCAGCAGGCCGCCGATGACGGCGCGGCCGAGGGGGGCGTTCTGTTCGCCGCCCTCGCCCAGCGCGAGCGCCATCGGGAGCATGCCGAGGATCATGGCGAGCGCCGTCATCAGGACCGGCCGCAAGCGCGTCCTCCCTGCCGCGCGGATGGCCTCCACGGGCCCGGGATCGCGCTCTCCGGCCGCGCGGTAGTCGTTCGCGAACGACACCAGCAGAATGCTGTTCGAGGTCGCGATCCCGACCGCCATGATGGCCCCCATGAAGGACTCGACGTTGAGCGTCGTCCCGGTGAGGGCGAGCATCCAGAGGATGCCCACCAGCGCGCCCGGCACGGCGACGATGATGATGAACGGGTCCGTCCAAGACTGGAACAGCACGACCAGCAGCAGATAGACGAGCGCCACCGCGAGGACCAGCCCGAGGCCGAGCCGGCCGAACGCAGTGAACATGCTTTCGCTCTGTCCGGCGAGCCGCGCCGTCACGCCCTTCGGGAGCTGCATGCGGTCCAGTACGCGCTGCAGCTCGGAGGCGACGGCACCGAGGTCGCGGCCCTGCGCCGCGAGCTGCACCTCGATGACGGGCTGCACGGTGCGGTGCGCGATGTAGGCACGGCTCGTCGTGGGGCGGAGGACCGAGATGGCGCCCAGGTACGGCGCGGCCGGGCCGCCCACGGAGGTCGGCGCGGCCGTTCCGCTCCCCGTGACGGAGCTGGAGCCAGGCGAGAGCGGCGTCGCGAGGAGGTCGCCCGTGTCGCGGAGCCGCTCCGGCGGCGTCTGGACGGCCACCGTGTAGTTGACACCGCTCTTCGGATCCACCCAGAAGCTCGGCGCGGTCAGCGTGCTCGAGGAGAGCGACGTGAGCAGGCTCGACGCCACGTCGCGCTCCGTCAGCCCGAGCGCGACCGCCTGCTGGCGATCGACCTCGACCCCCAGCGCTGGGCGGTCGAACACCTGCGCGATGCGCGTGTCGACCGCCCCCGGGATCCGGCGCACCGACGCGGCGACTTGCTGCGCGGCGGCGAGCGCGGCGGGCGCGTCGCGCGCCAGGAGCTCCACCTCCAGCTGCGCGGGGAGCCCGAAGGAGAGCACCTGCGTCACCACGTCCGCCGGCTCGAACCAGAACGATGCTCCGACGAAGCGCTCGGGGAGCTCGGTGCGGAGCCGCTCCATGAGCTGCTCCGTCGGGGCGTGCCCGGGCCGGAGCGAGACGCGGATCTCCGCGTCCTCCCCTCCCGCGTTGCTCGTCTGCACGAACCCCAGGTTGTAGAAGGTCGGGATCCCGATCGTGTCCACGGTGCTCTCCACGTCCCCGGCGGCCAGCTCGCGGATCGCGTGCTCGACGGCGATCACCCGTTGCTCCGTGAGCTCGATCCGCGTACCGGGTGGAGCCCGGTAGTGAAGCCTCATCTGCCCCGTGTCGACCGGCGGGAAGAAGTCGAGCCCCACCACGCGGGCGAGCAGTCCGCCCGACGCGAGGAGCGCCAGCACCGCGATCCCGACGCGGCCACGGTGCGCCAGGACCACGGCCAGCGCCGCGTCGTACCCGCCGCGGAGCCGATCGAAGTGGCGGTCCCGCCATCGGTCGAACTGCCTGGCCCAGCCCTCCGCCTGGCTGGCGCGCGGGCGCTCCATGGACGACTGCTGCTCGTGGACGCGCTCGAGGAGCTTGCGCGCGAGCGAGGGCACGAGCGTGCGGGAGAGCAGGTACGACGCCAGCATCGCCAGGACCACCGCGAGCGCCAGGGGCCGGAACAGGAACCGCGCCGGCCCGGTGAGCAACACGACGGGGAAGAAGACGATGCAGATGGTGAGCGTGGCTGCCAGCGCGGGCACGGCGATCTGCTGCGCGCTGTCGAGCACGACGCGCGTGAGGTGGCGGGGCCGGCCGTCGTCCCCTGGGACCTGCATGTTGCGGTGGATGTTCTCCACCTCGACCGTGGCATCGTCCACCAGCATGCCGATGGCGAGCGCGAGCCCGCCCAGCGTCATCAAGTTCAGCGTGTCGCCGACGAGGAACAGCCCGATGATCGCGACCAGGATCGCGATGGGGATGGAGCTGCACACCACGAGCGTGCTCCGCCAGCTCCCGAGGAAGAAGAGGATCATGAGGGACACGAGCGCCGCCGCCAGCAGGCCCTCGCGCAGCACCTCCTTCACCGCCGCCCTGACGAACGTGCTCTGGTCGAAGTCGACCTTCAGCTCCACCCCGGGAGGCGCTGCCTTTCGCAGTGACGGCAGCAGCTCCCGGACGGCGTCCACGACGGTCAGCGTGCTCGAGCCTGCCTTGCGCAGGATCGCGAGGTACGTCGAGCGGCGTCCATCGACGTGGACCACGTTGGTCTGCACCGCATAGCCCTGGTGGACATGCGCGACGTCCCCCAGGCGGACGAGGCGGCCGCCGACGTCCCGCAGCGGCAAGTCGTCGAACTGCGTGACCTCCCGCGGGCTGGCGTTCAACACGACGTCGTACTCGGCCGGGCCCAGGCGGGCGCTCCCCGCCGGGAGGATCACGTTCTGGCCGGTGACCGCGTTGACGACGTCCTGGGGGGACAAGCCCGTCGCGGCGAGCTTGGACGGATCCACGTCGACCATGACCTGCTTCTGCCGCCCCCCGTAAGGCGCGGGGGTCGAGAGGCCCTGGATCGTGAAGAGCCTCAGCCGGAGGAAGTTCAGCCCATAATCGTAGAGGTCCTGCTCGCCGATCCCCGGGCCAGAGACCGTGAGCTGCGCCACCGGCACGTTGCTGGCGTTGAATTGCAGGATGGCGGGCGCGGTGATGCCGGGCGGCATCGCCCGAAGGATGGTCTGGCACAGCGCGCTCACCTGCGCGAGGGCGCCAGCGATCTCCGTCTCCGGCTGAAAGTAGACCTTGACCAGGCCGGTACCGTCGACCGATTGGGACTCGATGCGCTCGATGTCGTCGACGGTGGTCGAGAGCGCCCGCTCGGTGAGGTAGATGACGCGCTTCTCCATCTCCTCCGCGGTGAGGCCCGGATAGTTCCAGACGATGACGACCACCGGAATGTCGACCGACGGGAGAACGTCGACCCGGAGCCGGGCGAGGCTCAACGCGCCAAAGATCGCGATCGCGATGCAGAGCGTCGCGACGGTGTACGGCCTCCGTAGCGCCAGCCGGACGATCCACACGCGACGTTGACGATGGGGACGGCTGACCAGCGGGGCAACCGCTCACGGAGCCGTCCGAGCGCTCGCTCGTGCGGCGAGCGCCTTGCCGCGTGCTTGGCCCAGACGCTCAACGGGTGGGAGCGGGCGCGAGCTCGTGGTGGACGAGTGTCTCACACGCGCCGGTGCACTCGTCGAACTGTGATGCGAACGAGGCCAGGTCACGACAGTGGTCCTTGAGCGCGTCGGGCCGGCCCTCGCCGCAGTACTGCCGGAGATCGTCCACGGTCCGCGAGAGGAGCGTGAGACGCTCCTGGTCGGGCAGCGCGCGAAGAGCCCTCCGCTCCGAGGACGGGGCCCACATGAGCGCGGCGAGCACCGCGACGACGGCGAGCACCGGAACGAGCCATCTCGCCGTGAGGCGTGCTCGGCTCCGGCCGTGACCCTCGCCGGGCAGCAGGCGGAAGCCTCCATGGAGCGCTGGTCCCATGCGCTCTCGTGGAGCATGACGCGTGCCACCGTGATGGGTCGGAACGCCGGTCAGCGTCGGGGTTGCCGAGGAGTGTGATCGCAAACTGCATGAAGGTGCGCCTCTGCGCGGTTGCGAAATGCAACGTGCGTGGGCTAGCGGCGCGGCGTTGCCCGGGACAATCGGCTGGCACCTAGCGTGCAGCCCCGCCGTGCAGGGGTGACCCGTGGACCTTCTCTTCATCGCCGCCGCCGTTGCCTTCTTCGCCGTCAGCCTCGCCTACGTGCGCGGCTGTGATCGCCTGTGAGTGAACACATGAGCTCCGAATATGCCATCGGCATCGTCCTGGCGGCGCTCCTCTCTGTCATGATCACGGGCGACAACCCGCGCACTGCGGCGGTCTCGGGTCCCACCTCGAAGAAGCTGCACGACCAGGCGGCCGCGGCGTTGGGGAGGCTCCGGAAGGAGAACCCCGACGCGCAGGGCGCTGTGCCCGTGGAGCTCGCGTGAACGTGCTCCAGCTGAACCTCGCGCTCGACCGGCGCTTCGGTACGGTGGGTGGAGTGTCTCGGCGCGGCGGATGAGATAGAAGGGACCCGATGGCGACCACCGCCACCACCAAGCGCCCGACCGCACAGGACTTCCTGGAGCTGGTCGAGCGCTCGAAGCGGGGGCGGCTCAAGCTCTACATCGGGTTCGCCGCGGGCGTGGGGAAGACCTGGCGCATGCTGGAGGAGGCGCATGCGCTGAAGCGACGCAGCGTCGACGTGGTGGCGGCGTTCATCGAGACGCACGGGCGCGCCGAGACGGCCGCCCTCATCGGTGAGCTGGAGCTCGTCCCCCGGCGTGCCGTCGAGTATCGAGGCGTCGTCGTCGAGGAGATGGACCTCGACGCCGTCCTGCGGCGGAAGCCCGCGGTGGCCATCGTCGACGAGGTCCCGCACACCAACGTCCCGGGCTCGAAGAACCGCAAGCGCTTCCAGGACGTGCTCGACCTCCTCGGCGCTGGCATCAACGTCATCGGCGCTCTCAACATCCAGCACCTCGAGTCACTCAACGATCTCATCATGCGCAACACCGGCGTCACGGTGCGCGAGACGGTGCCTGACAGCTTCGTCGAGCAGGCTGACCAGATCGTGAACCTGGACCTCGCGGTGGAGGACCTGGTCGAGCGCCTCAAGGGGGGGAAGATCTACCCGCCCGACAAGATCCCGTGGGCCCTCGAGCACTTCTTTCGCGATGCGAACCTGGCGACGCTCCGTGAGCTGTCGCTGCGCGAGGTGGCGGAGAGCCTCGACCGCTCCGCGGCGCAGCGGTTCCCCCTCGGGGCGCCAGCGCAGCGCGCCGCGGGGCGGGTCATGGTGTGCCTCTCGTCGAACCCACCGCACGCGCTGGCCCTGCTGCGGCGCGGCTCGCGGATGGCGGGACGCCTCAACACCGACTGGTATGTCGCGTACGTCGAGACGCCGCGCGAGGCGCCCGAGCGCATCGACTCGGAGGCGCAGCGCCACCTGCTCGGCAACATCGACAAGGCGCGCGAGCTCGGCGCCGAGGTCGTGCGGCTCAAGTCGTCCGACCCCGCCGCGGCGCTCCTCGACTTCGCCCGCTCGCACCGGGTGAGCGACGTGATCATCGGCAGGACCGATCTGCCCTGGTGGCGGCGGGTCCTGCGCCCGTCTGTCGTCGAACAGCTCGTGCGCGACGGCGCGGGGCTCGACCTGCATGTCGTCTCCTTCTTCGAGGAGGAGCTGCGCGCATGACGCTCCGTGCGAAGCTGCTCCTGGCGCAGGCCCCCTTGGCCCTCGCCCTCGCGCTCGTGGGCGTGGCGTCGGTGAGCGCGATCGCCTCGCTCGGCCGGAGCCCGGAGCTCATCCTGAGGGACAACTACCGGAGCGTGCTGGCCGCGGAGCGCATGCTGCGCGCCGAGAGCGAGCTCGACGACTTCGCGCTCGCCCGCGCGGCCGGGAGGACCAGCGCCGACGCGGCGCGCGCCGAAGCGAGCGCCAGGTTCGAGGCGGAGCTGCGCGCCCAGGAAGGCAACATCACCGAGCGGGGCGAGACCGAAGCCACGCGCGAGCTCAGGGCCCGCTGGGCAGCTCATCAGCGCGCTCTGGAGGCGGTGCTGACGACCCCTGCCCACGAGCGCCTCGACCGCTACTTCGACGCGTTCGTGCCCGCGGCGCGCGAGCTGCAGCGGGCGGCTCGCGAGATCCTCGCCATCAACCAGGACGCGATGCAGCGGAAGAGCGACCAGGCGCGCCGCTCCGCGGAACGCACGACGGCGCTCGTGGTGGCCGTGACGGCCCTGGCGGTCCTGGCGGGGCTCGCCCTCTCCGTCTGGCTCATGGCGCGCCTGCTCCGGCCGCTCGCCGTGCTCTCGCAGACGGTGCGGCGCATCGGCGAAGGCGACCTCGACGTCCGCGCCCCCGTCACCGGGAAGGACGAGATCGCCGCCCTCGGCGAGGAGTTCAACACGATGGCGGAGCGGCTCAGCCACTACCGTTCGAGCTCGCTCGGCGAGCTCCTGCAGGCGCAGCAGGCGTCCCAGGCGGCCATCGACAGCCTGCCGGACCCCGTGCTGGTGGTGGACGCGCGCGGCGGCGTGCTGAACCTGAACGGCGCGGCCGAGGCGCTCTTCCGCCGTGGCGTGGGCGCCCAGCCGTCGGTCGAGGCGCTCGAGCCCGAGCTGCGCGCGATCGTGGAGCGGGTGCGCGCGCACGTGCTGGCAGGGAAGGGCCCCTACATCCCTCACGGCTTCGACGAGGCGGTGAAGGTCGAGAGCGGCGACGGAGCACGCCGGCTGCTCCCGCGCGCTTCGCCGCTCTATTCGGAGGAGGGTGCCATCAGCGGGGCGACGATCGTCCTGCAGGACGTGACCCGCCTCATGCGGTTCGACGAGCTCAAGAACGACCTCGTGGCGACCGTGGCTCACGAGTTCCGGACGCCGCTCACCTCGCTGCACATGGCCATCCATCTCTGCGCGGGCGAGGTCGTCGGGCCGCTCACCGAGAAGCAGGCGGACCTCATGTCCGCGGCGCGCCAGGACTGCGAGCGTCTGCAGTCGATCGTCGACGACCTCCTCGACTTGTCGCGTATCCAATCCGGACGCCTGGAGCTCTCGTGGGGAGCGGCGGCGCCCCGTGAGCTCGTCGACGCCGTGCTGGCGGAGCATCGGAGCGAGGCGGCTGCCGCGGGGGTCGGGCTCTCCGGGTTGGCAGGCGAGCACCTGCCTCAGGTCAGCGTCGATCGAGAGCGCGTGGATCTCGTGCTCTCGAACCTGGTCGCGAACGCGCTCAAGTACACGCCTCGCGGTGGCACCGTCGAGGTCACGGCGGTCGAGGGCGAAGGGTCGGTCCGGTTCGAGGTCAAGGACTCGGGGGCGGGCATCGCGCCCGAGCACCACGAGCGCATCTTCGAGAAGTTCTTTCGCGTCCCGGGCGCGCCGGCGGGAGGGGTCGGGCTCGGGCTCTACCTCGCGCGGGAGATCGTCGAGGCGCACGGCGGCCGGATCGGCGTGGAGAGCGCTTCGGGGCTGGGCAGCCGGTTCTGGTTCACCGTGCCTCGCGCCGGCGCCGCACGCGCGGCGGCGACCGCAGCGCCAGCGGCTTGAGATGTGCTCAGCGCCCCCACTTCTTGCGCTTGCGCCAGAGGGTCGACGCGTCGATGTCGAGGATGCGCGCCGCTTCCTCCATGGTCGGCGTGTGGGCCATGACGCGCAGCGCGTGCTCGCGCTCGATCTCCTCGACGGTGAAGGTGCCGCCCAGCACGGGGGCGTCGCTCGCGCTGGCCGCGATGCGCTCGGGGAAGCTCTCCGGCTCCAGCACCTGCCCGCGCGCCAGGATGAGGGCGCGCTCGATCGCGTTTCGGAGCTCCCGGACGTTGCCTGGCCAGGGGTAGGTGACGAGCAGCTTCTCGGTGGCGGGCGAGAGCTCGGGCGGCGGACGCCCCGCCTGCCGCGCGAAGAACTCGATGAAGCCGCGGGCGAGGGGGAGGATGTCCTCCGGCCGTTCGCGCAGCGGCGGGACCACGATCTCCATCACGTTGAGCCGGTAGAGGAGGTCCTCGCGGAAGCGCCCGGCCTTCACCTCGGCGTCGAGCTCGCGGTTCGTCGCGGCCACGATGCGCACGTCCGCGGTCCGGGTGCGGGTCTCGCCCACGCGCTCGAAGCGCTTCTCCTGGAGGAAGCGGAGCAGCTTCGCCTGGAGCGTAGGCGAGAGCTCGCCGACCTCGTCGAGGAAGACCGTGCCGCCCTCGGCGGCTTCCATGCGGCCCTCCTGATCGCGCACGGCGCCCGTGAACGCGCCGCGCACGTGGCCGAACAGCTCGCTCGCGAGGAGCTCCTCGGACAGCGTCGGGCAGTTCACCACGACGAACGGCCGGTCGCGCCGCGGGCTCTGGGCGTGGAGCGCGCGCGCCAGAACGCCCTTTCCCGTGCCGTTCTCGCCGCGCAGGAGCACCGCTACGTCGTGGCTCGCCGCCCGTGCGACGATCTCCAGGACCGCCTTCATGCGGGGCGACGCGGTCTCGAGCCGAGCCTCGGGCGCAGCCTCCTCGAGGCGCGCCTCCAGCTCGCCGAGGCGGAGCGAGAGCGCGCGCCGCTCACGCGCGCGGTCGACCAGGTGACGGAACTGCGGGGGCGTGAACGGCTTCGGGAGGTAATCCTTGGCTCCGCGGCGCATCGCCTCGACCGCGGTGTCGACCGTGGCGTAGGCGGTGATGATCACCACGTCGAGGCCCGGCCGCTCGCCGAGGAGCCGAGGCAGGAGATCGAGCCCGCTCTCGGTCCCCAGCTTGAGGTCACAGAAGGCGAGGTCGAACGGCTCGCGCCGCAGCGCGTCGAGCGCGGCTGTTCCCGTCGCCGATTGGTCGACAGTGCAGCCGAATCCTTCGAGACAGATCGCGAGCGTCTGACGGATGTTCCGCTCGTCGTCGATGACGAGGACATGCAGCGGCAGGGCTTCGAGCATGGTGGATTCTTACAGAATGCCACGCCTCGCAACCGGGCTTCAGCGCAAAATCTCAAACGCGCGGGTCGCGCCGCCTCTGGGGCTCGGTCACATCGGTGCTGTCCCCGAGGGAGGGCCCGCTGACCCCTCGGCGCCGCCTCTGGGGCTCGGTCACATCGGTGCTGTCCCCGAGGGAGGGCCCGCTGACCCCTCGGGCACGCCATCGATGGGGCCGATCGCCACCTGCTCCGAGAAGGCGACGCGCGCTCTGCGCTGCGAGAACCGCACGAAGACGAGCCCGGTGGCGAGCGCCGTGAAGAGGAGTCCGGTCACGGACTCGGCGACCACCACGGCGTTGGAGAGCCGTGTGGCCGGGTACATCGCGCCGTAGCCGATGGTGCCCATCGTCTGGACGCTGAAGAAGAAGGCGTCGACGAAGGATCCGGGCGCCACGTTCGCCACGCCTCCGACGGCCAGGTACACGCCGGCGAACAGCGCGTTCAACGCGAGGTAGCTCCCGACGATCGCCGTGAGCGCAGCCCACCATGGAACGCGCAGCAGCGCGTGGTAGGCGTCGCGCAGCCCAGGGGCCGGGCCTCCGACCACGCGGATCTCATAGCCCTCGGCCCGGTAGACCTCGCGGTGGCTGGAGCGGCGCATCGCTCCGTCGATGCCCCGCCGGCCGTACCGGTGCGAGCGCCGGGCGGGTCGTGCCGAGACGGGCCGACCTCTGGGACGAGGCGTGAGCTCCAGCGACAGAGCCCGACCCGCATCGGCTGGCGCAGTGAGAAGTACCGAATGGGCACCAGGGCCACGCACCCCGAGTGGGAACGCGGCGGGGCCGAACATCGTGCCATGCTGGCGCCGAACGAGAGGGCCCTCATGACCGAACACAAGAATGGCTCCGGGCGTAACAGGTCGCTGATGGAGCTCCAGGTGCAGCTGGAGTCGCTGGAGAAGAAGCTCGAGCCCAAGGTGAACGAGCTCCTCGCGAATGGGAGGGGCGTGTACGATGCCCTTCGACGCGAATGGAAGAGCACCGCGCTGAACTCGGACCTGAAGAGGTTCACGTCAGGCGGGCGGAAGCGGCTCAGCGGATTCCTGGACAAGGCAGAAGCCGCGGGTTCCGAGGCGCTCGAGAGTGTCGTGAGACTCCAGAGCACGGCGGTCGGGGCGCTGGGGCTCGCCACCCGGAACCAGATCGAGGACCTCACGCGTACGGTGAAGCGCTTGACGAAAAAGGCTGCGCGCCTGCGCGGCGCGCGTCCTGCCGCGGGGGTGGAAGTGCAGCACGAGCACCGCTGAGAGGCGGTCTCGAGCGCCGCGCGTCAGACCGCTCCGAGCTCCGGATCGATTGGCCGCTGAGAGCGGACGTCGTCAGGCTGGGCGGCGCGCCGGGAGTGCGTCGGCGTACGCCTGGACGTCGAGCCTGCACGTCGGGCAGGCCCTGGCCTTCCGGTAGGTGTTGTCGTTGGCGAGCACGGCGTGCTTGCAGATCAGGATGTCGTACAGCTTGTCGCCCTGGCGCTCGTTCTTCTTCACGATGGTGCGCCAGACCTCGGGAACCGAGAGTTTCTTCGCCTTGCTCTTACTCTTCTTCTTGGCAGCCACGCGTCTCCCATGTCCCCCCCGCGAAGGGGCAGCACATGGATAGCACGGGAGGGCACGGGCCGGCGCCCATGAAACTCGATCCGTTCAAACTCAGGGGCTCGAGCCGCGCCAATGGGATGACGCAGGAACCCGCCGCCGCCGTGCGCACGCCGGAGCGCCCGCATTAGCTCGACGGTATGACCTCGTACCCGCGGCGGCAGGTCCGGGAGGCGCTCGCGCTGCTCGGCGTCCGCCGGCTGCTCCTCGGCCTCCACGACGCGGCTTTCCCGGGTACGCCCGAGGAGGACGTGGGCCGCGGGACGCCCTACGGCGACGGTGCCGTCGCCCTCTTCGAGCTCGTCGCCGCGCTCGGGTTCGACGGGGTGCAGCTCGGGCCACAAGGCGCGCTCTCGCCCGGCGATCCCTCGCCGTACAACGGCACCTTCTTCTCGCGCAATCCGGTCTCGGTGGCGCTCGCGCCCCTCGCGCGCGCGGAGTGGGCGGAGCTCCTCGTCCCCCAGGCGCTCGCGGAGGCGGTGTCCCGCGACCCGGCGACGCGCGCACGTGCCGATCACGCGGCGTCGCACCGCGCCGTACACCGGGCGCTCGATAGCGCCTTCGACGCATTCCAGCGCCGCCGGCTGGACGCGCCGCACGGCAGCCAGCTCGCCCGCCTCGGCGCCGACCTGGAGGCCTTTCGGGCGTCCGAGGCGGAGTGGCTCGCGCGCGACGCGAGGCACGTCGTCGACGCCGGAGCTCCGGACCGATACGCCTTCGCACAGTTCGTGGTGCACGCGCAGCACGCCGCGCTGCGCCGCCGCGCCGCCGCCATGGGGCTGACCATCTTCGGCGACCTTCAGGTCGGGATGTCACCTGCCGACGCACGCGCCGCGGCCGGCTTCCTCCTGCCTGGCTATCGGATGGGCGCGCCGCCCAGCCGCACCAATCCGGGCGGCCAGGCGTGGCATTACCCGGTTCTGGATCCACGCGCGTATCACGCCCTCTCGCCCGCCGGGGGGAGGGGGCGGCGTGAAGTCGAGGACGGCCCAGCGCTGCGGTTCTTCCGGGGGCGCCTGCGCAAGGCGTTCGCAGAGTATGACGGGCTGCGGATCGACCATCCGCACGGCCTCGTCGATCCCTGGGTGTACCGCGAGGATGGCGAGCCACAGCGCGCCGTGCGCGAGGGCGCGCGGCTCTTCTCCTCACCCGACCTCGCCGATCACCCCGAGCTGGCGGCGTACGCCATCGCCCGCCCTGATCAGCTCCGGCGACCGGAGGCGCGATACGGCGACGGCTGGGTGGCCGCGCTCGACGCCGCGCAGGTGGAGCGGTACGGCACCCTCATCGACGCCCTCCTGGAAGCGGCGGATGAGGCGGGCCACGCCGGCGCGGTGGCCTGCGAGATCCTCAGCACGCAGCCGTATCCCCTGGAGCGCGTGATGGCTCGGCATGGCCTCGGCCGCTTCCGCATCACGCAGAAGGCGGACCTGGGACGAGCGGACGACGTCTACCGAAGCGAGAACGCGCGCCCGGAGGACTGGGTCATGCTGGGCAATCACGATACGCGCCCCATTCTGCCCATCGCCGAGGGCTGGGTGGCGAGCGGCGCGTCGCGAGCGCAGGCCGAGTACCTGGCGATGCGCCTACTCCCGCCGGAGGAGCCGCGTGCGCCCTTCATCGGGCGAGTGGCGGGAGACGCCTGGGAGCTCGTGCAGGCGCGCGCGGCGGACCTCTTCGCCGGTCCGGCGCGGCAGGTCATGATCTTCTTCACCGACCTCCTCGGCGAGCGCGAGCGCTACAACGCTCCGGGGACGGTCAGCGCCGAGAACTGGTCGCTGCGCGTCCCGCGCGATGCCGCTCGCGCGTACGCGCGCCGCCTCGGCGAGCGGCGCGCCATCGACCTCCCTCGCGCGCTCGCCCGCGCGCTCCGCTCCCGGGGCCCCGCCTTCGTGGCGCAGCATCAGGGGCTCGTTCGCGCGCTCGAGCACGCTGGCGCATGACGTGGCGCGATGGGTGCCGCGTCCGCAACATGGTGGGACGGTGGGGAGGGACGCGATGACGACGAGCGCGCGCCCTGAGGGCGCTCGGCTGGCAGCTGCCGAGCGGCCCTCGCGCGTGGTGGTGGAGGGGGTGTCCCCCGACGTGGACCAGGGCCGGTTCCCGGCCAAGCGCACCGTGGGCGAGAAGGCGGTGGTCGAGGCCGACGTCTACGCCGAAGGTCACGACGCCGTCACCGCGGTGCTGCGCTGGCGCCCGGAGAGCGCACCGGAGTGGACCGAGGTGCCGATGGAGCCGCTCGGCAACGACCGCTGGCGGGCTGCTTTCACGCCGAGCGCGCTCGAGCCTCACCGCTATACGGTGGAGGGCTGGGTGGACGCGTTTCGCACCTGGCGCGCCGGGCTCGCGAAGAAAGTGGCCGCGCAGCAGGTCGAGGCGGTGGACCTCCTGGTGGGCGCGGAGCTCGTCGAGGCTGCGGCCGGGCGGGCCCAGGCGGCCCAGGCGGCGCGCCTCCGAGCCGCGGCTGCGGCGCTGCGCGGCGGCGAGCCGATCGCGGTGCGGGTGGGGACGGCCCTCGACGAGGAGGTGGCGCTCCTCATGGCGCGCCACGCCGATCGCTCGGGGGCGGGCCGGCTCGGGCGCGAGCTCGTCCTCGACGTCGAGCGCGAGCGCGCCCGCTACGGCGCCTGGTACGAGCTCTTCCCCCGCTCGGCGGCGGCCGAGCCCGGACGCCACGGCACGTTGCGCGACGTGGCGGCCCGGCTGCCCTACGTGGCGGGCATGGGTTTCGACGTCATCTACCTGCCGCCCCTCCACCCCATCGGCTGCAGTCACCGCAAGGGGAGGAACAACGCGAGCGTCGCCGAGCCAGGAGACGTGGGGAGCCCGTGGGCCATCGGCGGCCCGGAGGGCGGCCACACCGCCCTCCACCCCGAGCTCGGCACGATGGACGACCTCCGCTGGCTGGTGGCCCGCGCCCGGGAGCTCGGCCTGGAGCTCGCGCTCGACCTCGCCTTCCAGTGCTCGCCCGATCATCCCTGGGTGAAGGAGCATCCGGAGTGGTTTCGCCGGCGGCCGGACGGGAGCGTGCAGTACGCCGAGAACCCGCCCAAGAAGTACCAGGACATCTACCCTCTCGACTTCGAGACGCCGCGGTGGCGCGAGCTGTGGCAGGCCTTGCTCGGCGTGGTCGCTTTCTGGGCGGCGGAGGGCGTGCGTATCTTCCGCGTCGACAACCCGCACACGAAGCCGTTCCGCTTCTGGGAGTGGCTCATTGCCGAGGCGCGGCGGGCGCACCCCGACCTCGTGTTCCTGGCGGAGGCCTTCACCAGACCGAAGGTGATGCACCAGCTCGGCAAGGTCGGCTTCAGCCAATCGTACACCTACTTCACCTGGCGCAACACCAAGTGGGAGCTCACCGAGTACCTGCGCGAGCTGACGAAGACCGGCGTGAAGGACTTCTTCCGGCCGAGCTTCTGGCCCAACACGCCCGACATCCTCCCCGAGCCCTTGCAGTGGGGCGGCCGGGCCATGTTCCAGTCGCGGCTCGTCCTCGCCGCCACGCTCTCCGCCAGCTACGGCATCTATGGCCCCGCCTACGAGCAGATGGAGGCGCGCGCGAGAGAGGCCGGCGCCGAGGAGTATCTCGACTCGGAGAAGTACGAGGTGAGGCACTGGGATCTCGAGGCGGACAGCCTGCGCGACTTCATCGGACGGGTGAACCGCATCCGGCGCGAGAACCCGGCGCTGCACGCGAACGACAGCCTCGCCTTCCACCGCATCGAGAACGAGCAGCTCATCGCGTACTCGAAGTCGACCGACGACCGGTCGGACCAGCTGCTGGTGGTGGTGAACCTCGATCCGCACCACGTGCAGTCCGGCTGGCTGGAGCTGCCGCTCGAGCCGCTCGGCATCGCGCCGGGGGAGCCCTATCAGGTGCACGACCTCCTCGGCGGGGGGCGGTACTTCTGGCACGGCGTCCGGAACTACGTCGAGATCGACCCCCGCGCCGCGCCCGCGCAGATCTTCCGCATCCGCCGGCGCCTCCGGACCGAGCGTGACTTCGACTACTTCCTGTAGGAACAGGGGTCCGATGGCGCGCAAGAGCGAGACGAACAGGAGCGCGGCGGCGCCACGCCCGGAGCCGCTCGTCGTGCCGCGCGGCTGGGAGGGCACCTTCGACGCGGACGCGCGCCGCGCGCTCGAGCCCACCTTGCCCCGCTACCTCGCCACCCGGCGCTGGTTCGGTGGGAAGGCCCGCAGCGTCGCGCGGGTGGAGATCCTCGACGCGGTGCCGCTCCCCGGCGGACCGCGCGAGGCGCGCTACACCCTGCTGCGCGTCGCGTACCTCGAGGGCGAGCCCGAGACCTACGCGGTGCCGCTGGCCTTCGCCGCCGGCGAGCGGGGCGAGCAGGTGCGGCGTGCGCTTCCGACGGCCGAGCTGACGGAGCTCGTGGCGGGTGGCGAGCGCGGCGTGCTTTACGCCGCCGAGCGCGAGCCCGCCTTCGCGCACGCGCTCCTCGAGGCCATCGCCCATGGCCGCCGCTTCGACGGCGCGAGCGGTGCGCTCGTCGCCTGGCACACGGGCGCGTTCGCGCGGCTGGCGCCCGACCTCACCGCGCTCGAGCCGCGGCCGTTCACCGGGGAGCAGAGCAACACCTCCATCCGCTTCGGCGAGCATGTCGTGCTGAAGCTGTTCAGGAAGAGCGAGGCGGGACACAACCCGGACCTGGAGGTGGGCGCCTTCCTCACCGACGTGGCCCGCTTCCCGCACTCGCCGCCCGTGCTGGGCGGGATCGAGTACCACCCGAGCGGCGGCGAGCCGGTGGCGCTCGCCATCCTCCAGGCGTACGTGCCGAACGAGGGCGATGCCTGGACGTTCACCCTGGGCGCGGTGCGGGAAGCCCTGGCGCGGGCGGCTGGCCAGCCGCCTCCCCCGATCCCCGAGGGCCATCTGCTCGACCTCGCCGCCTCACCGCCTTCCGGCGCGCGCGAGCTCGCGGGTGGCTACCTCGATGCGGCCTCGCTCCTCGGCCGCCGCACCGCCGAGCTGCACCTGGCGCTCTCCGGACAGCGCTCGCCGCCGGCCTTCGCGCCCGAGCCGTACGGCGCAGCGGAGAGGCGGGCGCTCCACGACGGCGTGGCCGAGCTCGCCCGCAGCACCTTCGCGCTCCTGCGCAGACAGCGGGAGACGCTGCCGTCCCCCGCGCGTGCCCCGGCCGACGCGCTCCTCGCGCGAGAAGGCGAGCTCACCCGGGGCATCGCCTGGGTGCTGGACGAGCCGCTCGCCGCGCTCCGGACGCGCATCCACGGGGACTATCACCTCGGCCAGCTGCTCTGGACGGGGCGGGACTTCGTCGTCATCGACTTCGAGGGGGAACCGGCGCGCTCGCTCGCCTCGCGCCGCGCCAAGCGGTCGCCGCTCACCGACGTGGCCGGGATGCTGCGGAGCTTCCATTATGCGGCGTACCAGGGGCTGGCGGAGACGGCCGGCGCGCAGGAGGGGACGGCGCGTGCCTGGTATCGCTTCGTGGCGGCGGCCTTCCTGCGCGCCTACCTGGGGACCGCGCGCGGCGCCGCCTTCCTCCCGGCGAGCGCGCTCGAGTTGCGGCGCCTCCTCGACCTGTTCCTGATCGAGAAGGCCATCTACGAGCTCAGCTACGAGCTCAACAACCGCCCGGACTGGGTTAGGCTACCGCTGCGAGGCATCGCGGAGCAGCTCGGGTCCGAACCGGCCGGTGAAGGAGAGGGTGACGGCGTGAAGCTCAGGAAGCGTCCGGTGCCAGCCGGAGAGCGCCCGGTGGCGACGTCCGTTCCGGCGCGCCCCAACGTGCTCTACGTCGATGGACCGACCGACCAGGACCTGCACCTGTGGAGCGAGGGCACGAACTACCGCGCCTACCGCTCGCTGGGCTCGCACCCGGCGGTGGTCGGTGGCGTGGCAGGTGTGTCATTCGCGGTGTGGGCTCCCAACGCCGAGCGCGTCTCGGTCATCGGCGACTTCAACGGCTGGGACAAGGCCAGCCACCCGCTCCGGTCGCTCGGGCCCTCCGGTGTCTGGCAGGGGTTCGTGCCCGCGCTGGAGAAGGGCGCAGTCTACAAGTACCACCTGCGCTCGAGGGTCGAAGGGTACGCCGTCGACAAGGCCGACCCCTTCGCCGTGCGGCAGGAGGTCCCGCCGCGCACCGGCTCGGTGGTGTGGGATCTCGACTATGCGTGGAACGACTCCGAGTGGATGGAGCGGCGCGCCGGGCGGAACGGCCTGCGGAGCCCGATGAGCATCTACGAGCTGCACCTCGGCTCGTGGCGCCGCGTGCCCGAAGAGGAGAACCGTCCCCTCGGCTATCGGGAAATGGCCGGGCCGCTCGCCGACGACCTGTGCGAGATGGGCTTCACCCACGTCGAGCTGCTCCCCGTCATGGAGCACCCGTTCTACGGTTCATGGGGCTACCAGTGCACCGGGTTCTTCGCGCCGACGAGCCGCTACGGCACCGCGCAGGACCTCATGTACCTCGTCGACGTGCTGCACCAGCGCGGCATCGGCGTCATCCTGGACTGGGTGCCGTCGCACTTCCCGACCGACGAGCACGGCCTCGCCTACTTCGACGGCACGCACCTCTTCGAGCACGCCGACCCGCGCCAGGGGCACCACAAGGACTGGGACAGCTACATCTTCAACTGCGGCCGGAACGAGGTGAGGAGCTTCCTGCTGTCGAGCGCGCTCTACTGGCTCGACGTCTTCCACGCGGACGGGCTGCGCGTCGACGCGGTCGCCTCGATGCTCTACCTCGACTACTCGCGCAAGGAAGGCGAGTGGATCCCGAACTCGTATGGCGGGCGGGAGAACCTCGAGGCCATCGCCTTCCTCCGCAAGCTGAACGAGGTGGTCTTCCAGGAGCATCCCGACACGCAGACCATCGCCGAGGAGTCGACCTCCTGGCCCATGGTGTCGCGTCCCACCTACCTGGGGGGGCTCGGCTTCGGGATGAAGTGGGACATGGGCTGGATGCACGACACGCTCGGCTTCATGCGCCAGGACCCCATCTTCCGGAGGTTCCACCACGGGGAGATCACCTTCCGGATGATGTACGCCTTCTCCGAGAACTTCGTCCTGTCGCTCTCGCACGACGAGGTGGTGCACGGGAAGGGCTCGCTCCTCGAGAAGATGTGGGGAGAGGACCGGCAGAAGTTCGCGGGCCTGCGCCTGCTCTACGCGGACATGTGGGCGCAGCCGGGGAAGAAGCTCCTCTTCATGGGAGGAGAGATCGCGCAGCGGCAGGAGTGGAGCCACGAGCGGAGCCTCGACTGGCACCTGCGCGGGCTGCACGCGCACGAGGGCGTCCGGAGCTGGGTGCGGGATCTGAACCGCCTCCTGCAGGCCGAGCCCGCCCTGCACGCGCGCGACTTCGAGCCGGGTGGCTTCGAGTGGATCGACTGCACCGACGCCGACTCGAGCGTGCTCTCGCTCCTGCGCCGCGGAGGCGCGGGCGACGCCGACATCCTGGTGGTGCTCAACTTCACGCCGATGGCGCGCCCCAACTACCGCGTCGGCGTGCCGCGCGGCGGCGGCTGGGAAGAGGTGCTGAACAGCGACGCCACCTCGTACGGCGGGTGGGGGTGGGGCAACCTCGGCGGCGTGGAGGCGGTGCCGGTCGGCGCCCACGGCCGGCGCTGGTCGGTGGTACTGACGCTCCCGCCCATGGGCGCCATCTTCCTGCGCGGGCGAGGGTAGGAGCGCCTGCCAACGCGGTGGAGATCGTGCTCGCCCACCGCGGCCGGGCACGCGGCTCCGCTTGTCGATCCGTTCCGTCCGCAGGTCCCGGCTGTGGCTCCAGCGGGTGACCACCGCGCCGCCCAGGACCGTTCCGGCCCCGCGCGAGCGCCGAATCGTCGTCGACGCTTCGCCTCGGTCTCGGCAAGATCTAGGCCGCGGCTGCCCATGTCCGGCGTCGGCCGCCTACCTCGCGAACTTGAATAGGGCTGACGTTCATCGAACTCGAAAGTGCGCCGTCCTCCTCGGCGTGGCCACTCGCGTGCGGCGGCCGTCGCGTCGTGCCGTGCTTCGGTCACTGTGCCGGCTGCGGGCCGGAGCGGGGTGTGCGGAGAAGGCCGACTCCGCAGCGCGCGAACACCGCAATTGCCTCGACGCCCGAGGCGGCGCCTTCGCGGCGGCGAACACGCGCCTACGCCGCCGCCGATCTCAAGGAGAGCCGCGCGATAACACACAATCAGTGAGCAGCGGCTCGCAGCAGCCGGTCTGTGTTCTACACAACTCTCGGAACTCGTTCGTGCCATCGTTGAACGAGACCCTGGCGACGACGCCGTAGAGTAGTGACCCGCAACTCGAGGCGCTCGATGCGCTGCTGGGGTCGCCGGGGTATGTGACCGTCCACGTGCAGGTGTTCACGTCGAACTCGTACACCTCCCCCAATCCTCCTGTTCGCTGCCCACCAAGCAACAAGTCCGGCGGCGGCAACTGAGAGCCATCCACCAGGGTGCCGCCACAGAAGCCGCAACCACCTGGCGGGTTCCATGCCGAGGGGCAGACTACCGTCCGCCACACGCCAGCATGGCAAGGGTCTGGATAGACGTAGATGTCGCCACTTCCAGCCGCCTCGGCTGAGCTCGCAGTGATGATCACCTTCGTGAAGGCGTTCCTCACCTGGAGTACGGCCGGCGGAGTATAGGTCACGAAAGCGCGCGAATGATCGGGCGTTGTCCCGCTGCCCGAAAGTGAGCCGATGGGCGGGTCCAGCGACCACGAGACCGCGTCTCCAGGCGAGACCTGCACCTGGTAGGACACAGAGTAGCCGCCCTCCGACGTCAGTGCGTTCGATCCAAGGGCGAGTGGCTTCTTAGCCGAGCCGCAAGCCGCAAGGACGCTAGCAAGCGCCAAGACACTATGGGTTACACGCCATCTTGCGGTCATGCGCCTCTCCCTCTACGTGCACGTAGAGTACATGATGCGAGGGAGACGCGGCATCGGTTCATTGAACGCGCATGAACCAGATTCCGTTCAACCCTCTTCGCGCACCTGTCGGAGCTTCGCTACCGGCCGCCCGCCCCGCGCACTTGAATAGGGCTGACATTCGTCGAGCATCGAAAGTGCGCCGGTGCCCGCCTTTCGCCGCCGCGCTGCTGCGCCCGTAGGCGCGTCGAGGTCCTGTGCGGTCGGCACGCGCGAGGACAAGCGGCCCGGAGCCGATGCCCCGCTCCGGCTCCTCGACGCTGACAGTGGCTATCCCAGCGGCCTGTCGTGCCGGGAGGCCGCCGCGCTCACCCTCCGCGGCCGCCGCGGATGTAGGTATGGAGCTGCTCGATGAGGAAGCGGTTGTCCTCCAGCATGAGCGAGAGGACATCCAGCATCGAGATGACGCCCACCACCTCCGCGTCCTTCTTCACGAGCAGGTGGCGCGTCTGGTGCCTCTGCATGAGGTGCGCGCAGTCGCGCTCGGTGGCATTCGCTGTGACCGCCGGGCGATCGTCGCGCATCACCTCGCCGAGGGTCTTCCCGGTGTCGCCCCCCTTGGCCATTACCTCGTAGACGAGGTCGCGCTCGGTGACGAGGCCCACGAGCTTGCCGTCCCGGCGAACGCCGACGGAGCCGATGCGCCGCGCCTCCATGAGGTGAGCGGCGTCCTGGCAGCTGGTGGAGGCGTCGAGGGCGATGACGTCGCGGACGATGTGCTTCTCGATGGTCGGCATGAGGTCCTCGGAGGGAGCGGTATCTTATGCGAACCCCTGACAGGCTGTCGACGCGGCCAAGTGGCGCGCCGCGCTCGTGGCGAGGAGCCGAACCCACCTGTCGTCCATCCACGCTTCATCGCCGCGGCCTCCCCTGCTCCTGCTGGAACTTCTTGCCGTAGGTCTCCGCGCCCTGGTTCGGCCCCGCCGCACCAGCCCACTCCAGATCGGGCGCCTGCTGCACGCGCGCCGCCCGGACGTCATTCGCGCTCCAGCTTCGGATGATGTCGCCTGACTTCCACGTTTGGTACGACTCGCCGCCGCCCGATCCCGGCTGCGCCGCCTCGCGGTGGGAGGGCTTCTTCGCGAGCTCGCTGCGCGGCCCGAGCGGTCCGCCGCGCTCGAGGGCGGCGCCGAGGCCACCCATGTATCCGGGACGTGGGTCGAAGCTCGGCGGGCGAGACGGCATGGCGGCACGCTCCGCGTCGGGGCCGCCGCTCTTCGTCACGGGCGGCGTGACGGAGCTCTTGTCCGATCCCATTCCACGCGCCTGCGCCGCCGCCGCGCTCGCCACGAGCAGGGCCGCGACGCCCGCCAGCCACCGCCCCGTGTTGCGCTTCATGTGGCCTCCCTGCCGGAGACGATAGGGAGCGCCGGGACCGGCGGCGAGACACGCCCGTCCGCCCGCCCGCTCGCGGCGCGTCAGAGCGGCGCGGTGAAGGTGACGGCCAGCACCGTATCGGGGGCGTTCGAGCTGAAGAACCAGGTCCGGCGTGCGCGCGGGTTCGACCCGAGCGTGAAGTCTTCCGAGAAGGCCAGCGTGAAGGGGCCCCGCCGCAGGCCGAACGAGATCTGGTTGTGGCTGCGTAAGAGGGCGTTGTACGCGGAGGAGAGGAAGAGGTCGTCGTCCCCTCCATCGACCGCTCTCCAGCCCTCCTCCATGAGCGGCGTGAGCCAGCGATCCTCCAGGAGGAAGGTGAACCCCCAGCCGAGGAGCGCCACGGAGAGGTCGATCCCACCGTGGAAGCGCCGCGGCTGGAGCGCCACCGGCGAGGCGAGCGGCGCGGTGATGGTGCCGAACAGCATCCCGTGCACGACCGCCCACGGCGCGAGCTCGCGGGTCGCGAGGAGGACGAGCCCTGCGTCGGGATGGCCCGAGCCGCCGACGCGGGAGAGGCTCCCCGTGGGCAGCTTCAGCTCGAGCCGTGCTGCCAGCGCCCAGCGCGCCGTTCCGGCCGCCGCGTCAGGCAAGAGCGAGGCGCCGCCGTCCGCGAGGCGCACCTGCGTGCCGATCGCCAGGTCACCCCATGCCAGCCGTCCGCTCTCGAGGTCGAAGGCGCGCGCGCCGCCCAGGTCGGTCAGGCGCAGGTGGATGGCGTCCCGGCCGTACAGCTGGCGCGAGAAGTTGTAGGCGCCGACGAGGTGGTGCCACGCCTCGATGCCCCCGTCCTCGAACCCTCCCCAGAACGCCGTACCGCGCCAGCGCACGGAGGTGGAGACGCGCTCGCGCCATCCGCCAGGACGCCACAGGGTCCAGGGCAGGTGGAGCGCGAGCGCGAGCGCGTCGGCCTGGTCATCGAGCTGCACCACCGCCGCGCGCCCCCCTCGCACGAACACGCAGGGCGCCGACCAGCTGTTGGCGCTCTCGAGGCGCGCCGAGAAGGAGGCGCGGTCCTGCCCTCGCGCGTCGGCGAGCGCCGGGTCGAGGAAGAGTTGCCGGATCGGGCCCGGGGTGCCGCCACCGAGCGGCCCGGCCGCGTCCGGCGCGGCGTCAGCGGACGAGGGGACGGCGGCGAGGAGGGCGAGCGCGAGCACGGCGCGCGGCATCGAGGTGAGGCTCACCCGCTGAGCCCACCACCAAGCCGACCGCGAGGCAAGAGCGCCACCGGCTCGCTCGCTTGCTTGCTTGCTCGCTCGCTCGGCCGCCCGAGGCGGCGCGTGACGGGGCGTGGCGGGGCGTGGCGTGGATCGCTCTGCGTGAAGTCGGCCCATCACCATCCGTCACGGTCCTGGCACACGGCATGTGAACAACCCGGTGGGTAGCGTGGACAAGTCGAGGGAAAAGCTGTTCCGTGCCGTCCGGGACTACCTCCATGGAGGCAGCAAGCGCCCAGATGGGGGTGTGACAGCGTCTGCGGAGGTCAGTTCTTCACCGTCGTGGTGGGTGCGGCGGGGCGCAGGCGTCGCTGCCGCGTCGAGTTAAGAAGTGGCACCGCGCCTCCGAACATGAGTCCCAACCTCGCCATCCTCTGCCGCGGTCTCGTGAAGCGCTACGGCGACGTGGTGGCGGTGAACGGGCTCGACCTGGAGGTTCGGCGGGGGGAGTGCTTCGGGCTCCTCGGCCCGAATGGGGCCGGCAAGACCACCACCCTCGAGATCCTGGAAGGCCTCACGGAGCCCACCGCGGGAGAGGTCGAGGTCCTCGGGCGGCGCTGGGCGACGGACGCCGGCGCGCTGCGGGAGCGGCTCGGCATCACGCTCCAGGAGACGCGGCTTCCGGAGCGCCTCACCGTGGCGGAGATCGTGACGCTCTTCCGCTCCTTCTACGCCGGGGGCAGGACGGTCGACGAGGTCATCGAGCTCGTGTCGCTCGGCGAGAAGCGCCGGGCCTGGTACGACAAGCTCTCCGGCGGGCAGAAGCAGCGTCTCGCGGTGGCGTGCGCGCTGGTGGGCGATCCAGAGCTGCTCTTCCTCGACGAGCCGACCACCGGCCTCGACCCGCAATCCCGGCGCCAGCTGTGGGAGGTGGTGGAGGGGCTGCGCGGCGCGGGGAAGACGGTGCTCCTCACCACCCACTACATGGACGAGGCGGAGCGGCTCTGCGACCGGGTCGCCATCGTCGACCAAGGGCGGGTGATCGCGCTCGGCACGCCGCGTGAGCTCATCGCGAGGGTGGAGGGGCACGAGGTGGTGGAGTTCGCCGCGAACGGCGCGGCGCTCGACCCGGTGGCGCTCGGGCGGCTCCCCGGCGCGCGAGGCCTGCGGGCGGCGCGCGGCGGCTTCGCCCTGGTCGTCGACCGGGTCCATCTCACCGTGCCCGCGCTCCTCGCCCACCTGGAAGCGGTGGGCGCGCCGCTCGAGCGGCTCAGCACGCACTCGGCCACGCTGGAGGACGTCTTCGTGGCGCTGACGGGCCGGCACCTGCGCGATGAATAGCCTCTGGCAGCTGACGCTGGCGCGGGTGCGCCTCTTCTTCCGCGAGCCGTCGGCCGTCTTCTGGACGTTCGTCTTTCCCATCCTCATCACGGTCGCGCTGGGCGTCGCCTTCCGGAACCGGCCGCCCGAGCCGGCGCGGGTGGCGGTGCAGGCGGGGGAGGGGGCCCCGGCGGCGCTCGCGGCGCTGCGGGCCGACCCGCGGCTGGAGGCGAGGCTCCTCTCCGCGGTGGCGGCGCGCACCGCGCTCCGCACCGGCAAGGTGGCGGTGGTGCTGGTCCCGGGGTCGCCGAGCCGCTACCTGCACGATCCCACCCGGCCGGAGAGCCGCCTCGCCCGCGCCCTCGCTGACGATGCGCTCCAGCGCGCGGCGGGACGAAGGGATCCGCTCGCCTTCGAGGACGTGCCGGTGGTCGAGCCGGGTTCGCGCTACGTCGACTTCCTCGTCCCCGGCCTCATCGGCATGAACATCATGTCGTCCGGCATGTGGGGCATCGCCTGGGTCATCGTCGAGACGCGGCAGAAGAAGCTCTTGCGGCGGCTCGTCGCGACGCCCATGCGCCGCGGGCAGTTCCTGTTCTCGTTCGTGCTCCTGCGGATGCTCTTCCTCGTCCTCGAGCTGCCGGTGCTGCTCGGCTTCGCGGCGCTCGCGTTCCAGGTCACCGTGCACGGCTCACTCGTCCTGCTCGTCGCGCTGGCGCTCCTGGGCGCGCTCGCGTTCTCGGGCCTCGGGCTCCTCGTGGCGGCGCGGGCGCAGAACAGCCAGACCGCGAGCGGCCTCATCAACCTGGTCATGATGCCGATGTTCATCCTGTCGGGCGTCTTCTTCTCGGCCGCGAACTTCCCCGACCTCATGCAACCCTTCGTGCGAGCCCTGCCGCTCACGGCCCTGAACGACGCCATGCGGTCGGTGATGAACGAGGGCGCCGGCC